>Ga0070761_10002074_pt1 | contig 12468 bp, 9 predicted proteins | sample HubBroMetageREF1_FD_66724 | JGI IMG/M metagenome (GOLD analysis project Ga0070761, IMG submission 66724) | Reference soil microbial communities from the Hubbard Brook experimental Forest, New Hampshire, USA - Hubbard Brook CCASE Soil... | ecosystem: Environmental > Terrestrial > Soil > Temperate...
CGACATCTCGCGATGTCACCCGCAAGACTCGGGGCCAAGATGGAGTCGCTCTCTCCTTTCTTGTAGGACTCTTTCATTCCTTACAACATGCCGGTTTATCCCGGCGCACCCTGATTAACGCGTGCGGGTCCAAAGGGTCGGCGCAACGACTAATGGGTGGCGGCGTGGGCTGTGGCGGGGCGGATTACAGTTTCGGAGAAGCGGTCCATTTCTTCGGCCTGAGGGCTGAATTGCAGCAGCAGCAGGTCCACGCCGGCGCGCTCGAATTGGCCGATGCGATCGGCGACGTATTGCGGCGTGCCGACCAGGCCCGAACGCAGGCCGCGATTCGACACCGAATATTCTTCGAGCGACACGCGTTGTTCCAGCTGCGTGTTGGCGAGCCATTGCTGATAATTCTGGTAGCCGGCGGCGTTCTGCTGCACGTCGGTGATGCGTGCTTGCTCCTGGTCGGCTTCTTCCTGCGTATCGCGGACGATGGCATAGGCGGCGATGCCGAATTGCATAGGCGGCAGGTTCTTGCGCGCGCGGCGTTCAGACATATCGCGGACTTTTTCCGCGACACGCGCGGGCGAATCGCCATGCATCACAAAGGCATCGCACTTCTGCGAAATCAATTCCTTCGCAGTTTCCGATTCCCCGCCCGCGTAAATGACGGGACGAGGTTTGGCGACCGGCTTCGGCTGCAGCACCAGATCCTGCACCGAATGATATTTGCCGACGTAGGAAAAATGGTCCTTCTTCCAGGCGGCGTCCACGATATCCAGCCATTCGGAGGTGCGCGCGTAGCGATCGTCGTGCTGGTCGAATTGCACGCCGTATTTTTTGGCTTCTTCGGCCCACCAGGAGGAAACCACGTTCAGCGAGAGGCGCCCGTTGCAGATGCGGTCAATATTGGCGGATTGTTTCGCCAGCAGCGCCGGAAGATGAAAAGTGGGCCGCACGGCGACCATCAATTCCAGCGATTCCGTGACGGCTGCCAGCGCTGCAGCCGTGGACCAGGCGTCCAGCGACGGCGCATCCACACCTTTAATGTCGTTCAGGTTTAATTCAGCGATGAGCGTGAGGTCATACCCGATTTTTTCGCTGCGGCGCGCCAGGCGCGAGACGTAATCCCACGTGGCCGGCATCTGCTCGTCCGCCACATTGCGCAGCCAGCCGCCGAATACCGGAAGCCAGTAGCCGTAACGCATTAGCGCGCCTCCTTCACCAGGTAATCCACCAGGCGCGCGAAGGGGTCGAAGCCGATGACGCGCGGGCCGTCGGAAACGAAATTCGAGAGCGCGTTCACGTCGTAGTAGTAGGGCATCCCGTCGCGATCGTCAATGATGTATTCCAGGCCGCCCACTTCAATCTGCGCGGCGCGGAAAATCTTTTCAGTGTCAGCGATTACTTTCTTGGGCGGCGTAAAACCTTCCACACGCAGGCCGGTCTTCGCGCCTTCCACCACGCAGGCGGTTTTGATTTCGGCGCCGTCCGTGGTTTTGCAAATGTCCATGGGGCATAGGTCGAAAGTTTCGCCCGAAGTGAAAACCTTTATGCCGTAGAGATATTTGTAGCCGAGCGTTTCGACGCGCGTGATGTGCCCGCCGCGCGCGGGAATGAATTCCTGCACGATGCCAGTGGAATCCAGGCCCAGCTGGATCGCGCCGTTTTCCACAGCGGACGCAAGTTGCTCCGGCGAATCGAAGCGTACGATGCCGACGCCGCTGCCGCCGATATTCGGCTTCACCACGATCGGATAACGCAGATTTTTTGCAGCGGCTACTGCTTGCGATGGATGGTTGATCACGACCGACCGCGGATGCGGCAGGCCGAGTGACTCCAGCAGCGAGAGTTGCAACGCCTTCGAAGTCTCCACGCGGAATGCGTGGCTGCCGTTCACCACGCGCGTGCCCTGCCTTTCCAGGTGCGCGAGGTAGCTCAGCGTATAGAAAATCGCGTGAGCGTTGCCGCGGGTCCATGCCGAAGGGCTCATGCGGTTGAAAACCAGCCCGTACTGCTGATGGCCGTTGGGCGAAACGTCGAAATGATGATGCGCGGCATCCAGGCGCACGTACGGTATGGCGCGGCGGTCTAGTTCGGCGAAAACAGGGACGAACCAGCGCGGGTGTTCGTGGTAGATCGCTATCGGCTTTGCGGATTTGCGCGACTTTGTTGTTGGCTTGCGGCGCGGCCCGCTTGTCTTGCGGTTCGATGTCTTGGCGCGGGGCATGCGATTCCTTAGAGGCTCAGTGGCGATACTAGTTCGATGCAACAGACTAGCGCACGTCGCGGGAATTTGCGAGCGGGGTTGATTCTTGTTACAAAAAATTTACCGCGGAGGAGGCACGTCGGAGCCCAGACTCCGCAGAGAAAGGCGGCAGAGATCCCTGCCTGCGGCAAGCACGCTCCGGCACGCTTAAAACAGGGGCGCCGGCCTCACGATGACGATGCTTGTCGTATCGTCATGCGGGCTTGGCGAGGCCGCTCGCTACGGACTGGTCGAGCAGCTTTTTCATTTCGCGCGTGGCCTTCTTTGAAGCTGCTTCCTGCTGCTCACCTAGCTTGCCTTGTTGCTCGCCTAGTTTGCCTTGTTGTTCACCCAGCTTGCCCTGCTCTTCACCCAGAGCGCCTTGCTGCTTACCGAGCTCGCCCTGCTGTTCGCCTGCTTTCGATTGTAGCTCGCCAATGCGTTCTTGGATTTCGCCGATTTTTTCCTGAATGCGTCCCAGGTCTTCTTGCGTGCCGTCGCTGCCCAATTTTTTCAATTCCGCCTGGAGTTTCTCAAGTTCCGCGGTCATGTCTGGAATCTTCACGCGGACTTTTTCCATCTGCTCGCCCAAGGCTTCCTGTTTTGCGCCGAGCGCTTCCTGCTTCGCGCCCAAAGCTTCCTGCTGCTTGCCTAACTCTTCCTGTTGACGGCCAAGCGCCTGCGCCGGCGCGAAGAAGTCCATGGCCTGTTTAATGGCGGCAGGGTCGCGAATGATGTAGGCCTTGCCGTCACGGATGAACCAGATGAAATCTCCGGGGAAATTACGGCGCAACGAATCGACAAAGCTCGAGCCGCTGTCGGAGCTGGCGGAGGCGCCCGGCTCGTCCGTGTGCAGAGTGTAGCTGCTGGAAGAAATGCTCACGTAAGATTTGCCCGAAACGATTGCGAAAGTGCTGTCGTCGTAGTCGTTGTCGCGAATGATTGTTCCGTGGGTGATCGTCGTGGACTGCATCCCGCCCGCCAGAAATGGGCGCACGGTCACCACCGGAGCAACGGATACCATCGGCCTGACGTCGGGCATGACCAGAGGCTCGACCTTCGGCATAACCAGCGGCTCGACCTTGGGCATAACCAACGGCGTCACGATGGTGCGCACAGACACGACTGGATCATCCGCGACGACTGGCCTCACGATCGTGCGCACGGAAACTTCTGGTGCGAGGGGCGCAAGCGGAGCGATCGATGGCCCGGCAGGCGCGCTGGGCACCTCTGGCGCTGCAACCGCGGAAGGCGCGGCAGGAGCAGCTGGAGCCTGCGGCGCGGCTTGCTGCGACGGCGTCGAATGGAAATTTTCAATCGTCGGGCGGAAGGCCGCGATGAGGCATACGACCGGGATTGCGCAGAGCATGTAGGCGATCACAACGGGCTTCTTCAAGCGCATGGCAACACTCCCTTTCCATTCGAGAATTCGATCAACGCGTTTTTCGGCTTGTCCGGTGGTAGCCATTGAGACGCCCTGCCACCAGACGCGTCCCGGCGCAGCCTCTAGCGCCGCGAAGAATCCCAGCAAGGTTTCGGCGTAACGCGTGCGGTCGGCGCCAGCGGCGAGAGCAGCATCGTCGCTGGCTTCTTCTGCGAGATCGGCCAGATGGCGCGCGAGCCACCAGCTGAGCGGGCTGAACCAGAAAATCGCGCGATGCAGCAGCGCCAGTCGTTCGGCGAGCGCGTCGCGGCGAACGACGTGCGAAATTTCGTGCGCCAGAACGGCGTCGAGCTCAGCGGGTTCCCAATCGCGCCAACCAGCGGGCAGCAGAATGGCGGGACTGCGCACGCCGAAGGTGACTGGCACAGAGAGCAGCTCGGATTCAGCCAAGCGCGGCGCCGTGCGCAAGCCTGCTGCGCGAGCGAAAAAATCCAAGCGCGCGACGGCGTGCGAGTCTTCGACGCGCTCCGATTCCCTTTCCAGGCGGCGGCCCAGGAACACGCCGAGAGCGAGACGAATCAACATGAAGATCGCAACGGCGAAATACAGCGCGATACAGACGGCGAGCCACTCAAGTGGGTCACGGGGTTGCGCGCCTGCCAACGACGCATTTGCAGATTGCGGAGCGCCCGTTGCGCCCACTGCGTCGGTCGGAACTGAAGATTTCGGGCTATCGCTGAACACGCCGGACTTCGCCGAAGTCGAATGCGCAACCTGGTTGACGATAATCCTACGCGAGCTCAGTTCGTGGGACGGCGCTATTTCTGCAGGCGGCTGCGCACGCATGAATTTTGCAGCCAGCGGCACAAAAAACGGAAGGGGCGGCAGCAGCAGGCCCAGCAACGGCATGGCGAGTGCGACGAGCAATACCGCGCGCCAGATAGCCAGCCGGAGTGCGACCTGGCGCTCGCGGAAAGCTGACAGGGCGAGTCCAGCAAAACATGCGAATGCCAGCGACCGCACGGCCGGCTGCAGCACGTGCGCGGAGAAATTCGTGGACGCATCGAGTAGAGCGCCGGTGATCATGACTTCGCCTCCTTCCGCTGACTGGTTTTGCGCTCGGCAATTTTCTGCGTCAGCCGCTCCAGCTGGCGGCGATCGAGCACGGCGTTGTCCACCATGCCGATCACCAGTTGTTCGACGGAGCCGCCGCAGAAACGGTCAATAATATGTTTCACGGCGCGCACGGCCACGTTCTGGCGTGGCTCGGCGGCGCGGTAAATGTAGGTGCGGCCGCTGATTTCGTGCGCGACGTAGCCTTTCGCTTCCAGGCGGCGCAGCACGGTGCGAATGGTGGATTCTTTCATCGGCCGACGGGCGGCCAAGGCTTCGCGGCACGCCTCGGAGGAAACCGGGCCGTGCGACCACACATAATCCATGACCATCTGCTCGACTTCACCAAGATTGCGGGGACGCGTGTTGTGTGTGTTTTTCATTGTAGCGTTACATCTTGTAACAGATGGACGGAAACGTGTCAATAGGAAAAATCCGGCGCGGCGAGGGCGTGTGCGCTGTGACGACGTGTACTGCTTGTCGCCGGACGGAACCGGATGTTAAACTTCCTTGTAGCTTTCAGGAGCAACTTCTAAGGACACCTGCCGTGGCGGATTCAAAGCACGAAGAGACATTCAAAGTAGTGGATCGCCGCTTGTTTGGCGAAGACGGTGAGTTGCGTCAGGACGTGGTGGAGCAGGAACGGCGCAACGAAGAGGCGGCGGAAAAGAAAGCCGCTGCGCAGGCGCAGAAAAAGGCTGACGCGTCTGCGGCTTCTTCGGCAGGTAAAGCCGTACCGGCGCAAACGCCAAGCCCGCTGCCTGCAAATGCCGGCGCGCTGGACGCACAAGTCGCCGGTGGCAATGGAGATGCGCTCGCAGGCGTGACGCCGGAAGACGCGGCAGCTGAGGCGCAGGACGCCGGCGAGATGAATCCCACGTCGCGCAGCTTTCAGATGCTGATCGATTTTCTGACGCGCAACGCCGCGGCGATGCTCGGCGGAATGGCCGATCCGCGCACCGGACAAGCGTTTGTGGATCTGGAGGGCGCGCGCGAGGTGATTGACATGCTGGACGCGCTGCGGGAAAAGACGCGCGGGAATTTGTCGAAGGACGACGACAATTTGTTGATCGAAGTGATCGGCAGCTTGAAGCTGACGTTCATGGAAATTTCCAAAGTGGCTGCCGAGCAGATGGCCAAGAAAGCCAAGGCGAAGTAAGCGGCGGCTTTATAATTTGCAACTGCTGACCCGCGCGACGCGCCGGCCGCGCTGCTAGAATTCCCCGGATGAATCGAGAGCACGCTTTGCAACATCCCACCAGACCATGGCTTCCCTGCAATTAACCGTGCTCGGGTCAGGCACCTCGATGGGCGTGCCTACGCTCGGGTGCCACTGCCAGGTGTGCGATTCCGCGGACCCGCACGACAAACGCACGCGGCCTTCCGTGCTCCTGCAATACGGCGGGCACAACGTGGTAATTGATACCACGCCGGATTTTCGTTTCCAGGCCATGCGCGAAAAAATAGACCGGTTGGACGCGGTGTTATACACCCACGCGCACGCCGATCACATCCTGGGGCTCGACGACATCCGTCCTTACAATTTGAAACAGCGCGGCGTGGTGCCGGTTTACGCGGCGGAGAGTACGCAGGAGACACTGCGGCGGCAATTCGCTTACGTTTTCGATGATGCCCCCACGGAAAGTTCCGTGCCGGCGATCCAGATGCATACGATTGACGGGCCGTTCGAGCTTTTCGGTCTGCGCATCACGCCCGTGCCCGCGCAGCATGGCCCGCAACCGGTGCTGGGCTTTCGTTTTGGCAACGCCGCGTATCTGACGGATTTCAGCACAGTGCCGGATAGTTCCAAAGCGCTGTTGCACGGCCTGGACGATTTCATTCTGGATGCGTTGCGCTACACGTCGCATCCGATGCACTCAAACGTCGAACAGTCGCTGGAACTGGTGCGCGGACTAAAGCCAAGGCGCGCGTGGTTCACGCATATTTGCCACGATTTGGGACATGTGGCTGCCAACGCGAACTTGCCCAAGGGCGTGCAACTGGCTTATGACGGATTGAAATTCGAGGTGACGATTTAATGTTGTTGGACGCAACGAAGGAAACGATGCGGTTTCTCACCGATCTTCCGGCGCAGAATGCCGGTCGCGCGGATATTCGCCTGATCGGTTCGGCGGATGAGTGGCAAGAACGCCTGGGAAAGGACCGGCCCGGGACGGTTGTGACGATTGGCAATTTCGACGGCGTGCACCTGGGGCATCAAGAGATTTTGCGCGATGTGGTCGCGCGGGCCGCGGCTGCAGACAGACGCCACAATACAAGCGATGCGCGCGACGAGCAGAAGGAGCTGCTGCCCGCGGTGCTGACGTTTTATCCGCATCCGGCGCGAGTGCTGCGGCCGCAGCAGGCCCCTTCCCTGCTGGAAACTCTCCCGCAGCGGCTCGCGGATTTTGCTGCGTTGGGAATTGTGGCGGCTTTAGTGCTGCAGTTCGACGCGGTGCTGGCTCAAGCGAGCGCTGAAGATTTCGTAGAAGAATACATAGTGGATACGATGCGCGCGCGCGCGGTGCTGGTGGGCGCGAGCTTCCGCTTCGGCCACAAGCAACTTGGCGACGTAGAGCTGCTGAAGGAATTGGGGCGCCGCTGGGGATTCGAAGTCATTATCGTGATGCCGGTGATTGACGGCGGAGACGTTGTCTCCAGCACCGCCATTCGCGAAGCAGTGCGCGACGGACGCGTGGAAGATGCGCGGCGCATGTTGGGCCGCCCCTTCGCGCTGGCGGGCGAGATACGCACGGGCACAGGGCAAGGCCGCAAACTGGTGGTGCCAACTCTGAATCTGGCCACGGAGCAGGAGACGCTGCCAAAAACGGGCGTCTATGTCACAGAAACCGTGCTGCCCGGCGGGACGTATCGCTCGGTGACGAATGTGGGCGTGCGCCCGACCTTCGATGGCACGCGCCTGGCGATTGAATCGCATCTGTTCGATTTCGCGGGGGCACTCACCAGCGGTGCGATGAAGGTGCGCTTCCTGCAACGCCTGCGCGACGAGCAGAAATTTTCCGGACCGGATGCCCTGCGCGAGCAGGTGCTCAAGGATATCGCGCGCGCCAAACAAGTCTTCGCGCAATCGCAGTTAAGCGAATGAGCCGGCGAGGCTCCTGCCTACCGGCAGGCAGGCCCGACTTCCCATCCTGCCCCCTTTCGATTCCACCTCAGAAAGAAGTAAAATCCGGGACGAAACTCAGCCACCGGGAAACCACATGGAAAATCGAGAAGTCGCGAAGATTTTGCAGGAGACGGCGCAACTGCTGGAGATTGACGGCGCGATCATCGGACGCTACCGCAGCTACGAAAAAGTCGCGGAGTTGCTCTACAGCATCCACGAGCGCATCGAGGACCTCGCGAAGGACGATGCCAAGCTGAAGGAACTCCCCGGTGTGGGCGACGGCATGGCCGCGCACATTCGTGAGATCCTCGAGAGCGGCGATTACAGCCTGCGCCAGAAATTATTGAAGAAGTATCCTCTGACGCTCCTCGACCTACTCCATCTGCAGGGTATGGGGCCGAAGAAAGTGGCGCTACTGTTCAAGAAATTCAAAGTTGCTACCGTAGCAGGCGTGGAAAAACTGGCCCAAGACGGAAAATTGCGCGATCTGGAAGGTTTTGGCGAAAAAACGGAAACGAACATTCTGAAGGCCACGGCAATGCACAAGCGCTCTTCCGGACGATTCAAGCTGGACGTCGCGGATGAAACGGCGCAGAAGCTGGTCGCGCACATCGGCGCAGTAAAAGAGATTGTGGAGTCAGTGACGCCCGCAGGTTCCCTGCGGCGTGGAAAAGAGACGATCGGCGACCTGGATTTGCTGGTCACGCTGCGTCCCGGACACGACAAACAGAAACACGTGGACGAAGTGGCCGCGCACATTCTGAAATATCCGGGAATCGACCAGACGCTCGCGCACGGCGAAAATAAAGTGAGCGTACTGCTTGGCAACGGGCTACAGGTGGACGTCCGCCTGCTGGACAAAGACAGCTTCGGCGCCGCGCTGCTGTACTTTACCGGCTCGAAAGAACACAACGTCGTGCTGCGCGGCCGCGCACGGGACATGGGCTGGACCTTGAACGAGTACGCGCTGACGACATTGAAGGGCGGAAAATTCGTCGCCGGCAAGACCGAAGAAGAAATCTACAAAAAGCTGGGACTCGATTACATCGAACCGGAACTGCGCGAGAACACCGGCGAAATCGCGGCAGCGGAAAAACACACCTTGCCCAATCTGCTGAAGCTCGCGGACATTCGCGGCGACCTGCAGATGCACACCACCGCTTCCGACGGACGCAACTCCATCGAAGAAATGGGCGAGGCAGCCAAAAAACTCGGCTACGAATACATCGCGTTGACCGACCATTCCAAGGCCGTCACCGTCGCGAACGGCATGGACGAAAAGCGCACGCTCGAGCAGATAAAGAAAATCCGCGCCGCGCAGGAGCGAGTGCCGGGGATTCGTTTGCTTGCGGGTATCGAAGTGGACATTCTGAAAACGGGCAAGCTCGATCTCGACGACGAAGTGCTGGCGCAACTAGACGTGGTCGTCGCGTCGGTGCACTCCTACATGAACCAGGGCCGCGCGGAAATGACCGAACGGATTCTGGCCGCATTGGAAAATCCGTACGTGCAGATTCTAGCGCATCCCACGGGGCGCCTCGTGCTTCGCCGCGATCCGTTTGATTACGATATGGAAAAAATTCTGGACGCGGCCAAGGTGCATGGCGTGGTGGTGGAATGCAACGCGTTCCCGGACCGCCTGGACTTGAAGGACGTGCATTTGCGCATGGCCAAAGAGCGGGGCGTGAAGATCGTCATCTCGACGGACTCGCATTCCTTCGCGCACTTCCCTCTGATGAAGTACGGGGTCATCACCGCGCGGCGCGGCTGGGTAGAAAAGAAAGATGTGATCAACACTTTGCCCACCGAGCAGTTTCTGGCTTCCCTGCGTGCGAAGCCGGGAACGGCTAAGGGCAAGGCGGCGAAAAGAAAGTCCGCGTAGTTGCGCACGGAACATTTTTCGCGGACCTGACGTATCTGCTAGTGAAGGCTAGAGTGACTGTGCCACGGAGTGACTTATGAACCGGCTGACCATTTTTCTTGCTGCGGTGATTATGACAGGTATCGCGATAGCAGCCGGCGCTGCGCCGGCGCACGCCGACCAGTGGTCGAAAACGTACCAAGTCAATGGCCGCGCGGAACTCCATGTAGTGACCGGGGATGGCGACGTGATCGTCACCGGCACGGACCAGCACCAGATTGACGCGCGCGTTACGGCCACCGGATGGAAGATCGGGCCGAGCGACGTACAGATCATCGAAAACCAATCGGGGAATAGCGTTTCAATTGAAGTGAAAGTGCCACACTGGGGCTTTTCGATGTTCGGCGGAAACCATAAGTCCTTGCGCGTGGAAGTAAGTGTCCCGCGCGAACTGGACTTGGACGTGCGCACCAGCGACGGTAATGTGACGGCCCAGGGGGTTTCCGGCAAAATTCAATTCGACACCGGCGACGGCAACGTGACTGCCGGAAACATTAAGGGCGACATACGAATTCACACCGGCGATGGCCACATTGAAGGCCACAACTTCGACGGCTCGCTCGACGCCAACACGGGCGATGGAAATCTGCGCATTGACGGCCGCTTCGACGCGCTGGCGCTGAAAACCGGCGACGGAAATATCGAAGCGCAAGCGGTCAGCGGCTCGAAAGTCGCGAACGGCTGGAATCTGCATTCCGGCGACGGGCGCATCACGCTGCGAGTGCCTGGCGACCTGAACGCGACACTGGACGCGCACACGGGCGACGGCAGCATCACGCTCGACATTCCGATTCAAGTTTCCGGCTCGCTGAGCCATTCCTCCGTGCGTGGAAAAATGAATGCCGGAGGCGCGACGCTCGCGGTCAGCTCAGGAGACGGGTCCATTCACATCGAAAAGTTGTAGTGACGCGTTTTGCCGCCGCAGCAACGCCTGAAGATGTTCTGGTACTGCGCGACTGCCCGGAAAATCTGTCAGCGTGTCACCGTTAGCCCACATTTTGACCATTTATCTGCACGGCGTGCATCCGACCAGCCGCTCTCATATTGCAAAAGCTAGGGATATCCGGCACGCATGACTGGCACCCGGCATGCTTATCCCATGTGGAAGTCGGGCGCGGCCGGAGAGGATGATGATCGCTTTCTGCATGATGGGCGCACTCGCAGTACTAGTATTCCTTTCAGTCTCAGGAGAAATTTCCAACCTGTTCCGCCGAAAATAATCTCCGCGGGCACTTTTTTTGCAGCCGTTCATTCCGCTAGACATCGATTTCACGCTCTCGTTTGACAGGCTGCGGACAAACGCGCGAACTGTCATTCCGAGGGCGAATTTTGCCCGAGGAATCTGCTTTTTCTCAGCCGCACCCGCTTCTTCGCGCGATGGGAAATCAATTTGCAAAACCTCGCGCGTTGCCGCATCATAAATTGTTTGTTCTGAGCGTTTCTTCCGCCTAGGCGCGGGACACGCTGCGGAACGACTCATCTGCCGCGCAAGAATGAAAACGCAAGTTCCTGGACGCGCCGCGAGCAGATGACAGCGACGGCGTGCTGCGGCGGCAGCTGGCGCGACCTTTTTCGCGGCTTTCATCTTCATCATCGTCATCAAATACGAAATGAACTGGGGGAAATCGAATGCGCAGGCCTGTGAGTGTGACTCCGCCGAAGGGAAAACTGGGAGTGCTAACGCCCGGAATGGGCGCGGTGAGCACAACCTTCATGGCGGGGGTGGAATTGGTGCGGCGAGGGCAAGCGGTGCCGGTCGGCTCGCTGACGCAATTGGGAACGATCCGGCTGGGCAAGCGCACCGACGGGCGGACTCCGCAGATTAAGGATTTCGTGCAGCTCGCGAAGCTGGACGACATCGTCTTTGGCGGTTGGGACGTATTCAGCGACAACGCTTATCAGGCCGCGGCGAAAGCCGGCGTGCTGGAGGCCAAGGACCTGGCCAAGGCCGAGAAATTTCTGAAGGGCATCAAGCCGATGAAGGCCGTCTTCGACCAGAATTATGTAAAGAACCTGCACGGCACGCACATCAAGAAGGGCAAAACGAAGTTCGACCTCGCCGAACAGCTCCGCGAAGACATCCGCGCGTTCAAGAAAAAGAACAAGCTGGACCGCCTGGTAATGGTGTGGTGCGGCTCGACCGAGGTGTTCCTGAAAGCCGAGGACGTGCACAAGTCGCTGGCATCATTCGAAAAAGGCATGAAGGCGAATCATCCGGCGATTGCGCCTTCGATGCTGTATGCCTACGCAGCCATCAGCGAAGGAGTGCCGTTTGCAAATGGCGCGCCGAACCTGACCGTGGATATTCCGGCGCTGGAGGAATACGCGAAGGCGAAGAACGTAGCCATCGGCGGCAAGGATTTCAAGACTGGCCAAACGCTCCTGAAGACGGTGCTGGCACCTGCGTTCAAAGCGCGCATGTTGGGATTGAACGGCTGGTTTTCGACGAACATCCTCGGCAATCGCGATGGCGAAGTGCTCGACGATCCCGGCTCGTTCAAGACCAAGGAAGAATCGAAGCTTGGCGCGCTGGAATATATTTTGCAGCCCGCCCTGTACCCAGACCTTTACGGCAAGATTCACCACAAAGTCCGCATCAACTACTATCCTCCGCGCGGCGACAACAAGGAGGGCTGGGATAACATTGATATCTTCGGATGGCTCGGCTACCCGATGCAGATCAAAGTGGA
>Ga0070761_10002077_pt1 | contig 12456 bp, 9 predicted proteins | sample HubBroMetageREF1_FD_66724 | JGI IMG/M metagenome (GOLD analysis project Ga0070761, IMG submission 66724) | Reference soil microbial communities from the Hubbard Brook experimental Forest, New Hampshire, USA - Hubbard Brook CCASE Soil... | ecosystem: Environmental > Terrestrial > Soil > Temperate...
GCGATGCTGATCGGATTGGGTGTAGGCGCCGAGGCCAATCTGACTCCTTATCTTCTGACACGCTATTTCGGATTGCGCGCATTTTCAACTCTCTATGGATTCTCGTGGACCGCCTACGCCATAGCAGGCGCGATCGGTCCGGTATGGATGGGTAAAGCTTTCGATGCTACAGGGTCGTACGGTTCTCTGCCGATGCTCTTGTCGGGTACCACACTAGTGGCGGCCGCGCTGCTGCTTCTGCTGCCTCGGTACCCGCGATTGTCCTTACAGAACAAGCCGTAGATAGATCGCGCCGGGCGTTGCGTCCGGCGCATACGGGCCGGTCTGCTCGAACCCCAAGCGCGCGTACATCGCCAAGGCGCGCTGCATTATGGGCATGGTGTCACCCAGCATTTCGCGATAGCCGGCGGCGCGCGCCTCGGCGATCATCCATTCGAGCAAAGCCAAGCCTGCGCCCACACCGCGGAACCGAGGCCGCACGTAGAGCCGCTTGGCTTCCGCGCGGGACAGGTCCACAGGTCGGAGCGCGATGCAACCGACGGGTTCGCCATCTGCCAATGCGAGCGCCAGACGGCCTGCCGGAGGCGTATAGTAACCCGGCAACGAAGCCACTTCCGCCGCGAAATTCTGAAAGCACGGCGTGAATCCGAACGACTGCCAATACTCTTCGAAGAGCTGCCGCACCATCGCGAGATGTTCCGGGGTGGAGGCGGAAACGATCTCCATCAAGACAATGTAACCGCAGTGCGGCTATTATGTTTAGTGCGTCATCGAATAGACCACGTAGTTCACTCCGATCCGAATGCCCAGCGCGGAATACTTCTCGGGGTAGTGCGGATCGTCCGCCCATTCCCATGAGTCTCCGATATCGGAGTTGAAGGCGATAGCCACCATCACGCGGTTATGATCGTCGTAGATCCCCCGCCAGCGCGCGGTCTGCCCGCCGTTCGGGGCCGGCCCGGGGTTTCGGTAAGTGGTGCCGTGCGCCAAGGCCCATTCACCCGCTATCTGATAGCGGTCGTCCAGATCGTAAATGGTGTGGAAGATGGCGTCGCGGTTGTCGATTTCCACGATCTCCCGATCGGGAAACACGCGCTGCATGCTCTCCTCGAAACGGTCCCATTCCTCGTCGCCCCAGAAATCGTCGAGCATCAGGAATCCGCCGCGCAGCAGATACTCGCGCAATTTCGCGGCCTGGGCATCGGTCAGCTTCCAATCGCCCATCTCGCCCGCGCACAACCACGGCCAATTGTAGACGTCGTCTTCATCGTCCAGATTCACGGGCTGTTCCACCGACCGCGCCTGAATGCGCGTCAGCCGACGGATGGCCTGTGCGAAGTGGCGGTCGGCTCGCGGATAATCCTGCGTCCAGCTTGTGCCGCCTTGCCGCCAATCGACGACGCCGCCAAACCGGCGCGCCCAGCGGCCGAATCGCGCATTGGGGTGTGGCGGATACATCAGGCGGCCGAAAATCCATTCGGCCTTTTGCTGCCAGTCGTCCGGCAGAGCCACGTCGTCGTACGGCTCCAAGCTGGGATAGACACGAAAGGGCCGCTCAACAGCGCACAAAACGGTGAGCAGCAGAACGCCGGCCCAGCATGATTTCGGTAGAGTCAAAGCTCCCGCCTCAATTCAATCCGTGCGCCACATACAAATCCGACTGAGCGGTCACATAGTTGTAGGCGTATGCCCGTCCATCCGGCGTAACATGCAGATCGTGTATTTCGAGCACCGGCTGCGCCGGATGAATGGTCTTCCATGCCGATCTCTTTCCGCTGGCGAGGTCCACAATCGACACCGGGATGCTGTCCGTATTTTCCCCACCTGGACGGACGTACACAGACCGGCCGTCTTCCCGCCAGGCGATTACCGCCTCGTTCAGCGCGATGCCGTGGGCTTCCCGCGCAGGTCCGCCATTCACTGGATACACCAGCCAGCCAGCTTGTGGCCCGGGCGCCAGAACCTGTTTCCGATCCGGCGACAGGTAGTATTCGAGCGAGTCGGGGCTGCCCTCCGCACACAGCGGCTGCGCGTTTCCACGGCCCGCATCCCACACGAAACACTGCCACTTTTTTCCTTGTAGATGGCCTCCCAGCAGATACCTCCGCTCGCCATCCAGCCAGCCGTACACAACCACCAGGTCGGAACCAGGCGCCTTGACGTCGAACTCTTCTCCCGGCCCCGTGGGCGACAACACAAAGCGCCGCGAGCCATCCGCATTCAATGTGTAGCCGGAAATCCAGTTTCCATCGGGCGACAATCTGTAAGCATGTCCGTCGTTTGCGCGAATAGCCGGCGACCCGTCGGTCTTGCGCAGGTAGACGCTGCCCTTCTCGCCGCCGCTCTCCCCGGTGATGTTGGCCGCGATCACGCGCCCGTCATCGGAGATTCCCACCACCTTTCCCGAGTCCAGGCAAGAGAGATCGCGCTCGGCGGCGTCTCCCGGCGCCTTGCCCAGAATCCCAACCTGCACGGAACCGGTGCTCAACAGCAAATCGCCGTTGCCGGCGATATCGTAGAGCTTAATCTGGGTAGGCAGCCGCAACGCCACGCGCCGCCTTCCCTGGAGATCGACCGCGTATACGATGCCCGGCTCGCTCGGATCGAACGAGCGAAACCAGATCTCATTGCCCTTAGGATTCCAACACAGCGAGGCGGTTTCGCCCGTGGTATTCTGGCCCGACACCTGGCCCAAGTAAGTGCGCTTGCCCGCCCGGTCGACCACGGTCATCCCGATAGCTATGCCATCGGTGCGCGCAACGTACGCCACGCGCTGACCATCCGGAGACACGCGCACCATCCACAAGGGCCAGCCGATCTTATCGGCGAGCACGTTTCCAATCGGGTATTCGAGGCGGTTCACGCCGTTGACCCGGCGCAAAACCGCCATGGACGCACCGTCCGGAGCCCAATCCGCCGCCAGGACGCCATCCAGCAGCGGTCGCGTCTGCCCGCCGGAAATCGAGGCGCGCACCAGTCTTCCAGTCGAATAATCGCCGAAAGGCGCAGTAATCAATGCCATCTCCTGATCCGTCGAGATAGCCTTCAGTTCGCCGCCAGGGGGCATCTCCAGATCGCGAGACTCCGGACTTCCCGGCACGACCAGGTAGATATGCGACGCGCCGCTTTCCCAACTCGCCTGGTAAACGACGTTGCGGCTATGCGGCGCAAATCGCGCGGCGATAACGAATCCTTTGCGAAAGGTGATACGCCGGAAAGAGGGACCCGCGTGCCGCAGCATGCGGTCTCGCACGGCAAAGCCCAGCGCGAACAAGGCCAGCGCCGCGGCCATCGCCGTCACGGCCCAGACCCAGGGTTTGCGCGCCGCGCGAGGGGCCACGGCCGTTGGATGCATACCCGAGACACTGGTGCTCCCGATCGACCGCAGCGCGAACGCCAGATCCGCCGCGGATTGGAACCGCTGCTCCGGCCGTTTTTCCAGGCAGCGACGCACAATGGTGGTCAGAGAAGGCTGAAGTTTGACTTGCTCGCTATCGAACTCCGGCGGGTCCAGGTTCAAGATGGCATGCATGGTTTCGACCCCTGTGCGGGCCTGGAAGGCGCGTTTTCCGGTAGCCATCTCGTACAGCACGCAACCGAAGCTGAAGATGTCGGACCGCGCATCCGCTGGCTCGCCGCGCACCTGCTCCGGCGACATATAGCCTACCGTGCCCATTACCATGCCCGGCTCGGAAAGCGCCAGCGCGATGGTCGCGGTGTTGTCGCCCGCGGACGGAGCATTCTGCTTGGCCAGCCCGAAGTCGAGCAACTTCATCTGCCCGGATTTCGCGATCATGACATTCTCGGGCTTAAGATCGCGGTGGACGATTCCCAGCGCATGTGCCGCGGCCAAACCGTCGGCCATTTGGCCGGCAATCTCCACCGCCTTGCGCACCGGCAGCGGACCGCGGTCGAGCATCGTGCGCAGCGTTTCGCCTTCCACCAGTTCGGAGACGATGTACGCGCGCCCGCCGTCCTCTCCGATGTCGTAGATGGCCACGATATTCGGATGGTTCAGTGCGCCAAGCGCGCGCGCCTCCTGTTCGAAGCGCGCCCGCCGGGACGGATCGCCGGCCACCGATTGCGGCAGAATCTTCAGCGCGACCATGCGTTGCAGGCGGCGGTCGCGAGCGCGCCACACCTCGCCCATGCCGCCCTCGCCCAGCTTGCCGAGAATCTCGTAATTGCCCAGAACGTTTCCGGTCACTTCTTAGAACTATAGCGCGGGCCATGCCGGCGCGCACACCCGGTCCCCGGGCCGTGTCCCGTTTTGGCCGAAAGTTACGCTTCTGTATTTTGAGGGTCGGATCGTATCGTCACGGCCCTCACACACAGATGTTTACTTTTGAAAACAAAAAGGGGAAAACATGTTAGAACAACGCAACGGCAGAGCATTAGCCGGCTTGGCAGTACTGGGAAGTATGTACGTGTCTATGTTAGGAGTGACACCCGCACGGGCCGCCGTAGAGCCCGTGATCACGGCCGTGACGACGGATTACCAGGTGAACCCGCCGACTATCACGATCGTCGGCAAGTATTTCGGAGGTGTTACTCCTACGGTCACCATGGATGGCACTACGCTCGTGGTTGTGACTTATACGTCAACGCAGGTCACCGCGCTGCTTCCGGCCAATCTAAATCCGGGATCGTACCAGGTATCGCTGACCAATCACACCTTGCAGCTTCAGACCGCTTTCGATGCCACCATCGGAGCTGTTGGTCCGGACGGTCCGGCCGGTCCCGCGGGCCCAACCGGAGCTGCGGGTCCGGCTGGCGCTACCGGGCCGGCGGGGGCCACGGGTGCAAACGGTCCGCAGGGGCCTTCCGGTCCAACGGGACCGCAGGGCGCGACCGGCGCCATGGGTCTCACCGGCGCAACGGGGTCGCAAGGTCCGCAAGGAGTGGCCGGCCCCACCGGCGCTACCGGTCCGCAAGGTCTGACCTGGCAAGGCGTCTGGAACATTTCCGCGAGTTATAATCTGAACGACGCCGTCAGCTTTAACGGTACAAGTTACATCAGCCTGATTGCCAACAACACCGGCAACGAGCCCGACAACGTTCCAGCCGATTGGAGCGTGGTCGCCAGTGTGGGCGCTGCCGGGCCGGCGGGCGCGGCGGGAGCCACGGGCGCCACCGGTCCGCAAGGGCCACAGGGCATACAGGGCTTGACGGGCGCAACTGGCGCTACGGGCGCAACTGGCGCTACGGGTGCCATGGGCCTAACCGGGCCACAGGGCCCGCAAGGCGCGACCGGAGCAACGGGCGCAACCGGGCCACAAGGTCTGACCTGGCAAGGCGTCTGGAACATCTCCAAGCCTTATAACCTGAACGACGCTGTAAGCTACAACGGTTCAAGCTACATCAGCCTGGCTGGCAGCAACACCGGCAATGAGCCCGATACTACTCCAGCCTCGTGGAGTCTGGTCGCCAGCGTTGGCGCTGCCGGACCGGCGGGCGCGGCGGGAGCCACGGGCGCCACCGGCGCGCAAGGGCCTGCCGGGCCACAGGGCGCAACCGGCGCTACGGGCGCAACTGGAGCCACCGGTCCCATGGGCCTGACCGGGGCGCAAGGTCCGCAAGGGTTACAAGGCGCGACCGGCGCCACGGGCGCGACCGGCCCGCAAGGTCTGATTTGGTCGGGCGCCTGGAGCGGCTCGACGCCTTATGCCGTGAACGACGCGGTTGGTTACAACGGATCGACTTATATCAGCCTCGTCGCCAACAACACCGGCAACACACCCAGCAGTGCTCCAGCCGACTGGAGCCTGGTGGCCAGCGCCGGTGCTACTGGCGCGGCGGGAGCCACGGGCGCCACGGGACCACAGGGTGCGACGGGGCCTGCCGGGCCAACGGGTCCACAGGGTGCCACGGGAAACACGGGTAACGCGGGACCTGCCGGGCCAACTGGGCCGCAAGGCGCGACGGGCGCCACCGGCGCGCAAGGGCCGCAAGGCAATACCGGCGCAACGGGCGCACAAGGCCCTCAAGGGCCGACCGGCGCCACGGGAGCTACGGGTGCTGCGGGACCGCAAGGGCCCGCTGGACCGACGAACATCTATCACACGGCGCCGAACTCGAATGGAACTCCCATCGAGATCACCGAAAACAACGCCTTTTACACGATGGCAACACTCACCTTACCCGCCGGCAACTATTTGATCTCGTCGCGGGTCGTCGCGGCCAACGATGGTGCAGCTGACGTCGAGATAGCGTGCGAACTCGGGGGCGTCAACGTGACCACAACCTACGGGGAGGCGGACTTGCTGCCGGATAACGGGACTGTGGGTATCTGGCTAGCCACGATTCCGATAGAGACGATCGCAACCCTGACCGGCTCGACCGCGGTAACCCTACAGTGCGAAGCAGCCCCGGGACCGCTGACAGTGTTCATGTACTACCCGCAGATCAACGCGATTCCGGTAACCAGCATCACCACCCAGTAAGCTATGCCGCCGGGGCCGTTCGCGCGGCCTCGGCGGCTTGTTCCGCCACGCATACCGCGTGCCGCATGATGCGCTCCAGATGGCGGCAAATCAGGAGCAGATTCACATAAGCCGTCACGTCCCCGGGCGCCGAAGTCAATAGAGTCACCTTGTCGGCCAGGGCCTGGCATTCGGCGCGGATCGCAGCTTCGCGAGGCCGCGCCGAGAGCGCCAGGCTCTTATCTTCATTGCGCCAACTGTCGATGGCGGCCGACAGGATCTCCCGGATCTTGGCGCCGATGTCGGATATCTGGTTCACGATCTGAGACGGCGGCCGGCCTTGCTTCCCGGAGACCAGGCACACCATCTCGTAGGCATAGTCGCCGATCAACTCCAGATCCACGATGGCGTCCAGAGCCCCGGTGATCAGCCGCGCATCGCGCGCCACCGGCGATTGCAGCGTGATCAGGTTCAGGCACTGGTCGTGAATGAGCCGGTGTTGATGATCGGTCTGCGCTTCGAGCTCGCTGGCCTTCGCCGCGCAATCGGCACTCGGGTTCACCACCGCGCGGAGCCCTTCAGCCAGAAGGGCCATGGTGGTCTCACCCATCGCGATCAGGTTCTGCCGAACCGCTTCCAGTTCGGTCATGTAACGTGTTCTCATCATGATCACTGCTCCTATCGCTTAAATAGCGCGTAAATAGCGCGCGAATGTGGCCTTCTTCGCTTGCGGAACACCCAATTCAAGATTTGTAGGTGAGCGGGCGAAGGGTGGCGTCAGTCAGTACAACCGCCAGCGCAGTCACCAGCGAAAACGCCGGGAAACCCATCCTGACAGGACCGGCTCGCGCTGCTCCCCCAAAAACTGGACACACTTCACCCATCGGTTTCATTTGCTTGCAATAAGAGGGTCTCCGGCCTGGCAAGGACATGCAGGCCGTCACATCTGGAAGGCCTGCTAGTCTGTTGTCCGGCCGGATTCGCCCGGTTTACTCGAAGGTTCTTTCATATGATTTGTGGGAACGCCTTCATCGGGTGCGGCGCCCGCAAGCTACGTCAACGGGTAATCGCACGTCCAGGAACCGCTGTATCCAGCGTCCCGCACGGCGCACGGCGATTTTTGTTTTTGTCCGCATGAGTGTCACCTCCTTTCCGCATCGTCCTTTCCGCATCGTTAGCGGGACAGGCCCGGAGGCCTGTCCTACCTGGCCAGCATCACCACGTGATAGACCACCAGCAGGACCATCAGAATCAGGTAGGCCCGCAGGCTCAGCAGCGAGAACCGCACGCTGCGCGTCATCGGCATGGGGCCCAGCGCCTCGGTATCCACCTTCGTTTCCAGCACGTCGTCCAGGGGATGAATCACTACGTAACGGTCAGTTTTGGTCGTCATTCTCGTTTCCTCCATCAGGCGCTTGGGAACAGATTAGGCGCGGCCACCTGCGCCGCCAATATTAGGGACAAAATGAACAGGACCACGATGATGGTCCAGTTCACCCAGTTATTCCAGGGCTTGTTGGCGTACTCGCCCAGGAGCTCTTTATCGTTCAACAGAAGCTGCAGGAAAATGATGGCCGACGGCAGGATCACGCCGGCCAGCACCTGCACGCCGAGAATAATCAGTTGCAGCGGCGCGCGCGGAATCAGGACGATGCCCGCGGCCGCGGCCACACAAATCAGGTAGAGCGAATAGAATCCGCGCGCCTTGCGCCAAGGCAACTGCAGGCTGTGCGGCCAACCCCGCACTTCGCCGTACGCCCAGGCGCTCGAAAGCGAGATCGCCGTGGTGCCCAGCACCGCCGCGTTGATCATCATCAGCAGGATGAGATGGCGCATTACCGGCCCGGCGAACGAGCCGATATCGGCGGCCATTTGCGCCGGATCGGTGAAGCGAAAGCCGTGCGTCAGTGAAGCCGCACCGGCGACCATCATGCACACCGCCGCGGTGACGGTTACGCAAGCGCCCAGGAACGTGTCCAGACGCGCCCACTTCAAATCTGCAAAGCGCAGCCGCTTATCGGCGATGCAGCTTTGCTGAAAGAAGAGCTGCCAGGGCGCGATGGTGGTGCCCACAATCGCGATCACCAGGAACATAAGTTCCGGCGTGATCCCGCCCGCGGGCATCGTTGGCGCCAGCGCGTGCTTTACGATCTGCCCGATCGGCGGCCCCAGCCGGAACGCGATCGCAAACCAGGCAAAATCCAGCAGGCAAAGAAAGACGACGATGCGCTCCCAGCGGCGGTAGCTGCCCGTCAGCACCAGCAGCACCAGGCAGGCAGCCGCCAGCGGCACGCCATAGCGCGGGTCCACGCCCATCTTGCTCAGCGCCAGGTTGATGGCCGCAAACTCCGTAACCAGGGTCAAGAAGTTGACCAACTGCAGATCGACGAGCGAGAACAGCCCCCACCACTTGCCAAACCGCTGGTAGATCATCGCAGCGTGGCCCTTGCCCGTGGCAATACCCAGGCGCACCACCATTTCTTGTATGAAATAACAGACCGGCAATAAAAGCAGAACGATCCAGAGCAGATGAGTGCCGTATTGCGCGCCGGCCTGGCTATAGGTGGATACCGCGCCCGCGTCGTTGTCCGCGACCATGACGATCAGGCCCGGCCCGAAGACCATCAGGAACGTCAACAGATCGCGCGTCCATTTGGATTTCACCACGCGCCCGCGCACCGGCGTGGCTTCGGTTTCCACGCCGGTGGCGGAGCCGGCCGTGGATACGGCGGCGGGCATGATCAGTGTTTTGTTCGTCATCGCCTTCCCTCCTTTCTGTCGTGACGTTGAAGCGCACAAGCTCCAACTAGCGCCGACGGACACTCCGCGCGCCAGCAAAGCCGGAACGCAAAATACCACGGCGAGCTAACAGGTCAATAGGTTTGGAGGGAGAGGGAAAACTGGCGCCTCCACCCCCGCGTTCACCACCGAATCAAGCGTGTGGAAGAAGCGCGGGCGAGGCGATAGAGGAGAATGCCTGCTACCGGGTCACTACCGTTTCTTCCACGATTTGCCCGTCCGTACTAGGAGGGCGATCGTCTTTAGGTTCCATATACCTTTCTGGAGGCGAGCGAAGCTGGCGGGAAATGAAAAAGCCATTTCCCCCGGCGCAGAGAAATGGCCAACTATCGCAGAACGATCGCTGACGGATTCCCCAACGGGTCCAAGCTTCAGCACCGCGCGCCGTGAGAGATCCGAAGACCTCAGCCACCTTAGGAAAACCCTTAACCCGGGAGTTCCTGGTCTACCCTGACTGCCAGCATCTTTGGACGCTTTAGGGCAGTGGCTTGTTTGCCGCGCGGACGCCTCGCCTACCGAGGATCCATGCAATACAACTTCCAATTCCAAATTAGCGCGTATGTGGCAATCCTGTCAACAAGAAAATCATAAAAAGTTTCTCATGAGATTATAAAGGCTCTGTGGGGCAGGCTCGCAGCCTGCGAACCAACGACATAATGCCCATCGTTTTGCGCAATCCGAAATAGTCACGGTCTATTATCGGTGGCACCCGCTCTATGGACAGAGCCTGCCAGTGCAGAGACGCCAGAGATCTCCGTCTGGCGAATACGTCTTCGTCCAAATAGAGACCGGCGCTACCTGGGGGTTGCCCGCGTGGATGCTCAACACCGCTTGTGCCACATTCGACCTAGGCTCCCCGCTGATCGCCACCGGGGCGCTCCTGGAACTGCGCGCCCTGCTGAGCGCCTTGCCATCCGGCCTGCCATGCGCTAAGGCTGCGCTGAAGCTACCGCCCAAGGAGGGCCGGAATGAAAGCTCAGCCGAATTCCCCGATGTCCCCGTGCGCACAACTCAACCTTCCCCTGCTGGATCCCGTTCCGGCCGCGCTCCCCGCCGGCAAGGACCAGCAACTGGTCGAAGCCCTGATCGAACTGCTGCTCAGCGCCGCCGCACCCCACGCGGTGAAAGGAGAAAGCCATGAACCCCAAGCTGACCGCTGAACGATTGGAGCGCGGGGCCACGGTCTATATTCGCCAGTCCACGCCCGGCCAGGTACTGCATCATCAAGAGAGCCGGCGGCGGCAGTACGCCCTGCAGGACCACGCGCGCCAGTTGGGCTTCCAGCGGGTCGCGGTGATCGACGAAGATCTGGGACGCTCGGGATCGGGCTTGGTCGAGCGCAACGGATTCCAGCAACTAGTGGCCGCGGTATGTGCCGGCGCCGTCGGCGCGGTCTTCTGCATCGAAGCCTCGCGCCTGGCGCGCAACGGCCGCGAGTGGCACTCCCTGATCGAACTGTGCGGCCTGACCGGCACCGTCATTGTGGACCCGGATGGCATCTACGATCCCGCCCTGATGAACGACCGCCTGCTGCTGGGGCTGAAGGGCACCATGAGCGAGTTCGAACTGAACCTGCTGCGCCAAAGATCGGCCGAGGCCATTCGCCAGAAAGCCCAGCGCGGCGAGTTGCAGTTCGACTTGCCGGTGGGCTATCTCTGGACGGCGGGACACATCCAGAAGGATCCCGACCAGCGCGTGCAGCAGGCGCTCTCGCTGGTGTTGGCGAAGATGACCGAGTTGGGGAGCGTGCGCCAGGTGTTACTGTGGTTCCGCAACGAAGGGCTCTCGTTGCCGCGGAGAAGCACGCATCCGCCGGGGAGCACCATCTGGACTCCGCCCGCCTACAGTGCGCTGCGGAGCATCGTGTCCAATCCCATGTATGGAGGAGCCTACGCGTTCGGAAAAACAAAAAACAAAACCACGGTGATCGATGGGCGGGCACGCCAGACCGTGGGCCACAAAAAGCCGCGTAGCGAGTGGACGGTCTTGATTCCGGACCATCATCCCGGTTACATTTCCTGGGAGCAGTACGAACGCCACCAAGCCATGCTGGCGGCCAACGCGCACATGAAATCGCAGATGCAACCGAAGGCCGGACGGGGCGGGCGCGGGCTGTTGAGCGGAGTGCTGCGCTGCCGGCGGTGCGGGCGCATGTTGTATGTATCCTATAGCGGCAGCCGCGGAATGATCCTGCGGTATCGATGCCGGGGCGCCCACCTGCGGACGGGAGAGCCGCGCTGCATTACCTTCAGCGGCCTGCGGATCGATCGTGCGGTGGCGGGTGAAGTCTTGCGCGCCATCGGCGGCAACGCCGTGGAGGCCGCCGTGGCAGCGGCGGAAAGCATGCGGCAGCAATTCCAGCAGCAACGCCGCGCGGTGGAGTTGGAACTGGAACAAGCGCGCTACGAAGCCAAGCTGTCGGCGCGACGTTATGAAGCGGTCGACCCAGACCAACGTCTGGTGGCGGCGGAGCTGGAGGCCCGCTGGAACGCGGCGTTACAGAAGGCGCAAGAATTGGAAGAACGACTCCGCGACTGCGACGACGCCGGGAACCTGCCGGCGATTCCAGACAAAGAGGTCCTGTTGAGTTTAGCGCAGGATCTTCCGGCAGTGTGGAACTCTCCGGGGACCGCGATGGGTCTGAAGCAGAGGATCGTGCGCATCCTGGTGGAGGAGGTGGTGGCGGATGTGGACGAGGAGAAACAGGAGGTGGTGCTCCTGATTCACTGGGCTGGGGGACGCCACTCCGAATTGCGAGTGAGTAAGCGTGGCACGGGCCAACATGGACAGGCCACGGACGTGGAAGCCATCGAGGTGGTTCGGCAGATGTGCGGCAGATTCGGGGACGGAGAGATCGCCGCCACGCTGAATCGGCTGAGTCTGCGCACCGGAGCCGGCAACTCTTGGAATGCGCAACGGGTCTACGGGCTGCGCCGTCAACACGGGTTGCCAAACGATGCGAGTCAGGCGGACAATCGGATGGTGACGTTGCAGCAAGCCGCCGGTCGATTGGGTGTCAGTGAGCGGGAGGTCAAGCGTCTAATTGAGCGGCATGTGCTTCCGGCCAGGCAAGCTGTGCCTTGCGCGCCTTGGGAAATATCGCTGGATGCCGTGAGCACTCCAGCCGTTCAAGAGGCGATCGCGAACGCCCGCATTCGAAAGCGTCCGCCAACACCCCAACACGAGGAGAGCGGCTGTTTATTTTCAGAGAGTTGATGAGGTAACTCACAATGTC
>Ga0070761_10002078_pt1 | contig 12453 bp, 6 predicted proteins | sample HubBroMetageREF1_FD_66724 | JGI IMG/M metagenome (GOLD analysis project Ga0070761, IMG submission 66724) | Reference soil microbial communities from the Hubbard Brook experimental Forest, New Hampshire, USA - Hubbard Brook CCASE Soil... | ecosystem: Environmental > Terrestrial > Soil > Temperate...
TCGGGCCATATGGCAGTCCTCGACGAATCATCCGGTGAGTATTGTTGCTTCCACCGGGTTGGCCCTGACCGGTCACTGGTTGGCCTCGTGGATTTATACGGCGCATGTGCGCGCCAACGGGGCAACGCAATCCCTTGGGATCTCCCGAGCCGTCGGCGTTTACATACTCGTAGTTGTTCAGCTGTTCGGGGGCAAGTCCACCAGGAGGACTGTCCGTGTCCGGCGACAACGCTAAGGGAACGCCATTCCGCCATCTTCCGCACATTTTTGCGGCTAGTAATTCGGGATCAATTTTGTCTTTGTTCGATTGGAGGAAATTTTCGAAGGCGACGACGTCCGTCTCGATCATCTTGAAGACGGCGAAACTTCCGTTCAGGCCAAGCTCTTTGGGTTCCGGCACGACGTAGTTCTCGGCCTCATCCTGCAGTACGAATAACCATGGCTCACACGGCTGCTGGTGATCTGCGGGATATTTTTCTGGCCCACCGCGAATGGTGGTCATGCTGATGCCGTCGGTGTAACCGAAGGGAACCTTCGCGCAGGGGGTGGGCTTGCCATCCTTCATCTCAATCCACGCCATGCCGTCCTGACGCCAGATTTCTTTGAAGGCATGGCCTTCGGCGAATAGAGCTGACAAACGCTCGGTGTAACCCTGCATCGCATCGGGGCTAATGGCGTGGAGTGTTACCAGGACATGATCGAGCCCTTTTCCAAAAGCCGCCAGCCAATTCTGTGGCGCGCTCGGGCCGGTATCACCGACCAAATTCGCGCGATCAGCGGCTCCCACGATGAACGCGTTGAACGACTTGAAGGACAATGTTGGAACGCGATCTTTTATTTCGAGCGCGATAAATCCCGGCCAGGTGATTCCTACGTTGAGGCAATAGTCGGGCTTCAAGTGCGGAGCATCCGCGGGATTGTCCGCGGGTCCGGGCGCGAACCCCACGCGCCAGTCTTTGGCAGTGGTAATTTGCGGCGCGTCCGATTCGTTGCCGTTAACGAGTCGCCCCAAAAGCTGGCGTGCCTCGGCCGGAACACCCACGGTCAGCAAGAAATGGCGCACCATTGGCATGCGGTAGCCGCGGAGGATGAATCCTTGGATGTCAGAGAGTGGCAGCGCGGAAGCCGGCGGCGTGTTGTTGTCGGACGCGGGCGCTGCGTGCATGTTCCGCCCGAAAATGCGACCGAGCACTCCTCCGCCTGCTTTCATCGGAGTGTTCGTTTTATTGTCCTGGGTCAACGCGCTTCTCCGGCAGCCTGGGTTATGACGCCGAGGCCGATTGCGACTTGCTGTCGGCGATCAGCGCGTGAACATCCTGAACACTCAAACCGGGATACGCTTCGTAAAATCCGATGGGAGCGCGATTCGCGCCTGCTGCGAAGTCCACGAACTCCTGGAGATGTTTCCGTACAGGCGAGGGTGGCGCGCCGGTGGTGAACTTGAACAGCAGGTCAAAAACCTCTCCAATGTTTTTCGTGAAATCCGCGATATACGTGTCAAACGTGCCGTCATAAACAGTAAAGAAACCTATCTGGTTGCCCTCTAACTTCACAAATTGCGCGAAATGTGGTGTGCCGACTTTGTCCAGGTCCTTTGTCGTTCCATGTCCTCGGGCACGGAGCAGTAGCTCTACTTCGATGAAAGCCATCTTGGATTTGATGGGCAGAACCACCAGGAATGGCCGCTGTTCCGTTACGCCGGCAACAGCGGCGCTGGCGGCCAGGGCCTTGATCTCTTTGGCGGTGATGCCGGGGTAAGCGGTGTAAAGGTTCACAGCGGTCAATAGATGATCCGCGCACCATTCAGAGAATGGGCCGGCGTTGCTCGCGACCGGCAAAGGTGGCGGAGCGTCCACGTGTTGAAAGATCGCGTCGAACACGGGTCCTGCTGATTTGCCGAGGTCCGTGATTAGCGCGCCGAATTCACCGTCGAATTCACCGAGAAATAGAAGGGTCTTAGCACTCAGCAGCGTGAAGCGGGAGTAGTGAATCGTTCCGAGGGTATCCTGCACGTTGAAAAAATCGGGCATAAATGGTGGAAGCTGCTCTGTGATTGCTTTTGCATCGGCCGCCGATTTCAGCGGGAACACGAGCGTGAAGTGATTCTGGCTCATCGGAGAATCTCCTTTAGGGGATCAGCCCGCAGTCGAACATTTTATTGGCGATAGGAGCCGCGACCTTGTTGATGAATACGGTCTTCATCTGTGCATCGTTGTGAAGAAATTGCACCACTTTCTGTTCTTCGGGAGTGGGCGGAGCCTTTTGGCTCTTCTGCTGCCACAGTTGCTCGCAGCTTGCATTCTGGTATTTCGCTATGACCTTGGCGGCGACCTTATCCAGGATCGGATATTGCTGTGCCGGCTCGGCGTTGACGTGGCTGGGATGAAGCAGCACGAGCCCCACAAAGAAGACAACAAACGGGACGGGCACGAAAAGCCAAACATACGGACGCTTAAGCATTATTTCCTCCTGTGTTCACATTCATGCTTCGATTCAACGAACGGCCGCTCTGTCTGCATTTCGAAAGCAGCGACTGCGTCGGACGTCCAGACCGATGTTTGCTTTAGCCACCTAGTCGTGCGCCCGCGCGAGCATTTCCGCCGCGGCCTTCTTGTCCTCTGCCGACATCTGCTCCGGACCGAGTTTGTAAGTCAGGTTGTTGATAGTTCCGGTAAAGCGGAAGGGCAGGCGATACTCAAGGTCGTCCACTCCGGTGCGGGTATCGTTCCCGATGTCGAAGGTTTCGTCGATGGCCATCAGCAACGGGACCGTGTGCTCGATTTTCTTGCGGTCCACTTCCTTACCATCGACAGAGAGCACACCCGTGCCGCCTTTGCCGGGACCTGGTCCGTCATACTTGAAGTCGAACGTGATCGTGTGTTTGCCGGCGCTGAGCGAACTGCCCTCCCATTTGAAACGCTGCAGATCCAGCATGTTGTAAAGGAAGATCGGCTTGCCCCTTCCGATTCCGAGGAAGCCAACACAAAACACCACCACCACCCAGAGCACGCCCAATATCAACATGGCTTGGCCCAGCCGGTAGAGCCTGCTGCTTTTTGTAAGCCACGCGAGTAGCAGACCCAAAAACACCAGCCCAAAACCCAATCTTCTAAAAAACCTTTCGTGGTACCACCAATTGAAGCTGCGGCTAAGGTAGAGGCCGTAGCCGCCGAAGCGGCCGCCCAGAGTTGCGATCATTCCTTCCGCTCCGCCGTCGGGGATCGTCACATCGGCGGTAATGGTGTAGTCCTTGTCCAAAATGCTGGGAGCATTGCCGACGGGAATGCCAACATTCTCACCCGTGTAGGTGAAAACAGTTTTACCGGCGACCGCACTCGGTCGAGCCGTAAGCAAGCGCACGAAACCTGAGTTATCCAAGGGAAGCACTTGGTATTTCGCCGCCTCCTGCAGAAACAGCCCCTGCATTTCCTTCAGCTTATCCGGCATTTTTGTCGCGAGGTCGTTGTACTCCGAATAGTCTTGGGCAATGTTGTAGAGTTCCCAGTGGTAGTTGTCGAGGGCCGGCATTGTGCCCGTTCCCAGTTCCCAGGATGGTGCGGGTGGCGTGGTGGCGGCGACCCAACCGTCGTGGTAGATAGCGCGGTTGCCAACCATCTCGAAATATTGCGTGTCGCGCTTGGACGCCGCGCTTGCGTTGGCCGCATCGAATGTGTAAAGCATGCTCACGCCTTCGATTGGCTTCTGCTTGATTCCGTTCACCGTGTCGGGCGCTTGGATACCTGCGGCTTCCAGGATCGTCGGCACAATATCAATCACGTGGTGGAACTGCGTGCGGATCGCGCCCACATCCTTGATATGCCCGGGCCACGAAATGGCCAAGCCTTGCCGTGTTCCACCGAAATGGGATGCGACCTGTTTGGTCCATTTGAAAGGTGTATCAAAAGCCCAAGACCATGCCACCGTCATGTGCGGGTAGGTCTGCTCTGAGCCCCAATCATCATAGTGCAGTAAATCCATGGCCCTGACCGCATTGACCGCCGGCTCGTTGATGATTCCGTTGTAGGCGGTCATCTGGTTGAATGTGCCGTATATGCTGCCTTCGGCGCTGGTGCCGTTGTCACCGTCTATGTAGATAATCAGCGTGTTGTCGAGTTTGCCCAGGTCCTGCACTTCCTGGATGACCCGGCCAATCTCGTGATCGGTGTAGGCTGTGTAGGCGGCAAATACCTCCGCTTCACGGGCGTACATCTTCTTTTCCACTGCGTTGAGCGAGTCCCATCTCGGAAGCTTCGCTCCCCCATAGTCCGCCTGCCCATCCGGCCACGGCGTCAGGGTCGTGTCGGGTGGAATTACGCCGAGGCGCTTCTGGTTGGCGAAGATTTCGTCGCGCATCTTTTCGTAACCCATGTCGAACTTGCCTTTGAATTTATCAATCCACTCTTGGCTCGGCTGGTGTGGCGAGTGGCTACCCCCAGGAACGTAATAGACGAAGAACGGCTTGTCGGGCGCCGCCGCGTTCAGATCCCTCAAATATGTGATCGCGTCGTCCGCCAGATCCGTAGTGAGGTTGTAGCCAGGCTTCCCGACCCACGGATAGACTTGTGTGTGATCGCGAAACAGATACGGTTCCCACTGGTCAGTCTCGCCCCCCATAAAACCGTAGAAGTATTGGAAACCCATACCTGACGGCCATTGCTCGAAAGGTCCGGCCGTGCTGCTGTATTGAAATCCCGGCGTGTTATGGTTTTTGCCGAACCAGGAAGTAGCGTAGCCGTTTTCCTTGAGGATCTCGCCAATGGTGGCGCTCTCGGGACCGATAACGGAGTCATAACCGGGGTAACCGGTGGAAAGTTCGCCGATTACACCAAAGCCTACGGAATGGTGATTACGGCCGGTGATCAGCGCGGCGCGTGTGGGCGAGCAAAGGGCCGTGGAGTGGAATTGTGTGTAGCGCAACCCGGCGGCAGCGATGCGACCCAATGCGGGCGTCGGTATTACGCCGCCAAATGTGCCCGGCACCCCGTAGCCCTGATCGTCAGTCATGATGAGGAGCACGTTGGGCGCGCCCTTAGGCGGCACGATGCGGGGCGGCCACCAGGGCGTAGATTCCTTGGCGCTTTCCTTAATCACGCCGCCGAATTTCGGGGGCGGTGGTGGGATTTGCTTCCCGTCGATAGTCGTCGTCGCGTCGGCGGAGCCCAATTTGCCCGTGACTTGCTGTCCGTATCCCCTCGATGCGAGTACGAGAAATAACAGCGAAGCCGCGAACAGCTGAAGCACACTATGGCCGCGTTTGATTTCAGTTGGCTCCATCATGTTTTGTTGGCTCCGTTTACGTTCCGCCACGAGCTTCGATCCAAAGCCGTGGGCGGGCCTAAGCGCGAAACCTAAATCCAGCGCGCAGAGAATAGTTCCCGGAGGCATTGCCGAACATTGTCAGAAGTACCAGTTCTGTTCCGGCAGCCGTTGGGAGTAGGAAGGCGAAAGTTAACGCAGATGTTGCGTGAGCGCGGTTCAACTCCTGGCAACTCGCGATACCGGTGACTTGGGTACCGGAAGCGATTTTGACGGGGTCTCTGGGCCGCCCAACGGACTGGACGGTGTTTCAAAGATGCCGGCGCTGATCGCGGTGCTGTTGAAGCGCGGATACAAGAAACGCGATTTGAAGAAGATCCTGGGCGAGAATTATCTGCGTGTGATTCGCGAGGTGACGGGAATTAGAAAACCGAAATTTCAACGGACGCGATCGGCACTGATCCGTCCGTTTCCGTCAGCCAATCGTAGAGGTGGTTTCCTTGGATGTGATCTCGTACTTGAAATTGTCGGGGTCGAGGCTGTCGAGCCGGCCTGCGGCAGTTTCGGCCTGCGGATACATGAGAAAGCCGATCGGTGCGCCGTTCGAGCCGGGTAGTGCGACGTCATGCGCGAAGTTATACGCCATCCAGTTCATTTCCCAAGAGCCGAATAGGCGCGCCCGGGCGCTCTTCACTATATCGTCGTCGAGAGGACGATTCCCGGGCGGTTCTTCGAGCACGACTTTGCGGACATCGGCTGGATCAACCGGCACCCAGCCAAAGTCGGTGAGGTAAACTTCCGCGCGGCAGTGCTGGGATTTTGTCACGGTCCCTGTCGAAGCGCCCAGGCTCTGGTATCCCAATTCTGATTTGGCGACGCGGATGCCGTACACATCGCGAGCGGGAAGACCGGCGGCACGCGCGAGGCCCACGTAGAGCGCGTTGAGATCCGCGCACTTACCACCCAGATCTTTGGACTCCAACATGAACCGGATGTCGCCTACTCCACAGCCGCGCGTTTTGGGATTGCGAAAGGTGTTCTCAACGATCCAATCGTAGATGGCGCGCGCTTTCTCGACATCCGTCGTGGCGCCGCTGGTGATTTCGGTTGCTGTGGATTTCACGACGCCGTCGGTCGGCAGAAGCTTGGTGGGCCGCAAGAAATGCTGCAAATCCGCGGGAGCGTCTTTTGGCAGTTTGCGGGGCGCGGAGAGATCCGCGACATAGTTTCTCGTGGCGATCTGGCTTGTAAAAGTGAGGACTGGCTTCACGCCAGATGGAAATTCAGCGACGATGATTCCGAGCGCGTCAGGCTGGTCTTTTGTGATTTTCGCAGTGCCACTGTCAGCCTGGAACGCACTGGAAAGGGTTTTCTGAAAGGGCGATTCGCGAATGAGCGGAGCAGGGAGCCAAATGCGCGTGATCCCGGAAGGTTTGAGGACTTCGGCGCGGGTGGTGACTTCGAACGTGCGCCAATGTTCAGCCGGAGTGTCCGCCGCAAAAAGCCGCGCAGGTTTCGCGAAGGCGAGGCTTGCCGAAAAGACTCCTGTGCAGCGCAGAAAATCACGTCGCTTCATGCGTCAACCTTTCGAATCAGGAATTCTGCTCTTACTCGCCGAACGAAGGATAGCGTACACGGGACTCGCTAGGTAGGCAACATACGAGGCGGATCGTTGGAGTTTGAGCTCGGACTAGCGTATAGCTTGCGGTTCCGAGACGCAGCTTATTGTCACGAGTGGGGCTATTCCGGCACTACTCCCTTGTTCCCCTTCGCGTCCGCAAGTCACTTCCGCCAGGTGCTTCTCGACCGATATAACAGTGCTCTAGAGCGACTGTTAGTTATGACGATATGCGCCAAGGCATTTTGCGTGTAATCTCCGCCAACGTGGGCCTGACCGGGCTGATGCGGCGGTCGAAAAACGCTTTCGGTTGGAGTGGCGCGATGTCGATGGCATGATTTTGTCGCGCGCGGTGGTTCACAGGTTCAAGTCCAGTAACTGTTGGAGCGCATTCGAATGGGCTTCCTTACAAATTTGAGGCTGCGGCGGAAACTGCTGGTTGCTATGATTCCGCTCGCTTTGATGGTGGTGGTGGCGGGAGTGTATTCGTCGGTCGAAAGCAAAATGATCGACACATGGTATAGCGTGCTGATCGACACCGACGTCAAAGCGCTCAGAAGCGTCGGGGAGGCGCGCGCGCATACCAATCGGTTCGGGCTGTTTCTGTTTGAACTGGCTGATGAGAGCGATCCCGATCGCAGACAAGTAATTGATGGACAACTGGAAGAGGTTGGCGCCGACTTCCATACGGCGATGACGGCGGCACTCAAACAGAGCCCAGAGCGCGCAGAGAAGATCAACGCCGCATCTGCGCTGTTCGAACAGGCGGAGGCGGACGCTCGGCCGGTCCGCGCGGCAGCTCTGGCCGGCGACAGTGGCAAAGCGTTTAATCTGCTACGTGGAGGCGTAAATCAGGAGCTGCAGCGGGCGCGCCAGGCCAGCATCGAGATCATACAGGATTTGCAAATATCGATTGATAAACGCTCCGATGATTTGACCAGTAATACGCATCACGCGATTTTAATCACGTGGCTCGTAATCGGCTTCGGCTTGCTGGCATCGTGGGCCGCCGCATTCTACATCGTGCAAACACAGGTGGCGGACGAACTGATGTCTCTGCAGGGCAGCATCCAGGACCTGGCCGATGGGCGGCTGGATCAGAACATCCCCCTGCTTGATCGCAAGAATGAAATCGGTGAGATCGGACGCGCGCTGCGTACCCTGCAACTGGGCGCACGCGAGCGCGAAATGCAAGGGTGGGTAAAGGCGGAAGTGGGAGCCACGCTGGAGGCCCTACAATCGGCCCAAGAGTATCCGGGATTTGGGAAAGCATTATTGTCGCGGTTGTCGCAATCCATTCCGCTGATTTACGGAGCGTTCTACATCGCCGACGAGAGCGGCAAGCGTTTTTCTCGCGCGTATTCGTTTGCAAACGCGGATGTGGGTAGTCCCAGTGAATTTGCGCTGGGCGAGGGACTGGCCGGGCAATCTGCGGTGGAACGGCGGATGCTCGAAGTCACCACCGGGGAGCAGGTTCGAATTTCGGCGGGCATGGGAAGCTTGACGGTCGGCAAGATTCACTTCGTTCCAGTGGTGAATAAGGACGAAGTGACCGCGATCATCGAATTGGCGACGAATTCAGCATTGTCAGAGCGCCAACGAGCGTTGCTGGACTCCTTGCTGCCCTCCGTCGCGCTCAGCGCTGAAATATTGGCTGGCAACATCGCCACTCGCGAGCTTCTGGACCGCACGCAGGCTCAGGCTGAATCTTTGGCGGCTTCGGAACGCCAGCTCGGCGCTCGCAAACAAGAACTGGAGAGCATCAATCAGGCGCTGGAGGCATCTGGAGAGGAATTGCGGCGCGCCAAAGAAGTGGCGGAGGAAGCCACCAAGGCGAAGTCCGATTTCCTGGCGAACATGAGCCACGAAATCCGCACTCCGATGAACGCGATCATCGGCATGTCGCATCTGACGTTACGCACCGAGCTGAATCCCCGGCAGCACGACTACGTGAGGAAAATTCAACTGGCCGGGCAGCACCTGCTGGGCATCATCAACGACATTTTGGATTTCTCGAAAATCGAAGCGGGCAAACTGACGGTGGAGAACATCGACTTCGATCTGGAGAGAGTGCTCGAGAACGTGAGCAATCTGATATCGGAGAAGGCTTCCGCGAAAGGCCTGGAGCTGATTTTTGATATTGACCCGGCGGTGCCCACGCAACTTAAGGGCGATCCGCTGCGGCTGGGTCAAATCCTGATCAACTTCTGCAACAACGCCGTGAAGTTTACCGAACAAGGCGAGATCGTCGTACGTGCGCGGATCCAGGAGAAAGATGATGGCAGCCAGCTGATTTACTTCGCGGTGCGCGACACCGGCATCGGCCTGACCAAAGAACAAATGGGCAGGCTGTTCCAGGCGTTCGAGCAGGCCGATGCGTCTACAACGCGCCAACACGGTGGGACCGGGCTGGGATTAGCGATCTCCAAGCGGCTGGCGCAGCTGATGGGAGGAGCTGTCGGCGTCGAAAGTGACGAAGGGAAGGGCAGCACGTTCTGGTTCACGGCCAGGCTTGGAAATGGCGCGACGAATCGACGGCAAGCCGTCTCACCCGATCTTCGCGGCCGCCGCGTTCTGATCATCGACGATAATCCGCAAGCCCGTGCGGTGCTTTCCAGCATGTTGATCGGCATGACGTTCGAGGCGGATGAAGCTGGTTCCGGGTTGGAAGGAATCGAAATGGTGCGCCTTGCCGCGGAGAGCAACAAACCGTATGAAATTGTTTATGTGGATTGGCAGATGCCGGGGCTGGATGGCTTCGCAACGGGCAAACGAATCCGCGCCCTGCCCAATCTGCGGATTCGTCCGCATCTGGTGATGGTCACTGCCTACGGCCGTGAAGAGGTTTTGAAACAAGCGCAAGAGAACTCGTTTGCAAATATTTTAATCAAGCCGGTTACGGCCTCCCTGCTGTTTGATTCAGCTGTCGAGGTACTCGGCGCAAGTAGTTCCAAGGCGTATGAAGCTGCGGCGGCTCCGGCCGTTGAACTCGCGCAGATATACGGTGCGCGGGTCTTGCTTGTCGAAGACAACGAACTCAATCGCGAGGTCGCGCTGGGCCTTTTGGAGGACGCGCACCTGGCGATTGAATCAGCTGAGAACGGACAGGTCGCCGTGCGGATGGTGGCCGAACACGAATACGACCTGGTGCTGATGGACATGCAAATGCCCGTGATGGATGGGCTCGCCGCTACGCGAGCCATCCGCTTGAAACCGCAATTCCGGTCGCTGCCAATCATCGCTATGACCGCCAACGTGATGGAAAGCGATCGCGAGAAATGCTCCGAGGCGGGGATGAACGACCATCTGGCCAAGCCTATCGATCCCCAGGCACTTTTCGCTGCATTGCTGCGCTGGATCAAGCCGCGAGCGGATGCCGCCGCGAAGTCGCCACCAGAAACCGCTTCGGCAACCGCGCGCCCGCGCTCGCCGGAAGAGGCGGGCCTTGGCGAAAGCGCCAGCTTACAGATTGAGGGTGTGGACACCCAAACGGCGCTGCGGCGGACCGGCGGAAATCCCAAACGCTACGAAATGTTGATGCGCAAGTTCGCGGAGTCGGCAAACGTGGAAGAAATTCGCGCGGCGCACGCTGCGGGTGACACAACGACGGCAGCACGTGCCGCCCATTCGCTGAAGGGCGCGGCCGCGAACCTGGGTGCTACCGCAGTAGCCAACTCCGCGGCCGACGTAGAAACTGCGATTAAAGCCGGACTGGTTGTGCAGCCTCTATTGGATGTGCTGGCCGCTTCAGTTCGCGCGGTGGTGCAGGCAATCCGGTCGGCACTGCCGCACGAACATGTCACAGTCGAGGCCGGTGCCGCGACCGCCGACCCGGCCTCCGTAGTGGCGCCCTTGCGAAAGTTGGCAAGGCTTTTATCGAATGACGATGGCGAGGCAGCCGATTTCATTTTGGAAGCGCAGCGGGACTTCGCGAAGGTGCTCACTGGATCGGAAATCACGAGCCTCCGCGACTTCGTTGGCAATTATGATTTTGTTGGCGCGCTGAAGTGCGTTTCGGAGATTGCCGGCCGTTTAGGCCTGCAACTGGAGTGAAACCATGACTCTGCCCTCGGCCCAAAAATCGATTTTAATTGTGGATGACACGCCCATCAACATTGGTGTTATTTCCGGCGCCCTGAAGGATTCGTTCGCGACGAAGGTGGCGACGAGTGGTGAAAAGGCTCTGGCGATCGTTGCAGGGAAGGAGAAGCCAGATCTGATTCTGCTGGACATAATTATGCCGGAAATGGACGGATACGAGGTGTGCCGCCGCTTGAAAGCCGACCCCGACACGCGTGATATTCCGGTGATTTTTCTTACCAGCCAGACGGAGGCCGAGGACGAAACCAAAGGCTTCGAGGTGGGAGCGGTTGACTACATTCACAAGCCATTTTCCGCCGCCGTCGTAAAAGCACGTGTACGTACACATCTTATGCTGCGCGAAGCACATGCGCAGATTGCGCAGCAACTCGTGGAAATAAATACGGAATTGGAAATGGCGCGCCAGATTCAGCTGTCCATTCTGCCGAGCAGCACGCCGAAGATCACGGGCATGGATATTGTGGCGCGCTACATTCCGATGACCTCAGTGGCAGGCGATTTTTACGATTTTATCGTTGTGGACGAACGTCACGTGGGCATTCTGATGGCGGACGTTTCGGGACACGGGTTACCGGCTGCCCTCATCGCGTCAATGCTGCAGGTTGCGCTGACCGCACAAGCCCGCCACGCTTCTGAACCGGGTAAAGTTCTGGCGGGTTTGAATCAAGCGCTTTGCGGCAAGTTTCAGCATAATTTCGTCACCGCAGCTTACGTGTATGCGGATTTGGAAAAAAACATTATGAAATACGGCGGTGCGGGCCATCCGCCGCTGTTGGTTTGGCGCAGGTCAACCGGCAGCGCCAGTCAACTGCTGGAAAACGGATTGGTGATGGGCCAGTTCGAGGAAGCCAGCTATGATTCGCTGGAAGTGCCGATCGAGGTCGGTGATCGGTTCTGCCTTTACACCGATGGAATCCTGGAAACGGCGAATCCAGCGCAGGAGGAATTTGGAACGGAGCGCTTCATGAAGTTCATGGAGACGAATAACCGACTTCCAGCGGGCCCATTTGCGGATGCGCTACTGCTCGAGTTGGCGCGCTGGCTGGAACAACCTCCGGGTGAGGGGCATAAGGACGATATTTCGCTACTAGCCGTGGACTTCACGATTCGCGAGTAGTCAATGCGCGGTCCTGGAAGGCATTGGCAATTGGGATGGTGCCGAGGGCGCGGCTTGCTCCATAGCGGCGGTTTCGGTGAGGCCCGTAATTCCGTTTCACGGGATTTTCAAGAGAGTGGCATGAGAGTCGCCGGAATGAGACTGTAGGGTTATGAGCCCGAGAGGTCAACCCTAAAGCCCGTTGATGGTGTTGCCCTTATCCTCTACAACACGCCATTTTCTCCTATAAATGCCTCGGTTTTGGCCAGTAGTTGGACACAGCGGCCGCGCCCATTTTCCGTCCAGGCTTCGATGTGGTATGCGAAGACCTGCATTGCGAGGTGCTATGAGCATGAGGAGAGGATACTAGCGCATTCCAAAA
>Ga0070761_10002079_pt1 | contig 12452 bp, 10 predicted proteins | sample HubBroMetageREF1_FD_66724 | JGI IMG/M metagenome (GOLD analysis project Ga0070761, IMG submission 66724) | Reference soil microbial communities from the Hubbard Brook experimental Forest, New Hampshire, USA - Hubbard Brook CCASE Soil... | ecosystem: Environmental > Terrestrial > Soil >...
AGGCCTGAGCCAGACCCGGCGCGATGATGAAGAATAACGGCAGGTGCCAGAGCGCCCAGATGGCACCGAGCGCGAAGACAGAGGGCGTTAACGGCAGCAGCGCGTCCAATTTATCGGACAAATAAGACCAGCCGTACTCCTCGCCGAGAGTCCCGCCCAGGAAGAAGAGGAAAACATAGGCCATCGGGAGATGGGCCCAAGTCATGGTGAAGACAAAGGGCACATGCATAAGGCGCGAGTGCAACAGTTCCGCAGCCATCGACAGAATCGGCATCAGAAAGAACGATAGCAGGAAGACCATCCATCCCATGCGGAGGTTGAGCGCACGCGCGTAGAAACGCAGCGTTTCACGCAGCCCGCCCTCGAGGAACGTGCTCACTCCCGCACCAAGGAATGGTCCGAACGAGCCGATGATCAGCAGTGTTATCAGCGGAATGGGAACGGCAAAGTGTTTGGTATGAAGCCAAGCCACAAGCCAGAATAGCCAGGCGATGAGGAAACTCAGGACCAGGTAGATCAACGCAAAATGAGTTGCGCCTGTTTGGTTCGGGGAAGCGGATTGAAATGACTTGCGTCGCACTCGAATATGCGCTGAAAGCCCTCGTGCCTGAGGAGGCACGAGGGCACGACTCGGTTGATCAGGTATGGATCAGAACGTGTAGGTCGCACCGACGTTGAAGAACCGGCCCACCGCACCCGCCTGCGCCATGGCCGGGCTGTACGGGGGGTTGCCGGGGGCGGCGCCGTAGGTCTGCATGTCAACCGGCGGCTGCGTGCCGAACACGTTCAGGATCGAGCCGTGAAACTCCCAGTTCTTATTGACGGCATACCGCGCGTACAGGTCGACGTCCGTGAAGGACTTGACGTCGCAGTACTGCAGCAGCGGCGCCGCGGCAGCCGGGAACGACGCGAAGCGCGTAAGCTGGGTACCGAGCGTACCGCCCGATTGGATCGCCTCCTGGCAGGTGTCGTATCCAGACGTTGGGTCGGTGAGGTTGTAGGTCCCCACGTAGTTCACCGAGGCCGTCACGTTCCAGGGACCTAAGTCCCACGCCAGGGACGCCGTGGCACGATCCTTCGGATTGCCCGTGTCACCGGAGATGATCTGCGGGCCGTGCGTGCCGGCAAGATCGAACGAAGAGCCCGCCAGACCGAAGATGTAATGGAAGGTATGCGAGTAGTTCAGGCTGGCGGTGAGCCGTCCCGCGCCGCCAATGTCGAAACGACTGGCGAGGTCCATGTCCAGACCGCTGACGTGCGTCTGCGTCAGGTTCAGGTACGGGAACGCCTGGTACAGCACCGGGCCGACGGGCGTAAGTTCCTGAGTCGTGCAGTTACCCGTGCTGGTGCAGAACGGCAGGCTGACCTGCGGGCCACGCACGATGGGAAACAACAGATTCAGATTCGCGGGCTGGCACAGAGGATTATTCGGTGCCGCCGCGCACAAGCCGTAGGCCACGTTGAAACCGGACTGTATGTCCTGGTTGACTTTGATATCCCAGTAGTCGAACGAGATGCTGGTGTTCTCCAGCGGCGCCAGGATGATGCCTGCAGTCCAGTTCGTTGACTTCTCCGGTTGCAGCTGCGGGTTGGTAAGCCCTAGCCCGACGAGACCCCGGTTGCACTGGGTGGGGAAGTTGCCGGCGGCGTTGGGGTTCGCCGGGTTCGGGCACAACGCCGCGTCGTTGTACGACGCACCGCTGAACCCCTGTCCAGCCTCACCCGCCTCCGCCGCGTTCGGCGCGCGGAAGCCCTTGCCGTAGGTGCCACGCACCGTGAGTACCTTCCACGGCGAGTACTTGACCCCGAATTTCGGCGTTACCGAACTGCCGTAGGTGTTGTAACGGTCGAAACGACCCGCGGCATCGATCTCCAGGCCCTTGATGATCGGAGCCACGAACTCGAGGTACGCGTTGGTGTCGGTCTGGCCGCCGAGTACGAAGGCGTTGTTCCCGAGCTGCAAGCCTTCCCCGACCGAGGTCGGCGCGGGCGAGTTCTTATACAGGTGGTACATGCCCGCACCCAGCGCCACCGACAGCGCGCCACCGGGCAACTGCGCCAGCTCGCGTGTGCCGTGCAAGTCCACCACCTCCATGGTGTTCGTGTCCTTTTCCCCATCGGTGGGCGCGAACGCCTGTGCCAGCTGCCCAGGGGTTGCAGTGGCGAAGTTAAACCCGCTGGCTGCGGTAGCCGCCAGCGCCCCCGGGATGATGAAGCCGGAGTTTGTCCCAGTCAGGGCCGAGTACATCCACCCCAGCGTGCCGTCGATATCCCAGCCGGCCGCACTGCCCCGGATGTCACCGAAGAGACGGTAGGTGTTGGTCACGAACTGAGTCTGGGACATTCCCAGCTGCGGGAAATCAGCGATCAGAGCCGCGGGCGCGTTGAACGGGTTGTTGGGCGCGCCGACGGGCAGCAATATCGGCGCCGTCGTCACCGGGTAGGGGTTCACGCCCGCGCTAACCGCGGTCAAGGTGGTGGTGTTCGCTCCGCTAAAAAGGCTTGCGTAGGGAACGTTGTTCTGGCCGACCTGCTCGGCCTCGCTGCGAAACAGCGAACCGGTGAGCACCGCCTGCCAATCCCCGCTGAGGTTTTTGGTCAACCGGCTGAGAATGTCCAGATTCCCGGTCTGCGGCTGGAGCTGGAAGGGCGGGTTGTAAATGCAACCGCCTGCCTCGAAGGACGCGTAATTCTGGCAGGAAGCCGTCGGATGCAGGAACACGCTCGAAGCCCCGAACGTGTTCGCGGGGGTCGTCGCGGTCGCATTTGGATCCAGCACGTAACCGCCCAGGATCGCCGGCAAGCTCGAGCTTGCCGGCTGGCTGTTCGGGGAGCCGTAGCGCGTGTCGTACCCGCCGTAGGCAAGCCAGTTCTGGTTCGTCCAAAACCCGCTGCGATTGTTCAGCAGGATCTGGTCCTGGTGACGGAATTCGGCCGAGACGTACGCGTTGTAGCCGTCGGAGCCGAGATCACCGATGCCCCAGATGCCGGCAAGGTGCTCGGTCGTGCCGTCGGACTTGCTGGTGGTGCCGGCATCGGCGGTGAACTGTGCGCCGGTGAAGGATTTCTTCAGCACCACGTTGACCACGCCCGCGACCGCATCCGAACCGTACTCGGCCGAGGCGCCGTCCTTCAGCACGTCGATATGATCAATTACGTTGAAGGGAATCTGCGTGATGTCAACGAAGTTACGCTGGCCGTCATCCGACAAGGGATATGGGACCATGCGCTCGCTGTCGACCAGGGTCAGCGTGCCGCCAACCGTGAGTCCGCGCAGCGCGATGCCTGAGCCGCCGCCGGCGAAGGCAAGACCAAACGACTGGCTCAGGGTGCCCGCTCCGTTTGCCGACAGGTTACGCAGTACGTCGGAAACGCTCGTGTAACCGGACTGCTGCAGATCCTGAGCCGTCATGACCTGCACCGGGCTCGGCGTCTCGAAGTCGGTACGCTTGATGACGGAGCCGGTGACGATCACCGTCTGCAGCACCTGCTCGCTTGACTGATCACCCGCCGCCGCGGGTGCCTGCTGCGCCCACGCTGGCAGGCAGGTAATGAGGGCCACCAGCGCCGCGATCAACAGGCCGGATACACGCTTTTGTTGCCTTAGCATCTCGTTGTCTCTCCCGTGTTGTTTGAAGTCCGTTGCGCCTTCGCAACAAACATGCGCCGGTAGCCATCCCTACAACATCGCGCGGGAGACTAGGTGCAATGCATTCACACGCAGTCGAAAATGTGACGAGAGCGGCCGTGCGCGTTATGAAGCGCGACTATTCGATGGCCAAAAGCGCGCGGATCGCACGAGAGACGGGTCGTCAAAGGGACGGTCAATCCACGCATTCAGGTGTTAGCGCGCATGCCCAACGCATGTGGCGGATGGGTCGGAGCGAGTGCGTGACGCCGGCGCCTAGAGAAACATATTGAGGGCCACGGCCGGCGTCAGGCTGGCGGCGGTGTTGCGCCCGATCTCGATGATCCTCACCCCCAGCAGCGCACCCACTTTGCTGCTGAAGTTGTATTCGACTGCCGGCGCGAAGGCGATCGACCGCGAGGAGCCGGTGGCACTCTGAAAGGGCGCAGTTGCGGACAAACTGTCCGCTGCAGCGCCCAGGCTGCCAGGCACGCTGCCGCTCACCGTGGTATTGGCATTGCGCTGGTACAGCACGTCGAGGGCCAACACCCAGTTGCGCGTCAGGCTGTATTCCGCGGCGGCGTCCGCGGTGAAGCCATTGCCGGGCCACGCGCGTCCCGCGAAGCCTTTGCTCGTGACGTAGACGCTCAGGTCATGCACGCTCACCGACGAGGAGATGTCGTAGGTGAGATCGAGCCGCGCACGCAGGATGCGTCCGTTCGGCATCCAGAAATAATCCTGCGAGTACAGCGCGAGTCCGGTGGTGTAGGCGCCGGCGCCGTAGCCGTCGCTAGGGCGCGCCAGCCGCTCGTAGCTGCCGGTCGGCAGAGTTTCCTGCAGCACCGCGGCGATGGCCGGGATGCTGCTCCCGTCCTGGTACTGGCTGAGGCCGTAGACGGCCTGCAGCGTCACATCGCCGAGGCCGACCCCTGCGCTGTTGGGCGCGCCCGCCGGCTCGTTGTAGAGCAAGCGCGGGATGAGACCAGCGGTGACGCGGTCAGTGAGACCGTAGAGTATGTAGGTGAGCGAGCCCAGATCGTGCTCGTAGGGACCGCTGTGGCGGTCGCCACCGCTGTCGAAGTGCCCGTTGCTGACATCGTCGAATAAAGACGGCTCGAGCAACGCGTGCCCCTGGGGCAGCGTCGCCGCCGAGGGCGCCAGCATCGGTCCGGTCCACCAGGCGTCCTCGCGCGCCTCCTCGTCTGCGCACGCCGCGGCGCTCGCCAGCAACAGTCCCCAGGCCAGCCAGGTTCTTCTCAATCTCGGCCCGTGGCTGCGCTATCAGGCGCCGGCGCAGTGATTACTGGCTCCGCCAGGCAGGAATAATTTCTCCCTGCAGCACGGCACCCTGACTGCCGCGCTTGGCATCCTTGCCGTTCTCGATGGTCATCTCGACGTCGAGCGGCAGGTCAATGGCCTTGCTGTCGAGCTTGCTGATATTGGGCCTGGGAACCAGGCCCAACGCGTTCTTCCACGCCTTGTCGATCTCGGTGCGCGCATCGACCATAGGTCGGCGCGTGTTGGAGCCAGTCTCCGGGTCGGCGGTGGCGACGCGGGGAGCAGAGCGAATCTGCATGCTGGCGTCGTGCGGGACGAACTGCACCAGTGCCACCCCGGAGGTGAACGCCCCCCTGGGAAGATTCTCGCGCAGCAACATGCTGGCAACACCGCGCACCGTGCAGACGTAGCCGAGCGAATAGGTGGAAAGGTGCCCCTCCGCGTCCAGTCCGCCGGTGCGGCACACTTCGCCCGCGCGCTCATAGCTCTGCTCCGCCCCCTCGCCCAGCCCGATCTTGGTCCCGTAGTCGAGCGCCGAGGCGCGGTCACCCAGCTCCAGGGCCCGCTTGAAATAATCCGTGGCGCCGGCGCTGTCCCGCTTCACACACACACCCTCATCCAGCATGCGCCCGGCGAGGAAATCCACCTGCGCGTCGCTTGAGTTCACGGTGTCATTCACCGCCTTCGTCGCCTTGGCGCAATCACCCTTCCTGATGGCCTTGATGATCGCCTGCGACGAGGCCGAATCCGTTGCGGCGCACACCGTGCAGGCAACGCCGAGCGCGGCCACGGCGAGACCCACTGACCAGCGGTGAGTGGTAAACACGGCGCAAGGCTAGCGGCGGCGCGCATTTCTGCAGTTGCTTTTGTGACGAAGCCTTCCTGGAGGACGACTAACCGCGCTTGTACGTCGTCATCAATATTTCTAAGCTAGACGAACTGTCCAGTCGCAACAACTGTCAGACTGGCCGTAGCGCAGGAAACAAAAAAAGCGTGAAGCCCCGCGTGGATCGAATCTCGCCCCTGATTTTCAGCTGTCTCGCGGCGACATGGCTGGTTTGGGGGTCGACCTATCTGGCCATTAAGTTTGCCCTGGCGAGCTTTCCGCCGTTTTTCCAGATGGGTACCCGGTTCGTGGTCGCGGGTTCGCTGTTGCTGCTTTGGGTCCGATATCGCGCCCAAAAAATGCCGACCCTCGTGCAGTGGCGCAACGCATCAGTCATTGGCACGCTGATGCTGGGGGGCGGCATGGGGTGCGTTGCCTATGCCGAGCAGTCGGTGGCGTCGGGTCTGGTAGTGGTGTTCATAGCGATCATCCCGCTCCTGACCGTCCTGGCCAGTCTGTACTTCGGGATAAAGCCCTCACGAGTGGAGGTGCTTGGAATCGCCATTGGTCTCGCGGGCGTACTGTTGCTCGCGCTAGGGCATGGCTTTTCGGCATCACCACCCGGGTTGATGGCGATCAGTATTGCAACCATCAGCTGGTCCACAGGTAGCGTGCTGAGCCTGCACCGGTTTCCGCCGGCGCCTGACGCGGCGGGTTTCGCCAGTGAAATGATCTGTGGGGGTGTAGTTCTGCTGATGATTTCGCAGCTAATGGGGGAACGCTTCAACTGGCCACCGCAGCCACTGGCTGTCGAGGCATGGATTTACCTGGTCGTTTTTGGGTCGCTTATTGCGTTCACCGCCTACATGACCCTGTTAGCACGCACCGGAGTGGCATTGGCAACGAGTTATAGCTTTGTCAATCCGGTCATCGCGCTGTTGCTCGGGATCAGCCTGGGCGGTGAAGCAGTCACCCATCAGGAATGGCTGGCTGCCGGCATCGTCGTTCTTGGCGTCGTAACATTGATACTTGGCAAGCGGCGAGGCTCGTCTCCAGGTCAGGCCGGTTCGTCGTAAGCGCATCATTCACTGTCGCTCGATGTGCGGCAGGTCGCGAATGTCGGTGACCCAAGGCAGTGCGGAGCGATGCCAAATTTGCCGCGCTGGCCGTAATTCGGCGCGTTGCTTCAAGGTACCGACCCGGATGCCGTATGACCGCGGTTCATGCGGATCGGTCGCGTATATCGGTGTGCCGCAGTTGGGGCAAAAGGCCTGGGCGCGTTTGTTGCCGCTTTCGGCCATTTTGATGTAAATCCTGGGAGTTCCGGATCGCAGAACGAAACTGGCTGCCGGCGCTTCTGCAGTGACTCGATAGGCGGAGCCTGTGAGCGTCTGGCAATCAGTGCAGTGACAAATTCGCACGGCGTCCGGGTTGATCTCGGCTTCAAAGGTAATCTGTCCGCAGTGGCAACTGCCTTCGACTTTCATGGGTGTCCTCGAGCGAGCACTAACTATTGACTCTCCCTCACGACACGCCCGTTGAGGGGCTGCAGGGGCCTGACATCGTGCGGATAGAGCCTGGCGAAGGCTGCGACCTGCGCCGCCGAGATGTCTACCGGAGTCTTCAGCACAAACCACTTCACGCCCTCGGTACACGGCGGTGCGGTTACCGACCCCATATACACGTAGTAGCCGGTGTCGTGCGGCAGCATGTCGGCGGGATTGAGCTCGACTCCGGCAACTTCCTGTTGGCCTTCGCTCGTCGGCATATGTTCCCAAACCTGCTGAATAGTGGCGTTCGCACGGCCCACTTTCAGCAGCACCGCCACTCCGGCCACTTCCCCGTCGCTCGCCTGGTGCATCAGGTGCAGCACCATGGTGTACGGTTTGCCGTGAACGTACTCTTCACTCGGGCGGTGAAAGTGGAACTGCGTCAACTGATAGCGCGCGTCACCCACAATCAGGAAGTTCCCGCTTCCCGGGGCGTCGTGATAGTTAACGCGGATCGTGTAGCCGTTGTTGATCACGTACTTCACGGGCTCACTTTTGTATTCGAACCGTAGCGCAGGCAGCGTGGCTTTCTGTGTATCGCGAATGTCAATCGGCGACTGCTCCTTGCCGATGTTGCAGGTAACGTAGCCCGGATCCAGCGCACTCCAATGTTCGGCTCCCCTTGGACCTTCGTAGGACCACGGCGTCTTCCACGGAGACACATAGTGCGAATAGTCCGCATTCTGCGCGGAACCCGCGGGTGCAAAACCCGCCGCGGCCACCAGCAGCACAAATGTCAGCGAACTCTTCTTCATATTGCCCCTCGCTTTGCGCACAAATTCCCGGGACCCGGATTGCGAGTCGCTCTTGCTCGTTGCTCAATGTAGCGCCTGGCGACCGACGAGAATTCGTCCAGGATCGCAGTGTGGGTGCCAGGAGGACGGCGCGGGCGGCTGTGCGCGGCGAGCGCGATTAAGGATGTTGCGCTTGCGTGGCGCGGGAGGCTTCTGCGGGCGAGCGTTCAAACATGAAGGTCGAATAGGGTCAGCATTTCGCGTCGTCCAAGACTTGTGACGCCCAATGCTCTGCTATCCAGATCCCGCAGCACCCATTTTCTCTTCAGCGCGACCGTCAGGAGCGCCGCGCCCAGCGCCCCGCCCAGATGAGGCCGCTGCTCGCTCCAATCCAAACATGCGCACGCAAACCGACGCCGTAACGCACGGGTTGACTCGACGTCGATACCCAGAGTCTCAAAGGCCTGCGCTCCAGCCGGCCTCACGTCGTATGCGTTGTCGCCGGTCTTCGAGCGGGCTGCAAGCCACCCCAGTGTCCTGAAGCGATCGTGTAGCGACACAGCGAGCGCGCCCGCCATGTGGTCATAACAAGTGCGGGCGGCACGTAGCCGGTTTGGAATGCTCGGCGAGGGCTTATCACGAAAGCAGCCGGCGACGGTACTTAACGCTTCCAGCGCGTTTGCCACGTCGGGCCCATTCAGCCTGTAGAAACGAAACCTTCCCCGGACGAGTACCTTGACCAGATTCGCGCTCTTCAGTCGATCCAGGTGCACGCTCGTGGTTGACGGGCTCACGTCAGCCACCGTCGCAAGCTCGGTGCTGGTGCGTTCGCGCCCATCCATCAGGCAGCACAGGATGCGAGTGCGTGCCAACTCGCCGATCGCGGCTGCCGCTCTGGCAATCGCGGCGTCGTCATCCATACTTTTATCGTAGACGAATTGGCCCTGCCCGACAACTGAGAGACTGGGTTCAGCGGCCGGAAACCCGACCGACGAGGCAGGGACAGACCTGAGACGCGAGTAGTGGTTGACCCTTCACTAACGCAGCAGAGCTCAAGCAGGCGCTGGGTACTTCCTCGACACCTGGCATCCAGGGACGTGTGGCTGACCGTCACCCCTGTGTGGGCGGCGCTCGCGCTGAGTCGCGTTGTGTTCTATGAATTCGAGCGGCTCAGATTCCCCGAGATCGTTCCTCCGGTCCTTGCCGACGCGTTGCAAGGCGTGCTCCTGTGGCCGCTTGCGGTGCTTGGCTGCCATCTGACGCTCACAGCCTGGAAGCGCGCCGGCGCCGCCCGCAGTGTCGTCGTCGGCCTCGCGAGTTCACTGGTATTCGGGGCGCTGGCGCGGCTCGCATATGGGTTTGCTTCATGGTTAAGCCCGAACCCGCAGGCGCAGCACCTGTGGATTTCAGCGTTGCCCAGATCCGGTTCGGGATTCCTGTACCCATGGCTGTCGAGCACGGTTGAATATGGCGTCTTGTACCTTTCCTGCATGAGCGCAGCTGTTGGGTTCCTCGCGTATCGGAATTGGGTTGGAGAACGGCTGCTGCGCGAACGCGCTGATTCGCGAGCAGCGCTGGAACGCTTGCGCGCACTGCGCGCGCAGCTCAATCCCCACTTCCTGCTAAACGCGCTGAATACCCTCATCGGACTCGATGATCTGCCGACGGGCCCGTCGCAGCCGTTGCTCAGTGATCTCTCGGAGCTGCTGCGCCGCACGTTGCAGGCGAGCGAGCGTGAGCGGCAGAGCGTGCAGGACGAGGTGGCCTGCGTTCAGGCGTACCTGCGAATTCAGCAAGCGCGCTTTCCGTCGCGCGTGCGGTGGCGCCTGGCGGTCAATCCTGCATGCGCAGCGGCCACCTTGCCGTCATTGATTCTCATGCCACTTGTCGAGAACGCGGTGACCCATGGGCTGCGCGGCAGCACGCCATCCGTGGCAATCGATATCGCAGTGGTTTGCAACAGCGCATCGGTGAGCGTCACTGTGCGCAACTCCTGCGCCAGGCTGAGCATTGCCCCGGTGACGTTGCGCCCGGCACTTGGTTTACGCCACGTGCGGGAACGCTTGCGCATACTTTTCGGCAACGCGGCGACGCTCAACATCGATCACTCAGACCCGGAGCAATTCGTTGCGCAGCTCGGTGTCCCAGCGGATCCAAGGCGCACGAGAGAACTCTGCGTGGAGGAATCGCTATGCGCGTCGTGATAGTCGACGACGAGCCGCTGGCCAGATCGATCCTGGGACGGCTGTGTCGAGCCAGTGATGACATCGAGGTGGTAGCGGAGGCTGAGTCAGGTGCCGCTGCAATTCAGTCGATCCGACTTGATCATCCGGACATCGTTCTGCTCGACATCGAATTGCCGGACATGAGCGGCTTTGAGCTGCTGCGATCGTTGCGGGGAGATGACGCCCCTCTGGCGATCATGGTGAGTGCACATCCGCAGCATGCGCTCACGGCGTTTGACGCTGCGGCGTTTGACTATCTGACCAAACCCGTAAACCCCGAGCGTTTCAAGGAAGCGATGAGGCGCGCCCGTAGCCGCCGTGAATCGTCGCTGACTGGCGCGGTGCGCTCGTCCTTGCAAACGGCCTGGCGAACAAGTGGCCGCGCCGAGCCGGCGGGGCGGCCGCATGTGCTCGTCGCGGAACGCGAACGACGTTTGTATCTGCTCGACCCAGAGAAGATCGACTACATCGAGTCTTACGGAAATTACGTGCGGATCTGGGCCGGGTCGGAATCGTACCTCAGTCGCGACCGCATCAAGCGACTTGCAGTGCGGCTCGCTCCGGCGGGATTCGTCCGTATAGAACGCTCGAGGCTCGTCAATCTGCGAGCCATCTCCTACATCGAAAGACTGGGACACGGGATGTTTTCGTTTACGCTCAGCACTGGTACGTGCTTTGAGTCGACCCCGACTTACCGTGCAGAGATCCTGCGGGCCGTGCTTCCCGCTGAGTTTTCTCATTAGGCGGCGCGCACTAACTGTGCGCGTCACCGCCCCCGGGCCCCGATGATGACGGTCCTTCGAACGTTTCGTGGGTCAAGACGATCTTCCAGCTGCCAGCTTTCCAATGCAATACGTCGGTTTCGCGCTCCCGCACGTCGAAGGGTTTCCCATCGAACGTGCCGGCGAGTCTGACCTTCGACGTCACCAGTGCAACATCTCCGTAGAGACGCACTCTGGGTTCCGAAAGCTCAAACGTCTTGCGGGTTAAGTAGCCCGACTTTATTCCATCGGGGAACACCGACTTGCCCTCGGCGATGCCGCCTCGCGCAGAAATGACGGCCCAGTCATCCGACAGTACGCGTGCAATGCCATCCGCATCGTTTTCGCGCATCGCGCGTGCCATTTCCTGAACCGTCGCCAGCGCGCTGTCCCTGGTCGGTCCAGCTGCGGACTTTGCGCCCTGTGGCGCGGCAGATATGCCCAGGGGCGCGATGAGCAATGCGACCGTGATCACCTTGAGCATGCCATTGGCGATTGTCATGTTGGTATCCTTAGAATTTGTAGGTCGCACCGACCAGGAAGAACCGCCCGACCGCGCCGTCCTGATCGAGCGCGGCGTCGTAGTGCAGCTCGGCGCCGCCGCCGTAGGTTTGCAGGTCCACCGGCGCGTCGGAGTTGAAGAGGTTCGTGACCGAGCCGTGGATTGAGAGGTGATCGGTCGCCGCGTAGTTGACGTACAGGTTCGCGGAGGTGAAATGCGCCACCGAGCAGTACGGGGCCCAGGCGGCGGCCAGGGGCGCTACAAGTCCGGAAACCGACGGACCATAGGCCGAAGGCGCACCCGACTCCAGAGCCTCGATGCAGTTGTTCAGACCCGCCGACGGGTCAAGGATGCTGAAGGAGCTGGTGTAGTTCACCGTCAGCGAGGCAGTCACCGGGCCCTTGTCCCAGGTCAGCGTGGCAACCGCGCGATCGCGCGGATTGCCCGTGTCGCCGGAGATGCTCGAAGGTCCGTGAGTGCCGGCCAGCTCGAAGGTCGTACCCTGGTAGCCGTACTCAAACTCGAATATGCGGGTGAAGTTGAGTTCGGCGGTCAACCTGCCCAGGGTGCCGATATCGAAGCGGCTGCGCAGGTCGAGGTCGATCCCCGAGGTCGTGGTGATGCCCGCGTTCACATAGGGAACCACTTCGTACGCCGGATAGCCGACCGGCACGCCGTTCACGTTGGTGGGCACGTTGACGGTGTTGCAGGGCGTACCGTTGGTGGTGGTGTTGGTGCACTCGGCCAGCGTCGCCGGCAACCCGCGCACCAGGGTAAGGAAAGACGCTCCCAGGCCACCGGCAGCGGAAGCCGAGATGATGTCGTTGTTGAGCTGGATCCAATAGTAGTCAACCGAGGCGTTGAAGACTGGCGAGGGCTCGAAGATGACGCCGAACGTCGCGTTCTTGGAGGTGACGGCCTTCAGGTCGGGATTGGAGGATGCGACGC
>Ga0070761_10002081_pt1 | contig 12444 bp, 9 predicted proteins | sample HubBroMetageREF1_FD_66724 | JGI IMG/M metagenome (GOLD analysis project Ga0070761, IMG submission 66724) | Reference soil microbial communities from the Hubbard Brook experimental Forest, New Hampshire, USA - Hubbard Brook CCASE Soil... | ecosystem: Environmental > Terrestrial > Soil > Temperate...
CCGTCGAACGCGGGGTCGTTGAAGAGCCTGGTTGCCTCGACGAAGTCGATGATGTCGAAGGAGAACTTCTGGTCCTCGGGGAACAGGCGCGTGCCGCGGCCGATGATCTGCTTGAACTCAGGCATTGACCTGATTACACGGAACAGGACGATATTGCGCAGGGTCGGAATATCGACGCCGGTGGTCAGGAGCCGCGAGGTAACCGCGATCGTCGGGACCTCGGTCTCCACGCTGCGGAACTCGTCGAGGCGCTCCCGGCCGGCGTCCCCGTCTCTGGCGGTGATGCGGCATGCGTAGCTCCATCCATGACCCCGCACAATGTCCTGGTTGGCATCCAGAAGGGCCCGGGTCATCCGGAAAGCATGATCGGAGTTCTCGCAGAAGACGATGGTCTTGCCTAGGCGGTTGGTGCGCTTCAGGTAGTCGGTGAGGTACCTGGCCGCCTCTTCGGTTCGGTCAAGGATGGCCAGCACTCGCTCGTACTCGCGAGGGCCGTACAGCTTTTCGGGGATTTCCCGCCCGTACTGGTCCGCTTGCCCCGGATCAGGGCGCCAGCCGGTCACATCGACGTTCATTGCGACCCGCCGGACTCTGTACGGGGCGAGGAAACCATCGTCGATGCCACGCGCGAGGGAGTATTCGTACCGGGGCGCACCGAAGTACAGGTACGTATCGGCGTCCTTCCTGCTGATCGGCGTGGCGGTGAGACCGATCTGCACGGCCGGCGCGAAGTACTCAAGGATGGCACGCCACTGCGAGCCCTCCGCTGAACTGCTTCGGTGGCACTCATCCACGATGACCAGATCGAAATAGTCCGCCGGGAACTGAAGGTAGAGACTTGCCTCGTTGCCGCTGTCGAGCGACTGGTAGAGCGCGAAGTAGATGTGCCGACCGGTCTTCGCGTCCCCGCCGCCGAGTTTGTGGACGGCGTCGCCGAACATCGGCTGGAAATACTCGTCCTTCGGCTGATCCACGAGAATATTGCGATCGGCGAGATACAGCACGCGCGGCTTGCGGCCGCCAGGCCAGTCCTTGTTCCACAGCTTGGCCACGATCTGCGCCGCCACGAACGTCTTGCCCGTTCCGGTCGCGAGCACGAGCAGGAGCCTGGTATCCCCGCGGGCGATCGCCTGCACGGCCCGGTTTATCGCGACTTGCTGGTAGTAGCGGGGGGTCTTAGGAGTGCCGTCCCAGTTGCGCAGACTGGCGTTCAGCGGTGCCGATGCGAGTCCGCTGGCCTCGTCGTCCGCGAGATCACGGTCTTCGCAGAACCTGGCCCAGAGCGCATCGGGTGAAGGAAAGGCCGAGATGTCGCGCACCCTGCCCGTACGCGCGTCCAGTTCAATGGTTCGCTCGCCGTTCGTGGCATAGGCGAACGGAACATCAAGCAGGTCCGCGTATCGCTTGACCTGCTCGAAACCATCGGCAGGATCTTTGAGCAGTCGCTTGGCCTCGATCACGGCGATCGGAAGCCCATCGGAGTACTCAAGGACGTAGTCCGCGATCAGCGGTCGTTCCTGCCGGTGCAAACGAGCGGTGGCCCGGATTCGGCCATTGCTAATCCGATGCTGAACCTGGATCTGCTCTTCTTTCCAGCCCGCCCGGTCAAGCGCCGGCAGTACGAACCGTCGGCAAGTCTCGTCCTCGCTGGGACCATATGAACTGGGCGTCACAACAACATTCTTACTCAAGATCGCTTCCCGCAGCGCGGCGTCGGCAGGCTGCGGCGTCGGCCGGCTGCGTCGCTGGCTGGAGATAGTGGTCGGTTACAGTGACTAAATGCTGCCAGGTCCGCGCGATGCTGAGCGGGCTAGCTCAGCCAGGGTGCTCGCCGTTCTGTCGATCGCCGCTCTCGCCTACGCTGTGCTGAGTTCGGCGGTAATCCCTGCCCTGCCGACGATCAGGGCGAGCCTGCACGCCAGCGAGACCGGGGTGACCTGGCTGCTGACCGGATTCCTGCTCTCAGCTTCGGTCGGTACCGCGATCATCGGCAAGCTCGGCGATATGTACGGCAAGAAGCGGCTGCTGGTGTGGACGCTGCTGATCCTGATGGCCGGTACCGCGCTGGCCGCACTCTCGGGCTCGCTGGTGCTCTTGATCGTTGCCCGGATCATCCAGGGGGTAGCTGGCGGCATCTTCCCGCTGTCATTCGCGATTGCCAGGGACGAGTTTCCGCCCCACCGGGTCGCCGGAAGCATCGGGCTGATGTCGGCTATTCTCGGCGTCGGCGGAGGTTTCGGGCTGGTGCTCGGCGGGCTTATCGACGAGCACCTGAGCTGGCATTGGCTGTTCTGGATACCGCTGGTCGCCATGATCGTGGCCGCGGTCTGCGCCTGGCGCTATATCCCTGAGTCGCGGGTCCGCTCGGCTGGCCGGGTGAACTGGATGGCGGCCGCGGCGATGACGGCGGGAATGTCCGCCTTGCTGGTCGGCATCGCCCAGGCAACGGTCTGGGGCTGGACTGGCCCGCGGACGCTGGTGCTGCTGGCCGCTGGCCTGGTGGCTTGCGGCCTGTGGATCGGCGTGGAGGTGCGCAGCGACAACCCGCTGATCGATATGACGGTGATGCGGATACGTGGCGTGTGGACTGCCAATCTGGCGGCTTTCCTGCTCGGGGGCGGGCTTTACGCGTGGTTCCTGCTGCTGCCGCAGCTTGCGCAGCTGCCGAGGAGCACGGGTTTCGGGTTCGGGGCGTCGGTCGTGGTCGCTGGTCTTTACCTGCTGCCGTGCGCGGTTGGCATGGGCGTGCTTGGTTCGGTGGCCGGCCGCGTTGAGCGGCGCTTCACCTCGCGCCGGGCGCTGATCGCTGGCTCGGTGGTCAGCGCGGTGGCCTGTGGCTGGCTGGTCGTGAACAGCCGTCATCCGTACGACCTGCTGGCCAGCTCAATCCTGTACGGCATAGGTATCGGGCTCGCGTTCGCCGCGCTCGGCAACCTGATCGTGCAGGCCGTGCCGGCCAGCCAGACCGGAGCCGCGAGCGGAATGAATACCGTGCTCCGCACCTTGGGCGGGGCACTCGGCGGTCAGATCGCCGCGACGTTTGTCGTGGCCAGCACCAGGCACGGCCTGCCGGGCCTGGCCGGCTTCACCAAGACGTTCGCGATGGCGGCCCTGTTCCTGGCCGGCAGCGCGGTGGCCGGCTGGCTGATTCCCGCGCCCGTGCTCGTCAGTGCCCCGATCCAGCAGCCTGCCGTTCAGGAGACCGGCTGATCACTGCCCCATGGTCAGCTCGGCGGCCGTGGCGTGGCTCTGCCCCCCAATCCCAGCCCCCTCAAAGTCCCGTTGATGGTGCCCTGACGCCATTAACGCCACTCCGAGGGGCCTGCCGGGTCCTGCTCGGACCGGCCGGGGGAACTCCGCCGGGACCGGCCCGGTCACATGGTTCGGGCCGGTCACCGTGTCGCGTCGGCACCGGCCAAGGTCTTCGGCTCGACCGCGCCGGTGTATTGCCGGAAGTGGATGCGGGAGGGATGGTCAGCGCCATGGTGGACAGTGACATGCGCGATCGGGCCGTCGGTCGCGAGCTCGTTCTGGCCGCCGGTGTTCCAGTTCCGGTCGGCCAGCGGGAAATTCGACCCGGCGACCTCGATCCTGATCCGGTGGCCGGGCCCGAAGTAGTTGGCTGTCGTGATCCCGCGCACCTCAATGCGGTAGATCTGCCCGGGCACCAGGTCGGCGGGTGCCTCCATGCTGTCGCGATAGCGCAGCCGCAGGCAGGCGTCAGCCAGGTTGTAAGCGGTGCCGTCCGGATACACGTCGGCCAGCTTGACGAAGATGTCGGTGTCAGGAACGTCAGCGCTGACGTACAGCTCGGCGCTGACGTCACCGACGATCGAGATGGCCTGCGAAAGTACGGGCGTGCTGTAGACAAGCACATCGGCGCGGCACTCGACCGGACGCTGGTCGGAACAGACCGACGAGTGCGAGCCAAGATCGCCGCCAATGGTCGGCACCGGATTGTGCGGGTCGGCGATGAAGTGATCGGCGCCAGCCGCGCCCGCGGCCTGCGCCAGGGAACCATCTCCCCACAAGGTATTGGCTGAGCCACCGCTGTCGAGGTAGAGCACCTCGTCGGTGGTTTGCGGCAGCGGCCAGCGATCACCGGAGAGCCAGACGCCCGCGCCCATCAGAAAGACCTGCACTTTCGGCCTGGGCTGGCCGGCCTCGGGCTCATCGCGCAGCCACCGGTGGAACCAGTTTGTCACGATTTCGTCGTAAGGAAATTTGGTGTCGCCCATCGGCCGGTCGCCGAGTTTGGCGTCGGGTGCTGTGACCGTCATCTTGCAGTGTTCCGTCGGCGCCATGATCAGGTACTGGTCCGGGTGGTGCTGCTGGAACTCGAACAACTTGACGGTCTCGTACGCTCCGACGTCCATCCAGCCGTTGATGTTCAGTGACGGAGTCGCGCCGGTATGGCTGGCGTCGATGAGGTCTACGTGCTGCCAGGCCCGGCCGGCCGGGCCAGCCGCCATGAATTCCTCGAACCCGGTCAGCGGCGCCCCCATGCGGCGCAGCACCTGGCTACTTGGCGCTTCGATGGTTGACTTTGCGAGCGCCGCCGCGTATTCCGGGAGCCGGAAATCGGGCGAGCTGACCGAGAAGCGGCGGAAGATCCGAGCCCGCTCGTCGTCGCTGCCGGCCTGCGGGAGCTTGGGCCGGATCCGGATGCCGAAAGGCGCGTGCCACAGCGCCCAGGTTTTCAGCATGGGGATCCCGCCGCGATAAAACAGGCCTTGCCGGTACTCGACTCCCGGTATCGAGCCGATGCCAGCGCCAGAACTCATGGGGACGCAAGCGAACAGAGCCGGATGACCAATCGCTCCGAGCTTGAGCTGGTTCTCCGCTGAGGATGAGCAGCCATGCAGGCCGACCCTTCCGTTCGACCATGGCCTGGCCGCGATCCAGTCGAGCGTGTCCATGGCATCGGCCGTTGTATTGGTCAGGAAGCCGAACTCTCCTTCCGACCACTCGGTGCCGCGCTCGTTCTGCATGATGACTACGTAGTCCTTTTCGAACAGTGCCTTGTGCATCGTCTCAAGACGGTCAAAGGTCGTCGTGGCGTAGGGCGTGCGGATCATCAAGGTGGGGTAGCGGCCGTCGGCCCTGGGCCTGATCACCACCGTGGCCAGCCGGACACCGTCGCGCATCGGAAGCATGATGTAGTCGATCTGGTAGCGCACCGTGTCCGCGCCCTGAGCGCGCGCCGCTGACTCAACCGCCGTGGGCGGGAAGAACTCCCGCGTCTGCTGTGTCTGCTGCGGTTGCTGGTCCTGGCCATCAGCGGAACTCGGCACGCTCGGCTACCTCCGTGTCGCGAAATCGGCGCGGTCTCGATTAGTCCGCGATGCCAACGATAAGACCACTAAGACGCCGATGCCCTACCGCCAGATGGACTCATCCCGCATGAGCATGCCCGTATCGTCGCACGCGTGATGTGCCGCGATCATGTTCTGGTCCTTGATCACGGCACTCCAGGCGCGTGCCCGCCCGCGTGGTCCTCCGTGATCATCCGCCGGATCATGATCACGGCATTCCGGGCGGCTCCCGCGCGGGCGCGGCGTCGTGCCGGACCGCGCACCGCGGCTACCGCGAGTCCCTGTCAGTCACCGGCCGCGTGCGCGGGGGCCGGAAAAGCGTAGGCGGCGGTCACCGAGCCGTGCCAGCGCGGGGCGGCGGTGATAATCGGAAGGTGCAGATTCGCATTGAGGCCACCGATCTTCCTGGCCGCGCCTGCGGCCCGAGCCCGGACCGACCGGGCGGTTATGACAATATTCATGTCGCCGTGCAGCGCCGCAACAAGCGCGATGAGCTGCTCAACCTGGTGCCCGGCGACGCGCTGTCCGCGACCTGGGTGCTCGACTCCACAGCCGCGCGGACTGCCGCCGGATTCGACCTCAAAGGCACCTATATTCAAGGCCCACCTGGTGGCAGGTTCATCTACCTGTCCTGGGGCACCGTCGATGGTGCCGGTTGTTTCGAGCTGTTCCGGCGCGCCAAACTGTGGCTGGAGGCGATCCCGGCCGAGGTGATCGAGGCTGCCCTGGGCGCCGGCGCGCTGGTTGGCCGCCTCGGACTGACCGACGCCAAGGGCCACCCGCTGTGTGCCGCCGTCCGGCCTCCCGTTATCGAATGGTCCGCAGCGGTACCGGCTTAGGGCGCGTTCCCGGCCCGAACAAGCCTTCAGGAGGAGCAGGCGATGCCTGCGGACTGGCGTCCGTGATCGGCTTGGCTCCAGCGGCGAACCGGTCGAGTTCGGTGCCGTGGATCAGCCGGCCGGGCAGCGGGTCGGCCACCACGCGCCGGGCGAGATCTGCGACGGGCAGCCGCTGCTGCGAGGCGGCAAGCACCAGGTTGCCGAACCTGCGGCCCTTGAGCACTGCGGCGTCAGCGATGAGGCAAGCGTGGCCGAACTCGCCAAGCACCGCCGTCACCCTGGCCTTGGTATGCGCGAGCGGCGGTCCGTCACCGATATTGACTGCGTAGACGCCCGAGGCGGTAAGCGCCCGGCCCGCCGCGGCCGCGAACTCAGCGGACGTGAGGTGGGCCGCTGTAGTGGCGCCGGCGAACACATCGGCGATCACCAGGTCAAAGGACCCGGCGCTGGCCTGCTCAAGAACCGCGCGCGCATCCCCGACTCGCACCCGCACCCTGGTACGGCGGTCGGCCTGAGTCAGCGGCAACCGGTTCCTGACAAACTCCACAAGCGCGCCATCGGACTCCACCGCGATCTGCCATGATCCAGGCCGGGTCGCGGTCACGTACCTGGCCAGGGTTAGCCCGCCTCCACCCAGGTGCAGCACCCGAAGCGGCTCGGCCGGTGCGGAGGCGAGGTCGGCGATATGCCCGAGCCGCCGCATGTACTCGAACTCCAGGTATCCGGGGTCGTCGAGGTCCACATGCGACTGCGGAGTGCCGTCAAGCAGCAGCGTCCACGCCCTCAGCCGACCGCTGTCCGGCACGAGTTCAACGACACCAGAGTCCACCTGCTGACAAACGACAAAGCCGCCGCTGCCGCCCTGCCGATGCGACATAATTCCCATTCTGCCGCACCACGAGTAGCTGCCTGACATCCTGTGATGCCTTTAGGCTCGGATTATCCGCCAGACGGCGCCGGCCGGGAGCAGGCGGGGAGGCCGGAAGCAGGCGGGAGGCGGGGGAGGAGGCGGCCGTGCTGAGCGCACTGGTGCGGTCGGGCATGACGGTCGCGCTCGGTGACGGTTTCGGCGCCCCCCGCCAGGTGTCCCGCGAGCTGAGCCGGGCGGCGGCCAGGCAGGGCGAAGTGAGGTTGGTGCTCGGCTGGGTGCCGCGCGCCGACCCTGAGCTTGATTTCACCGCGTTTGCCGATGTCAGGACGTTCATGCCGGGCTGGGGCCTGCGGGCCGCCACGGACAGCGGCCTGGTGGCCGCCGCTTCCGCCCGGCTGTCCGCTGTACCGGCGCTGCTGCATGGGCCATGGCGGCCAGATCTCCTTGTCACTGCCATGGTGCCGGTCAGTGGCGGGTTCGCGTTCGGCAGTGAGGTCTCCTGGCAGCGCGCCGCCATCGCCGCGGGCGCGACGGTCGCCGCGGTCGTCTCGCACCGGGCTCCGCGCGCCGATTCCGGACCGGCGGTGCCGGCCGAGCAGGTGATCGTGATCGGGGAGAGCCACGAACCTCCAGGCGAGATGCCGTCCGCCGCGCCGGGTCCTGAGCACCGCGTGATCGCCGACCGGATCGGGTCGCTGATCACGCCGAACGCCCGGCTTCAGATCGGGCCGTCCCAGGTAGGGACCGCGCTGCTGCGGGGCCTGCGGGTGCCAGTGCGCCTGGATACCGGAATCCTGCCGGAAGCAGTCGTAGATCTTGACCGGCGCGGGCTGCTGGCAGCTGAACCGGTGGCCACGTACCTGGCCGGCGGCCCCGTGCTCTACCAGTGGGCCGACGGCAGGCCGCTGCTTCATCCCGTGGAGTACACGCACGACCTGGGCCGGCTGTCGGCTGAGCCATTGTTCGCTGTCAACACCGCGGTCGAAATCGATCTAGACGGCCAGGTCAATGTGGAAGGCACGGCGGTGTCCGCGGTGGGCGGTGTCGGCGGTCACCCCGACTACGCGGCCGCGGCGACCCGTTCAGTCGGCGGCCTGAGCATCATCGCCGTGCCCAGCACGCACAAGGGCCGGCCTGTCCTGGTGCCCAGCCTGTCCAGGCCGGTATCGACGCCGGCTCATGACGTCGATGTCGTGGTGACCGAGCGCGGCCTGGCCGACCTCCGAGGCAAGTCCAGGCCCGAGCGCCGCCAGGCCCTGGCCGACCTGTGGCGCCGCTAGCCCCACCCGCACTCACCGTCCCTCGCCTGCCGCTCGGCACCCGGCTGCTCGGCGCCCGGCTGCTCGGCGCCCGGCGCTCGGCGCCCGGCCGATCGCGGCGGGGGCACCCCGCCGCTGCCCTGACGACCGCAACGGTCCCCCGCCGTTTGAGGGGGGCGGTGTGCAGGGTATTGGCGGGACTCAGCTTGCTGCCGTTCGCGGGTCGGCGTGCAGGTATCGCTCGATGAAATGGCGGTAATGCGCGGCGATCGTCGCCTCGGTGCTGGCCAGGTCGGTGCGGCCGGCCAGGTGGTCGGCCAGCGGCTGCTCCCAGATGCTGCGGCCGATCGCGAAGCCGGCATATCCCGGCAGCGGCGCGGCGGCCGAGAGCCAGTGGTCGACTTGCTGCTGCTGCGGCGCGTCGCGGCCGAGCACGACGCACGGGCTCGGCGGTCCGGCGGGATCGTCAGCGGCGTGAACCGCGGCGAGCACCAGCCTGGCTCCGGCCGCGGTCTCGTAGCCTTCCAGCTTCCAGATGCCCGGATGCACGCCAGCCGCCGCTAGGGTGGCGATGACCTGCGCGGTCAGCTCGGGCCGCGCATGCCGGTCGTAATGCGCCTGGTCGTCGAAGGCGGCCAGCTGGGCGCGAGTCGGCGGCACGAGCAACTCAAGCAGCCAGCGACGGCCGCTGCGGGTTACCCAGTCGTGCAGCCGCCTGAGCGTCTTGACCTGGACTTCGGCCAGCTCGGCCGGGTCCTGCGGATTGAACCGCAGCAGTACCTTGACCCAATCTGGGGCGAATTCTTCCACGTGGGCCGCGAAGTCGTCGCCGTACTCGAACTCAAGCCGGTCGCTGCCGCTGACCTCGACCGGCATGGCAAGCACGAATCCTGCCTGCCTGGCCTGCCTGGCAACATCGGCGCCGAGCCGTTCGTCGACGAGGACGCCAAGCTGACCGCCGGCCAGGCCGGCGTCGGCGACCTGCCGGGCCGCCGCGAAGATCATCGACTTGGCGTCGCGCATGCTGGCGAGCTCAGCGTCGGTTGGCGTCCCGGTGACGCCGAACATCGTGCGCGCGAACGAGTCGCGATGATCCATCGCCAGGATGAGCAGCGGATCCGCTGCGGTCGGCCGGACGGCGCTCTGGTGAATCTGGCCGGTCATGCTGTCTCCCTTGTTCCCTAGAGATCGGCTGGCGGCGCCGTGCTAGCTCGGCGCGTGCACCCACGCTGGATCGGATCTTCCCAGAGTGCCGCTGGCGGCGGCGCCAAGCGCGATCGTGAGGAAGGCGATTGCGAGCGGATAGATGATCTGGCCATGCAAGACCAGTGCTGCCCCGATGACCGCTCCGGCAAGCATGGTGACAACCGAGACGAGCCGCCGCCCGGCTCGCGAGCCCTGGCCGCCGACGAGCGAGCTGTCGGCGGCGATGCCGGTGATGGTCAGGGTGAGCACCGTGGTGGTGAGATCAGGCACGGCGATCTTGCGGGCAGCCGCGTTCTGGACCCCCATCGCCCCGCCAAGCGCGACGATCAGGGCGTATCGGTAACCGGCTGGCACCGGGCTACCGCCTAGGGCGGTAAGGATGACGGCGATGGCGAGCAGGACAGCCTGCAGCGTGGCAGCGAAGCTGTGCAGGCGGCCCCGGTGCTCGGCGTGCTTCGCGGCGATGCGACCACCGGTCAAGGCACCGGCGGCGAACGAGCCAAGCGCCACCAGTGACGCGGTAATCGAGAATCCTGGGGCGCCGATCAGGGCGAAGCCGAGGAACACCACGTTTCCCGTCATGTTCGCGACGAAGACGTGCCCGAGCACCAGGTAGCTGAACGCGTCCACTAGGCCGGTGACCAGCGTCATGCTGACCAGCAGCAGTGAGAGCGGGCCGTGGGCGCTATCGGGATCAAGCCGGAAGAGGCCCCGGATATCGGCGAAGAAGATCCTCACTGGCGACTCCAGTCATCGTGGCTTATGGCAGCCGGGCGACGTAGCATTGCGCCGCTGCCCTTGGCGAGATTCTGACTAGGTGGACGTTCTGAGCTTGAGACCAGGAGAGGTCATGACGCTGGAAGAAACGCTGGAGAAAATAGTGGAGCTTAGCCGCGAGGAACTTCACATCGTGCGCAAGCGCGGCGAGGAGAAAACCGCTGCCCGTGACCACGGTCACGACTTTCACGAAATGCAGCGGGCCGCCGATCGTCTCGATCATTACGCCCATCAGCTCCGCAGGCTGCACGACAGTGAGTTCGGCGGAAGCTGGCGGCACGAGAGCAACGAGGACGCGCCGCGCGGCGGCTGACTGCCCGGTCCGCCCCCGCGCACGGCGAACGGCGAACGGCGAACGGCGAACGGCGAGCGGGTACGTGCTCCAGGCCAGCTTCGCATCCGCTAGTCGAGCTCGGCACCCGCAAGCTGCCCCCGGGGCCGGGCGGCGCGACGCTGAGTTGGCCGGTGCGGCTCCCAGCGAAAGAACGCGGCCCCGGCCACCAGGCCGGCCAAGGTCCAGCTGGCCAGCACGATGATGTCCCTGGCAGGCAGCGCGACGCCGGCCGACGAATGGGCCAGTGCATACGCCGCCGCATTGATGAGGGGCCAGGCCGGCAGGTAGCTGGCGAGCGACATGAGCCAATGCGGCTCTTGGCTGATCGTGCCGAAAACGCCCGAGATGATGATTGTCGGAAAGTACAGCAGCATGAAGACTGGCGTGGCCGCCTCCACGACCGGGACCAGGTTGGTGACCACGACCGCAGCCGCCGCCCACGCGGACGCCCCGAGCACGAAGACGATGAGCACGCCGGCCGCCGCCGCTGCGGTCAGGTGCAGGCCGTAGGACACCGCGGCCACCAGCACCGTGGCGCCGCCCGCCAGAGTGGCGAAAATGGCGACCGACACGATCCGGCCGAGAAAGTAGCACCACCTGGGCAGCGGCGTCGCGCGCCAGCGTTTGAGAATCCCTGCCTGCCTTGCCGCCACCAGGCGGATTCCGTGGGTGTTGAACGCGGTCAGAGTTACGCCGAATGCCGCGAAGCCAGCGACGGTGCTGACCGCGACGTGAGCGTGCCTGAGCGCTGATGACACCAGGAGTATCACCGGCAACCCCACGCCGATGACCAGCGCGCTTGGCGTGGCGACGAGCAGCTTCAACTGGTATCTGACTTGGGCGGCGAGCAGGGCGCCCGCACTGGGCAGCCTGTTGCCGGCAGCGAGGCGCTCAGGCATCGCGATCATCCTCCGAGATGTGTGACTCGCCGGTGACGGCGAGATAGGCGTCCTCCAGGCTCGGTGGTCCTACTTCGAGCCCGGCGAGATCGAGTTCGTGCTGGCCGGCCCAGGTGACCAGTTCGGCCAGGCGCGCTGTCACGTTGCCGGTTTGAATCGTGAGCGTGCGCTGGCCGGCGTCAAGGTGCCTGGCAAGCTCTGGCGGCAGTTCGCCGACCGGGGCCCGCTCGGCGAGCCGGTAACGGATCACGCTGGCGCCGCCTTGGGCCCGCAGTGCTTGCGGAGTGGTGTCGGAGACGACGAGCCCGGCGCAGATCACGATGATCCGGTCGGCGAGGTGTTCAGCTTCATCGATGTAGTGCGTGGTCATCAAGATCGTCGTGCCGGCTGAGGTGAGGTTCTCGATTCCGGTCCACGCCCGGCGGCGGGCCTCCGGGTCAAGGCCGGTCGTCGGCTCGTCAAGGAACAGCACCTTGGGCCGCCCGATCATGCCGATCGCGACATCGACCCGACGGCGCTGACCGCCGGACAGCACGCCCACTTTGGTCGACGCATCGGCGGTGAGGTCGACGAGGTCAAGTACCTCAGCTACGTCGAGCGGGTCGGGATACAGCGCAGCGAAGAGACTGAGCATGCTCCGCACGGTGAGGTCAGCATCCAGGCTGGTCGACTGCAGGACGACGGCGACGCTGGCTCGCCACGCCCGGCCGCCGCGCCTGGGCTCAACATCGAGCACCCGAACCAGGCCGCTGGTCGGCGGGGTGAACCCGGCCAGCATCTCGATTGTGGTGGTTTTTCCTGCTCCGTTGGGGCCGAGCAGCGCGACGAGCTGCCCGGCCGGGATCTCGAAGCTGACGTCGTCGACCGCCGCGAATCCGTTGTAGCGCTTGGTGAGCTGCCTGGCGACGATAGCGGTGCTGGCCGCTGTGCTGGCCGCCGTGCTG
>Ga0070761_10002082_pt1 | contig 12441 bp, 10 predicted proteins | sample HubBroMetageREF1_FD_66724 | JGI IMG/M metagenome (GOLD analysis project Ga0070761, IMG submission 66724) | Reference soil microbial communities from the Hubbard Brook experimental Forest, New Hampshire, USA - Hubbard Brook CCASE Soil... | ecosystem: Environmental > Terrestrial > Soil >...
CAAACGTGCCGTACCGTCAGCGCCCGTGGAGCCTTCAGCACACACCCGCAGCGCGATGTCCGTCACAATTTGCTCCGTTGTGACACCCGCAGCGCGCCGGTCAGGATCGTAGGGTGCCGCGGCAACTTCATCGCATTTCGTGCTGGCAGCCGGCCAGCGGTGAGCATCCGCCGGCGCTGCCAGCCCGAGCTGAAAGCGCTCCGCGCTCGATAACGGATCAAATTGCGCAGCCTGCGCCCAGCCGATCTGAGTCTCGAGTGACGGCACGCGCACCTCCCAGATACGGGCGGTCTGGTCGTACGAGGCCGTGATGACGCGCCGCCCATCGGGCGAAAACGCTGCCGACTCCACGTTTCCCCCCGTGTGGCCGTTCAGCATCATGAGTTCCCGTCCGGTCACCGCGTCCCAGATGCGGGCGCTGCGGTCGTCCGATGCCGTCGCAATGCGGGTGCCGTCCGGTGAGAACGCGGCGCTCTCCACGATGTCGGTGTGCCCGCTCAGCTGCAGCGTCGCGCGCCCGCTGGCGGCATCCCAGATGCGTGCGGTCTTGTCGGCCGACGCGGTGACCACGCGTTGGCCGTCGGCAGAGAACGCGGCCGAGTTCACCGCATCGGTGTGTCCACTTAACAGCAACAGTTGTTGCCCCGTCGCGGCGTCCCAGATGCGCGCAGTCTTGTCGTATGCCGCAGTGACGATGCGCCGGCCGTCGGGCGCGAACGCTGCCGCAGTCACCAGATCGGTATGGCCGCCGAGGAGCAGAAGCTGCCGGCCGGTGACGGCATCCCAGACGCGTGCGGTCTTGTCGTAACCCGCGGTGACCACACGGCGGCCGTCGGGCGAGAAGGCGGCGCAGTTCACCGTCTGCGTGTGTCCGCTCAGCAGCAGCAGTTCTCGACCCGTCAACGCATCCCAGATGCGCGCGGTCCGATCGAGCGAGGCGGTGACGACACGGCGACCGTCAGGCGAGAACGCGGCCGAGGTCACTGCCTGCGTATGTCCGCTCAGCAGCAGCAGTTCCCGACCCGTAGCGGCATCCCAGATGCGCGCAGTCTTGTCGGCCGACGCCGTGACCGCGCGCCGGCCGTCGGCCGAGAACGCCGCCGCGATGACCCAGCTCGTGTGCCCGCCCAGCAGCAGGATCTCGCGACCGCTCGCGGCATCCCAGACGCGCGCCGTGCGGTCGAGTGATGCGGTGACGACGTGCCGGTTGTCGGGCGAGAACGCTGCCGCGATCAACGCATCGGTGTGCCCGCTCAGCAGCAGAATTTGTTGCCCGGTCGCGGCATCCCAGATCCGCGCGGTCTTATCGAGTGACGCCGTGACGATGCGCCGGTCATCGGGAGAGAACACGGCCGAGAACAGCGCATTGGTGTGGCCACTCAGCAGGCGCAGCTCCTGACCGCTCGCGGCGTCCCAGACACGCGCGGTCTGGTCGTTTGAGGCGGTCACGATGCGCCGGCCGTCATGCGAATAGGCCGCCGAGAACAGCACGTCCGTGTGGCCGCGCAGCCGCCGGATCTCGCGTCCGCTCGCGGCGTCCCAGATGCCGGCGGTCTTGTCGTACGACGCTGTAACGACCCGTGCGCCGTCCGGCGAGAAGGCCGCCGTGCGTACCACGTCCGTATGGCCATCCAGCAGCAGCAGCTGCTGGCCGCTGTCGGCATCCCAGATGCGGACGGTCTTGTCGTTTGAGGCGGTCACGATGCGCCGGCCGTCCGGCGAGAACGCCGCCCAGGTCACCGCACCCGTGTGGCCGCGCAACTGGCGGATCTCGCCTCCGCTGGCGGCATCCCACAGGCGCGCGGTCCGATCGTAAGAAGCCGTGACGATGCGCGCGCCGTCGGGTGAGAACGCGGCAGCGACCACCCAATCCGTGTGGCCGCGCAGCTGGCGGATCTCGCGGCCCGTGAGCGCATCCCAGATGCGCGCGGTCCGATCGTAGGAGGCGGTCACGATGCGGGCGCCGTCGGGTGAAAAGGCGGCGGTGCGCACCCGGTCTTCGTGCCCGGTGATGGCAAACAACTGGGCGTCGGTGGCACGGGCCTGCTGAAACACGCTCAGCGCTTCAGCGGTGTACGGCCGGCGCTCGCCCGGTTGTGGCAGCACATTGAGAATGATGTTCAAGGCTCCGGCAACATCCGCATCTTTCAGGCGTGCCGCGGCGGTTTGCGTCAGCGAGCGCAGTTGCGCCTGCCGCGCGGCATCGCGCTGTACGGAGGCGACCCTGGCCTCGTAGCTCGTTGCCGCAAGACCGCCGGTCAGGGTCAGCACCAAGGCGCACGCGACCGCGATGGCAATCAGGTGGCGTCGGACAAACTTGAGCGTCCGGTAGGCAAAACTGTCTGGCTGAGCCAACACCACATCGCCGCGCAGGAAGCGCGCGATATCCTCGCCGAATGCGTTGGCGGTCGGGTAGCGCTCGGCCGGCGACTTCTTCAGCGCCTTGAGAGTGATGGTGTCGAGATCACCGCGCAGCATCTTCGCCAGCTTGCGGCCCGTCGTGGCACGCGCCTGTAGCGCGCTCTCGCTCGGGCGGACCTGACTGGGCGGGGCCACGTCCCCCTGCAATATCGCCTCCTCCAGTGCGCCGCGCGAGTCGCGCTTGAGCCGGTAGGGCCGCTCGCCGCTCAACAGCTCATAGAGCATCACACCCAGCGCGTAGACATCCGCGGCGATGGTGATCGGCGCACCGGCGATCTGCTCCGGTGCGGCATAGTCAGGCGTCAGGGCGCGGCCGCCAAGCTGCGTGAGCTGCGTCTCCTTGCCCTCGCCCTCGGTCAGCAGCTTGGCGATCCCAAAATCCAACAGCTGAACCTGGCCCTCCTCAGTGACGAGAATGTTCGAGGGTTTGAGATCGCGATGAATGACCAGATGGGCGTGGGCATATTGCACGGCGCCCAGCACTTGCTGAAAGAGCTGCAGACGCTCGCGGATCGGCAGACGGTGACTGTCGCAGTAGCTGGTGAGTGAGGTGCCGGCGACGTACTCGAGTGCCAGATAGGATTGACCGTCCTCGGCAACCCCGGCGTCGAACAGCCGCGCGATGTGCGGATGATGCAGGCTCGCGAGGATCTCGCGTTCGCGCCCCAGGCGTGCGGTCATCACTTGTCCGGCGAGCGCCGGATGTATCAGCTTCAGCGCCACCTGGCGCTGAAATGAGCCGCCGATGCGCTCAGCGAGCCAGACGCTGCCCATGCCGCCGTGTCCGAGCAGTGCCAGGACTCGGTAGGGGCCGATCTGCTTGCCGATCAGTGCCGGCTCGGCCTCGATCGTTGACTCCAAGAAGCGCGTCAACAGCTCCCGGTCCTCGAGAAGTCCGCTCGCCTGCGCTGCCGCCTGCGAGGCAAACAGCTCGCGCAACACCGCCGCTGATTTCGGCTCACTGCGCGCGAGATCGCGCAGCCACGCAGCGCGCTCGGCAGGCGGCTGGTCGAGCGCCTGGTCCAGCAGCTGCGAGAGTCGCGGGTATTCTGCGAGGCTCAGATCCCGCAGCGGCGTGTCGGACGCCGGCGAGGCACCTTCAGTCTCTTTCAATCAGCCACCACCGCGGCAACCGTGCCGTCCAGAAGTCGCAGACTGAGCGCAGCGGTTATCGGGGTCGCCCGCCTGGGCCCGGTGTGAGGGTCCACCGGCGCAGCTAAGCGTGTCAGCAGCAATGCACGGGGGGTCATGGCGCTCGTTTTTGCTATGGGTGTTGGCGGTACTGACCCGACGAGGAATGCTACTCGCGGTGCAGCCGGCGCTCACCAGTCAATTGGGAAACCTGTTAGCCGCCAGGAATATAGATCCCCGCGGCCACGCATTGCATTTCTAAATTATTGTTTTCGCTACTATTACGCCTGACGAGCGCAGCGTGGACGCAGATGACATAAGGGACCATCCTGCCCTCCACCGGTGGCGACTGATCTGCCGCGCGCCTGACGGACGCACCCCGTCGAATTTTGCGTCAGCCGCTACGAGCCGCTCCGGTTCGACACCACCTTGCGCCGCCCTTCCGGGGAGACTTGTCCGAGCGCATCGATCACGGTATCGCCGAATTCGTTCAGGAACTGGTTGCCAGCCGCGCGCCAAGTCGCGAGAGCCCGCTTGGCGGCTGCGGGGTCATAGGGATTCGCGAGCAGCTGTTCGCGCAGGCCGCGTCGCGCATCGGTGACCTGTTGTGCGGCCACTGCCAGCCGCGGCTCCGCGCGCTGCATGACGCCGCGGAACGCGGCCGCATCCTGCGGATCGAGGTTGCGCTCGATGTTCGCCAGGATGCGCGCCGGCCGCTCGTCTACATGCCAGCCGTGGCTTGCGACCCAGGCGATGAGGAAGCAGTTGAGGATCAGCGACGCGGGAAATGCGAATCGCCAGATCCAGGACACCGGATTTTGCTGAATCATGTCTGGCCTCGTTACTGGGCCCACAGGGAAATGGAGTCCGCTTGCAGCATGCCGAGCAGGTCCGGCGTGGCAGCGGGCCAGGGATTGAAAACGCCGAGCAGTACTCCGGCCAGCGCCGCAGCGCCGGCCAACGTACCCACGGTCAGCCAGCGACTGCGGGAGAATCCCGCCAGTGGCTGCACCCGCCAGCGCCGGCACGCCGTTGCCGCAGAGGCCGTCAGTTGCGCGGCGACACGCGCGCGGATGCGCAGGAGTGCCGCCTCCGCCTCGTCGGCCGAACCGCTGCGGGCATCGGCCTGCGCGCTCACCCGCCCCAGGGCTTCATCCAGCTCGCGCTCCGCGGACAGTAGGCTGCGTGCTGCGGCAGACACTTCGAGCAGCTGGCGAGCGGCGTTGCGCCGTTGCTCGGGCCAGCGTTCGAGATCGGCGCCGTAGGCCGCCGCCAGCTGTCGAAACTTTCTCAGGCTCAACACGACGTCCTCCTCATCATCAAAGCTCGGCGCGCTCAAGGGATTCACGCAGATTGCGCCGGGCGCGCGCCAGCAACCGTTCGATCGCCTTGACCGAGGTACCCAGCGCGCGCGCCGCCTCCGCCCCGGTCAAACCTTCGTCGTAGATGAGTGTCATGGCAGCGCGCTGCCGCGGCGGCAGACGCTGCAGGGTCTGCAACAGCGCACGGTCGCGCTGCTCGAGTGCGAGCCGCTCTTCGGCAGCATGCGCAGGATCGGGCGGATCAAGGTCCGCCGGCAGCGGCTCGGGCCAGCGTCGCCGCCGCTCGTCGACCCACAGGTTGACGAGAATGCGGTACAGCCAGGTGGTGAAGCGACCGCGGCGCGAATCGTAGCTCGGTGCCTGCCGCCAGGCGCGCACCAGCGCCTCCTGCACCAGGTCTTCGGCGAGCGTGGCATCGCCGCTCAGCCGGCGCGCCACCCGCAGCGCGAAGCCGCCGCGGCGCATGACGATCTGGTCGAATGCCTGGCGGTCACCGGCGCCCGCACGCGCCAGCAGCTCGGCATCACTCGCCTGTGCATCATGGGAATTCATCGGCGCACGCGCCCCTCTGTGGCCGGGTCGCGGGAGTCCTCGACGAAACTGCGGGCAAGCATAGGCCAGGCAGGCGCGCGCCGGGCGCTGCCAGCCGCAGCGCCCGGACGCGCGGCGCTACAGCGGCAACTGTTTCACGAGGTGCTCCGCCACCGGCAGCGCCACGTCGCTGACCTGCACCGTGCGCGGCACGATGAGCGAGAACTTCGTTTTGCTGTCTTCGCTCGAGCCTTGCCACAGGAGTTTGCCGTCTGCGCCGTCCCATATCTGCACGCTGAGGCGCATGTCCATCGTCTCCTTCTTCTTGATGCCGATCATCGCCAGCGGCCCTGAGCCGTTGTTACGCTGGAGCGAGTCGAGGCGCAGCTGTATGAGGTAGCGCGCGCCGGTGGCCCGTGCGACCTGCTGCAGCGTCGCTCCATCAAACAGGCCGGTAGCGCGGTAAGTGGCGTACAGCCGGGCGTAGGAGTCGGCAAGTCCCGCGGTACCAATGTCCGTCAACGCGCTCTCGAGCGGCGCTACCGTTAGATCGGGACGCAGTTTGCGCAGCGACTCGGTAAATGCGAGCGCCAGCTTCTGCCGGTCGGCACTGTCGGCATCTGCGGCGGCCGGCATCAGCACGACCATCGTGCCCTGGTGCAGCGAAACCGGCGCAGCCGCGGCAGTGGCGCCCTTGCCGTCAGAGTGCAAGTCAGCACAGCCGCACAGAGGCGCGGCGAGACAGGCAATGGCCATGACAGCCCTTGGAGAGATGACATTGGCTGCAGATGCGTAGGACATTGTGGCAGTTTCTCAGCGTGACACGGGGTGGTGGGACTGATACGTCGGGAGCGGCCGTACCCCCCGCTCGCTACGGTGCAGTAAGCCCCGCCGCGGCGAAGCAACCCTGCCAGCCGGCATTGATGAGCGTCTGGCGATCGCAGATGACGCCGCTCGGAACCTGCGTGCCGCTCAGAGTGAATCCCGCCAGCGGGAGCATTACGCGGAACAGCAGATTTTCCTGAATCGCAGCATCACCCCACGGGAGCCAGGTGGCATCGGGCGGCAGCCAGGACGGCGGCGGCGCCTGCGCGGATGAGGCGCTCGACAACACGTAGGTGTAGAAGCCCTGTGCATCGAGGCGGGTGTCGTGATCCGCCCGGCACGCCACCACGGGCAGCGGCAACTTCTGCTCGTTGTTGCACAGCGACCAGTAGCGCATCTGGATCGCACCCGGCAGCGCAGGATCGAAGATCGTGCCGCCGCTGAAGGTCGCAGGGAAGTCGGTCGCTCTGCCGCGGATGACCAGCACCTGTTGCGCCGTCAGACACAGATTCTGCGCGGACCAGTACTGCGTGACCGGGTTGGGAAAGAAGCGGCCGGTGGAACTCTTGGTCGCAAATGGCACGCCGACCCCCGGCGGCGCAACGGCCGGGCAGCTGCTGGTGCCGGTGGCGAGGCGCTCCTCGAGCGCTGCAATGCGCTGCGCGAGCGCGGCGCTTTGCAGCGCGGCGCGCGCCGGGCACTGGCCGACGGCGACCGAGCTCCCCGCGTTATCAGTCAGCGTGATTTCCGGCAGCGGCACGCCGCCCGCAGGGCCGGCGCCATCATCGGCGACATAGATGCGGTAGACGACGAAGACGATCCTGCTGCTGCCCCACGACAGATGGTTTTCGCCGCCGTTCGCCCGGGCATCGATCGTCAGGCGGTAGCGATGCTCGCCGTCTGCAGCGGAGCTGGCGAAGGGATTGGAGCTGCCGGCCTGCGGGGCGATGTCGGCGTCGACGAGGAAGTCGACCACACCTGGATTGTGCAGCTCGCGGTAAGTGGTAAAGGAGAAAAAGCGGGCGGCGGGATATTGACCCGAAACACTCATCGACTGCCAGCGCGAGCTGTCAACGGGCATCAGCCAGTAGGTCGCGTCGGTATCCGGGTCAAAGGCATTGCTGAGACCCTTGCCGGTATCTTCCAGCGGCCACGCGCACGGCAGTCGCTGTGCGGCATCTGCTGAACCGCCGTCTGCCGACTGTGAGTGCACCGCGGGCGACCACAAGGCGCTTGCCAGCGCGAGTGTTGCACTCAAACAGACGATGCCCGGGCGTAACAGTCCTGAGCCATGCGTTGCCATCAGACGCTCCTGCAGCAAGGGTTGAACGGTTGCAGCTCACGCGGTCCCGGTGAGCCCCGTACCGATACGGCTTAGTGCAGGGAATCCCCCGTTGCGCCAGCAACAAGCGTCCGCTTTTCGCGCATCCTGCGGCGCTACTTCAGCGTCTTCTTGCGCAGAGGAATCAGTGCGGCGAACACTCGACATGCGCGGCGGCAGGCGCGGCAGCCGCACCTAGCCAGGTGAGAAAGCCGGCACCTCAGCGATTGGCCGGGCGCCAGTCGCTGAACGGCGTGATGAAGATGGAGGCGATGCGCCAGCCGGATTTGGTGCGTACGAATACCCCGCCCCAGCGCACGGGCACGGTGGTGAGACCTTCAGTCAGCAGCAGCGGCGTGACCAGGATCGCGGTGTTGGGCGCGAGACTGCCAATACGCAGCTCGCGCGACTGCGGATCGAGCCGCCAGGCTCCGGACCATGCCTGCTCGAACGCATCGAGCGCCTGGGAGAAGCCAAAGACCGAGTTGCCGCGGTACTGCGCCCAGACGAAGTCCGGCGAATCCAGCAGTACCGCGCCCACTGCCGTGCGGTCGCGGGCGTTCTGCGCACTGATGAAGCGACTGAACACGGCCTGTATCTCACCCTGGGTGACGCCGTCCGCCGGCGCGACGGCCACCGGCGCGGACACCGGCGGCGCCACCACCGGCGTGGGCACGGGGGTTGTGACGACGGGGGCCGGGGCAGGCATCGGCGTCGCGACGGCCGGCGCTGCCACGACCGGGGGTGCTGCGGCCGGGGGTGCTACGGCCGGGGCTGCTGCGGCCGGGGCTGCTGCGGCTGGTGCGGGTGCAGAAACCGCTGCGCGCGCCTGCGCCGCGTTGGCGGGCACGGTGTAGCCGGCGGTGACAAGCAGACCTTTCTGTTCGGCGTCCGCGCAATTCAGTGGCGTGACCGCCGCATTCTTGATGCCGGTCATGCCGTCCCGGCGTTTGACCAGATCTCCCGAAACACCGTTCGGCTCGGGCTTACCGGACTTCGGATTGACCAGACAGTAGTAGCGGTGGCTGTTGGGTGCCGCGCCGACGTCAAAGTGGCCGCGCACCACTTCCTTATTCAGGTCCTCGCCAAAGGCCTGTCTCAGGCTGGAGAGGAAGCCGTCCTTGCTTTCGCTGACCTGCGGGGCGGCCGCCGGTGCACCTGCCACGGCGGAGTCCTGCGCCCGCGCCGCAGGCGCTGCGCAGCCGAGCGCGCAGCAGAGCAGAGCCGCAAGGTCGAGAGCGCGCTGCGCCGGTCGCTTCAAATTGCTCACGCAATCCCCCTGCAAATGATTCTTAGGCGGGGGATTCTAGCGGCTCGCCGTGCGCTGCGCCCAGCCGCGCGGGCGCTCTGAAGCTGACCTGCGGCCATGCTATCGTGCGCCTCAAGACTAAGGCCGATCGCTCCCGTGTCGCCGACGCGAGCGCGCATCGCCGGGGCCGCAATCGTGACTCCTGAGGAAGCACACCACGAGATTCCCAAGAGCGGGCACCGCTGGATCGACATCAGCGTGGCCGGCTGTGCACTGGTCGTCTCGGTCACCTCGCTGTTCGTCGCCATGAGACACGGCCGCTCCATGGAGCGCATGGCCGAGGCCAACGCCAAATTGGTGCAGGCAAATTCCTGGCCGGTGCTGCAGCGTTACCAGTCGGACACCGGCCCGGTCCCCGGGTCGAAGGTGTATTCGCTCAACGTGGTGAACAACGGCGTCGGACCTGCCAAGGTGGAAGCGGTCGAGGTGACCTGGAAGGGCCAGCCGGTGGCGAGCGTGCGCGAGCTGGTGCGCCTGTGCTGCGAGAACGGCAGCGAAGCCAACGAGCCGGAATTCGAGACCAGCACGCTGATGGGCAGCGTGCTGCGGGCGGCCGAGGTGCGCAAGATCGTCGAGTTTCCCGAAGACGAGCTGCACGATGCGCTCCGAGGGCGCCTGCACCTGGCGATGCGCGAGATCCGCTGGAACGTGTGTTACTGCTCGGTGTTCGATGAGTGCTGGGTCAGCAATCTGGCGAACTTGCATCCGGACAGCGTCAAGGAATGCCCGGTCCCCAAGCTGCCCTTCCGCGGCTAACGGCGCGGCTGCGCCTTTGATCTGGCGAGCGTCCCTGGCTGCTCGAAGATCCAGCGGCGAAATGCCTTGATCTTCGGCTCCTGCAGCCGGTCGGCGCGGCACACGAACCAGAAGCTGAAGGCGCTCTCGATTTCCACGGCGAACGGCTTCACCAGGCGGCCGGCGGCGAGGTCATCGTCGACCAGCGGTGCCAGTCCGAGCGCAAAACCCTGACCGGCCACCGCCGCCGACAGCGCCATGTGACTGTTGCCGAACAGCGCACCTCCGCCGTCGACGTTGCGCGGCATGCCGGCCTGCGCAAACCAGGCGCTCCAGGTCGGCAGCCCCGGCGCCACCAGCGATGATTCGTCCTGCAGTAGCAGCGCCGCATCGATGCGGGCGGGATCGCCGGCGCAGCGCCGCGCCAGCTCCGGACTGCAAACCGGAAAGGCGCGGGCCGGCGCGATTTCTTCGCGATGCAGATCGCCGTATTCGCCGTCGCCGTAGCGCAGGCCGATGTCGACGCCGTCGCGGTCGAAGTCGACACGCCGGTCGGAACCGACGATGCGCACCTGGATCTGCGGATGGCGCACGATAAAGCTCGCCAGCCGCGGCGCCACCCACTTGGAAGCAAAGCTCGGCATGGAGCTGATCTGCAGCGAGGTGACATCGAAGTTCGCGACCTCAGAGAGCAGATGCTCCATGTCGAGAAACAGCGCCTTGAGGCGCGGCGCCAGTGTCTGCCCGCTGACCGACAGCGCAATCGAGCGGTGCCCGCGCACGAACAGCGGCGCCCCCACCCACTCCTCCAGCCGGCGCACCTGCACGCTCACCGCCGCCGCCGTCACGCCGAGTTCCCCGGCGGCGGCGGCAAAGCTCAGATGGCGCGCGGCAGCGTCGAAACTGCGCAAGGCGTTGAGCGGCAGGGTGCGGATCGGGGTTCCCATAACGGTCTCCGTGAGTTCGACTGTTCAACAAATTCTAGAGCGGACGCGCAAGTTTTGTAGTTTGTGAAAACCCCCGGCGGCAGCGATGCTGAGCTGCGCCGGATTGCGGCGTGCGTTCATGCAGAGGGCCGCGCGTGCGAAGACTACCCATCATCGCGATTGCAGCCGTGTGGCTCGCCGGGCTGTCGCCGCTGCAGGCCGCGCCGCCAGCGAGCGCGCAACTGATCGCCCAGGCGGTCGCTGATCCCAGCCGGCCGCCCGAGGACGTGGCGCGCGACGTCAACCGCAAACCGGCCGAAACACTCGCCTTTGCCGCTGTCAAACCCGGCGATGTGGTTGCGGACTACATCGCCAACAGCGGCTATTTCACCCGCCTGTTCGCGGCGCTCGTCGGGCCACGCGGCCACGTCTACGCGACCGAGCTGAACGAAATCGTGACCTACCCGAACGTCGCCAAGGGTTACGCCGCACTCCAACAGTGGGCCGCGGGACGCGCCAACATCACGGTCGAGACCGTTGCGGCGAGTCGCGGTGCGGTATTTCCGCGTCCGCTCGATGTGTTCTGGATCTCGCAGAACTACCACGACCTGCACGACAAGTTTCTCGGTCCGGTGGACGTGGCGGCATTTAACCGTCAGGTCTACCAGGCGCTGAAGCCCGGGGGCCTCTACATCGTGCTCGATCATGTGGCAGCGGCCGGCTCGCCGGCCGATGTCACCGAAACGCTGCACCGCATTGAACCCGCTCAGGTCAAGCGCGAAGTGCTGGCGGCCGGCTTTGAGCTGGTGGAGGAGAGTTCCATCCTTGCCAACCCCGCCGACCCGCACAGCATCGGCGTGTTCAATCAGGCCATCGCCGGCCACACCGATCAGTTCATTCTCAAATTCCGCCGTCCGCGGCATGCGCCCTGAACGGTTGCGTCGCTCAACCCAGAGGAGATGCTGATGCTTTCCGCAGCCCACTTGCGTACCTGTGTCCTCGGCGCAGCGCTGTGCGGCCTGCTGGCTGCTGCCGGCGGCGCGGCAGCCGGGGTGCCCAGTGCAGCCGCGCGTGATGGGGCGCACGACTTTGACTTCAACATCGGCGTGTGGCGGACGCATATCCGGCGCATCCTCGATCCGTTCGCAGGCGGCGGTAGCTCGATGGAGCTCAACGGTACGGTCACGGTGCGCAAGGTGTGGGACGGGCGCGCGCAGCTGGAGGAAATCGAAGCCGACGGCCCGAACGGGCACTGGCAGGGCACGACGCTGTTCCTCTATAACCCGAGCGCGCATCAGTGGAGCCAGACTTTCGCCGACAGCAAGAGCGGAGTGCTTGGGCCACCGCTGATCGGCGCATTTCAGGACGGGCGCGGCGAACTCTTCTCGCAGGACACTTTCAATGGCCGCACGCTCCTGGTGCGCGGCGTCTGGTCCGATATCAAGACGGACTCCCATCACTTCGAAGAGTTCCTATCGGACGACGGCGGCAGGACCTGGCAGCCGACCTTCATCGCCGAGCTCACCCGGCTACACCCGTGAGGATCACCGCGCACCTCCGGTAGCAGCAGCAGCGCTTGCGCGGGGCCTGGATGGCCGGCTAACGGCGCCGGGCGGATGCCTTGCGCCGCTGGCGATCAACCTGCGGGCGCACGCGCTTGTCACGCTGGTACGGATTGGCGTCGGTGCGGTACTCGATGGCCACCGGTGTTGCAAACAGGTCATAGGCCTTGCGAAACACGTTGGCCAGATAGCGCGTGTAGGCATCGGGAACCGACGCCGTCTGATTGCCATGGATCACGATGCGCGGCGGATTGCGGCCGCCCTGGTGCGCGTAGCGCAGCTTGATGCGCCGCCCGCGCACCAGCGGCGGCTGGTGCACCGTGAGTGCATGCTCGAGCGTGCGGGTCAGCTGCTTGGT
>Ga0070761_10002083_pt1 | contig 12430 bp, 11 predicted proteins | sample HubBroMetageREF1_FD_66724 | JGI IMG/M metagenome (GOLD analysis project Ga0070761, IMG submission 66724) | Reference soil microbial communities from the Hubbard Brook experimental Forest, New Hampshire, USA - Hubbard Brook CCASE Soil... | ecosystem: Environmental > Terrestrial > Soil >...
TTAACGGAATCTCCTGGCTGGTGGTGACGAAGCTTGATGTGCTCGACCACCTGACGGAGATTCCGGTGTGCGTGGGGTATAGAGTGGACGGCAAGCAAACGGACGAAGTTCCGGCGCAGGCATGCGGTTACGAAAACATCGAATGTATCTATCGCAACATGCCGGGCTGGGCCAGTGCAACGCAGAACATTCGGACGGTGCAAGGATTGCCCAAGGCGGCCCGCGAGTATCTGGCGTTCATCGAAAAGGAAACCGCAGCCCGAGTGGCCATGATCTCCACTGGGCCGGATCGTGAGCAGACGATTCTGGTGCCTGAATTCATCAGCGAATTGGAACTGAAGAACTGCTAAAAGGAGCGACGGATGGTGGTGTTGGCGGTAACCTGGATGGCAAAAATCGGACGCGAGTCCGAAGCGGCAGCAATTTTCGAAAAACTAACGGCGGAGTCGCGTAAAGAACCGGGCTGCCTCATGTATCAGGTGCATAAGCACAAGACCGATCCGCGGCGGTTCTTTATCTACGAACAATACAAGGACGATGCGGCCCTCGAGGCGCATCGCACTTCGCCGCACTTCCTGCAGCTGGCAAAAAAAGATCTGCCCAAAATCGCCGACCGCACCGAAGGCCACTTGTTCGAACCGCTGGGATGACTGTCAGCCGACCTCACGTCGGCTGCCTGTCCGCCATTAGCACGCCACCGGAAGCGCAGCTTTCCTTCGACACTTCCAGAAACGTCACGACGATGGCCTCGCGCCGCGCACCCGCCTCTTCCACCATCGTATCGGTAATGCGTTGCGCAATCTTCCGCTTCTGATCAGCCGTGCGCCCTTGGAGCATTGTGACTTGAACTAGAGGCATGGACTTTCTCAGTTCTTACTGCGCCAACTCATATCCGGCGAAAAAGAAGCTTAACTCGAAGCGCGCCGTTTCATCCGCGTCGGAGCCATGAATTGCATTGTGTTCAATACTGCTGGCCCATTTCTTGCGGATGGTGCCCTCTTCGGCGCTGGCTGGATTCGTTGCGCCCATCAACTTGCGCAGATCGGCGATGGCGTTTTCCTTTTCCAGCGCCAGGGCTACGATCGGTCCACTGGACATGAACTTGGTCAGTGAATGGTAAAACGGCCTGCTGGCGTGGACGGCGTAGAATTGCTCCGCTTGGTGCTGCGAAATTTCCAGCATCTTCATAGCCAGAATGTGGAAACCATTCTTCTCGAACTGCTCGATGATGTCTCCGACGGCGTTTTTCTTGACCGCGTCGGGCTTGATGATGGTTAGTGTGCGTTCCAGTGTTTTCATGAATCCGTCGTTAGTCCTCGGTCGTTAGTCGTTGGTTCGAAAACCTCATCCTGAGCGGAGTGAGATGTTCGCGAAGCGGACATCTCGTCGCGGAGTCGAAAGGACCCCTACCACCGTAGAAACTCTGTCACGCCCGAACCCCGCTTCCCAGCACGGCGGCCAGCGTTTCGCCGATCTCGGCCGGCGATTTCGCGACCTTGAGGCCAGCTCTTTCCATGGCAGCAATCTTCTCGGCCGCGGTGCCCTTGCCGCCGGAGATGATCGCGCCGGCATGGCCCATGCGGCGTCCGGGGGGCGCGGTCTGTCCCGCGATGAAGCCCACCACCGGCTTCTTCATATGCGTCCTGATGAAGTCCGCGGCGGTCTCTTCCGCGTTGCCGCCGATTTCGCCGATCATGATAACCGCTTCGGTTTGCGGATCGCGATTAAAAAGGTCGAGCGCATCGACAAAAGTCGTGCCGATAATCGGATCGCCGCCAATGCCAATCGCCGTCGACTGCCCGATTCCGCGCTGGGTAAGCTGATGCACCGCCTCGTAAGTCAGCGTCCCGGAGCGCGACACGATTCCCACATTGCCTTCTTTGTGGATCGACGCCGGCATGATGCCGATTTTGCATTTGCCCGGCGAGATGATGCCGGGGCAATTCGGCCCGATCAGGCGCGAGCGCCGGTTCTGCAGAAACTCCCAGGCGCGCACCATGTCCAGCGTGGGGATGCCCTCGGTGATGCAGACAATCAGTTCGATTTCAGCATCGGCCGCTTCCATGATCGCATCGGCGGCGAACGGCGGCGGAACAAAAATGACGGTGGCATTCGCTCCCATCTTGTCCGCCGCTTCCTGGACGGTATTGAAGATCGGCCAGCCCTCGTGGGTCGTCCCGCCCTTGCCGGGAGTCACGCCTCCCATGACCTGTGTGCCGTAGGCCGCGCATGCTTTCGCGTGGAAGGTGCCTTCGCGGCCGGTCAGGCCTTGCACGATCAATCGAGTTCTCTTATCAACTAAAATTGACATAATTGCTCACTCTCAAGAAGCGCTGCTAGGGTGCAGACCGCGCCGCCGCTACTACTTTGTCGGCCGCGTCTTTCATGGTTTCAGCCACCACGAAGTTCAGCCCCGATTCCAGCAAGATTTTCTTGCCTTCTTCAACATTGGTGCCTTCCAGTCGCAACACCACCGGCAGTTGGAGGTTCGTTTTCCTGGCCGCCTCGACCACTCCCTCAGCCAACGTATCCACGCGCAGGATGCCGCCGAAAATATTGATCAGCACGGCGCGCACGCTCTTGTCGCTCAGCAGAATTTCAAACGCGTGCGCGACCTGCTCCGCATTGGCGCCGCCGCCCACGTCGAGAAAGTTGGCGGGCATGCCGCCCGCGTACTTGATGATATCCATGGTGGCCATCGCCAGGCCGGCGCCGTTCACCATGCAGCCCACGCTGCCATCGAGCTTGATGTAGTTGAGATTGTATTTCGACGCCTCCACTTCCAGCGGATCTTCCTCGGTGATGTCTCGCAGCTCGCGGAGGTCTGGATGGCGGAAGAGCGCGTTATCGTCAAAAGTTAACTTGGCGTCGAGCGCGAACAACCGGCCGTCGGTGCAACTGATGAAAGGATTGATTTCCACTAGTGAAGCGTCCGACTCAAGAAATGCGCGATAAAGGCTGGTCAGGAATTGAACGGCGGGATTGATCTGGGCCGGCTTCAGTCCCAACGCAAATGCGATCTTGCGCGCCTGGAAGGGCTCGAGGACCATGCCCGGATCGATGTACTGCTTCAGAATCGCCTCGGGGTGCTCGGCCGCGACCTGCTCAATCTCCATGCCGCCCGCGGCCGACGCCATGAAGACGGGCTTGGCCTCGCCGCGATCCACCAGAATGCCGAGATAAAGTTCCTTCTCGATCGGCAACGTCTCTTCGATCAGTAATCGGTGCACGATGCGGCCTTCAGGCCCCGTCTGATGCGTCACCAGTTTCATGCCCAACATTTTGCCGGCGAGTTCGGCTGCCTCTTCCACCGACTTGGCGATCTTCACGCCGCCGCCCTTGCCGCGTCCGCCGGCGTGGATCTGGGCTTTCACCACCACTCCGGTCGCGCCGGACCCGAGAATATCTTTCGCCGCCGCTTCGGCTTCTTCGCGGGTCGTCGCCATCGTTCCGCGCGGCACAGCAACGCCATACTTCTTCAGAATTCCTTTTGCCTGATACTCATGAATTTTCATGATGATTTCAAATCTGCCGTTGGCCGTTCGTCGTCAGTCGTTCGCAGTCACAGTCTGTGATTAACCGCCGTCAATGGACTTCCGAGAGGACGCTGCTTGCGGCTTCAACACTAAGGTGCAGCAAACTTTTAATTTTATAGAGGCTGAAGGATTGGTGCAAACGGCACGGATCACAACCACCGGTGATAAGTGCTACCCTTGCTGGGAATCCTTGGCTGGAATCAATGTTCCTCGACGCTCTCCATCGCATCGCCAATCACGGCCAGTCGCTTTCTCGCGAAGAAGCGCACTCTGTGATGACCGAGGTGCTCGCCGGTCAATGCTCGGATGCGCAAATTGCGGCGCTCCTGGTGGCGCTGCACATGAAGGGGGAGACGGTGGAAGAAATTGTTGGATTTGCCGAAGCTATTCGTGCCGCCGCCGTTCCGCTCGAACTTCATGCCGACTCCGTGCTCGACGCCAGCGGCACCGGGCGCGACGCGCTCGTCGATACCTGCGGCACTGGCGGCGATACCAGCGGCACCTTCAACATTTCGACGGCCACGGCCTTCGTCGTGGCCGGAGCCGGCGTGCGCGTCGCCAAGCACGGCAATCGCAGCGTGACCTCGAAATGCGGATCCGCCGACGTGATGGAAGCGTTGGGCGTGAAGATCCAGATGCCGACGGCTGAACTCGCGGCCTGCCTGGAGCAAGTGGGGATCGCGTTTCTTTTCGCTCCCGCCATGCATTCGGCGATGAAGCATGTTCAGACTGCCCGCCGCGAGCTGCATTTGCGGACGGTTTTCAACCTGCTCGGTCCGCTGACGAATCCCGCGCGCGCCACCTGCCAGGTAGTGGGCGTCTATTCCGCGGACCTTGTCGAAAAACTTGCGGAGGCTCTCAGCATGTTGGGGCTGCACCGCGCGCTCGTTGTCCACGGAAGCGACGGCCTGGACGAAATCACCATCACCGGCTCAACGCGCATTGCGGAAGTGCGCGACGGACAAGTTCACAGCTACGAAGTCACGCCGGAGCAATTCGGGCTGCCGCGCGCTACGCTCGACGACATTTCCGGCGGAGACGCCACTCTGAATGCCACGTTGATCCGCGACGTACTGTCCGGAAAGAAATCTGCCCGCCGCGACGTGGTACTGCTGAACGCTGCCGCCGCACTCGTCGCCGCCGGACGTGCCGATCATCTGCGCGATGCAGTGCCGGTGGCCGCGAAAGCAATTGACTCGGGGGCGGCGCAGGCAAAGTTGAAGGCACTCATCGCCTTCGCTAAAGCCGACTAATTCTCAGCGCTCCGGGATGAGCGCGGGGACAGTGAACTCATTATTTGTCAGGTCGCTTTCCGGAACGCTGCCGTCGTTGACGACGACCTCGCTCGGCGCACCGGGCAACTCGATTCGTGTAGTACCCGTGGCTTGGGCGCGCACTTCAATCCTCTTCGTGAACTCGCCGCCTTCAAACAATATTTTGAACGGAACTTCCGCCCCCGCGTTGCCGAGGTTCTCCAGCGTGACGGTAATCATCTGCACATCTTTTTCCGTTTTCCACGGATGCACCGACTGCACGCGAAAATCGGGCAGACCGCGATCCTGATACACCCAGTCGTCGAAGAACCACCCCAGGTCGCGCTTGGCAGCGGATTCGATCAACTGCTGCACATACTTTGGGTCTTTGTCGTCTTCAGCCCGATATTTGCCAATGGCCTGTTTCAGCGCATCGTCGCCGATCATGTCACGCAGCATCCACCACACGTACGCAGCCTTGCTCCGATAATAGGTTTCATCAAAGGTGGCGATCAGCGGTTGGCCGACGCTCTTCTGTGCGGTGATCTTCTGCACAGCATTCTTTTGCAGCGCGGCCGACACTTCTTTTTCCGATTCAAGAAACGCGGCCCGGTGCAGTCCCAGGAGATCGAGCGCTGCCTCGCGTCCACCTTGCTCTTGGCGATACACCGCCTCGGCAAAATGAGCCAGGCCCTCGAATACCCAGGGTCTCGACGATGGCAGCGCGGAATGAACCAGTTCGTGAACCACGTTGATCCCCGCGAGCTTCGAGTCCTCCGCGGCCAGCGACACCATCAGCAAGTTGCCACTCTCAAACGGCGGAGAATGCGGATCGGCCAGATCAGCGATCGCAACGGGTGCGCTCGGCGTGCCAAACCATCCGGTCACGAACCTCATTGCCGGATCGAGGGCGCTCGAATATGTGGCTGCTCCGGCCTCGTGGCCGGGAAAACTGAACAGATATAAAGGAGTCTTGGACTGGTCCTGGTGGTTATAGTCAGCCATCGCGAATGTCGGCGTTACCGAAGCAAAGCGCCCGTATTCGCACGTTCCCCAGTGATAGTGAGGGGCGCCTCCTCCTGTGTCAGCGGACATCCAAGTCCCATTGCACAGCAGCATCGGGCTCGCGTCGTCGGTCCCCGCACTGGTACCAAGCGCAAGCTTCATGCTCGAGTCCTGCTCCCTCTTCTTCCACCGATCGGCGACCTCAAACAAACTGTTCCCCTCGGAAAAATCTGCCGCCTCCGTCGTAATCGGATACCACGCCACATATCCCGCGCCGCGCACCGCCGTGAATGATGGACTGATTTGATCCCAGCTCGAATGCTTAGCCACCTCCTCGGGCACGCCGATTCGAGTCAGCCGCGTCGCATTGAGCGGAATTACGCCCTCGTAGCCGATTTCGACCTCCACGGAATCTTTCGGCTTGATCGCGACGGGCAGCGTCACGATGGCTTCGGAAAGTGCGCCGGTATGGTCGATATCCGAAATGTAGGGTTGCGAAACGTATTGAACGGGCTTGCCATCCACCCGGATCGAACGCCAATTGAGAGAAGAAGAAAGTTGCAGGGCAACGATTCTCTGCGGCTGAGCGGAATCGTTGCGCAAGGTGATCTTGCCCCGAGCGCCAAGCCTCTGCTGCGCAGGCTCAAGCGTGATCTGCAAATCGTATTTCGCAATGGTGAAGGCTTCGCGCTCCAGCGCGGCGGCAACAAGGCTTGCACCACAGCAGACACAGAGGACACAGAGGAATTTCATGATTCCTTGGATGCGCCCAGCCGTCTCTGCCGCACAACTTCGTAGAGCACCACGCCCGCTGCCACCGATACGTTCAGCGACGGCACTTTCCCCAGCATCGGAATCGATACCAGGAAATCGCAGTGTTTCCGCACCAGATCGTGCAGGCCCTTGCCTTCGGCACCGAGCACTATGGCACAATGCATCTTGTAGTCCACCGCGTCGTAGGTTTTCTCGCCGCGTTCGTCGAGTCCAACGATCCACAAATCCTTCTCTTTTAATTCCTCAAGCGCGCGCGATATGTTCGTCACCTTGGCAACCGGAAGATGCTCGCTGGCTCCGGCCGAAACTTTCGCGACCGCAGCTGTGACCGCGGCGGACCGGCGTTCGGGAATCACCACTCCATCCACTCCGGCGGCGTCGGCGGTGCGAAGGATCGCTCCCAGATTGTGCGGATCTTCGACACCATCGAGCACGACGATGAGCGAGCGCTCGCCGCGACGCGACGCTACCAGATCGTCGAGATCGCTGTATTGCTTTGCCGAGGTCGCGGCAACCAGGCCTTGATGCGCGGCGTTGCCGGCTATTTCATCAAGTTCCATTCGCGACAGGACGCGGACCGGGACGCCGATCTTACGGCACTCGTCAATCACTCGTCTCAGGCGAATATCTTTTCGCTCCTTGGCGACACCGACCCACTCGAAGTTGCGTCCGCGAGCCTTGAGCGCTTCCGTCACCGTATTGATTCCGTAAAGAATGTTCACGTCGATTAGTTTACCGTGTGCGAGTGCAGAAGTTCTTCAGCACAGGGGGCACAGAGGAACACAGGGAAACACAGGAGAAAGCTCGGGAAATGCCCTGTGGTCCTCTGTGTTCCCTGTGGTCAGGAATCTTTCCGCTGGCTGCTAGACTCAAATATTCGGGAGATAGGTTTGGACAACGCATACATCCTCTCCGCTGTGCGCACGCCCATCGGCAAGTTTGGGGGCTCGCTCGCCTCGCTCTCCGCCGTTGACATGGGCGTGGTCGCCGCGAAGGCAGCGCTCGATCGGGCCGGAGTGCAGCCGCAACAGGTGGAAGAGACGATCTTCGGCAACGCTCGGCAGGCGGGAGGCGGACCAAATCCCGCGCGGCAGATTTCCATCCGCAGCGGCATTGCTCAGGAGGCTCCGGCCTACACGGTGAACAAGGCGTGCGCTTCCGGGATCAAGTCCATCGCACTTGCGTTCCAGGAAATCGCTACCGGCAACCTCGAGTGCGTGCTGGCGGGCGGAACCGAGTCGATGTCGCGGCTTCCTTATTATCTCGAGGGCGCGCGCTGGGGATATCGGCTCGGCAATCAGGAACTCGTCGATGGCATGTATCGCGACGGATTCTTCTGCCCCATGGCGAAAATGCTGATGGGTGAGACGGCCGAGATTCTCGCCGAGCAGTACAAAGTTTCGCGCGATGAGCAGGATCAGTTCGCGCTCGTTTCGCAGCGGCGCGCCGCGGCCGCGCAATCCGGCGGACGCTTCGACGCCGAAATTGCTCCGGTCACCGTCGAAGGCAAGAAGGGCACAACCGTTTTCTCACGCGATGAACATTTGTTTCTCGACGCTACGCTGGAGAAGATGGCTAAGCTGGCTCCGGTGTTTTCGAAGGCCGGGACGAAGACTGGCACCATTACTGCCGCTAATTCTTCCGGCATCACCGACGGAGCGGCGGCGGTGATCGTGGCGAGCGAGAAGTTTGTCCGGCAAAACAATCTGAAACCGTTGGCGCGAATTCTTGCCGTAAGTTCCGCGGGCGTGGATCCGCGGGTCATGGGTATCGGGCCGGTGCCGGCCATTCGCAAGATGGAACAGAAGCACGGGCTCAATCTCAGCAGCTTCGATCTGGTCGAACTCAACGAAGCCTTCGCCGCGCAGGTACTGGCCTGCGATCGCGAGTTGCATTTCGATCGCGAAAAACTCAACGTCAACGGAGGCTCCATCGCGCTCGGCCACCCCATCGGCTGCACCGGAACGCGCATCACGGTGACACTGCTCCACGAAATGCTGAAGCGAAAAGCGCGCCGCGGCCTGGCTACGCTCTGCGTCAGCGGCGGCATGGGCATGGCGCTGGCCGTTGAAAATTCACGATAAATGTATCCCGTCGAATTTGAAGCTGAGATGACCAGATGCCAAGAACGATTGTTGCGATCGGCGGCGGAGACATAAGAACAAGGGGAACGGCTGCGATTGATCGAGAGATTATTCGACTCTCGAACAGGTGATTTGTAGTGAGAATTGCTACTGGCGGCCTGACCGCTCCAGTAGCTATACTCACGATTAAGGATATGGCCATCGCCGCCGCACATGCCGGTTTCACCAGTTCGGTTCGCAACCCTATGCCTCTTTCTGCGATCATCGTCGACGACGAACAACTGGCGCGCGACGAACTTGCCTACCTGCTGAAGAACCTGGACGATGTGAACGTGGTCGCGCAGGGCAAGAACGGCCTGGAAGCGATCAGCCTGATCCGCGAGCACAATCCGGACATCGTATTTCTCGATGTGCAAATGCCTGGGCTGGACGGGTTCGGCGTCATCAAGAAGCTGCTTGACCGCAAGGTTCCGCTGCCCAAGATTGTCTTCGCGACCGCTTTCGATCAATACGCGGTAAAAGCGTTCGAGGTAAACGCGGTCGACTACATCCTGAAGCCATTCGATAAGAAGCGAGTGGTCCAGTCGATCGAGAAGGCACGAGCAAAGATTGAAGCGGGCGCCGGACCGGAAGAAAAATTCGAAACGCTGGTGCGGATGCTGGAGTCGCAGAAGCCGCAGACAGCGAAGATTCTGATTAAAGCAGCGGGAAGATTATTCCTGGCCGATCCGAAGGATATCTGCTACGCAACCATCGAAGATGGAGTCATCACGGTGGCCACCAGCGGTCACGCGGGCCTGGAAGGCCAGTCGAACTGCCGGACGCTGGAAGAGCTTTTCGACAACCTCGATCCCGGTTTGTTCTGGCGCGCGCATCGATCGTTTTTGGTCAACATCAATCACATCCGCGAAGTTGTGCCCTGGTTCAAAAGTTCCTACCAGCTGCGCATGGACGATAAGAAACAGACAGAGATTCCGGTGAGCCGCGCGCAGACTCGCCGCCTGCGGGAGCTGTTCAACCTCTGATGGGAAAAAAGGGCGGACACGGAGACGGCTGGGTTTCGCGTCTGGATCGCGTGGTTGAGGAACGACTCCCATTCCAGAGCATATCCATAAACGTGCACGTTCTTGCCATCCTCGTCGAGCAGCGAGAGGACGGCCCGGTCGTAGCGCGAGATGCTTCGCAGGCTGGAAAGAGTCACCGGTAACAGCTTTTCCAACTCCAGGCTGGAACTCAGTTCACCTCTGATGCCAAGCTGCGACGAACTACATTGCAAGATTGTCGTGTCCGCAGGTGTTGATTCCTTTAGTCGAGAACCAACTTTATCCTCTCCGGTCGGGGAATCCCCTCAGGTCTGCGGTACCGTTTCCCGGATTTGTGCCCACCCGAAAAAGTTACTGTTGCTCCATCTCCCGTGATTATGCAAGTTATTTCATGATCACAACCTCGCATTCAACAACGATGAGGGCCGAATCGGGACGGCAACTCTGGGACCTCGATGATCGCGTACGGCATGGCACCGTGTTACGAAAACCGGACACGCGCCTGTGTGGACCGGCGCGCTTGATGCGAGCGCTGTGTCGGTCTGAATTCATTCGGAAGGAACTACGCCGCAGCCGTGCGCTCTTTTCTGTTCCAAAATCCGGACATCCAGAGGAAGCTGCGGTTCATTGCGCCCTTCGGGCCGGTGATAGAATGTCCACCGGGGGGGCGGCGGCTGTGCATCTCAACGGTGGGCAAAGGCTGCGGACGCTGAGAGAATCCCTTGGGTATCGTATGAGGGACGTGGAACTGGCCAGTAATCAGATCGCGCGCAGATTTGGGAGTGAGGAATTCGCGATTGCGCCCAGCCGATTGTCCGACATCGAAACCAAAGGCATAATCCCGAGCATTTTTCGGCTCTATTCGTTTGCGGCTATTTATCGGCGGGAGTTTCGGGAGTTGCTATCCTTCTATGGCCTCGAACTTGATGGCATCTCAGCGGACATCAGCTTTGGGCATCCACAGAAGTCTCATGTGTCCGAAGCTTTGAGCAACGTCAGACAAGTGCGGATGCCGACCAAGCTCGATCCAGGATTCTCGCTCGAGAAAACGACGGATCTGGGACGCGCAATCGAGCAATGGGGCATTGTGCCCATGTCCTATCTTGCGCAGTTTGCGGGCGATCGTTACACGTATGGCTATATAGGATCGGAAGATTTCACGATGTATCCCATTCTTCCGCCTGGCAGTTTCGTGCAAGTGGACGAAACCAGGAACAAGGTAGGGGAGGGAATATGGCGTTCGGAGTTCGAGCGTCCTATTTACTTTGTGGAAATGCGTGAAGGGTATACGTGTTGCTGGTGCTCCCTCAAGCGTGACTCCATCGTCTTGCAACCTCATCCCCTGTCTCCGGTTTCGGTTCGGGTTCTTAGATACCCGCAGGAGGCCGAGGTCCTTGGACAGATTGTCGGGGTCGCGATGCGCCTCGGAGATTGGCATTATTCCGGCTTTCAACCAACGCAGAAAGTGCGTTCAGCACTGACCTCAGATGCGCCAGGGCAGCTGGGGAGAGGAGTTTAGGTGGAGAGTGCGGCGGCGTCAGCGTAGCCAGAAACTCCCCCTCTGTTTCGTCCGAGCATGACGCGAGCACATCTTTGAACAGCACAGCCAAAGGTTTCTTCAAGACCTGGGTAAGCAACACCCGATGACACCCACGGATTGCGCATTGTGCGGCATCGTCCCCATGCGCTCGTGCCAAACCCCAGTGATCGTACGTTCCATTGCCATTCTGCAATCTACCCACGTAGGAAAGTCTGCCCAACAGCCCCGGGACAGCGCTTAGGGTATTCGCTTCAAAGTCCTCGAGAGCGGATTTAAGTCTCATCGAATTTACGATTTCCGAAACAACACCAGAACTCAGCTAAATACCGAAAACCCCTCTGCCGCAGGCAATTTACCACGGTGCGAACCCTTTCGCAAAGGAGAACGAACCTGTGAAACGACTCATGCTGGCTTTGGCTATAACTCTGTTTCTGACAACCGCGGCGCTTCCAAGTCTGGCCGATGGCAATCCCTTGTGTCCCCCCAGCGGTTGCGGCGGCCACCTGCTGCAGAAGTAGGCAGACATTGCGGCGTGTTCCCCACTTGAAAAGGAGGAATGTCAGGGCTATAGTGCGCTGGGATGGTCGCAATGAATTGGCCCAGGCTGCTGTTGCTTTTCCTGTGGATCTCGCCGCATGTTCTTCTCGGTGTACTTGCGATTGTTCTTTGCAGGCGCCGCTTGTACCGTGATTTCCCTTGCTTTCTCGTCTATGTGCTTTACGAGATTGCTGAGTTCATTCTGTTGTTCACGTTGTATTTCGTCCCAGGTGCGACTGGAGAGCGGTATGTGTATGCTTATTCCGCCACGCTGCTGCTTAGTATCGCTCTGCGTTTCGGGGTGATTCACGAAATCTCTAAAGACCTGTTTCGTGAATCACAGTTTCTGAGGGTGGCAGCGAGGCGATCGCTGCAATGCGTGCAAGGTGTGCTGCTGGTTATTGGTGTTTTGCTCGCTGTTTACGCCCCTGGGGACAATAGCGCCAGGTTGACAGTCGGAGTCTCCGTCGTCAACCGGGGAGCGGCTATGGTTCAATGTGGCTTGCTTCTTGTCTTGTTGCTCTCTTCCCGCTTCTTTGGTCTGTCCTGGCGTCGCGGTGCATTCGGGATCACGCTCGGCCTTGGGCTACTGACCGGCGTCGATCTTGCCATTTACGCTGTTCGTGTGGAATTCAGCAGTGACGTATGGGTGCCATAT
>Ga0070761_10002084_pt1 | contig 12424 bp, 14 predicted proteins | sample HubBroMetageREF1_FD_66724 | JGI IMG/M metagenome (GOLD analysis project Ga0070761, IMG submission 66724) | Reference soil microbial communities from the Hubbard Brook experimental Forest, New Hampshire, USA - Hubbard Brook CCASE Soil... | ecosystem: Environmental > Terrestrial > Soil >...
GTGACTTCAACAAACCCACTGACCCCTGATGCAGAACCGATGGCTGGCTTAGACACTCATGACCGCAGTTCGGGCAGTCGCTCTTGAGGCAGTGGCTTTCCTTCGAAGGATTGAGCCCTCCGGACCAGCTTGATGTGTCGTAGGCACAATCGTGCATCCACCTAGGGACGATTGGAAAACAGAAACTGGTGCGAATGTTAAGTAATATAATGGACTTACTTGAAGTAATTTGGTTTACTTATGTAAGGAGAAATCGAAATGCCGACGGAGACGTCAATGAACCCTTCCTCAAGCAAGGTCATCTCGCTTTCGCTGGATACGTGGGTTTTGATTGTTGCCGTCGTGCTGGCGCTGGCCGTGCGATTCGGCATTCTTGACAACGTGCCATGGTAGTGCGCGAACTGCAACTCAAGTCTCGTTTCTGACGGAGAGAGGTTATGGTGTCTACCGCTGCTTTATCGCCGGTGAAGTCCGACAGTGCCCTGCTGAATGCGGTGCGGCTGGTGCCGGGCGTTGTTCTGCTGGCCGCAATCGGATATGCCGGTAAGTTCCTCGAGCGTTTTCTGAATACTTACGCCAAAGCGCACCACTGGACGTTTCCCAATATCGAGTACGTGCTTTGGGCGATTCTCATCGGTCTTGCCATCGCCAACACCGTGGGAGTGCCCAAACTTTTTCAAGCTGGCATCGCTACTTATGAGTTCTGGCTGAAACTTGGGATCGTGCTTCTGGGCGCGCGCTTTGTTCTCGCCGATGTTCTGAAACTGGGCGGCATCAGCCTGGCGCTGGTAGTGATCGAGATCACGCTCTCGCTGGCATTGATGACTTTCCTGGGGCGAATGTTCAAACTCAAACCGAAACTCACGTCGCTGCTGGCCATTGGATCATCCATCTGCGGCGTTTCCGCCATCATCGCAGCCAAGGGTGCGATCGATGCGGATGATGAAGATTCCTCGTTCGCGATTGCCGCGATTCTGGCGCTGGGCGCGCTGGCCCTGTTCACCTTTCCCGCCATTGCTCACGGTCTACACATGAATGACGTCTCGTACGGCCTTTGGGCCGGGCTGGGAGTCGACAATACGGCCGAGGCAACCGCGGCCGGCGCACTGTATTCGGATGCCGCCGGCAAAGTAGCCGTGCTCGCCAAAACGGCGCGGAATGCCATGATTGGATTCGTTGTGCTGGCCTACGCCATCTACTGGGCAGGACGAGGCCAGGCCGAAGCGGTCACCAACAAAGCAGCGTTTTTGTGGAAGAAGTTCCCAAAATTTGTGCTGGGTTTTCTCCTGATGTCATTGCTGGTCGGCTTTCACGCGTTCAACAAAGCACAGATCGGATCGCTGGGGAATCTCTCAAAGTGGGCATTCCTGCTGACGTTCGCAGGAGTCGGCCTGCGCACGAACCTTCGCGACATGTCCAAACAGGGATTGCGCCCCTTCATCGTAGGGGCTCTCGGGGAGATCTTGATCGCGTGCCTGACGCTTGGTTTGGTGGTCGGCGCAAATCGGATCTGGGGCTTATAAAGGGCCTGGCTGCCGCCTTGCTACTCTGCCGTGACTCCCTTCAAGAACACGTAGTAAAAATCCACCCCCCGGGCAAACGCCTCAACCCCTATCCGCTCATCTTTTCCATGCGCCCGGACGTCGTCCCGGTCGTATTGTTCGCCGGACACGCCATACGTTGGCATGCCCGCTGCATTTGTGTACACGCCATCCGACGCGCCCGTGCTCATGTTCGGGAGCACCGGGATTCCCGGCCACATCTGTGCCACGACTTTCTCCAGTGGATCGAAGACTTCTTTCCGCGGAGGTGGCGGCACGTAACTGTGACGGTCGGAGCCGTGATCCATCAGGACATTGGTGTTCTCGCGAAACTGCACCTTGATTTTCGGATCAGCGACCGCTTTCTCCAGCGCCAGCCGGATTTCCTCCAGCGAGTGTCCAGGCTCGATGCGGCAATTGATGTTGGCTTGCGCCATCTGCGGCAGGGCGTTGTTGGCGTGGCCTCCACTCAAGCGTGTCGCGACGCATGTGGTGTGCATGGTGGAGTTGTCCATCGGATCTTTTGATAGGCGCGCCACCGCCGCCATATCCGGAGGAGTCTTCAGCATTGCCTTCAAATCCGCCGCCCGCTGCCCGGTTGACATCTTTACCTGCCGTTCGTAATAGACGCGTGTGATGTTGTTGAGTTCGAAGGGGAATTGGTGGTGCTCGATCCGGGTGAGCGCCTCCGCCAGTTCGTAGATCGCGTTCTCCGGCCGCGGCAGCGAACTGTGGCCGCCAGGATTAGTCGCCGTCAGCACAAAATCGCCATACAGCTTCTCGGTGGCGTCCACTTCCATCATCAGCGGCTTGCCGTGATCCGCCAGGACGCCACCGCCATCGTGGTTCAGCACGAACTCGGCGTCGATCAGCTCGCGATGATTCTTGATCAGCCAGTCAACTCCATTCGAGGTCCCGCCCTCTTCATCCGCCGTCATGGCAAGAATAATGTCGCGGCTGGGCACGTATCCTTCTTTTTTCATACGGATCAGCGTGGCCGACATGATCGCGTCGCCATCCTTCATATCGCTGCTGCCGCGGCCGTAGTAATATCCGTCCTTCTCGACGAACTGAAAAGGATCCGTCGTCCAATCCTCGCGGCGAGCTTCTACGACATCGAGATGGCCGATCAGCAAAACCGGCTTGTGCTTGCCCGATCCATGCAGGCGCACGACGACATTCTTCTTGCGGTCATTGGGACCCATTACTTGAATGTCGCTCTCGGGGAATCCGGCATCCCGAAAGCGCTGGGCCATGACTTCCGCGGCCGCGGTCACGCTTCCTACCGAGTCCGTCGTATTGATTTCGATCAGCTGTTTGAAGATGTCCAGCGCCAGCCGCCGCGTCGCTTCGTCCCCTGGCGACAGTTGCTGCGCTTGCATCGAGACGGTAAATACCAGACAGAAAAACAGGCCCAGCCACAATTTTTTGGATCCCACGCATGTCCTCCACTGAGATTTGCGCAAAAAGCTCCATCAGATGCCGACGCTCACGCTAACAGATTCGTTCCCCAAAACCAAACTTGCCAGACTTACAGACTAGGCGGAACGTGCCTGGAGAATTTGAGTTGCAATGCCGAACTCCGGACGCTACCCTTCGCCGAGACGAAGACAAATGATAAACGCGCCTCCGCTTCGGATGAAAGTGGCGATCGCCAGAAGTGCCGTGCTGTTCTGCATTTTCTTCCTGATCGCGTGCGGCCTCGGCTATCCGGTCCTTAACCGATTCGATCCGCGCCAGACGCCGGGGCTCTCCGATGTTAAAGCCTACGCATCACTCGTAACCGGAACGTCCAACCCCGACGCCGGCCACGTTCGCTTCCGCGTGTTAGTTCCGTGGCTGGCCCAGCCGTTCTACCGGTTCGCCCGAGGACGATTCGGAACCTGGGATCCGGTGATGTTCGGGCTTCTGGTTGCCGACTCTTTGTTCGTTGCCGGGACGGCTGTTCTTATCGTCATGCTGGGAAACCGTCCGCTCGCCAGTTCTGCGGTGGGGCTAGTTGGCGCTTTGCTCTACCTGGTCAACTTTGCCGTCCCGAATCTTCGCCTGGTCGGATTGGTGGATGCCGGGGAGGGCTTTTTTCTGCTGGCGATGCTCTGGAGTTTGTCGGAGTGCGAACTGTGGGCTTTGCCCGTGATCGCCGTGCTGGGAGCACTGACGAAGGAATCGTTCATCCCATTCAGCATCGTGTTTACAGCCGCATGGTGGTTCTCAACCCGGAGCAATCGAAATTCTGATCGTTCTCGGAATCATCTCCTGCCCGGCGCCTTGATCCTGATCAGCTGGGTGCTCAGTCTTGCCACGATGATCGTCCTGCACTGGTCGATCACCGGCGGATTTGTGAGTCCGCTGCAGTTTGGGCTTGCTCTTCATCACGGCCACAACTACCTCGGCCAATTTGCTTCTTGGCAGCAGGATCGAAATCTCTGGTATATCTTTTTGTGGTTATTGCCCACTGCCATCCCCAGCCTGAAGCGCCTTCCACCGTCGTGGCTCATTCCGGTCGGCGCGACCTGCGTCATGGCATTTGTGCTGGACGCGTATTTTGGGGGTGCGCCGGGGACCGTGGGCAGGGCGCTCTTCAGTATCGCCGGTCCGGTGCTCAGCCTGTCGTCGGCGTTACTGCTGCTGCGGATTTCCACCTTCGCGACTGCCGGCGTGACCGGCGACGATGGCGGCGCCAATGCCTCCTCGGCGAGGCGCGTGTAGTCCGTCGTTGCGGTTTTGAAAATACGTTTGGTCCGCTGCTTCGGCACTTAGGAACGAGATCGCCGAAAATCCCAGCGCGCTTAGATCGCGCATGAGCGTCTGAGGTTCGAAATGCGTCTGCCAGGGCTCTCCCAAGGCATTCGCCATGTTCGCCAGGGCGGCGCGATTCTCGGCATCGTTGGCGGGGAGCGAGGAATCGGGCGTGGAGAAAGTAAAAACAATTTCGCTGCTGGCAGGGAAAGTCGCGACCAGTTGAAAGATCCCGTCCGCCGCTTCCCGGCTGAGGTAAACCAAGACGCCAAGACAGGAAAAGAAAGCGGGCTCAGAGAAATTGAGAGTGCTGGCTTGCAGCCCTTCACGCAACGAGACTGATTCGAAATCAATGGCCACGAATTCCAGATTCGCAGGAATGGGAATACCGGCCGCCTGCAATCTCTGGCGCTTGTCCTCTTGCGTAGCTCGATGATCGACCTCGTAAATACGTACGTTGTGTGCCCAGTCGGGTTGGCGATATGCAAACGTATCGAACCCGGCGCCGAGGATCACACACTGACGTATGCCGCGTTGAACGGCCCGGGCCATGCGCTCTTCCGCATAACGGCTTCGCAGAACTACGTGAGAACGTAATCCGCGGGTTAGCGGTTCGTGAGCGCGCGCAGGGTTCGATTGAATTTGGTGGAGCACGTCCGCGTCCAGCAGGCGGACTGCGATCGAATCGTGAAGAATTTTGGGTTCGCCGTCCAGAAGTTGGTGAACGGCTCGAAGCGCGGCGACACCAAGGGCGGTTCGGCTGGAGTTACGTTGTCGCGCGGCGTCGGCCATTGCGCTAATTTTACAGGCTGGCAATCCGCGGCAGTTCCGGTGCTATATTTCCACTCTATACTTCCACCAGTTGCCGTTCCTGGCGTTTGTGCCACAGAGGCGCAAGAATACTCGATTTCAGAATTTCCTTTTCGGCTCTGACCCAGTCTTCCAAATCTCGTCCTTCGACCTGTCCGCGCTCGTCGTAAAGCTGTCGCGCACGAAGCCGTATCTTCCGTTCCAGCAAGTCCACCATCAGTTTCTGCCGTTCGCGAGTTCTGGTTACGCTATCCACTGCTTACACCCCACAATTTATTTGTCTATAAATATTGTAATTGGTGAACTGTTAAAGGGGCATGAACAGGGAGGTTACTAAAGGGGTGTCCCATTGGCCGTGTCTGGCCGGGCGGGGCGCCCGGCTCTTCACCACCAAGATTGGATCTGCTGCAGTAACGATCACCCTTTTCGCGGCCTACCGCGACGGCTCCACCACTAGCACCACGAACGAATCGGGCTCGACTTTTCTGTTCTCTCGAGTGCCCGTCACGTTCGCGGTTACGGTGAAGAGCTGATGCCCCTTCGTATCGACCGCCATGGTGCGGGCTCCCTTCTGCGTCGTCACCGTCTGAGCCACGCTGAACTTGTCGCCACCATCTTCACGAATCACCGTGATCGTACCATCTCCCGCCGACGCAAACGCCAGGCTTCGATCGGCATCGAAGGCGGTCGCATCGCATCCCTCTCCGATGGCGGAACTCGCCACCACTTTTCCGCTCTCCGCATCCACGATCACCATTTTCTTATTCCCGCCGCAGCCGGCAAACAGGCGCCGGTTTTTCCGGTCGATGGCAAGACCAGTCGGCTCTTCACAGTCGGCGAGTTTCCACCGCGACTTCACCGTCAGCTTCTGCGGATCGAATGCCACCAACTCCGACGTGTCTTCAATATTCACGAACACTGTTCCCTTTTCGTCGGTTGCGGCAAACTCCGGCCTGCCGCCCAACTCGACCTTGCCCACAACCTCGCCTTTGGATGCGTCGATGGCTGTTGCGCTCCTGTCCTGACCTTTTCCGTTGAAGGTAAAAACGCGCTTCGAAAACGGGTCATACAAAATCGCGTCGGGACCACTGCCGACTTTGATCTTTTTTTCCACCGCCAGCGACTTCAGATCGAATACACTCACCGTGTCTTCGCGGCCGTTGCTGGTAAATCCGCGGCCGATTTCGTAGTCGAGCGCGATTCCGTGCACGCCTGACGTGTCCGGAATCTCGCCTACCTGTTTGCCCGAATCCGTGTCAATTACCATCACCCGCGTGGCTCGCGCTATGAACAGACGACGCCCCGAGCTGTCCGCGGTCAGGTAATCCCATCCGCCGTCGCCGCCAAGCTTCCAGGTTTTGACGACTCTGTAGTCCTCGCCAGCCGCCGCCGCTACCAACGCCACCATGGTTGCCAGCGACATCATTGTCAGCAAGATCGTTGCCGGCAAGATGGAGGCTCGTATCCCTGTTCGCATTTTCATGTCTGTTACCTTATCGTAATTTAGAGAACAAATCCCCTGGCAGCGGGCGCAACCCTCCCCTGCCGCAGTCGGAGGCGTGCGCCGGAAGCCCGCACCGGAAGCCTATTCCGCCTAATTCCCTACGCTCTCCACAATTGTGCAAATAATTTCCCCCACCCCGCGCCAACCCGCGCCAACCGGCCATTTCACCCCGGCAAGGTTTGGTACCGGGCTTGCTCTTATTCTGCCTGGAGAGCTTATATCCGCCGATTCGTCTGGCGGGTGGTTTTTCGCTTCTCCGTAATTGGGAGACCCTAAAGATGAAGAAGACCCTGTTCGTCCTTTGCTTGCTTTCCACCACCGCGGCCTTTGCGCAGTTCGCCGGATCCCGTACCAGTACTGAGCCGAGTACGGTCGTGTCGCCGAATCATCCTGCGCAGGCAGCTTATACGCCCATGTCTCAGGAGCGGAGCGTCCTCGGCTCGGGGAGTTACACCTCTGCCCAGGGAGAAAGACCGTTTTCGGATTTCCCGCAGCCGGAGCCCATTCCTCTGGGTACCTCTGCCCGGGAACTCAAGAAACAGCACGCCCAGCTGAAAAAATCCCACGTGGTCTGGGTAAACCAGTAGGCGCCGCAGCCGCCCCCTACTGCTCTTCCGCCGCAGCACCCTTGGGCGCTAGCACCAGCACCAGAATCCGTCCATCGGAGTGAAACCCCCCACCGGTCGCCGTTTTTGCCTCGGTCACGGGATGCGTCGGAATCAGGTGGCCCCGCGCCGACACCAGTCCCGTGCCGGAGAGCGTCTGGTTCACAAATTCCCGCTCGCCGTCAATCGCCGGATCGATCTTGTGCGTCACGCGGTTATTCCTCTGATCGCGTTCGAACCCGATGTCATGCGTCGCCGCCACGCACCACAGCGGCCGTCCGTTCACCGGATACGGCGACTTCCACACCCGCAAATGATTGCGCGACATAACCACCAGCACCGGCTCGGCGTGCGCGAACCCGTAATCCTGCGGACGACCGAACAGATATAGGATGCTCATCGGCATCGTAAGATAGTCCTTGTTCTCGAGCGTGGCCATCAGTCCCGATAGCACCGTGCTCTCGACTGATTTATCCACCTTCACCCACTGCGCGGTAGTGAACGTTTTCACTAATTCTTCTTCCGTTCCGACGATCAGGATATTCACCATATCCCCCGGGCTGTGGTTCTGATCCGCGACCCGCCGCGGGATCGAGTCCAGTAGCTTCGGCGTAATCGCCGGTAGTGGTGTTTCCGGTGGACCACCTACCACGGTCGCAGCGGCCGTGTTCAACCCCTCTTCTAACACTTCGATTTTTGCCTGGAAGCTGCCGGTTGCTCCCTCCGCATCTCGAATACTCTGGTTGATCCCGAGAAACAGCCTCCCCGCCACCGGAGCCGTGTAGGTGGCGCTCGTTCCCACCTCAAATGCCTCGGCGGCGGCGCCCGATCCCAGTCGTCCGATCAACTCCCCGTGCGCCCCGTTCGGCACCGCGTACTCATGAATTACATCCTTGATACTCCGCGGGATTCCTTCCGGACCAAACTGATTTCCCTTGGCGTAAGTGACCGTTCCCTCCGCCGTGATCTGCACTTTCTCGCCGCCGCGCAGGTCGAGGCCTGTATCCCTCCACTGCTTCGACCCGTCCACTTCGAGCGTGTAAAACTCTCTGTGAGAGGAACCGTTCCCCTCCGCCTTGGTTGCGGCCGTTGCCGAATCCGGCGTTGGTTGCTGCCGTGAATCGGCCAGTGTCGAGCGCCCCATCAGCCCCACTAAGACCGCCATCACGATGATCGCCGGCGCAGCTGGCCTCAAAGCTTTCCTATAAATTCTGTTCCTCACCGACCATTGCCCCCGATCAACTTAAGAAAAAGTGAAGTCACAAAAATGTTACCCTATGAGAAATTCAAATGACCATCCTGGAATTCACCGGCGTCGTCGCGATCGTTTCCTTCGTCGCCGGGCTTCTCGGAGCGCTCACCGGCCTGGGTGGCGGCGTCGTCCTCGTTCCCCTGCTCACCATTTTCTTCCACGTGGATATTCGTTACGCCATTGGAGCGTCACTGGTCTCCGTGATCGCGACCTCGTCGGGCGCCGCCGCCGCGTATGTGAAAGAAGGATTCTCCAACATTCGCATCGGCATGTTTCTGGAAATCGCGACCACATTCGGCGCGTTGCTCGGAGCCTTCCTGGCCACGCGGATCCCGACCAGCGCCCTGGCAGTCATCTTCGGAGCTATGCTGCTCTACTCGGCGTTTCTTTCCCGCAAGCCGCGCACCGAAGCGCAGCGCAACTTGCCGCCCGATCCGCTGGCCACGCGTTTGCGGTTGAATGGCAGTTTCCCCGATCTCGAAGGGCAGCGCAGTTACAACGTCCAGCGCGTTCCGGCTGGCTTCGGTCTCATGTTCGGCGCCGGCGCGCTCTCCGGATTGCTCGGCATCGGCTCAGGCGCCGTCAAAGTGCTGGCCATGGATCAGGCGATGCGAATCCCCTTTAAGGTTTCCACCACCACCAGCAACTTCATGATCGGCGTGACCGCGGCCGCCAGCGCCGGTATCTACCTCAGCCGCGGTTACATCGATCCCGGCCTCGCGATGCCGGTCATGTTAGGAGTGCTGGCCGGCTCCTTACTGGGGAGCCGCATCCTGGTCAAAGCGGAAACCAAATCGCTCCGCCTCATTTTCAGCTTGGTGATTCTCGTTCTAGGCTTGCAAATGCTCTACCAGGGATTCTGGGGGAAAATCTGATGCCCGTCGCCGAAGCGCCTGCGCGTCAACCCCATCCGTTCAAATCCCAACCGTGGAGAGATCGCCGCATTGAGGTCATCCTCGCCAACCTGCTCCGCACCGGAGTACTGATCTCGGCGGCTGTCGTCCTCTCGGGAGCCTTTGTCTACCTCTCGCGCCACGCGCACGAGCCCGCCGATTACCGCGTCTTTCGCGGCGAGCCCTCTGACTACCGCACCATCCGCGGAGTCATCCAAAGCGTCGTCAACGGCCGAGGCCGAGGATTGATCCAACTCGGATTGCTGCTCCTCATCGCCACGCCCATCGCCCGCGTAGCGTTCTCCGTCGCGGGATTCGCCATCGAACGCGATCGCCTGTACGTAGCCTTCACCCTGATCGTGCTCGCCGTCCTGCTCTACAGCCTGCTCGGCTCGGGCATCGGCCGGTAAGATTTTGCGACTACCCTCGCCGTGGTGATCGCCTGTCCCACATGCCGCTGGGTGTGATCCGCTACGTGGACGAGCAATCCTCCGACGGTAGTTGGCAGCCGCTTCTTGCCCACGACTCGTGATTGTTCCAGATTGGTCGTCGCCAGCGCTCGCACCCGCGTCGCACCATCCGCCAGCGCCGCAGTCAGCTCGGCAAACAACTCCGCGCTCGTTGCCCCCGGATCGAGTTCCGTCCGCAGACGAGACATCTGCTCCTCGCTCAGACTTCGCCCTTCGGCATACGTCAGCAGCCGATCTATGCTTCGCGCCAAGTGCCGGATGTGAAACGCAACCGGCGCCGCTCCCGCGAGGCAATCATTCATCTCAGCGTCGGAAAGACTGCCGCACCACTTACGCAAATCTTCGTCCGCTAATTGTAGGGCATGCAGAACTGCGCGCCACACCGCTGGCACGTCTACCTCCGTGCCACGCAACCATGGCTCGATTGAAGGCATAGCATCTCCGACCACGGGCGAGTTCTTACCGCGGCCACAGCCAGCCGAAGGTGCCGGCGGTCAATAAACCGTAGACGAGTCCGTCGATAACTTCCTTGATGGTTACCGACCATTTCTCGCATTTCCAAATGCCGTTACTCAGGTGTCCCAGGCCGTAGGCAAGGAACGCCGCGGTTCCGACGACACGAAAGACCGCCAGATAGTTTGCGCCGGGCGCTACCGTGTGGGCGGTGAGATAGGCGACGAAGAATCCGATCAAGAGACAATAGACGAACCACTGGATCAAGAATTTCGGCATAACTGGCGGGCCGCTGGGGGCGATGGTCATGAAGCCGACCGGTCCCTGTTTTTGTTTTTCGATCAACTCTGGCGAGTTCATGTCCTTGTGGGTGCAATAGGGGAAGACGTAGAGACCCCGTTTGAGAGAGGCGGCGCGGAGTACGGCGAGGAGCTTATCCTCGTCGGGGAGTTGGCCGTAGTCGTTGCGATGATAGGGCAGCAGCATGTGCATGACGGAGCTGGCCACGAAGACGAAGACCGCCGACAACAGGATCGGGAGCCAAAGAGCAGCGAGAGGAACCATGTGCAGCCTCACTAGGGCCCAAACGGACAAAGGCTTGGATTCGCACCCGAGGCTACGACAGGCGGGAAGGTGCGGTCAAGCGGCCGTCGAAACGGGGTGCGTGTCTAGCGCTCTTTACCACGCGCGGGGCGCAGGCACCGTCAGGTCAGGATGGAGTCATCCAGCCGTTTGCGCTTGAAGTCGGAGACGTGCTGCAGGAACGCCATGATGAGCGGATGCGGATGGCCCTCGCGGGACGAAAGTTGCGGTTGAAACAAGGTCGCGACGTAAAACAAGTGGGCGGGAGATTCGATGGCACGGCATTCTTCCTTGGAGCCGCGGGCTACGATCGGAAAGCCGGCTTCCATGGCCATCCATTCGAATTCGGGATTCATCTCGTAGTTGCAGAAGAATTCTTCCTCGATCGTTTCCTTTCCATAAAACGCGGCGAGATAGGATCCGGGACGGAGACGAATCTGTTTGATTTTTCCGGACAGCTTGGGCGCGTTCTTATCGCGGTTGGGAACGGCGCAGGCTACGGGATAGATCACGATGTTCTTGGCGTTCGGGTCTTCTTCGGCGGAGGTGGCGTCGGCGATGCCGAGCACGTTGCGGGCGCACTCGATGAGGGCATACTGGAAACCCGCGCAGGTGCCGATGAAGGGGCGATCATGGACGCGGGCGAACTCGATACCTTTGAGCATGCCGTCGAAACTCTTGAAGGGACTGCCCGCCGAAGCCCACAGACCGTCGAAAGAGTCGAGCGTGGCGGCGGCGTCCGGCTCGAGCAGCGATGGTGTCGGAATCCAAGCCGATTCCACTGTGAGCTGGAGCTTCTTGGCCGCGTGCTGGAGCGAATCGTTGGTCGCGTGATGGGAACGAAATTCGGGATTGAAGTCACCGAGAATTCCGATCCGGACGGGTTCGCTCACATGAGACATTCTAAATTAGCGGTCCGCACATGGCATTGAGCAGTTAGCTACTGCCTGCGCGGACGCCGTCACCTTTCAAAGTCTGGCGAGTTGTCGGCTACAGCAACTCCATCTGTACCAACAGCATGTAGAGGCCGAGCAGCGTGATGGCCGCGCCTCCCCAGACCATGGCGGCGGATTTCCACGCCAGCGCGCTGACGAATTCCTTCTGACTACGGAAGGAGATCACGAACGTAGGATTATTTGCGCCTTTCATCAGTACGACGGGCGGAGTGAGGTTGAAGCCGGATAGCTTGGTCTGGTCGTTATCGTGCTCGTGCGGACGTTCTTCCGGACGCAATTCAGGCGCGGACGGAGCGTTTTCGTCGACGGCTACGTTTTGGTACGGGACTCCGGCAGCCGACCATGCTTCTGGCTTGGTGATGCCGGCACGGGTGAGCGCAGCCGCGATCTTCCCCTGCTGGCTCATTTCCTGAGTGGTGGAAGGATCTGCTCCACCGTAAAGTTTGATGACTTGCGGGTCGCGCAGCTGCTCCGAAGAGCGCTCATTGCGCGCTTCTATTCGCACGTCGCGCGGTGAAAACGGACGCACCTCAATGCCCGGATTTTCCGCGAGCGTTCCGGCGACGAATAGCGCGTTTTCGGGCCTGATCAAGCGCTCCTCGATGCGCACGCGTCGAGC
>Ga0070761_10002085_pt1 | contig 12420 bp, 11 predicted proteins | sample HubBroMetageREF1_FD_66724 | JGI IMG/M metagenome (GOLD analysis project Ga0070761, IMG submission 66724) | Reference soil microbial communities from the Hubbard Brook experimental Forest, New Hampshire, USA - Hubbard Brook CCASE Soil... | ecosystem: Environmental > Terrestrial > Soil >...
CCCTGGATGTGGTGCTGCGTGCAGTAATGGCAACCGTTGATCAGCGACACGCGCAGATACACGGCCTCGTACAGCTTGCGGTCGAGCGAGCGTCCAACGCTCGCATAGAATCCGAGAAAGTTGTCGAGCATGCCGGGCCGGTGGGCCAGCGCCTTCTGGATGTTGCCGGGCTTGCCTTTCAGCTTGCCATCATAGATTTGCTTAACTTCCGGAGTCGCTTGCGCCGCTTCAATCAGACTGATCCGAGCCATGAAATGTTCTCCTGGGGCGTGCGCCCTATAATAAACAGATTCGACACAGTGCGCTCGAGTCGCATGAAGCTGTGATCATGAAGCTGGGGTCGTGAAAGACGTTCGCATCATCGGTGCCGGCCTCGCCGGATCGGAAGCGGCGTGGCAGTGTGCCCGGCGTGCGGTCGCCGTCGAGCTATGCGAAATGCGGCCGGCGCGCACAACTCCCGCTCACCAGACGGAAGACTTCGCGGAACTGGTCTGCTCCAATTCTCTGAAGTCCGACAGCGAAAACACCGCGCCCTGGCTGCTGAAGGAAGAGATGCGGCGCGCCGGTTCTCGACTGCTGGAGATCGCGCGGCAAACCGCCGTGCCCGCCGGCCACGCTCTGGCCGTCGACCGGGCCGAGTTTTCACGAAAGGTGACGGAAGCAATTTCCTGCGAACCGCTCATCGCGATTCGCCGCGCAGAAGTCACGCGGATCGAAGAAGGACCGATCACAATCATCGCAACCGGCCCGCTGACGTCGGACGCGCTTTCGCAGGAAATTGTGCGGCTGAGCCTTGACCCTTCGGGGGCCGGAGTGCCCGCGCCACACGGCAATCTATATTTCTACGATTCCATCAGCCCCATCGTCGAAGCCGATTCCATCGACATGAGCAAAGTCTACCTGGCGGCCCGCTACGACAAAGGATCGGCCGACTACATCAATTGTCCAATGTCGAAGGAAGAGTACGACCGTTTCTACGACGCATTGCTAGCGGCACAATCGGTGGATCGGAAAGACTGGGAAAATCTCAACTACTTCGAAAGCTGCCTGCCCATCGAAGAGATCGCACGCCGCGGACGCGACACGCTGCGCTTCGGCCCGATGAAACCCGTCGGGCTCAAGGACCCGCGCACCGGCCGAATGCCATACGCCGTCGTGCAACTGCGGCAGGAAAATCTGCGCGCCGATTCTTACAACCTTGTTGGATTCCAGAATCACCTGAAATTTGGCGAGCAAGCGCGCGTGCTGAGTTTGATCCCCGGCCTCGAAAGCGCGCGCTTCCTGCGCTACGGACAGATTCATCGCAACACATATATCAATTCGCCGGCGCTGCTGCACCCGACCCTGCAGATGAAGGCGCATCCCCACGTGCTGTTCGCCGGACAAATCTGCGGAGTCGAAGGCTACGTCGAATCCATCGCGACCGGACTGATCGCCGGAATGAATGCCGCCGCGCTGGCCAGCGGCGGCGAACGGACGCCTCCTCCGCGAGCCTCGGCGTTTGGTTCGCTTGTCCACTACATCACCCAGGCAGAGAGCAAGAATTTTCAGCCCGCCAACATCACCTTCGACCTCCTGCCCGCGCTCGACCGCAAGGTCCGCGACCGCAAGGAACGACATCGGCTGCAATGTGAACTGGCCCTGCAGGAGTTCGGCGAATGGCTGCGACGCGGCGCGTTCGAACCCGCCTCGGCCGAGCCCTGATCAAACAGAACAGATGGAGCGACGGGCGCCCCGCCCGTCCCCAAAGAGTCGTCCGGAAGAGTCGCTCTCCAGTCGGCAAAGATCGACCGGAACTAAACCCCTCGATTCCACGTACATGGAAGCAGGGCTAGGCCGCGCTTTCATTTCCCAGCGAGCCGCGTCGAACCTTCAGATGTCATTTCGCGATCTCATCCAGGACGTGTTCCGCACGCTGTGGGCGCACCGCGTTCGCACTCTGCTCACCATGTTCGGGATTGCCTGGGGAGTGGTCTCGATCGTCCTGATGGTCGCGGCTGGCGAGGGCCTTCGCGTCGGACAGGCCAAGCAGGCCGAAACCCTGGGCCGCGACCTGATGATCGTCTTCCACGGCCGCACCAGCCTGCAGGCTGGCGGCACGCGCGCTGGACGCCTGGTGCACTGGGTAGACTCCGACATCCCCCATCTTCAGGAAGAGGCTCCCGACTGTCAGTACGCGATCCCGGAGCTCGAGCAGGACACGGTGCGTTCGCACACGGCCTACAACGCCGCTGCGTTCACGGTCACCGGCTCCACCCCGGAGTTTGCCGAGATTCGCAGCCTCGGCGTCGGCGAAGGCCGTTTTTATGATCAAGCGGACATCCACGAAGCCCGGCGCGTGGCCTTCCTCGGCTCCGATGCGAAGAAGCAATTATTCGCCAGCCGTCCGGCCGTCGGGCAGCTCGTCTATCTCAACGACATGCCGTTCACCGTTGTCGGCGTCATGTCGTCCAAGAAACAGGATTCGAGTTACGACGGCTGGGACATCAACAAAATCTTCATCCCTTTCTCTGCCATGCGCCGGGACTTTCCCGACAAGCCTCCGGGCACATCCCAGACGTTCGATCAGTTGCTCGTCGTTCCGCGCTCGGTCGAGCATCACGAAGCCTGCAAAGGCGAGATCCGGCGCGTGCTAGGAAGACTGCACGGCTTCGATCCCACCGATAAAGAAGCCTGCCCGATCTGGGACACCATCCAGGAAGCAAAAGCTTTCCGCACCATGACCGACGGCATGAAGTATTTTCTCGGAGCGGTCGGTCTTGTAACCTTGTTCCTCGGCGGCCTCGGCGTCATGAACGTCATGCTGGTGGCGGTTCAAGAGCGCACTCGCGAGATCGGAGTCCGCAAAGCCATCGGAGCGCCCGCGAACAGCATCCTGCGGCAGTTTTTCCTGGAAGCCCTCATGGTTGCATTGATCAGCGGCGGCGTGGGGCTGCTGATCGCGTTCGGCCTGTGTGCGCTTGTCGACCTGCTGCCGATGCCGGACTTCTTCGCCGGTCTGTTGCCGACCTGGCAGGCGGGTACAGTAGCCATGGCAGTGCTCGGAACCATCGCCATCCTGTCCGCGTTGTATCCGGCTCGCCGCGCCGCCGCCATCGATCCCATCGAAGCCTTGCGCCACGAGGCCGGTGGCTAGCATGATCTACCAAATCCTCAGCGAAGCCTGGATCGCACTGCGACGCAATCGCACTCGCAGCGCGCTCACCATGCTCGGCATCGTATGGGGAATCGCCACCGTCACGCTGCTGATCGCGTACGGAGGCAGTTTCCGCGAAATTCTGGTTGGCAGCTTCAACGCCTTCGGCAAGGGCGCCGTCATCTGCTGGCCGCAGCAGACCAGCGAACAACCCGGCGGCCAACGTGCCGGCAAGAAGGTCGTCCTCGAGCAAGCCGACATCGACATGATCAAGGAGACCGCCACCTACGTACGCCACGCCTGTCTTGAGACCGTGCGCCGTCCCGGCATCGCCTACGGAAACCGCATGGTTGGCACCGCGCCCGTCCGCGGCGTCTGCCCGGAGTACGGCGATATGCGCAACGAACAGCCGTCGGAGGGCCGCTGGATCAACTCGCTCGACGAACTCGAACGCCGTCGTGTCGTGTTTCTGGGCGCGCGCGTGCGCGAGCAGCTGTTCGGCGGACGCCCCGCCGTAGGCGAGACGGTCGTCATTGCGGGCGTGCGGTTCAACGTGATCGGCACCATGGACCGCAAGATCCAACTGAGCAACTATTTTTCCAGCGACGACGAGTCGACCTGGATCCCCTACTCCGCAGCCAAAGATCTTTGGGACGCGAAGTACGCCAACGTGCTCGTGTTTGAACCCATCGCACCGCAATTCGAGGCGCGCGCGGAGGCGCAGGTTCTCGCCGCGATCGCCACCCGCCAGCAATTCTCGCCCAGCGACAAGAAGGCCATTCAGATGTTCGGCCGCGAAGAGTTCCGCCCCGTCATCAACGGCATCACCATCGGACTGCAAGTGCTGCTCATCTTTATCGGCATCCTCACGCTCGGAATCGGCGGCGTCGGCGTCATGAACATCATGCTCGTCTCGGTCGATGAGCGCATTCGGGAAATCGGCTTGCGGCGTGCTCTGGGCGCCCGTAAATGGCACATCAAGACTCAATTCCTCGCCGAAACGCTGCTCATCATGCTGCTCGGCGGTGCCATCGGCATCGTCGTCTCCTACGTGGTTGCGCTGGCCGTGGGAACGCTTCCGCTGATGGGCCCGCTGTTCGAAGATACTTCTGGCAAAGCGGACATCCATCTCAAAATCTCATTGTTTACCGTCATGGTTTCAACGCTGGTGTTGCTGTTAGTCGGAGTGCTGAGCGCGCTGATTCCCGCGTCGCGAGCAGCGAACCTGGATCCAGTCGAGGCGCTGCGCTACGAATGAAGCGATCGCTCGTGTGGGCGACGCCCGGCCTTTCCGCCGGACTGCGTGCTCGCAGCCGTTCGGTAGTGGCTCCGTTTCGAATTGTTTTGAAAGAGCACGACTTCAGTCTGCCGCATAATCAGTAGCGGCTTTTCAGCCGCTCAGGGAATACCTCTTTCAAACTGAGCCACTACGCGCCGTTCTTCTTCATGTTCTTCTTCATTGACGCCGCAACTCTCAACGCGATACCTTGGCGGCGTCAGTACGAGGTGATGCGGTGCCTATCTCGGCCGTCGATTGCGTCCAGCCCGCCCTGCAGCATGTGCGAGAGCAACTCTTCGCTCGTTTTCGCTGGGGGCAATGGTCCCGCCTGGCGCTGGTTGGGATTCTGGCGGCCGAACTGCATGTCGGAGGATGCAATTTCGGAAACCTCGGCGGCAGTTGGCCTCGCATCCCACACAAGACCGATCACGGGTTCCTGACGTCGAGCGCGCCCTCTGGTCGGCTGCCTTTCAATTCGGCGCACATTCCCGCGCAAATTTCCGAGCACCTCGCACAATTCATCGGATTGATCCTGGTGGCGACCTTCGCCTTTATCGTGCTGGCGTTTGTCTTCCTGTATATCAGCAGCGTGTTCCGGTTCATCCTCTTTGACTCGGTTTTGCAACGGCGATGTTCGATCAGCGAGGGCTGGGCAAAATGGCATCGCGCGGGCGGCCGATTCTTTCTGTGGCAGATTGTGTTCCAGATTGCGGTCTGGATATTTCTCGTGGTTCTGGTGGGTGTGCCGTTGGCCCTGGCTTTGGCTGCCGGGTGGACCACGGATCTGCGGCAACACGTCGGGCGGATGATCGTCGGAGTGCTTCTGCTCGTGGGCTTGATCCTGGTGTTCGTGCTGACCACCATTGTGGTTCAAGTGTTGGCTAAAGACTTTCTGGTACCGATCATGGCCCTCGAAGGTCTCGATTTTGCCGATGGCTGGGATCGCTTGCTGGGGATCATCCGGCCCGAGAAGGGACGATACGCTGTTTACCTGCTGCTCAAGCTGGTGCTTTCCATCGCGGCGGCCATCCTGTTCGGCATCATCGCGATCATCCCGGCGGTTTTCATCTTTGTTCCTGCGGTCGTTGCCGTGATTGCCGGGCACGCTGCGGGGCTGGGATGGAACGTCACCACCATCAGTCTGGCGATCATCTTGGGAGCGATGCTTCTGCTTTTGCTGGTTTACTTGATCGCTCTGGTGAGCGTGCCGGCCACTGTCTTCTTCCCGGCGTATGCGATGTATTTTCTTGCCGCACGATATCCGAATCTAGACGTGTTATTACATCCCGCGCCCACGCCCGCCCCGGAATTGCCTCCAGTCCCGGAATCTCCGCCGCCCTTAGAAGCGCCTCCGCTACCGCCGTCAGCCGAGCCCATAGGCTAGCGTGCCCAATGGAGCGCCGGGCGAGCGGCCCGAAGCTCCAGTCCTTCTGCCTGCCTTGGAACTCTCCTCGCCAAGCGGGTGTCCAATGTTTCAAGACACGCGCGTGCCGGAGAGGAAAAATTCCAATGGGATTCTCCACGGCAGGCGGCGGTTCGTTTTCTACAGGCCCCAAGATGAACGTCACCCCTTTGATTGACGTTCTGCTGGTGCTCATCATCGTTTTCATGGTGGTTGTGATCGAGCAGAAACCAGTCGGGTTGAAGACAGAGATTCCACAGCAGCCCAATCCGAAAGGCCATTCCATCCCGCCGCCGCAGCGGATGATCGTGATTCAGATTCATCACGCGAAGCCGGGAACTGGACGTTCTCCGGCAGATCGTTCCCATGCGGACCATCCGCAGGTGATGGTGAATGAAGAAGCGGTAGAATGGGACCACTTGCGCGAACGGTTGCGCGATATTTTTGCCATTCGCGTGGAACGGATCGCCTACGTCGAAGCCGATGACGACATCGATTTCCAGGACGTAGCCGACGTAATCGCCATCGCCCGGATCGCCGGCGTCGACCGCGTGGGCCTGCTGACCGAAGATGGGAAGCATGTTCCGATGACCGGATAGATCGTCAAGATCGTTCGTGTGGTGACGGGGCGGGGCCTGTCCAGCGCGGAGCCGAAGGCCCCCGTCCGCGAAAAGAAAGACGCAAGAGTAGATGCCATCAACCTACAGACCATGACCATGAACGATTCGCGCTCAAACGAAACGCCCGATTGGAAGACTCACGGCTTGCGCATCATCCGCGGTGGCGAGCTGGACACCAACACCCCCCAAACGCCCGGCATGACCCGCGCCGAAGCCATCTCTCATGCCAAAGTCGGAGCGCAAAAACTCTGGGCCGGAACGGTCGTGGTGCAGCCCAGTGCCAGAACCGGTCCCCATCATCATGGAGAACTGGAAACCGTGATCTACGTGGTGAGAGGCCGCGCGCGCTTTCGCTGGGGAAATCGTTTGGAGTTCGTCGACGAAGCCGGCCCGGGAGACTTCGTCTACGTTCCTCCCTACGTTCCTCATCAGGAGCTGAACGCCCGCACCGACCAGCCGGTAGAGGCGGTGATCGTGCGTAGCGGTCAGGAACCCGTAGTCGTCAACCTGGATATTCCAAGTCCGGAGGGCGTTTCCGACACTCCACCGGACGATCCATTTCACTCCGCGCCAGGAAAGCGCTGACCGCGCATCGGGCGAGTTCTAGTCCCGCGCCCGGTTCTTAATCCAGATAGGCGAGCCGATAAACCCAAACGCAGCCCGAATCTGATTTTCCAGAAACCGCTGATAGGAAAAGTGCAGCTTCACAACGCGGTCCGTGAAGAGCACAAAGGTCGGCGGCGCCACTCCCGCCTGCGTCATGTACTTGATCCTCACGCGCTTGCTCACCGGAACCGAGGCGCGGTCAAAATCAACCGTCTTCAGGAAACGGTTCATCTCCCCGGTAGAGATGCGCTTGCGCCGCTCCGCCGCGACCTTCTCGATCAGCGGAAGAATTTTCTCCGTCCCCTTGCCCGTGTGCGCGGAAAGAAATAACACCGGAGCGTAAGCCAGAAATTTGAGCCCGTAGCGCAGACGCTCTTCGTAAACAGCGCGGTCGTGCGGCCGCTTGGCATCCTGAATGCGCGCCGTCTTCGATTGGCTGACGGCGCGCTTCTCGCCGCTCGCCACCAGATCCCATTTATTGACCAGGATGATGACCGACCGACCGCTCTCGTGGGCATAGCCCGCGATGTTAGCGTCGAGTCCGCTGGCGCCTTCGGTGGCGTCGACCATAAAGAGCACAATGTCGGCGTCTTCAATATTTTTGCGCGCCATGACCACCGAAAGCTTCTCAGCCATCAGCTTCGTCTTGCCCTTTCGCCGGATGCCCGCCGTATCGATGAAGCGAATCTTGCGGCCTTTGTACTGGATGACTTCGTCGATCGAATCGCGCGTCGTGCCGGCAATGGGCGAGACGATAGCGCGGTCAGTTCCCGTAAGCTGATTCAGCAGCGTGGACTTCCCGACATTAGGATGCCCAATGATCGCCACCTTGATTTCGTGCGGCTCCTCGGGAGCGGGTTCCCCTGTGCTTTCCTCCGTGACCTCAGTGCCCCCCGTGGTTGCCTTTGAACTCGCAGGCAGCACAAGAAGAATGGCATCCAGCAGATCGTCGATCCCTCGCCCGTGTTCAGCCGAAACGGGAAACATATTCCGCATTCCAAGCACATGAAACTCGTCCAGCAATCCATCCTGCTTATCCGAATCCATCTTGTTAACGGCGAGAAAAAGCGGCTTGCCGGTGCGCGCCAAGAGTCGAGCCAACTCGCGATCGGGCCCCGCGATCTCGGTGCGCGCGTCGACCACCATGACGATAGCCGCCGCCTCATCGAAAGCGACTCTGGCCTGTCGAAAGATCTCCGACGGTATGAAATCTTTGTCGTCAGGAACGATGCCGCCCGTATCCACGACGCGAAATTCATGCCCGCGCCATTCAACCTCGCCATAGAGGCGGTCGCGGGTAATGCCCGGCTCGTCTCCGACAATGGCGCGCCGCGATCCGGTCAGATGGTTAAAGAGCGTCGATTTACCGACGTTGGGTCGTCCGACGATGGCGACTAGTGGGGTAGGTTTCTTTTTGCTCAAAGTGAATGAGCTGCGAGCCACGAGCTGCCAGCTGCGAGCAAACAGTCCCTCGAAGCTCGCGGCTCGAAGCTCGCGGCTCTAAGGCTATTATAGAGACTCCGTGCCTTCCTCATCCCATCCCGCGTCCTCTCGGGAAGCTCGACCCGCAGGATTCTCGCTCTACCAGTTCTTCGCGCCCGGCGGCGTGCTCTCAAAAACACATCCCGCCTACGAGTTCCGCCGTGGCCAGTTGCAGATGGCGCAAGCGGTGGAAGAAGCGCTCGAAGAAAATCGCCACCTGATCGTAGAGGCCGGCACGGGCACCGGCAAAACGCTGGCCTATCTGCTGCCGGTGATCCGCTCGGGCAAACGCGTCATCATTTCAACCGGCACCAAGAATTTGCAGGAGCAGCTCTTCTTCAAAGATGTCCCGGCGCTGGAGCAAGCGCTATTCCCGGGAGAAGATCGAAAGCTCAGCGTCTGCTACATGAAGGGGCGCAACAATTATCTGTGCCGCAAGAAACTTGATGACCTCACCGACCAGTCCGTGCTCAGCGGACTGAACGAGATCGAACATCACCGCGCCATCGCCGCCTGGGAAAAAACGACGCAGAGCGGCGACCGCGCGGAACTCGCCGAACTGCCCGAAGCCAGCGCTGTTTGGCACAAGCTCGATGCGCGGGCTGACACCTGTCTCGGACAGAAATGCAAGGATTACGACCGCTGCTTTATCACCGAAATGCGGCGGCGCGCCGCCGCGAGCGACATCATCATCGTCAATCATCATCTGTTTTTCGCCGACCTCTCCATCAAGCTCGAAGCCGAAGGCGCGCCCGACGCCGGCGTTCTTCCCGAGTGTGGAGCGGTGATCTTCGACGAAGCGCACGAACTGGAAGACATCGCCGGCAGCTACTTCGGGATTTCGGTCAGCAACCTGCGCCTGGACGAGTTGACGCGCGACGTCGAGCACCTCATGCAGCGCGAGAAACTCTACACACCGCAGATCGCGGGAGCGATCCAGTCGGTACGCGAACGCTCGCAGCTCTTTTTTTCGCTGCTGCCCATGAACGAAGGTCGTTTTGCCTTCGACTCACGGCGCGAATTCCTCGAGGAGGACGGCGAAGAATTTCTCGCGCTCCATCAAGCGCTCTACCGTCTCGGCGCGGAGATGGAGCAGCTTCGGCAGAAGCCGGAAGACGTTTTTTCTCTCGTGCGTCGAGCGCAGCAACTACAAGTGCAACTTCGTTTCGTGATGGAAAGCGAGGACCCGAACACGGTCTTCTGGATCGAGCGCCGAGGGTTTCGTGGAGCGCCGGGCGCAGCTTTGAAAGCGCGTGGCTTCAGCCACGCCGGAACGTCCGCGATTGAAAAAGGGGCTTCAGCTCCGGAGGGACGCTTCGGCAGTCCGACGAATGTTTTTCTGCGAGCCACTCCCATCGAAGTCGGCCAGATTCTGCGCGAGTGCCTGTGGTCGAAGCTGGAGACGTCCGTGCTCACCTCGGCAACGCTGGCCGTCGGCGGCGGCTTCGACTACATAAGGCAGCGTCTCGGCCTCGACCACTCGCGCGAATTGATCGTCGAGTCGCATTTTGATTACGAAAGCCAGGCGATCCTCTACGTCCCACCCAATCTGCCCGATCCGCGCACCCCGCAATTCGCGGGCGAGGCTGCCGGACTCATCCGGCGTCTGCTGGAAATTACCCGCGGACGAGCGTTCGTGCTCTTCACCAGCTACGCGCAGATGAACGACATCTACGAGCGCCTGCTCGGGCTGTTGGAATTTCCCATGCTCAAGCAAGGCGACGCTCCGAAATCGGCGCTGCTCGAGGAGTTCCGCCTAACGCCCCACGCCGTATTGTTTGGAACGTCTTCGTTCTGGCAGGGCGTGGATGTGCAGGGTGAACAGCTAAGCTGCGTGATTATCGATCGTTTGCCCTTCGCCGTCCCAAGCGATCCGGTGGTGGCGGCGCGGGTGAAGGCCATCGACGCCGGTGGCGGCAACGCTTTCTTCGAATACCAGGTACCGAGCGCGGTCATCACCCTGAAGCAGGGATTTGGAAGATTGATTCGATCGTTGCACGACCGCGGGTTGCTGGCGCTGTTAGACAACCGGATTCTGAAAAAGCAGTACGGACGCGTGTTTGTGGAGAGCTTGCCGCCCTACAAGAAGACCACAGACCTGAAAAAAGTAGCGGAATTCTTTGGGGCAGATGGCCGATGATGGAGCGCCCGGGCGTTCGGGGCCGGGCAGAACGGGAGAGACGCCCGTCCCCTCCCATCGCGAATCAGAGTTATTCTGCCGCCGCTTCTTTGTCGACCACGACCTTCAAGTGCGTGGTCACGTCCCGGTGCAGTTTGATCGGGATCGTGAACTCGCCGATGGTCTTGAGCGATTCGTGCAACTGGATCTTGCGACGATCGATATGGAAACTCTTCTTCTCGAGCGCTTCGGCAATATCGCCAGCCGTAACCGATCCGAATAACTGATCGCCTTCGCCGGACTTGCGCAGAAACTTAACCTCGAGCCCGTCAAACTGCTTGGCCAGCGCTTCGGCTTCCGTCTTTTCCTTGGCCGAGCGGCGCACCGAGGACGCCTTCATCTGCTCGATGACTGTCTTATTAGCCGCGGTCGCTTGAATCGCCAGTTTCTTGGGCAGCAGAAAATTGCGGCCGTATCCTTCGGCGACTTTTACCACCTCGCCGCGGTTGCCCAGCTTGGGCACATCTTCTTTCAGGATGACTTCCATGAATGACTCCGTTTCGTTGGTTCAACCGGTCGTTAGTCGCTTGTCGTTGGTCGTTTTGAAAATTCTCGAACCGTCAACAAACTGCACTCGTGCCGTCGACTGCGAACGTCTAACGACCAAAGACTAACGACCAGCGACGATTTTGTATTTACTGCGCCCGTCCCGCAAACGGCAGCAACGCGATATTGCGCGCCTGCTTGATGGCCCGCGACAGACGGCGCTGGTGCGGCGTGCACACGCCCGTCAAGCGCCGCGGGGTAATCTTGCCGCTTTCCGCTACGAACTGCGCCAGCAGACGCACATCTTTGTAATTCACCGCTTCGATCTTCTCAACGCAGAACTTGCAAACCTTCTTGCGTCGGAAAAACTTGCGGCCGCCTTCGCGGGGACCGCCGGGGCCTCCGCCGGGACGCGGTCCGCGCGGTGGTCCGCTACGCTCCGGGCGGTCGCCACCACTCCGCTCTGGACGGCTTTCACCGCCGCTTGATCCCGCATGCGAGCTTGGTGCTTTTGTTTCTTCTGCCATAATCGCTCCTGCTTTCTAAGAATTCCGTGGTGTGGTGGCCGGGCTTTGCCCCGCTCCTGTCGGCGGTCGCGGCACGGCCAAAGCCGTGTCCTCCCAAAAACCTAAGCTCCAACTAAACCGGCGCCGAGGCCGGTGCTTCCGCTCCCGCTGCGGGCACTGCTGGTGTTGCCGGAGCAGCGACTGCAGCCGGCTGCGCGCTGACCTTTTTCTTCGCATCGCGGAGCTTTTTGATCTTGTCCAGCCGCTTCAGTTCTTCGTCCGTGCGCACGGTAAGGAACTTGATCACCGGCTCGGTCACGCGCAGGCGGCGTTCGACTTCGTGGACGGTCGCGCCAGTGGCTTCAATCAACATCAGCACAAAGATGCCATCGTTGAACTTGCCCACCCGGTACGCGAGACGGCGCTTGCCCCAGACTTCGCTCTTCGCCGTTCCGCTCGCCGAAGTTACCGCCGACTCGAGCGTGGAAATCAGCTTGTTCAGATCCTCTTCCACCATGTCGGGGCGGACGATGAACATCAATTCATATTTACGATTCATTCGTTATCTCCAAACTCATAGTCCAGTCGCTGGCCGTTAGTCTTTAGTCGTTAGTCGTTCGGGGATCATCGCGGGCCAGGTTCGCCAACAACTAACGACCATCGACGAACGACCTTTTGCTCACTCATCCGGTTCGTTCTTGCGATTGAACCGGTTCATCGCCGC
>Ga0070761_10002086_pt1 | contig 12417 bp, 13 predicted proteins | sample HubBroMetageREF1_FD_66724 | JGI IMG/M metagenome (GOLD analysis project Ga0070761, IMG submission 66724) | Reference soil microbial communities from the Hubbard Brook experimental Forest, New Hampshire, USA - Hubbard Brook CCASE Soil... | ecosystem: Environmental > Terrestrial > Soil >...
GTAAATGTCGGCGGCTAGATTGACGCCGTCGCGCATGGTCGCGGAGACGCCGTGGTGAATCGTCACACGGTAAGGCTGAGCGCAGGCGCAAAGCGTAAACACCAGCAAGGAAATCGAACTGGTAAGCAATCGCATCGGTATCAATCATATCTCCAGGTGCGTGAGTGGGCGGGTCTATAGAGACCCGCCGCAGGCGTAGACGCCTGCCCCACAATGTTTCTGTGGTAGATTCGTGAAGACCCACCATGCACGCGATCATCGAAGCCCGCAAAGTCGAGAAGTCCTACGGCTCAGAAGGCGCCGGTATGATTCAGGTCATCGCGCCCATGGACCTGGCGATCTATCCGGGCGAAATCCTGGCCGTACTGGGGCCGTCGGGCAGCGGCAAATCCACGTTGCTGCGCATGTTGACGGGTCTGGCGCGGCCCTCCGGTGGCGAAGTGATCCATCATGGACACGAAGTTGGCGGCCCCTGCGAGAATGTTTCAATTGTGTTTCAAAGTTTCGCGCTATTTCCGTGGCTGACCGTGCTCGACAATGTCGCCGCGCCGCTGAAGGCGCGCGGAGTGCCCGTCGCCGAACGGACCGAGCGCAGCACGAAGATCCTGGACACGGTGGGGTTGGACGGTTTTGAAAACGCCTACCCCAAAGAGCTTTCGGGAGGCATGAAGCAACGCGTGGGTTTCGCGCGCGCGCTGGTGGTGGAACCCGAAGTGCTCTTCATGGACGAACCCTTCTCCGCGCTCGATGTGCTGACCGCAGAGAATCTGCGCGGCGAGTTACTGGAGCTTTGGCAAAGCCACAAAATGCCCACCCGCGCGGTTTTCGTGGTCACTCACAATATCGAGGAAGCCGTGCTGCTGGCCGACCGCATCATCGTGCTGGGCAAGAATCCCGCCACCATCCGCACCGATTTCCGGGTTTTGCTGGACCGCCCGCGCGACCGCAAAGATGCGCGCTTCACCAATCTCGTCGATTACATTTACCGCGTCCTGACGCGGCCCGATCTGGCGCCCACGCTGGATCCCGTGGCCGCCATGGCTCCGCGCGCCAAGCCTAAATATCAGATGCTGCCGCATGCGCGGCGTGGCGCGGTGGCCGGTCTGCTGGAGATGCTGGCGGGCCACAACGGGCGCGACGATATGTACCGCCTGGCGGCCGCGCTGTCGTTTGAGATCGACGACTTGCTGCCGGTGGTGGATGCCGCAGTGCTGTTGAGTTTCGCCAAAGTGGAGGAGGGCGACGTCGAAATCACACCGGCGGGCCGCGCGTTTGCCGAAGCCGACATCCTGCGGCGCAAAGAACTGTTCCGCGCCGCCGCGCTCGAAAACATCGCGCTCATCCGCCAGATCACCCGCTCGCTCGAGGCCCGTCCCGATCATATGCTGCCGGATGGCGTCTTCGAAGACCTGCTTGACGAACACTTCAGCGAGGAGGAAGCCAAGGCGCAACTCGAAACGGCCATCGGCTGGGGCCGCTACGCGGAGTTGTTCGATCACGACTCCGACACCCACCGGTTCTTCCTTCCGGAAGAGGCGCCCGCTGCCGACCAGCCCGAGGCGGCTTCGCGTTGACCCTCCGGCCCGTACTATCCCGCGCCGTCATAGGGGAGCGCACCTGGTCCGCGCTGCTGGACCTGGTGGTTTTCGCCGCCGTGTTGGCGGGGATTCAAGGCCTGCTGGTGATGGCGAAATACTGGTTCGGCGCGATGACCCCCGCGGCCGAGATTGACCGCTCGCCCCGCGCCTTGCCGCTCTACGCGTTTTATTCCGTAGTGCGGATCGCCATAGCCTACCTGCTGAGCCTGCTCTTCGCCCTGGTTTACGGCTATATCGCGGCGTACAACAAACGGCTGGAAGGCCTGATGGTGGCCATTCTCGACATCCTGCAATCCATTCCGGTGCTCAGCTTCCTGCCGGGCGTGATGTTGGCTATGGTGGCGCTGTTCCCTACACGCCAGCTCGGCGTGGAATTCGGTGCGATCCTGCTGATCTTCACCGGCCAGGTCTGGAACATGGCGTTCAGCTTCTATGCCTCGCTGAAGTCGATCCCGCGCGAGTTAAGGGAAGCTACCCAGATTTACGGCTTCGGCAAATGGCAACGCTTCGTGGAACTGGAGCTCCCCTATGGCGCAATCGGCTTGGTTTGGAACTCCATGGTGTCGGTGGCGGGCGGCTGGTTCTTCCTGATGGCCTGCGAAATGTTCGTGCTGGGCAAACGCGATTTCCGGTTGCCGGGGTTGGGATCGTACCTGCAAACCGCTTCCAGCGCCAGAGACACGGCCGCCATTTTCTGGGGCCTGGGCACCATGATCGGCGTGATCCTGCTGATCGATCAGTTGGTGTGGCGGCCGGCCATTGCCTGGTCGGATAAGTTTAAGTTCGAGCAGGTGGAGAGCGGTGCGCAGCCACATTCGGCGGTCCTGAATCTGTTGCGCCGGTCAACCTTGCTAGCGCGCTTCCGCATCGCCGTATTGGCGCCCTTGTTCGAGCGCATCGGCCTGCGCGCGGCGCGCCATACGGAGACTGCCGAGGCGCCTCAACCGCCATCGCACTGGAAGATGGTAGTGGGCATGGTGGTGGGCGCTTTGCTGGGCGGCGCAATCCTTTATTCATTATTTGAAGCGGCCATGACGCTCAAGACTCTGACTAAGCCGGAACTGATTTCCACGCTGCAAGGAGCGGCCGCCACCTGGGCGCGCGTGATCGCTTCGCTGTTGATTGCGGCTGCCTGGACCATCCCGGCCGGTGTAGCCATCGGCTTCAACCCCAAGCTGGCGCGCTTCGCCCAGCCCTTCGCGCAACTGGCCGCGTCGGTCCCGGCCACGGCGTTGTTCCCAGTGCTGCTGCTGGCGCTGATCCGCATGGGCGGCGGATTGGGGGTGGGATCGATCTTGCTCATGCTCCTCGGCACGCAATGGTATGTGCTGTTCAACGTGGTGGCGGGCGCCATGGCGATCCCCACGGATCTGCGCGAAGTGGCGGATGTATTTCATTTCGGGCAATGGGCGCGCTGGCGCACCGTGATCCTGCCCGGCATTTTCCCGTATCTGGTTACGGGTATGGTGACGGCGTCGGGCGGCGCGTGGAACGCCAGCATCGTGGCCGAATACTTCCATTTTGGAGGGCAAACATTGCAAACTACCGGGCTGGGCGCGCAGATCAGCTCGGCGACGGATTCCGGCAACTGGGACCTGCTATTGCTTTCGACCATCGTGATGGCGGCGCTGGTGGTGGCTGTGAACCGGTCGGTGTGGCGGCCGCTCTACCGGCTGGCGCAGACGCGCTTCAAGCTGGAGGGGTGATTCGTGGGGCCAAATCCCAACCTGCGGGTACAAGATGAACCCGTTATACCTGGAGGTGGAATGGCGACTATCGGCAAAAGGAGGCGCATCACGGAACGGCTGCCCGGACCAAAGCGCCTCAAGAATCCTGTGACTACCGAGACGGCGGCGGCCTATGCCTCGCGGCGTCCAGTTTCCCCCATCAAAGCGCAGACTACGACTGCGGGGGAGCCGTACACAATCGTATGCGTACAACAGGACGATGGCAGATACGTTGCCGAGATTGTTGAAGCTCCCGAGATTCGGTTCGTTGGGAAAACCCGCGCGCAAGCCGAGCGCGTCGTGTCGAAGATCTATACAGACACCCGTGGGCGGCAAGAGCCGCACGACCAAGTGGAAGACCGCCTTTGGCTCGAACTGGCCAGGGCCAATCGAGAGACGCAGGGCATCACCCCGAACGAGTACAGACGGTAACGTGGCCATTGCTAAGTTCGATGTTGTGATCCCTCCGAAATGCAAGCGATCCCTGGTTACGATGCTGCAAGACCATCGGGCTGGGGGCGGGTTTCAGCCTGTCAACCGGATTTCCAGTCCACCACCCGCAAGCCCGGATTGCGCGAGAATTCGCCGGCGGGGCAAATATAGAATTACGTCGGGTGAGAATCGTCGCCGCGGCTACGGATGAGACAATCGACTGAGCACTATACCCCTTGGTTGAAGCCAACCCGCGCGTCGAGTTAGTGGAGGAAATTCGCCTAAGCCCGCGGCTGACGACCCCAACGGGCGACTCAAGAGGCTCCACGCGCGCCTTGATAATCGCGTCGCAACCCCGGTAACGCGCGGCGATCGACATATCGACAGGCCCGATCGTCTTACCTTGTTACTCTGGTCCGACACGGATGCGGGCGGCGTCGATTGCCGCCACGGAATCGAACGGCACGTGCTGGAGGCAGTTCCGTTTCGAGTTCACGCGCGCGTGGATCATGACATTTGTGTCCAGGAGCATCAGGCTCTCCCCGGGGACGTCTTGGCCGTGCCGTTCCGCAGATCGCCGGCATCGGGAAAGTCCGGAAACGACCCCGCGAGAGCCAAGAACTCAGGCGGCCTGGAGGTTTTCACAGACTTGGTGAAGCGATCCGCCACCCATTTGCTTACGATGACCTTGACGGCTTTGGCCGCTTTTCGGACACTGCGCTCCCTGGTGTCGTTCAGGTAGATTGTCAGGTGCGCCATGCAAGTAGTACATCCGGCGTCGGCGGATTAAGACTCCACGGAGACAGTACTCCCGTGCGGGGGGTTAAATATTGCTAACCGCTAGCTTTTAGCTGGTCCCCAGATACATCACGTGCGCATAGACGCCGAGCCTCACGTTGTACGCCAGATACCAGCCCACGTGGTCCGGGTCGTCGTAGATCACGATCTGGTCGCTATCCCAGAGCCAGCCAGTACAGAAGCCGACATCGAACGGAGCCACGCTGAAATAGAATCCCCCGAACCAGAAGCGTCCTGGGCCGCCGCCCGCCAGATGCCAGACATGGCCGCGGCCGATGCCAGCGGTGAAGCGTCCATGTTCCCACGGATGATCGAGATGGTAATGTGGGTCATCCTTGCCGGTATCGTGTCCGACCCACTGGCCGTTGGTATGGACGTGGGGAGCCTCCGGATGTCCGGCTTTGTCGGCAAAAGTAGGGTGCTCGGCCGGCGGCGCGGCATGCGGTGCGGGCTTAGCCGCAGGAGGCCCATGCTTAGGAATGTATCCGCCACCGACCTCGGGCTTGCCACCCCCATGTTTGTCGCCGCCCCGTTCCTGCGCGAGAACGGGGAGCGCGAGCGTTAACGATACTGCGCACAAACCGATCAGTAATCTCATGCAATCCTCCGGAAACATCTTACAGCATAAACCGGCGATTTGGCGAATGGGCATCGGTGAGAATCGCTACAATTCCGCCCTTCCGGCCTGCCTGCGGCGAGCCACGGCAACGCCGGAATGCAGCCCGCGCTAAACCATGCCGCGCCACCAGCCGATATGCTGTTTAGAGATGACGCATTCCGCCGACAGTTGGTGGCACGGACGATGGTGGGATCTGCCCCCATTAATCTTGCATCCCTTCGACCGTGGATTGGACGCAGCATCGGCCCTCGACAGCATTAAACTCTCGCTGCACCTCGGCGGCATGGGTGAACCCGGCGTGGATAAGGAGCCGTTGCTGCGTGGCCGATATGCCGAATTTCGCATACTCTCGCTGGTGGGCAAGGACGTCATGCGCTGGATCGCGCAGTGCGTGGATTTCTCCGGCCGCGACGAAACGCTGGCGAATGCCGGTATCCGGCAACAGAGTTTCGCGGATCTGCTGGTAAATCGCACGCCGCCAGCCGTAGGCGCGCGCTTCGAGAGCTGGGGCGTCATCGACTACCGCCGGATTCTCTCGCGGGCCATCGGGGTGAATGCGGTGTTCCCAAACCCGCCGGATTACAGCGTGCTTTCCACCGAATTCCTGGAAGATTACTACGCTTACGCCGACAGTCTGTTTGCATGCTATCGGGCCCTGACTCCATTTACCCCTCTCGAACCCGCGTCGTTCGGTTTCTCGCTCTACACGTCTGATGAATACCTGAGCACGCTCGCACACGGGCTGGACGACGAGTCGGCTTGATCGAGGCCGCCTCTAGGGCAGCGCCACCAAAATAAATCTTGTGTTTCGGTTGCCAACTCGAAACGTTTGGCGGGTCTCAACTCACTACTCAATAAGCGATAGTTTGTTTTGCGTGTGAGGGGAGGAATTCCAAAATGAGGGCGGAACGAAGGAACCCTTTGTTTCAAAAGCGGTTGCACGCCGAGGTCCGGCGAATTCTGCAGTTGCTGGAGCGCACCAGGCGGACGCGTGGCCAGGCCCGCTTGCTGATCGCGCTGGAGAATCGGGCGTCACGCCGCAAACCGGGACCAGGATCCGCTCGCATCAGGCTGGGGCGATACCCCTCCTGAGCGGCATGGCGGCCCACTCCATATAGACGCTACAATCGAACCGTGCCCCCCATCACGCCCGGTGGCGTCCGCGCCGCTGCTGGCCGCATACGCCCGCTCGCCAAACGCACACCGGTGCTCACTTCATCCGACTTCGACCACACTACCGGCGCCCGAGTTTATTTCAAATGCGAGAACCTCCAGACGGGCGGCGCATTCAAGATTCGCGGGGCGTCCAACCTGATCCTCTCCATCCCGCCCGCCGATCTGCCGCGCGGCGTAGTGGCCTTTTCCTCCGGTAATCACGCCATCGCAGTGTCCATCGCCGCTCGCCATGCCGGCGCCGCCGCCACCATCGTGATGCCCGCCGACGCGCCGCGTTCCAAGCTCGAAACCGCGCGTGCGTACGGCGCCCGCATCGTGCCGTACGATCGCCTCCGGGAGAGCCGCGAGTCGATAGCCGCCAGCATTCTTGAAGAGTCCGGCGCCACGCTGGTGCCGCCGTTCGATCATCCCATGATCGCGGAAGGGCAGGGAACCGCGGCGCTGGAGTTGTTGGAAGACTTGCCGGATCTGGATGCCCTGATCGCCCCGGTCGGCGGCGGCGGGCTGCTCTCGGGCTGCGCCACTATCGCGAAGGAGATGCGTCCTTCGATCCGCCTGTTCGGCGTGGAGCCGGCGGACGGCAACGACACGTTCCTCTCGTTCCAGGCCGGCGAGCGCCGCTCCATCCCGATGCCCCAAACAATCGCCGATGGCCTGCGCGCGCCGCAACCCGGCGCAATCACTTTCCCAATCATCCGTCAGTCTGTCGAGCGGATCTTGCTTGTCACCGACGATGAAATCCGCGCGGCGGTTATGTTCCTGCTCACACGGCTCAAGATCCTTGTGGAACCTAGCGGCGCCGTTGGCGCAGCCGCCCTGTTGTGTGGCAAGCTGCCCGGCGGTACGCCCGGCATTAGCAAGATTGGCGTCATTCTGTCGGGTGGTAATATGGACCTCGATCAACTGGCCGCATACGGAGTTGGTCATGTGAGCCAAACTGCGGTATGATGCTGGTAGCGGGACCGGTTTGCGGCCGATCCCGCCACGGCGTTTACCGCTGGACCTTACGGGTCCAAACGATCAACGCCGAGAACCGGCCGATGAAAGCAAGCCGGATCACCAACATAAGGATCCTGTTGTATCCTCCTTTCCGCTCCAAGTGAAGGCCCGGGCCGTATCCGGGCTTTCTCGCTTGAAGCTCCGGTTGCTTCGTGCAAGAACCCGCTTCTACCACTTTTCACGGAAGGCTAATCATTAGTAGGGCGTCGCACCGAATCCTCGCTCGTTTATTTGCATTGGTGGCCTGCAGAAAATAGTTGAGCAGAATAGTTGGTTGCGAGAGCCGAACTGCGGTATGATGCTGGTAGCGGGACCGGTTTGCGGCCGATCCCGCCACGGCGTTTACCGCTGGGCCTTACGGGTCCAAACGATCAACGCCGAGAACCGGCCGAGCAAGCCGGATCACCAACATAAGGATCATGTTGTATCCTCCTTTCCGCTCCAAGTGAAGGCCCGGGCCATACCCGGGCTTTCTCGCTTGAAGCTCCGGTTGCTTCGCGCAAGAACCCGCTTCTGCCACTTTTCACGGAAGGCTAATCATTACTAATCATTAGTGGTGGGTCGCGCCGAATCCTCGCTCGTTTATTTCGTTTGGAACGAGAGCCAGGGCAGTTGACCCAGTCCCACACCTTGCGGTATCCTGTTTCTTACGAATCTCCTGTAAGGATCAGTCTGTTTCCAGATGGCCAATCATTTTTCAGCGCTCAAGCGCGTGCGGCAAGACGAAAAACGCACCGAGTACAACCGGCAGAACAAGTCTCGCCTGCGCCACCAGATCCGCGCCATGCGGCGCGCGATCACTTCCAAGGACGCCAAGGCGGCCGCCGAACTGCTCCCCGCGACTTTCTCCCTAATCGATCGCTCCGCTAAGAGCGGCATTATCAAGAAGAACACCGCGGCGCGGTATAAATCCAAACTGCACCTTAAAGTGAAATCGCTCGCCACCGCATAAGAGCGGGACTGAAATCCCGCGCGCGCTAAGGCCCGCCTTCCACGGTTAACTGCAAAATAAACTGCTCCATCACGATGCGGTCGTCTGGCCGCGCACTGCGCAAATCCTTGTCCGCTTCGAAGGTCAACTCCATCGCCCGCTCCAATTGTGGCTTGGAAAATTTCGCCACCGTTTGAAAGACCTGCTCCGCGCGCGAACCCCACATCTGCACTCCCATCTTGGCGAAGTGCCCTTGGATCTGCTGTGGACTGCGCAAGCCGGACTCCTTAGCCACCAGCGCGGCGCGGAACTGCGCCGACAAAAACGACAGCGCTACCGGCAGATACTCGCCATCGCGAAACAGCGTGTCGAGTATCTCCAGCGACCGCGAACGGTCCCGCCGCCCCAGCGCTCCCACCAGCGCGAAGATGGTGGTCGCCCGCGCATCCGGCACTAGCAGCCCCACGTCTTCCTCGGTCACCGGCCGGCCCTGTGCGTAAAGCGCCAGCTTTTCCACTTCCACCGCGATGCGTGTGAGATCGGCGGCCAGCGACTCCACCAGCAAGTCCACCAGGGCGGGATCGATGCTGAGATCGGCGCGCTGTGCCAGGGCGGCGGCCACCCTGCGCGCCTCATCGGCCGAAGCGCGTTTGAACTCCACCGGGTCGCCCGCGGCCGCGTAAAACTTGCGGACGCGGTCCTGCTTTCTCTTATCCTCGCCTTCGAAATCGAAACGCGGAGCGTCGAAGACCAGCACCACGCCGGGCGTGGGATCTTTCATGTATGCGCGCAGTATCTCGGCTGAACCCGCCGCGCCCTCGCCGTCCTCGGCGTCCTCGTCGGTCCGCGTGTGCGGGAGCGCGGCTTCCGCGTTGCCGGCGAAGATGACCCTCTCGGAAGCGAATAGCGACAGCGCACGCGCATCGTCTATCACTTCCGCCAGGGCCGTCTCGTTCAGATCGTATTGCGTAACCGCATTCTCGCGGCTGGCCGTTCCCAGGGCCGCCTTCAGCAGCGCTGCCCGCGCACGTCTGCGCTGATAAGCTTCCGGGCCCAGGAACAAATAGGCGGGTGCGACTTCGCCGCGCTCCATGCGAGTCAGAAACTGCGCGGGAGTCATGTTTTCAGAATTTCTCCAGGATCGAGGTGACTACGTCGCGCGCCACGTCGTGGCCCAGGCGCTCGAGGCCGGAGCCGCTCTCGTCGAAGTAAGCTTGCGGGTCGACGCTGATTTCGTACCGCTCCCGCACTTCGAAGGATGGCCGCGTAAACAGCACCTTGCCCGTGACGCGCTCCGTCAACGTGATTTTCAAATAGGCGCTGCACTGCACCACCGTGGCGCGCCCCGAGGCTTGATCGGCGATGACGGGATACGAACTGAAGATCAGCACCGCGCCGTCCAGGACCGCATCGGCGGTCCTGGGATCGTTCACGATCTTGTAGTGCGTGCGTTCGATGAATTCGCGCGTGATATCGGCTGGCAAACGTTGCGCCAGCCTGTATTGGACCGTCTTGTTCAAAAAAGGAGTGATGGCGATGGTGTGGACTGTCTGCGGCATGATGTCCGATCTGCCGGCTACGTGATAGCCGCAGCCGGTGGCGCACAGCACCACAGCGAATATGACGACTGCAATCCTTCTCATAAGAACTGGCTCATAAGAAACTGGCTCCCCACCGCCACCGCATTCTCCGCCGCCAGCCGCAGATTATCGGCGGCCAGCCAGCACCAGCAAGCCTGCGGATCGTTGCGGTCCATCGCCACTGCCCCCACGGCCACACCGTCTTGCCCGGCGACCCCCACCGCCGTCGGCGGCTCCAGATCGGAACGCCGCACATCGATGCGATCGTCCGTCAAAGCCGATTCCACCGCGTCCACCCCAGGGTTTTCTTCGAACTCCACCCACAGCGAGAGGCTGTAGCCGTGAAATACCGGCGCCTGCAGCAACCGCAGCGACGGCATGGGCGCAATGGGTCCGGCGCCTCGCGAAAGAAGCGTGGCCAAGTGGCGTTCGATGCGCAGTTCCGCGGATTCGAGCGTTACCGGCGCATCCTCGCCATATTGCGCCAGCATGTTGAAGCTGAGTTGCGCGTCGAAGATTTTCTTCGGCATGCTCTTGAACGACAGCAGACCGACCGTTTGCTGCTGTAACTCCTCCACTCCAGACGTGCCGCGCTCGCTGGCCGGTTCGAAAATGTGTATCACCGAGCGCCGCACCGGAAACCGGGCATGCAGGCGCGGTAGGATCATCGCGATGGCGATGGCCGCCGGATGCGCAATCGAATGCACCGCATCTTCCGGTGCGCGGAATCCGGCGGGCTCTACGAAAGGCGCCCGAATGAACGAGCGGAGGTGGTCTTCGGCGGCATGCGTGAGGTCGATCGTGCCGGGCGCGTCCGCGCGCAGTTCCAGCGCCCGCAGGGTGGATTCGGCCGACCCCGCCAGCAGCACCACGGGCGCATCGCGCATGGCGGGCTCCTCGATGCCCCAGACCAGCGCCGGTTCGCCCCCTTGCTCGGTTAGAGCGCCGGCCTTTTCGGGGTCCTCGGAGATGAGTTTCAGATCGACCGGCACATGGCCCACCGCAATGAGGTCGCGCAACTCGCGCCCCATAAGAGTTTCGCTGCCGACCAGCGCCCATGTTTGTGGTGTAGGCTGCGATTTAGCCAACCTGATGCTCCGGAGCGTGCGGCGGCGCGCCCACGCGGCGACGCAACACATGCCGCCGGACGACGCCGCCCGCGCGAATCGCGATGCCGCTGCCCACATAGACGACCGCCATGATCGGCAGCACCACGTGGCCGTAATTCCAGATCGCGAAAACCAGACCGCCCACCACGATAACGATCAATGGCGTGCGCGGCTGGCGCAAGCTAAGCCCTTTGAAGCTGTAGTAGCGCCACGTGCTCACCATGAGAAATCCCAGCAGCGCCAGCACTCCCAGCCAAGCCACGGCGATGGGCCAGTAATCGACGGGCTCGCCGTAGAAGGCATAGACCGTGGCCGCCACGGTGCCCGCCGCCCCCGGAATCGGCAGCCCCACAAAATACTTCCGGTTGGGACGGCCGGGATTCTTCGGAATGGGATTCTTCTGCACGTTGAATCGCGCCAGACGCGCGGCGCCGCACAGCAGAAAGAGGAACGCAACCAGGTAGCCGGCCTGCTTCAACTGATGTGCGTACTGTTGCACCAATCCGTTGCCTACGAACTGCACGCCCCAGGCGAACGCCAACACCGCCGGGGCCATACCGAAGGTGATCACATCGGCCAGCGAATCCATCTCGCGGCCGAAGTCGCTGGTGGTGTGCGTCAGGCGCGCGATCATACCGTCCAGCCCGTCCAGCAGCACCGCGAACCCGATGGCTTTTGCCGCGATCTCGAATTGTTCCGCGGCGCCAGCGTCTCCCCTGGCGGCCAGTATGGCGCCGTGAAACGACCGCAAAATCGAAAGATAGCCCAGGAAAATATTGCCCGCTGTAAATAACGTGGGCAACGCGTAAGCCGCCCGGCGGGGCCGCCGGTCCGGCGAGTGCCGATCTATCAGCGGATTGCTAAGCCTCGGCATGCACCAGTTCCCGGCTTTCCGTCACTAGTTTCCGAGCTTCCGCCAGATCCGCGCCGGCAAAATCGCGCCGCACCGCAATCGCGCTGGATCCCCCGGCGACCCGCACTCCCGGCCGCACCAGGATATCCCACTCCGGGCCGAACAGCACATCCACCCGCGATCCGAACTTGATCAGGCCCACGCGCTCCCCTTTCGACACCAGGTCTCCGGGCTGCTTGTTGAATACAATGCGGCGGGCAATCAGGCCGGCGATCTGCTTGAAGACCACGCAGGTACCCTCGCCCCGCACGCTCACCACGTTCTGTTCGTTTTCCGTGGAGCACACCTCGCGGCTGGCCACGTGAAACTGTCCCTTGCTGTAGCGCACATCGGAGATGATACCGGCGATCGGCGCCCGGTTCACGTGCACGTCGAAAATGTTCAGGAATATGCTGATGCGGGTCTGCGTGGCGGTCTCTTGTTTCACCGCCACCACCTTGCCGTCCGCCGGCGAGACGGCCACCGGCCCGGCCGGAATCGCGCGTTCCGGATCGCGGAAGAAATAAAGACAAAATGCCGCCAGAATGTAAAGCGG
>Ga0070761_10002087_pt1 | contig 12407 bp, 7 predicted proteins | sample HubBroMetageREF1_FD_66724 | JGI IMG/M metagenome (GOLD analysis project Ga0070761, IMG submission 66724) | Reference soil microbial communities from the Hubbard Brook experimental Forest, New Hampshire, USA - Hubbard Brook CCASE Soil... | ecosystem: Environmental > Terrestrial > Soil > Temperate...
CCTACGAAGGTGGCGTCGGCGAGCGAATAGAGGCCGGCTAACTCGCCGATGGAATCGAGAAGGAGGATGTCGGCGGCTTCATCGAGAGTGGCGGTGAGATCGAGCGCGCTGCGACGGACCACTTTCCATCCGCCAGCGGAGGCGATCGCAGCAGCGGCATCGAATTGCGCGGGCTTGCGCGGGGCGAGAATCAGAAGAGTGCGGCGCCACTGGCGTTGCACTAGATCGTAGGCGGCCAGGACGGATTCTTCTTCTCCGGCAACGACGCTGCCGGCGACCAGGATCGGCCAACGCTCCTGCTGGCGGATTTGTTGCTCAAGCCAGTGGCCGAAGCGGGAGATGGCGGGCGCGGCGGCGTCATATTTTAGATTTCCCGTGACGGCGATTTGATCTGGCGCGGCGCCTATGGCTCGGAGGCGAGCGGAATCTTCGGGAGATTGCGCCAGGAATAGTTCGGCGTCTTGCATGGTGCGCTGGAAGAATGGGCCGACTAGGAATTCCCATTGTTTAAAGCGCACGAAGGATTTTTCGGAGATGCGGGCGTTGGCGAAGACTACGGGGATTTTGGCGCGGTGGGCTTCGCGAAGGAAATTCGGCCAGATTTCTGTTTCCATGATGATTACCAGGGAGGGCTTAATCGCGCGGAGGGCGCGGCGCACTGGGACTACCCAATCGAGCGGAAAGTAGAAGATGCCGTCGGCGGTTTGCAGTCGTTCGCGGGCAAGGCGCTGGCCGGTTTCGGTGGTGGTGGAGACGAGAATTACTGCGCCGGGGTAGCGACGCTTCAGGCCGTCGATTAGTGGCTGGGCGGCTAGAACTTCGCCGACGGAGACGGCGTGGATCCAGATGGCGCCGTTATTCGCGGCCGTCCTGGCGGCTGCGGCTGCTGCCGTTGCGCGGACGGCGATTTCTGGTGGCAGGCTTCCCAGACGTTCGCGCAGGGCGCGTGATGGTTCACCGGCACGCCAACCGCGCAGCGCGAAATACGGCGCGAGGAGGAACATGCCTGCGGCGGTGAGGATGCGATAGAAAAAATACATTCCGTGGGTGTCGTGCGCAGCGGCCGGAAAGAGGCTTTGCGGCGCGCGGACCCGGTATTATAGTGGCAGCCGCGAGAAAACGCGCACAACTTCCGAGGTCGCGGAGGCATCGCACAGCAGGATGACGAGACGATCAATTACATTCTTTGCGGTGGCGATTCTGCTGCTGTGCAGCGGCCGGCCCGCTGTCGGGCAGAGCAATCCCGCGGCGACGAAGGTGCAGCAAGCTACGCCGGATCCTCACGCGGCGCTGGCGCACGATCATCATGACGGCTTGACGGTGATGGCCGACCCTTATACGGACAAGGCGCGCGGTAAAGAAAAATTCGGCAAGGCCAATCCGCTGGACGCGGGAATTTTGCCGGTGGAGATTTTTCTGCGGAATGAGACGAACGAGCCGATCCACGTGGATATAAATACGATCCAGCTGGAAGTGCAGCTGCGGCGCGGAGGCAGGCAGGAGATTGATTGGTTGCCGCCCGAGGACGTGGCCGGTTTGGTGGCGCATCCTGGCGGAGTAGCTCCTTCGAACCGGCCGCGGATTGCAGGGATTCCTTTGCCGAGCGGCGATAAGAAAACCGACAAGCTGGCAGAGATTTTGCGGCCGTTGACGCTGGATGCAGACGTGGTGCCGCCGCTGGGAACGCTGCACGGATTCTTGTACTTCAATGTGAATAATGAAATGTCGCTGGCGGATTCGGCGGTGCTGTATGTGCCGGACGTGTCGGTGATTGTGTCGAAGAAGGCGTTGATGTTTTATGAGGTCCGGTTTGGCAAGGCGGCACAGCCCTGACCCCAGTGCAGATGAGAAGCCGGCCGGATTAGACGAAATGGCATTGGAAGATGGCAAATGGTATGGTAAAATGGCATTATAAATACCACGATCACGGTCGATAAGGCCGGGCGCATCGTTCTGCCGAAACCGGTGCGGGACAAGTTCCAGCTGCAGGCGGGTGACACTCTCGAACTCGAAACCTCGGGCGAGGAAATCACGCTAAGACCTGTCCGCGCAAAGGCCCGTTTGCGAAGAGAACACGGAATGTGGGTAGTCACTTATGGTGAACCGCTGCCGGAGAACTTGGTGGAAGATACAATCGAAGCTGTCCGTCGAGAGCGCGACGAGCAGAACCTTGGCAAAATGAAGTGAAATTATTCTTCGATTGTTCGGTCCTGGTCCCCGCCTTTCTCACGGAACACGTACACCACGCCGCCAGTAACGCAGCCTATCAGCAGGGCCGCCGCGAGGATCGGAGCTGCGGAGCACAAAGCGTGGCCGAATTTTATTCCACGTTTACTGGCTTTCCGAGTAGGTTCCGCTTGGACGGCAACGAAGTACTGCTCATGATTGGTGACATTCTGGAAAAACTCTCGATCGTGACGCTGGCCGCAGACGAATACGTGTCGACGATTCATGACGCCGCGAGAGACGGAGTCACCGGGGCGACGATCTACGACGCTTTGCTGGCGCGCTGTGCAATCAAAGCGCAGGCGGATGTGATCTACACTTGGAACCTGAAACACTTCCAGCAATTTCCCGAGATCAGGTCGCGAGTCAGGACGCCTTGAGATCTTCTCGCGCTAAATCCTTCATTTCTTGACGTACGCTGGGTTTCCTGATACAAAAAAAAGGCCATTCAGGTCCGTAACTTCTCGCTTTCAGCAGGCTCCCCAATTAAGGAGTCTTCATCCGGAGGAAGAATGTTGGTACAAGTATGGGGTTACAGGTGCGCCAAAGTGCGTATGGCGGGGGGCAACTAATGCTGCAAGTGCTGCAAATCCTGTGGAGGCTGGGCTGTCGCGGCGGGAGGGTGGGCGCCGTGGGGTGTACCGCGATTTTATTGAGCGCGGCCGGGGCGCAGGCGGCGCCGGAAACGGCTGGCGGTGAAGCGAATCTGAAGCTGCCGGATTTGTCTTCGGTAAATTTTCTGGGGATTAATGGGCACAAGCTTCTGCTGTTCGGGATTTTGTTCTGCGTTTTTGGATTGGCATTCGGCCTGGCGATTTACACGAAGCTGAAAAACCTGCCGGTACATCGCGCGATGCGCGAGATTTCCGAGTTGATTTATGAGACTTGCAAGACCTACCTGATCACGCAAGGGAAATTCCTGCTGCTGCTGGAAGCGTTTATCGCCGTGGTGATCGTGCTGTACTTCGGCGTGCTGCTGCACTACGAAGCGGCGCGGGTGATCATCATTCTGGCGTTCAGCATGGTTGGAATCATGGGGAGTTTTGGCGTGGCGTGGTTTGGGATTCGCGTGAACACGTTCGCGAATTCGCGCACGGCATTTGCGGGACTGCGCGGCAAGCCGTTTCCGATTTATCACATTCCGCTGGAAGCAGGGATGAGCATCGGGATGATGCTGATCAGCGTGGAATTACTGATGATGCTTTTTATTCTGCTGTTTATTCCTAGAGATTATGCGGGGCCATGCTTTATCGGATTCGCTATTGGGGAATCGCTGGGAGCGGCGGCATTGCGCATTGCGGGCGGAATTTTCACGAAGATTGCGGACATTGGTTCCGACTTGATGAAGATTGTGTTCAAGATCAAGGAGGATGATGCGCGCAACCCCGGCGTGATTGCGGACTGCACGGGCGACAACGCGGGCGATTCGGTGGGACCGAGCGCGGACGGGTTTGAGACTTACGGGGTGACTGGCGTCGCGCTGATTACGTTTATTTTGCTGGGCGTGAAGAATGCGGACCCGTTGGTGCAGTCCACGATTCAGGTGCAGCTGCTGGTGTGGATTTTCGTGATGCGCATCGCGATGCTGGTGGCGAGCGCTGGGGCTTATTTCCTGAACGATATTATTTCCAGGGCGCGGTTCGGCAGCGTGGACAAGATGAATTTTGAGGCGCCGCTGACTTCGCTGGTGTGGATCACGTCGCTGGTTTCGATTGCGATGACTTATGCGATTTCGTCGGTGATTGTGCCGGTGCTGAACGGCGACACGAGCCTGTGGTGGAAGCTTTCGACAATTATTTCATGCGGAACTTTGGCGGGCGCGATTATTCCCGAGCTGGTGAAGGTGTTTACTTCGACGGAATCGCGGCATGTGAAGGAAGTGGTGGCGTCGGCGGAGGAAGGCGGGGCGTCACTGGGAATTTTGTCGGGATTCGTGGCCGGGAATTTTTCGGCTTATTACATTGGGCTGGCGATGGTGTTGCTGATGTCCATCAGCTACCTGGTTAGCTTGCAGGGGCTGGGGAGTTTGATGATTGCGGCGCCGGTGTTTGCGTTTGGCCTCGTGGCGTTTGGATTTTTGGGAATGGGGCCGGTGACAATCGCGGTGGATTCGTATGGGCCGGTGACGGACAACGCGCAATCCGTGTACGAGCTTTCTTTGATCGAAACCATTCCGAACATCAACCAGGAACTGAAGCGCGATTTCAATATGGATGTGAATTTTGAGCGCGCGAAGGAATTGCTCGAGGAGAATGACGGCGCCGGCAACACTTTCAAAGCTACGGCTAAACCGGTGCTGATCGGCACGGCGGTGGTGGGCGCTACCACCATGATTTTTTCAATCATTATGGCGCTGACGAATGGAATTACCGAGAACGTGGACAAATTATCGCTGCTGCACGCTCCGTTCTTTCTGGGATTGGTGACTGGTGGCGCGATGATTTATTGGTTTACGGGGGCTTCGACGCAGGCGGTTACTACCGGGGCTTACCGCGCGGTGGAATTCATCAAGGCGAATATCAAGCTGGAGGGCGTGGAGAAGGCGTCGGTGGAAGACAGCAAGAAGGTGGTGGCCATCTGCACGAAATACGCGCAGAAGGGCATGCTGAACATTTTCATCGCGGTATTTTTTGGGACGCTTTCGTTTGCGTTCATTGAGCCTTTCTTTTTTATCGGATATTTGATTTCGATAGCGATTTTTGGATTGTACCAGGCGATTTTCATGGCGAATGCTGGCGGGGCTTGGGACAACGCGAAGAAGATCGTGGAAGTGGAGATGAAGCAGAAGGGTACGCCGCTGCACGACGCTACGGTGGTGGGTGATACGGTGGGCGATCCGTTCAAGGACACTTCGTCGGTGGCTTTGAATCCGGTGATCAAGTTCACTACTTTATTTGGACTGTTGGCTGTGGAGTTGGCGGTGCAGTTGACGGCGGAGACGGGCGGGAATTTAACGCATATTTTGGCTACGGCGTTCTTTTTGATTTCGTTCTTTTTTGTTTACCGATCGTTTTATGGGATGCGGATTAAGGGGTCGGAGTAGGTCTCTCAATTTTGGAAGCACGGGGCTCGCTCACGATTTTCTTGGGCGAGGCAAGCCTCGCCTAGATTGATCGCGATTGGTCTCCGGCTCTTGCGAAAGCGGTCGCAAGCCACCGCACTCCGTATGCGTGTCGACTTGTCTGAATCCTCGGTGATTCCCTTGCTTGCAACGCTACGCTTTGATCAGGCCTAGGAATTGGCGGGGATCGTTGGCGAAGCCGGGGAACACTGTGGATAAGTCGCGATCGCCTAGATGTTTGTTGATGATTTCGCCCAAGACGCTGCGGTAGTCTGTGGTGACTGCCAAGTCGCGGCCTTGGTTTAGCTGGGCGTCGCTTAGGCCGGGCCAGCGGGTGTAAACCCGCCCGCCTTGGATATCGCCACCCATTACGAACATGCAATTGGCGTGGCCGTGGTCGGTGCCGCGATTTCCATTTTCGTGTGCGGTGCGACCGAATTCGGACATGCTGACGAAGACGACGTCGCCCATGCGATCACCCATGTCTTGATTAAACGCGGCGACTCCCTGCCCCAGATCGCGCAGCAAATTCGAGAGCTGGCCCTGCACTCCGCCTTCGTTGACGTGATGATCCCAGCCGCCGCTATCTAGGAAGGCGACTTCGAGGCCTACTTCCGCTTTGAATAATTCGGCAATTTCCTGCAAGCTCTGGCCGAAGCGATTTTTCGGATATTCCGCGCCATTTCCCGGTTGGTACTTATCGGGATTTATTTTTTTGAGCTGGTCAATGGCTTCGAAAGTTTCGTTGCCGACGCCGCGCAGGGCGTGATCCAGCGTTTGCGCGTACATAGCTTCGAAGCCGCCTTCGGTGGTTTGTTGTGGGCCGTTCATTTTGAATTGTTTGAGGTCAGGGATAGCGATGGCGGAGGCGCTGCCCTGAAGGGTGCGCGGGAGATAAGGGCCGAAGGCGACGGCGCGAAATGGCGATGGCTTTTCTTCCGGCATGGTTTGCAGGGCGCGATTGAGCCAGCCATCGTCGGTGGCTTTGCGGCCGGGGGTGCCGGACTCCATGAAATCTTGCGCGTCGAAGTGCGAGCGCGTGGGATCGGGCGAGCCGACGGCCTGGACGATGGCGAGTTGTCCGTTGCGAAAAAGTGGGAGCATGGGGGCGAGGCTGGGATGCAGGCCGAAGAAACCGTCGAGATCGAGTGTGGCATCGCTGTCCCCTCGACGGGGCTGAGGAATCGCGATGGTGGGGCGCATGCGGTAGTAGTTTGGTTCGCCGAAGGGGACGACTACGTTGAGGCCGTCCATGGCGCCACGTTGGAAGAGGACGACCATTTTCTTTTGGTTGGGCGCGGGAGTGCCGGCGACGGCGCGTTGAAGGAAGGATGGGAGCGTAGCCATGCCGAGCATGGCTACGCTGCCGTTTTTCAGGAAGTAGCGCCGGGAGATGGTCATTTGGTGCTCCTTCGTTGCTGGTTGCGCGAAAGACGCCCTTCAGCGGCTGAAGCCGCGCGTTTCTTTTTTGCGTTGATGTCGTGGCTAAAGCCACAGCCTACAAAGCAACGTCAACTACGCCCGCCTAAAAGGCAGCCGGCCGCTACAAATTCAACGTCAACGGCGCTGAAATTCTGGGGTGCCTAGGACCAGCCCTACTATCAGGCCTTCATTTACTTGTTTTACTGGGTCATCGAGGCGCGCTTGTAGAATTTGCGGATCTTTCAGGCGCGCTTCTAGTGTTGCTTGTGTGGATGACGAGATTTGCCCATCCAGGAAAACTTGAATCGAGCGGGCGAGGGCTGCGTTGGGATCTTTGGTCGCTTCTTCGCCTAACATGTTGTTTAGATCTATCGCCGCGCCGCCCATTTTATCTCCGGCGAAAGCCAGGGCGAAATTCAGGCGGTTCAGCAGCGCGCCCGTGTTCACCCAGGTTTCGGCTTTATCGGAATATCCGGTGGGCGGCTGGCAGAGATAGAGGGGCTCGCCCATGCGTCCGACCCATTGCGAGAGCGGGAGGGTGATGGTGACTTCGGAATTCAGGGCGCGCGCGGTGCTGGCTACGAGTTCGAAGGGGGTTTTCACTTTTGCGCGATAGGCATCTTTGGACCAGAACTCGGGCGAATAAATCATGGTGCGCAAGACGGCGCGGATGTCGCCGTTGGTCGTGGTGAAAGTCTTAGCCATGCGGTCAATTAACGATTGCGGTGGATTGTCCGAAACGAAATGGCGCGCCAGCTCGGTGGAAATAAATTTCGCGGTCGCAGGCTTACCGGCGAGCATTTTCAGGGCCTCTTCGCCGTCTTTTTCGCCGCCGTAATTGAAAGTGCGGCCCATCACGACTTTCTTGCCTTCGCCGTGAATTTTTTCGTCGAAAAAGAATTCGGGATCTTTGCGCGGTTCGTGGATGGTCCAGCCGGTGAGACATTCTGCCATTTGAATCACGTCCTGCTGGGTGTAGCCGGCGTCTACACCGACGGTGTGCAGTTCCATCACTTCCCTGCCGTAATTTTCATTCAGGCCGCGATCGGGCTTCTTGGGAGCGGCGACGCCATTCGCGGCGGGCGGGCCGCTGGTGGCTGGTCCTGGGAACGTGCCCGGAGTGGGCATGGAGCCGCCGGCAAAGGCGCCTTGATAGCGGGCGCGGCGAAAATTCTTCAGCGCTTCCTGGCGCGCGACGGCGGCGGGATCGGCGCTCAAATAATTGTCGAGGAAGAAAAGCATGGCGGGACTCTTCGCGGTGGCCAGCAGCAAATCTTGAAATTTGCCCATGGCGTGCGGGCGAATTGTGTCGCGCTCGTAGGAGGTAAGCAGCCACTTGTCGTCGCCTTTGTTCGCGAAGACATTGAAATGATTGAACCAGAAATCTTCCATCACGGCCTGAAGTTGGCGATTGCTGTAAACGGCGCGATCCACTTTGGCCATAGAAAGTTCGGCGATGATGCGGTTGGGGCCTTGGAGTTTGGCGAGTTGCTGCTGTGCTTTATCGAGATTGTCGTTGCCGGTGACGATGATTTGCGATTCGGCTTGTTGCTGTTTTTCTTTCAGTTGCTGCTCGTATTGATCTTTGGCTTGCTCTTTGGTGAGGCCCTGTTGCTTGGCATTCTGGTCGGGGCGCGGAAATTCTTCGAGCAGACGCTTCGACGACATTGACAGACTGGGATAGCGCTGGAGGCGCTGAATCAGGTCGGTGTCGTCGATGGATTCGGGACGGAGCTGCTGTTCGATCCATTTTTCCAGGCCGATTTGGCGGACTTGCTCGACGTCGCCGGAGCGCGGGCCGTAGGCGAGGCGATTCATGGCGTGCAGGATGGCCTCGTCTTCGGTGAGCTCGGTGATGGGAAGCTTGCCTTTGAATTTCTTGTCGAGCCCGATGTGTACGGGGGCGGGGGCTGCGCTGGGAGCCATGTTGGACTGGGAGTCGTTTGAGGCGCGGGCGTGCGGGACTGCTGTGATGAGCGCGATGATCAAAGCCGCTGCGAGAATGCCAGCGCCAAGGGCGTCGAGGCTGTTGCTGGTGTGAGCGATTCGCTTTTTGTGCACTGCTGGAGCCTCGGAGCGCACCATGCGCTGAGAAACACGAATGGCTTTTGTTGCTTGCGTCTAGTTTAACCCTGGGATAGCGCAAAAGTTGCGGGTGGGGGCCTAGTGGTCAACAAGCTGGGGCGCAGCCCTGACCATCGCCCGCGCGCGGACACGGGGCGGGAAAGCACGCGAGGCAATCCTCGCGTCGAGCAAACCGGCGGCAAGCCGCCGCACTTCAAAATGGACTCGGCTTGCGAAATTTCGTGGAGAGATTTTGAATCGCGATGCGGGCCGCGTTTAACCGAGCAGGGTGTGGCTGAGGCGGGCTTGGGATTCTAGGGAAGCATGGGACTCGGCGTTGTAGGCGGAGCCGACCAGGACTACGACGGCGGTCAAGTACATCCAGAGGAGCAAGCCAATTGCTGCAGCGAGGCCGCCGTAGACTACGTCGTAGGGCATTTTGCGCACGTACACCCCGAAGACCACGTCGACGACCCACCACATGATCGTCGAGACCATGGCGCCGGGATACAGGCGCAAGAAACCGCGATGGCCGGGGCGGCCGATGCGATAGAGGAGCACCAGAGTGATCATCGAGAGCAAAAACACGGCGGCGGCCTGGAAAACAATTTCGAGCTCATGAATCAGGAGCGGCTGTCCGTATTGGCGGACCAGATAGGCGCGGGCTTGTTTTCCGAATACGGTGAGGATGACGACGGCGACGGTGGGAACGATTGTGAGCAGCAGGAGCAGGAGCGCGCGCAAGTGCACGCGCCAGTAACCGCCGCGCAGCGGATCGCCTTCGATGATGCGGAAGCCTTCGATGAAGCCGACCATGACTTGCGAGCCAGCGAGCAGAGTGCCGCCCAAGCCGAGCAGGAACCATTTCCAGGGATGTTCGCCTTTGCGCACAAAGTATTGCGTGACGACATCGTCGCTGCCGGGGGGGAGGATGAGTTTGAGGCGTTCTGGGACTTCGCGGAGGGCGCCGTGGAAAGAGGCCGTGCTGCTGATCACACCCAGCGCCAGAAGCAACATGGGGAAAAATGCGAGGAACATGTTGAAGGCGATGGCCTGGCTGAGCGTGATGCAGTCTGGAAAGACGCGGCCCAGGCCGCCGAAGAGATTTTTGAGTATTCGCTCCATGAGGTCGTCGGCGGGATTATACGGTTAGTGACTGCGAATCGTGCGAAATATCTGCGAGGGTGTGATTAGGCTGCGGGTTTCAAAGCAAATTGGAAGTTGCGAGAGATGGTGAGGGCTGTGTGGTCGCTTGCCGCTTTTCGCGGTGCAGAGTAAACTTTGCAGAAGATTTGCGCGATTTGCGGTGTGCGGGAGGAATTTGATGTCTCGTAAGGTGCGTTGTGGGTTGATTCAGGTGCACTGCGAGTGGTCGCCCGAGAAATATTCCATCCGCGACATTTCGAAGAAGATGGTGGAGAAGCACGAGAAGCTGATCCACGAGGCGGCTAAGAAAAAAACGCAGATTTTGTGTTTGCAGGAGCTATTCAATGGGCCTTATTTTTGCGCGGAGCAGCAGGCGCGTTGGTACGAAATGACCGAGCCGGTGCCGGATGGGCCGACTGTGGAGCGGATGCAGAAGTTGGCGAAGAAATATAGCATGGCGATGGTGGTGCCGGTGTATGAACGGGAGATGACCGGGCTTTTTTACAATACGGCGGCGGTGATTGACGCCGATGGAAAATATTTGGGGAAATATCGCAAGCATCACATTCCGCAGGTGGCGCCGGGATTCTGGGAGAAGTTTTATTTTACGCCGGGGAATACGGGGTATCTGACGTTTCAAACGAAGTTTGCACGGATTGGCGTTTATATTTGCTACGACCGCCATTTTCCTGAGGGGGCGCGGGTCCTGGGATTGAACGGCGCGGAGATCGTGTTTAATCCGTCGGCTACCGTGGCGGGGTTGAGCGAGTATTTGTGGGAATTGGAGCAGCCAGCTCATGCTGTGGCGAACGGGTACTTTGTGGGGGCGATCAATCGCGTGGGAAAAGAAGCGCCTTGGAATATTGGGGAGTTTTACGGGAAGAGCTATTTTTGCAACCCGCGCGGGAAGATTATCGCGCAGGCCAGCCGAGATAAGGATGAGGTTTTGGTCGCGGACCTGGATTTAGAGGAGATGGATAAGGTGCGGCAGACTTGGCAGTTCTACCGCGATCGCCGGCCGGAATCCTATGGGGAGATCACGCGGACGCATGTTGGTGTGAAATCGGTGGACGCAGCAGACTGAACGAAGCAGAAAATGGAAAAGTGAAACTGGAAAATAGGAACTGCCGGCCGCGAAGCGGAGCCGGATTTTCGATTTTCCGTTTTCGTGTAGAAATTAGCAAGACGACAAAAGAGGCCAACTGACATGACTACTACGCCGAGAGTGGTGCCGACCCGAAGTGAAGAGGTGGTGCGGAAGCATAAGGAATTTATTTGGCCGTCGGTGACGAATTATTACCAGCATCCTTTGGTGGCGGACCACGCTTCGATGCAATACCTGTGGGACATCGAGGGCAACAAGTATCTGGATTTCTTCGGCGGGATCGTGACCATCGGCGTGGGGCACTGCAATCCTAAGGTGACGGAGAAGATCAAGGCGCAGGTCGACAAGCTACAGCACACCTCGACGCTGTTTCCGAATGAGGCGGTGGTGGCGCTAGCGGAAAAGTTGGCGGAAATCACGCCGGGGAAATTGCAGAAGAGTTTTTTCACGAGTTCGGGGACAGAAGCGAACGAAGCGGCGATCATGCTGTCGCGGATGGCTTCGCCCAGCTATGACATTGTGGCGCTGCGGCATGCTTATTCGGGCGGATCGGCACTGGCGAAGTCGGTGACGGCGCAATCGGCTTGGCGCAAGGGCGGAGTGATCAGCGTTGGGATATCGCACGCGGTGAATCCTTATTGTTATCGCTGCCCATTGCATCTGACTTACCCGTCGTGCAACGTAGCTTGCGCGAATGACGTGGAGAGCGTGATTCAGACCACTACCAGCGGCTCTATTGCGGCATTTATTGCCGAGCCGATCCAGGGCGTCGGTGGATTCATCACGCCGCCGCCGGAATATTTCAAGATTGTTTATCGCATCGTGAAAAATTACGGCGGGCAATACATTTCGGACGAAGTGCAGACCGGTTGGGGGCGCACCGGGAAGAAATGGTGGGGGATCGAGCAGTGGGAAGTGACGCCAGACATTATTACGTCGGCGAAGAGCATGGCGAACGGCGTGCCGGTGGGATTGACGATCACTACGGCGCAATTGGCGGACAAATTTCAGGGATTGAATATCGCTACGTTTGGCGGAAATCCGGTAACGTCCGTGGCGGCGCGTGCGGTGATTGAAGTAATCGAGGAAGAAAATCTGCGCGAGAATACTTTCGTGGTGGGCGGATATTTCCGCAAGAAGTTGGAAGAGCTGCAGCAGAAGTATCCTTTGATTGGCGACGTGCGTGGGATGGGGATGATGCAGGCGATGGAATTGGTGAAGGATCGTCAGACGAAGGAGCCTGCGCCGCAGGAGACCAACCAGATTTTGGAACGCACGCGCGCGAATGGTTTGCTGGTGGGCAAGGGCGGCATGTATGGGAACGTGATTCGCATGGCTCCGCCGATGAATATTTCGAAGGCGGATGTGGATGAGGGGATTCGA
>Ga0070761_10002089_pt1 | contig 12400 bp, 9 predicted proteins | sample HubBroMetageREF1_FD_66724 | JGI IMG/M metagenome (GOLD analysis project Ga0070761, IMG submission 66724) | Reference soil microbial communities from the Hubbard Brook experimental Forest, New Hampshire, USA - Hubbard Brook CCASE Soil... | ecosystem: Environmental > Terrestrial > Soil > Temperate...
TCCATCCGCAAAGCGCCGCCCGCGCGCGTAAGCCGCGTCGAAATCGCGCTTGCGCCGCAGCCGCAGTTGCGCCGGCAGTGTGAGCCGCGCTCGCATCGAGCCTCGGTCGGGATCCTGGGGTCGGTCACGCACGCGAAGCGTTCCTGCAACGCGCGCGAGGCGCCTCGCTTCAGGGTATCAGCTTGCGCCGCCCCTTGGCGCGCCGCCGCGCGAGCACTCTGCGGCCGGTCTTCGTGGCCATGCGCGCCCGGAATCCGTGGGTGCGCTTGCGGCGCACTTTGCTCGGCTGATAAGTACGCTTCATACCGCGGGCTCCGTAAACGAGTGGCGCAAAAAAAGGGCGGCAAGGCTAAGCCGTTGAACGCCAAGGTGTCAATACGCGCCGCGTCGGGATGAGCCTTCAGCGCGGTGCGCGATCGGTATAGACTGCGCAGCCTTTTCCTCAACGTTCACCAGAAACGTCCCAGAGGCATTCGCGCGTGCAAGCTTCGCTGTGGACCCGTTGCATGGGTGCGTTGGAGGCGGAGCTGCCGGAGCAGCAGTTCAATACCTGGGTGCGGCCGCTGCAGGCGATGGAGGGGAACGGCGCGCTGAAGCTGCTGGCGCCCAATCGCTTCGCCGTCGACTGGATCAACGAGCACCTGCTGCCGCGCATCGGCGAGCTGTTGCGCGATGAGAGCACCGGCGACGCGCCGATCGTGACCGTGGAAGTCGGCTCGCGCAGCCCGCAGATTCAGTTGGGCGGAGCCGCGGCGCCGGTCAGCCGCCCCGGCCGCGCGGAAGGCCTGGTGGTCGGCGCGCGGCTCAATCCCGAGTTCTGCTTTGCCACCTTCGTCGAGGGCAAGAGCAACCAGCTCGCCAAGGCTGCCGCGCTCCAGGTGGCGGAAAACCCCGGGCGCGCCTACAACCCGCTGTTCCTCTACGGCGGCGTCGGGCTGGGCAAGACGCACCTCATGCACTCGATCGCGCACGTCATCAAGGCACGCGATCCGGAGGCGCGCATCGCCTACGTGCATTCCGAACGCTTCGTCAGCGACATGGTGCGCGCGCTGCAGCACAACTCGATGAACGAGTTCAAGACCGCCTACCGCTCGCTGAATGCGCTGCTGATCGACGACATCCAGTTCTTCGCCGGCAAGGAACGCTCGCAGGAGGAATTCTTCCACACCTTCAACGAGCTGCTCGAAGGCCAGCACCAGGTGATTCTCACCTGCGATCGCTATCCGAAGGAGGTCGAGGGGCTCGAGGAGCGGCTCAAATCACGCTTCGGCTGGGGACTCACGGTCGCGATCGAGCCGCCGGAGCTCGAGACCTGCGTCGCGATCCTCATGACCAAGGCGCATACGGTCGGCGTCACGCTGCCGGAGGAAGTGGCGTTCTTCATCGCCAAGCGCATCCGCTCGAACGTGCGCGAGCTCGAGGGGGCGCTGCGCCGCGTGATCGCCAACTCGCGCTTCACCGGCCATGCGATCACGTTGGAATTCACCAAAGAGGCGCTCAAGGACCTGCTGTCACTGCAGGCGAAGCTGGTGACCATCGAGAACATCCAGAAGACCGTCGCCGACTACTACAAGGTACGCATGGCGGACCTCTTGTCCAAGCGGCGCAGCCGCTCCGTGGCGCGGCCGCGCCAGGTGGCGATGGCGCTTGCGAAGGAGCTCACCAGTCACAGCCTGCCGGAGATCGGCGATGCTTTCGGCGGGCGCGATCACACCACCGTGCTGCACGCCTGCAAGCGCATCAAGCAGCTGCGCGACATGGAGCAGCGGATGAAGGAAGATTACTCAAACCTGTTGAGAACCCTGGCCGGTTGATGTGGGTAACGGGGGCGGGTTTCCTGTGAATCGAGTTGGGGATAAAGTTATCCACAGGACTCACACATAAACCCGGCAGCTGGTGAGTGAGGTTGTGGGGCTCGAAAGTCTCAGTAAAGCACTGATTAGAATAGATAAATAGATCTATCACCGTAAGTAACAGGCTCTATAACTTCTATAACTAAAATCCTTTATCGACAATTCAGACTGATTAAGAGAGTTGCAAGACATGAAGCTGACCGCCGTTCGCGAAGACATTCTCGCGCCGCTCCAGAGTGTCATCGGTGTGGTCGAACGCCGGCAGACCATGCCGGTGCTCGCTAACGTGCTGCTCGCAGCGCATGACGGGAAACTGAGCGTCACGGGAACCGATCTCGAAGTCGAGTTGGTTGCAGCGAGCGCAGTCACGGTGCAGCAGCCGGGCGACATCACCGTGCCGGGACGAAAGTTGCTCGACATCTTTCGCTCTTTGCCCGAGAAAACCAGCGTTTCGCTCACTACCGAAGGCGAGCGCGTCTCGCTGCGCGCGGGCCGCAGCCGCTTCACGCTGTCGAGTCTTCCCGCCGCGGAATTTCCGCTGGTGGAAGAGATCAACGCGCAGCAGACACTGAGCGTTGCGCAGGGCGAGTTCCGCCGGCTGATCGATAAGACGCACTTCTCGATGGCGCAGCAGGATGTGCGGTACTACCTGAATGGACTCCTGCTGGAAACCGACGGCAAGGCGCTGCGCGCAGTCGCCACCGACGGTCACCGGCTTGCGCTGTGCGAGATGGAGCTCTCCGGCAAAGCGAAGGGCACCCACCAGGTCATCGTGCCTCGCAAGGGTGTGCTCGAGCTGCAACGCATTCTCGGGACCGAGGGGGAAATCGAGCTCGCCATCGGAACTAATCACGTTCGCGCCCAGATCGGCGATATTCGCTTCACTTCGAAGCTGATCGATGGCCGTTTCCCGGAGTACGGACGTGTGATTCCGGCAAGTCCGCCTCGGACCGTCGAGGCGGATCGCGAGATGTTGCGCCAAGCTCTCCAGCGGACTGCGATTCTTTCGAACGAGAAGTACAGGGGCATCCGCCTGACCGCCCGGCCGGGTCTGCTGACGATCCAGGCACACAACCCGGAGCAGGAGGAGGCGGAGGATCAGGTCGAGGTGACTTACCAGGGCGAGGAAGTCGAGATCGGCTTCAACGTCAACTACCTCCTCGACGCACTGAGCGCGATCGACGGCGATAAGGTCGAGATCGGTCTCACCGACTCGAACAGCAGCTGTCTCATCCTGGCTCCGGGCACGACGCATACGCGTTACGTCGTCATGCCCATGCGACTGTAGGGACAGCGCCGCCATGCGCCGGTCGACCGGCGCCACCGAGCCTGTATGTCATCGCGCCTACCAGGTCACGCGACCTGCCGGCCGCGTGAGGGTTCAGCACGGCGAAAGGCTGCCCCGCCAGCCATGGCTCGCGGTTGGATCTCCAGCCCGCAGAGCTGGAACAGCGCAGAGCGAACCTTCCGTCGAACCCGCGCGGAGCTCGCGGAATCAGCATCGCCCGGAGGGCCATGCCTCGGCCTGGGTCGGCAGAGCCAGGGCGTTCCACGTGGAACATGGCGCCTGAGTCTGCAGGCGTACGACCGCCCCTGAACCCCCGAGCGCTTGGGGCTGGTCGGGCTAACCCCAGTGACGATCCGGGCGCTGGCCCCTGGGATCGCGGGCCGAGCGAACAGACTCCCGGGCCTGGCGATCACCCGAGGGCCGGCCTGGCGAGCGACGGGTCGGGCCTGCGCTTCTACCCATCGACGAGCCAGCCGGTCGACTGGGCAGCGCTGGCTCGGCGAGTCGCCGATGGCATGGGGGCCCTCGTGACGCCGCGGCTTATCCTTTGGCAGGTCCTGCCCGTGCACGGCGCGGCGAAAGAAGGAGCGCTGCCGGCGGGCGACCTCCGGGTCCGCGTTCCACGTGGAACATCGCGCAGCGGTGGTGGATGTCGCCGGCGCTCTGGGCGGCGTGGCGCGCGCTGCCGGTCCCATGCTGCTTGTGCCGACACGGGGGACGCGAGCAACTCGGGTCTGGGACCGCCCCGGTTGCCGCCACCCGACTGCCGATGGGCCGTCGTCGTGCCTTGTGGACGGGCGTGTCGTCTGGCGAACGCCGACCATGGATGGCGAGACGACCCCGCCAGCGCCTGCTCCGGAAAGACCTCGCCCCTGGACCTCTTACTCCCTCCGGGAATGGGCCGATTGTTCCGTATAAGGAGCAATAGACGCAAAATCGATGATAGACAGACCGGTTTTGGATCCACCGGGTGCCTGTTGGCGCCAGTGGGCGGGCCGCGATCGTTGGAATCGAGCCGCAGCTGCCGGTCGGTAGCAACCGCGCCGCGGGCGAAGTCAGGCCCGTGCGACCACGCCGCTCTGAATAGTCTGTCGGATGCGGCTCGGTCGGCTACCGAATGGTCGGTCGGGCCGAACGATGAGCGATGGGTACGGACTCTACCGATCGATGTGTGGCAGACGGCCGAACAACCAGAGCGCATGCGGGGATGCCTGAGCGTCGCCGGCACGAGGGCCGTCCCCGCACGGCGGCATTACGCCGTCTCGGGTTTGGCTTCCGCAATCGCCCGTACGAGCGTTCCACGTGGAACATCGCTCGCGTCTGGGCAGGGCGGCATGCGCCGATGTGAGTCACACGGGCCGCGGTGCCAGTGCCCCGACGCGGGCGACACGGGATCGGGCACGAGCCTCGGCTTGGTGCGGCTGTTGACGCCGGGCTATGGAGGCGAGGCCGGCGCGTTTTCTGCATCTGGGGGACGTCCGCTGCAACCCACTGAGGGGCGAGTGCTCCATGCTCGCGAGGGCGGCTCCGGGTGCAGCCGAGCAGCACTCTCCGACGATCGGCCGTGGGGTGATCGGTCGACGTCGCAGTGCCCGTCAGCCAGCTGGCCGGGCCGGCGATCATGAGCCTTCGGGAGCTCGTGGTTTCCAACCTGCGCTGCATAGAGCACGCGGAGCTGGAGATCACCCCGGGAGTAACCCTCGTGTGGGGTGGAAACGGCTCCGGGAAGACCTCGCTCCTGGAAGCGATGTTTCTCCTGGCAAGGGGCCGATCGTTCCGTACGAGGAACAATGAGCGCCTGATCAGGCGTGGACAGAATCACCTGAGAGTCACTGGGCACCTTCTCGGGCCAACGGGTCAGGACGTCCCCGTCGGCTTCGAGGTGTCGCGTGACGAGACCGTGGCGCGAATCGCGGGCCGCCCAGCGCAGTCGCTCGCCGAGCTAGCCCAGGCCTTCCCAGTCCAGGCCATTGATCCGGGTGTGCACCGTCTGGTCGAGGAGGGCGGCCACCGCCGCCGGCGCTGGATGGACTGGGCGGTGTTCCACGTGGAACCTCGGTTCATGGACGAGTGGCTCCGATACTCCCGAGCGCTCCGCCAACGGAACGCTGCGCTCAAGGGAGACCCTGTGCAGGCCACCGCCTGGGACCCAGAGCTGGCCCGGCTCGGAGAGAGCATTGCGCAAGCGCGTGGTCGCTTCGTAGAGCAGCTGATCCCTCACTGGCGCACCGTCGTGTCGGCCCTGAGTGGCCTCGACGTGGAGCTGCACTACCTGCGGGGATGGAGCCAGGAGCATTCGCTCCTCGAGGCCCTCGCGGCCTCCCGCGCCCGGGATGAGGCACGCCAGCTGACACACGCCGGACCCCACCGCGCCGATGTTTCACTGCGCCTCGACGGACGCGCCGCACGAGAGGTCCTCTCACGGGGACAGCAAAAGCTGGTGGCCGCGGCGATGATGCTGGCTCAGCTGCGGCTCCTCCAGGATGCAACGCAGACCATTCCGACGCTGCTCCTCGATGACCCTGCGGCCGAGCTCGACGGGGATCACCTGGGGCGTTTCATCGAGCAGGTAAAGGCACTGAGAAGCCAGCTGGTTGTGACATCGTTGCACGCCGAATCGCGTCTGTTCGGCGCGCCAGACCGCACGTTCCGCATGGTACAGGGGAGGGTCCAACCGCTATAATGTTACGTCACAAAACCGAGCTTCTTCATGCCCGCAGACGACGTCTACGATTCCAGTAAAATCAAAGTCTTAAAGGGTCTTGACGCGGTGCGGAAGCGCCCCGGAATGTACATCGGCGACACCGATGACGGGAGCGGTCTGCACCACATGGTCTTCGAGGTCGTCGACAACTCGATCGACGAGGCGCTCGAGGGCTACTGCGACCGCATCGTCGTCACCATCCACGCCGACGAATCGGTGACTGTATCCGACAACGGACGCGGTATCCCTGTGGATATCCACCCCGAGGAGGGCCGCTCGGCAGCCGAGGTCATCATGACCGTGCTGCACTCGGGCGGAAAGTTCGACGACAGCTCCTACAAGGTGTCGGGCGGCCTGCACGGCGTCGGTGTGTCGGTGGTGAACGCGCTGTCGGACTACCTGCTGCTGACCATCGCGCGCGACGGCAAGCTCCACCGCCAGGAGTATCACCTGGGCGAGCCGGCGGCGCCGCTCGCGGTCATCGGTGAGACCCACGATCGCGGCACGGTGATCCGCTTCCGCCCAAGCTCGAAGATCTTCACCAACATCCAGTTCAACTACGAGATTCTCGCCAAGCGGCTGCGCGAGCTGTCGTTCCTCAATTCCGGCGTGCGCATCGAGCTCCACGACGAGCGCGAGAACAAGTCGGATGTGTTTGCGCACGCCGGCGGCCTGCAGGCGTTCGTCAAATATCTCAATCGCACGCGCACGCCGATTCACGAGTCGGTGTTTTGGTTCCGTACGCAGGACGGTCCGGTGTCGGTGGAGGTGGCGCTGCAGTGGAACGACTCCTACCAGGAGAGCATGTTCTGCTACACCAACAACATCCCGCAGAAGGACGGCGGCACGCACCTCGCCGGCTTTCGCAGCGCGCTGACGCGCACTCTCAACGATTACGTCGAGAAGGAATTATCGGGGAAAAAGGACAAGATCCCGATGACCGGCGATGACGCGCGCGAGGGACTCACGGCGATCCTGTCGATCAAGCTGCCGGATCCGAAGTTCTCCTCGCAGACCAAGGACAAGCTGGTGTCCTCCGAGGTCAAGGGCATCGTCGAGAACGCGGTCGGCACCAAGCTGCAGGAATTCCTGCTGGAGCATCCGCCGGAGGCGCGCCACATCGTCGCCAAGATGGTGGAAGCGGCGCGCGCGCGCGAGGCGGCGCGCAAGGCGCGCGAGATGACACGCCGCAAGGGCGCCTTCGATGTCGCGGGGCTCCCCGGCAAGCTCGCCGACTGCCAGGAGAAGGATCCCGCGCTGTCGGAGATCTTCATCGTCGAGGGTGATTCCGCCGGCGGCTCGGCCAAGCAGGGGCGCGATCGGCGCACCCAGGCGATCCTGCCCCTCAAGGGCAAGATCCTCAACGTCGAGCGCGCGCGGTTCGACAAGATGCTGTCCTCCGCCGAGGTGGGCACGCTCATCACCGCGCTCGGCTGCGGCATCGGCAAGGACGACTTCGATATCGCGAAGCTCCGCTACCACCGTATCTGCCTGATGTCCGATGCGGATGTCGATGGCAGCCATATCCGCACGCTCCTCCTGACGTTCTTCTACCGACAGATGCCCGAGCTCATCGAGCGCGGGCACATCTACATCGCGCAGCCGCCGCTGTACAAGGTGAAGCGCGGCAAGCAGGAGACCTACGTCAAGGACGACAACGAGCTCAATCAGCTGCTGCTCAACAGCGCGCTCGAGGAGGCGGGACTGCACGTGAATGCGCAGACGCCGGCGCTGTCGGGCTCGGGGCTCGAGCTCCTCGCGCGCAAGTACATGGAGGTGCAGGCCATCATCAAGCGCTGGTCACGCCGCTACGACGACCGGCTGCTCGAGCAGCTGATCTACATGCCGGAGGTGACGCCGGCGAACTTCGACCGCGTCGAATGGCTGCGCGGCTGGGCGCACGATCTCAACGGCAAGCTCAACGCGCTCGCCGACGGCACGCGCAGCTACCGCGTGGAGCTGCGCAGCGCGGGCGATGGCCACGGGGCGCGCATCATCATCCACAAGACCGAGCACGGCACGGACGGCCATAAGTACCTGCCGCGCGAGTTCTTCGAGTCCGCCGAGTACCATCGCATCGCCGATCTCGCGCGCACGCTCGCGGGCCTGATCGGCGAGGGCGCCTACGTCGTGCGCGGCAACGAGCGGCACGAGATCGGCTCTTTCAAGGAGGCGATGAAGTGGCTGTTCGACCAGGCCAAGAAGGGCCAGACGATTCAGCGCTACAAGGGACTCGGGGAGATGAATCCCGAGCAGCTCTGGGAGACGACCATCAACCCGGAGTCGCGGCGGCTGCTGCAGGTGAGGATCGAGGACGCGGTCGCGGCCGACGACATCTTCACGACGCTGATGGGAGACCAGGTCGAGCCGCGGCGCGAGTTCATCGAGAAGAACGCGCTCTCGGTCGCCAACCTGGACGTTTGAGGACACTTGGCCTGCCCACGCGGCATGCCATTTGTTCCATTATTGGAACAAAACTAAGACTAGACGCCACGATTGCCGCATAAAGGCGGCAATCGGGCCTCAGGCCCCAAGCTCCCGCACCGTGGCCTCGATCCACGCCTGGATCTCTTCGTTGACTTTCCGTACCTCGCGTCCCGCCGCCGCGACCGGCTCGCCAATTACCACCCGCACGGTGCCGGGCTTTTTCATCAGTCCGCGCCGGGGCCAGAAAGTCCCGGCGTTGTGCGCCACCGGCACGATGAGCCGGTTCGTTTCCGCCGCGAGCAGCGTGCCACTCACGCCGTAGCGGCGCGTCTCGCCCGCGCGCATGCGCGTGCCCTCGGGAAACACCATCACCCAGTTGCCTTCCGCGAGGCGCTCCTTGCCCTGCTCAATCACCTGTGCGACCGCCGTGTGGCCCGACTTGCGGTCGATCGCGATCGCGTGCATCAGGCGCACGCCGGACCCGACCACCGGAATCCACGTGAGCTCCCTCTTCAGCACCCACACCTGGCGCGGAAACAGCACCATCATCGCCACCGTTTCCCAGGACGAGGAATGCTTCCACAAGGCGACGTGGCAGCCCTCGGGGAGCGGCGCGCCCTCGACCCGATGGTCGAGCCCGCAGCTCCATTTCAGCACCCATAGCACGCTGGCGGCCCAGACGCGCGCCAGGGGGAAGCGGCGCCGAAAGGGCAGGCACAGGCACACGATGACGAAGGGGATCGCGTAGAGAAACGTCCACACGAACAGGAACACGGTGAAGAACAGGGAGCCGAGGAACTGCACGGCGGCCGGCCGGCGGCGGCTGCCGAAGCCCTCGCTGTGCGCCGCCCCGGTCAACCCGGCAGCCGAGACAGGTCGGCGACGCCGGCGAACAGCCCTTGCAGCTGGGCGAGGAGGCTCAACCGATTGGCGCGCAGCTGCGGGTCCTCGTCCATCACCAGAACCTGGTCGAAGAACGCATCCACCGCCGGGCGCAGCTGTGCGAGACGACCCAGCGCGCCGGTGTACTCGCGTCGCCCCGTGGCATCCGCGACCGCATCGCGCAGCGCGCGCATCGAGTCGTACAGACGCACCTCGGCGCTCTCGCGCAGGTAATGCACGTCGACCTGCGCCGCAGGCGTCCCGGGCGCCTTGCGCAGGATGTTGGCGATACGCTTGTTGGCCGCGGTCAGGCTCCCCGACTCCGGCAGCTCGAGGAAGGTGCTGAGCGCCCTCAGCCGCGCGTCGAAGTCCACGGGCGACGACGGTCGCGCGGCGAGCACCGCGTCGAACATCTCGGTGGTGACGGCCGCCATGCCCTCGGTCGGCGCCGCGGGGCGCTCGAGGTAGTAGGCGCGCAGCCGCTCCATCACGAAGTCGTACACGCCTTCCGCGATCGTCTGCGCGGTGGCGGGTGGGGCGGACGGGGCGGCGGGGGCGGTTCCCGCGCTGGACGTGTGGCCCGTAGCGGGAGTCTTGCCCGGCGGGACGCCCGCCGCCGGCTTCACGTCCCTGAGCACCGCCGCCACCGCCTGGCCGATCAGCTCGCGCAGGTCGATGTCGAGGTGCTTCTCGATGAGGATGCGCTGCACGCCGAGCGCGGCGCGGCGCAGCCCGAACGGGTCCTTGGTGCCGCTCGGCTTCTCGCCGATCGCGAAGATGCCGGCGAGCGTGTCGAGTCGGTCGGCGACGGCGACCGCAGTGCCGGCGGCGGTCGCGGGTAACGCATCGCCCGCGGCGCGCGGCAGGTAGTGCTCGCGGATCGCGGCGGCGACCTCCGGCGGCTCGCCGTCGGCCTCGGCATAGTAGCCGCCCATGGTGCCCTGGAGCTCTGGGAACTCCCCCACCATGGCGGTGAGGAGGTCGCACTTGCAGAGCTCGGCTGCCCGCTCGGCCGCCGTACGCGCGGCGGCGTCGGCAGCGGCAGCGACCGCTGCGGCGAGGGCACGCACGCGGCGCGCTTTGTCCCCGAGCGAGCCGAGCCGCGCCTGGAAGGTCACGCCATCGAGCGCCGCGATGCGTGCGGCGAGCGGCTGCCTGCGGTCCTGCTCCCAGAAGAAGGCGGCGTCGGCGAGACGCGCGCGCACGACGCGCTCGTTGCCGGCGCGCACCTTGTCCGGCTCGCGGCTCTCGATGTTGCTCACGGCGACGAAGGCCGGCAGGAGCTCGCCCGCCGGGTCCTCGAGGGGAACGCAGCGCTGATGCATCACGAGCGTCGACACCAGCACCTCGCGCGGCAGCGAGAGGAAGCGCGGCTCGAAGTCTCCGACCAGGGCGACCGGCCACTCGGTGAGCGCGGTTACCTCATCGAGCAGCGCATCGGTGAGCAGCGGCTCACCGCCGCGGCCCGAGGCGAGCGCCTGCACCTGCGCGCGGATGCGCGCCCGGCGAGCGACAAAGCCGGCGATGACGTAGCCGCGCTGCTCGAGCGTGCGCGCGTAGGCGCCGGGCCCCGCCAGGTGCAGCGGCCGCGGAGCCTGGAACCGGTGGCCGCGGGTCGAGCGGCCGCTGGCAGTCTCGAGCAGCGTTGCCGGCACCAGATCCGCGCCGTAGAGCATGACGATCCAGTGCACCGGACGCACGAACAGCGCCGTGCCCTCACCCCAGTGCATGCGCCGCGGAATGGGCAGCGCATCGAGCGCGGCCTGCGAGATCGCCGGCAGCAGGTCCACTGCGCGCGCGCCGGCCTTCGTGCCGGTGAAGTAGAGGAACACCCCCTTGCCCTCATCCAGCCGCTCGAGCGCGCCGACCTCGATGCTGCAGCTCTCGGCAAAGGCGCGCGCAGCGCGCGTCGGCTCGCCCGCGGCGTCGAAGGCCGCAGAAAGCGGTGGTCCGCGGCGCTTGACCGTCTGCGCAGGCGCGGCGACGGCGAGGCGCTTCACGTGCACCGCCAGTCGCCGCGGCGTGCTAAAGCCCGTCAGCTCCCCATGCAGGAGTCCCGCCTTGTCGAGGCCCGCGCCGATGCCGGCGACGAGGGCCTGCTCGAGCGTGCGCAACGCCTTCGGCGGCAGTTCCTCGGTGCCGATCTCGAGCAAAAAGTCGTGGTGCGCCGCCGTCACGCGGCGGCTCCGGCCGCGCCCGCCCCCGCCGGCGCGCGTTCCTTCAGCAGCGGGAAGCCGAGCGCCTGGCGGCTCTCGAGATAGGCCTTGGCCACCGCGCTCGCGAGCGTGCGCACGCGCAGGATGTAGCGCTGCCGCTCGGTGACGGAGATCGCGCGCCGCGCATCGAGCAGGTTGAATGTGTGCGAGGCGGCGAGCACCTGCTCATAGGCGGGCAGCGGCAGGTGCGCCGCGAGCAGCCCCTGGCAGGCGCTCTCGTGCTGGCGGAACGCCTGCAGCAGCACCGTCACGTCCGCATGCTCAAAGTTGTAGGCCGACTGCTCGACCTCGTTCTGATGGAACACGTCGCCATAGGTGATGCGCCCGCCGGCGCCTTCCGTCCAGACGATGTCGTAGATGCTGTCGACGCCCTGCAGGTACATCGCGAGACGCTCGAGCCCATAAGTGATCTCGCCGGTCACCGGCCGGCAGTCGAGGCCGCCGACCTGCTGGAAGTAGGTGAACTGCGTGATCTCCATGCCGTTGAGCCACACCTCCCACCCGAGGCCCCAGGCCCCGAGCGTCGGAGACTCCCAGTTGTCCTCGACGAAGCGCACGTCGTGCACGCGCGGATCGAGGCCGAGAGCGGCGAGGCTCTCCAGGTACAGATCCAGGATCGGGAGCGGGGAGGGTTTGATCACCACCTGGTACTGGTAGTAGTGCTGCAGGCGGAAGGGATTGTCACCGTAACGGCCGTCGGTCGGCCGGCGCGAGGGCTGCACGTAGGCCGCGCGCCAGGGCTCGGGTCCCACCGCGCGCAGGAAAGTCGCCGTGTGGAAAGTGCCCGCGCCGACCGGCATGTCGTAGGGCTGCAGGATGACGCACCCCTGGGACGACCAGTAGCGCTCGAGCGCGAAGATCAAGTCCTGGAACGTGCGCGGTGCGCTGCCGATTTTCATAAAGCGGGCGAGTATAAAGCGCGTGCCGCCGCTGCTGCTCGCAGCCCGCCCACCCGCCGCGGGAAGCCCTGCGCGAGCCCGAGCAGGCCTCGGGACGCCCACTCCGCCCGCACCAAAATGGCGCGCACGCG
>Ga0070761_10002093_pt1 | contig 12389 bp, 10 predicted proteins | sample HubBroMetageREF1_FD_66724 | JGI IMG/M metagenome (GOLD analysis project Ga0070761, IMG submission 66724) | Reference soil microbial communities from the Hubbard Brook experimental Forest, New Hampshire, USA - Hubbard Brook CCASE Soil... | ecosystem: Environmental > Terrestrial > Soil >...
CCCAGCTTGCCACCGTGTCCGTGACTGTCGCCCAAGTCGCACCGTAGTCGACGCCGCCATTGGTATCGTTATTCGTCCCTACGGCGAGCGTCAGGAAAGAAGAGGTGTCGCTGCCTGTGCATACCCAGTAGCCATAGGCGAACTGCTCGGAGACGGACTCTATTTGCGCATCCGTGATATCAGTGCTATTGATCATCAGGTTGATGTTACCTGACTTCTGAACGCCGAAGTCAAGGAACTCCTCGCTATTGATGTCGCCCTCGTCGCGATCGGTGTTCCCTTGATTGCATCCCAGGTTGTATGCGGTGGTGGTGCTTGTTGACAACATGTAGTAGCCCCAGTCAGTCCAGGGCTTCGCTGGCGTCGCCTGCGCCGGGTTGACGACTGCGAATTCAAGCGCGGCCAAGAGCACTGTGACAGTGCCGATAGCTACGACAGGCAGCCTCTTCCGCCTCTTCAGCCAGGCGGACATAATGGTTTTATTGCTCATGGGCATCCTCCTTCGGTCGGTGTTCCATCATCTTGAGCCATCGTGTTCACGTCCACGCATAAGTTGTTCTCTGGCACGAAGTCGATGGTGCTCCAAATCGGCGAGGCGCATCCCTTTCCCCTGCGCTTGCCTTCCTGGCGAAGCGCGCGCACGCATATCCTAAAATGGCGCGCCGGCCGGGACCAGGTACTTTAACCGGCAGCTTCACCGGCATAATGCGCGGTTCGCTACCGCCACCGCTGTCGCGACACGGCCGCCAGAACGTACACTTGTCAAGTTATCGTTCGCGATCGCAACGTTGCTGCGTGGTGATGGGTTGTGCTCATCGACGATCTGGCCTGGGCATGCATCGCCCTGTGGTTGCTGATCGCAGTCCCTTGGACGATCTGGCTACTGACCTATCGCTCTCGGCGACCTTCCGCAGGCAAGCACGCGAAAGCTGGACTTCAGGATTACGCAGAGCGACAGAAGCAATGGAAGGACGTTCGCCAGCTCTGGCTGGTCGGCATGACCATGCCGACAGCACTGGTGACCTCCCACCGGGACTACGGCGTAACCAGGTGGTCACTGGGTGCCGCTCTGCTGGTAATCGCGGTCTGGGAAGTTCAGGCCTGGTTTTCTGCCAGCGAGCCAGGCGCACGGGCCAGGAACTGGAAAGCACTCGGCCCGGTGATCGTGACCGCGCCCGCGCTGGGACTCCTCCTCCTCAATGGCACGGGAGCTGACACCTACCTGCCGGTACTCGCAATCGTGGCAATGATCTTCATTCTCGCCGAACTCGAACCCTCGCTCAGATCCTGGATGATACGCCGGTCAGGCGGATCAGGGATTTAATCGGCTGCGCCAGTGGCCAGCCGGATAGCCCGAAACGGGCATTCTGGTCGCGATTGGCGGGCGAACGGCATAACGTGTTGCCATGGCGATACGGCGGGTGTTCTTGAGTCATACGTCGGAGCTGCGGCAGTTTCCTGTACCGCGGTCGTTCGTGGCGGCGGCGGAGTCGGCCGTGGCGCGGGCAGGTGACGCGGTGACTGATATGGCGTATTTCGCTGCCCGCGAGGGCAAGCCGGCGGATTATTGCCGGAGCCAGGTACGCGATTGTGATGTGTATGTCGGGCTGATCGGGTTGCGGTATGGCTCGCCGGTTCAGGACGAGCCCGAGGTGTCGTATACGGAGCTGGAATTCGACACCGCGTCCGAGGCGGGTTTGCCGAGGCTGCTGTTCTTGCTGGATGAGGACGCGTCGCTGCCGATCCCGCCCGCCAGGTTGCTGGACCGCGACCCTGACCTGCAGGCCAGGCAGCGGGCGTTCCGTGAGCGCCTGCCTACGGCCGGTGTCGTCCTCGCCATGGTGAGCAGCCCGGAGGATCTGGAGGTGAAGCTGCTGCATGCCCTGCTGGCAAACCCCACCGTCAGCACGCCCTCCCCCGGACCTCGCGACGTTTCTCAGGCGGTGCGGAAGGTGAATACGTTGCCGGCCGACACGGCATCGTTCACCGGCCGGGAGGAGCAACTCGCTGAGATCACGGCGACGGCGGCGGCCCATGCGGGCCGCGTGGTGGCGATTCATGCGATCGACGGCATGCCCGGGGTGGGGAAGACGACGCTGGCGGTGCATGTCGGGCACCTGGTCGCCGATCAGTTCCCTGACGGGCAGCTGTTCATCGACCTGCACGCGCATACCCCTGGACAGCAGCCGCTTGACCCGGCCGATGCGCTGGCTTCCCTGCTGGCAATTGACGGGGTAGACCCACGGTACTTGCCACCGGACCTGGAGGGGCGGGCAGCGTTGTGGCGGTCCAGGATGGCGGGCAAGCGGGTGCTGCTCATCCTCGATAACGCGGCCAGCAGCGAGCAGGTCGCGCCGCTGCTGCCCGGCGCCGCCGGGTGCCTGGTGCTGGTGACCAGCCGCCGTTTCCTCGGTGACTTGCGGACCAGCCTGGTGTCCATGCAGCTGGCCACCTTGCCGCCGCCTGATGCCCTGGCCATGTTCTGCGCGCTGGCACCCCGCGCTCAAGCAGAGCCTGATCTAGCGGCGCAAATGGTGGAGTTGTGCGGCAATCTCCCGCTCGCGATCACGCTGCTGGGCGGCCTGTTCGCCCGGCACCAGACCTGGGACATGACCTACCTGATCGCCGAGACCAAGGCCAAGCTGCTGACCGTCAGCACCGAGAACCGTACCGTCGCCGCCGCGTTCGAGCTGTCCTATCAGTACCTCGACCACCGGCGGCAGCGGTTCTTCGTCCACCTTGGCCTGCATCCCGGACCCGACATCGACCCCTTCGCCGCGGCCGCCCTGGCCGGCGAGTCCTACGACGACACCATCGGTATCCTTGACGACCTCCACGCCGACGGCCTGCTCGCCGAGCCAGTCCCCCGCCGCTACCGGATGCACAACCTCATCCACCAGTACGCCCGCAGCCTCGCCGAAACCGACCCCTTCGCCGACGAGCAGTGACCGCGCCTGCCGCGCGCGCCTAGGCCAGGCCCCTCAGACGACAGACGGAGCCTGGCCTTGTCTGGTTGCTGGCTACCACACCGTAAGCGCGGGAATCACGAGCAAGAACGAGATCTGTCCGCCACGCTTGAGCCCCGGGCCACTGTAATCGCAGCTGCCGTTGGGACTCCTCGGGAAGTAGAACCTGAACCTGACGACCACCTTGCCGTAACCGCTGGCGCCAGCGAATACGCCGGTGCTCTTCTGGCCGACCACGACGAGCTTGTCGGTCACGGTGTCCTGCAGGTGACAGAGCGACGAGCTCAGAACTTTGGAAACGATGTGCTCGCTGAGGGCATACAACGTGAACCGGCCGACCGGGGTAAAGATCGAGCGCGTCCTGGCATAACCGCCCAGGTCGATTATCCCGTGGGTGTTGACCACCCCCCAGAGCTTTACAGGGAGCGGTTCGTCCCTCCTCGTCGCATCAACATAGCTGTCCTTGCCGTAGTGACGGACGACTTCCGGGCCAGTGACCCGCGCCGAGTGAGCGGCGTGCGTGCTGGCCATGGCGGATCCGCCCGCTAGCAACAGCGCGGCGGCACTTCCCGCCGCGGCCATCGCAGCGAGTCTCATCCTGAGCTGCATGTTGTTCCTTTCATAAGTTTGGCTGGTCCTCTTTTCCCAGGTGACGCTACACCGACTCGACCACTCTCCGTAATATTTCGAATACAAGAATGCGCGGGATCACCTTGAAGTTGACTCCGGCTCTTCTTATATGCGGCTTATGGTGTCACTTTGGATTGTGCGCCGAGATGCCATTAAACGCGACATCACGTCGGCATCGTAAAGCGCATTCAGGACGTTCTAGAGAACGATCGACGACACGATGCCTGTCGCACTGATTGCGACAAATTCCGCTCGGGATCTTGCCTGCCAGCCTGCTGACCTGTCCGGTCCGATAGCGCGCAGCCGACGCCGCTGGCGTCCGGCAGGCGACGGCCCGCCCTGGGCGCCGCGGAGGCCGGACGAGCCGCGTGCAGACTCGCCGCTGATGTCCTGACGTGCACGGCTATCGGGGCACTGGCCACCCTGCCACCGCGCCGATTGCCGACCGTTTCACGCCATTCGTGCTGAACGCCGCACCGCTTCTTTTAAGTTCAGCAATGGCCCCGATGGGGTGCGTGCCCGGCGACTTCAATGGTGACGGCAAGATGGGTTTCCTTGTCTACTACTGGGGCCGCACGCCGATAATTTTCCTGCCGAGGGCGGGGTTCGCGACACCATCGGCTCGCGCTTACCTGCCGGTCGAGCTTGTGCCCGAGATCTCGCAGAACGGCCAGTACAACGGCCCAGACTGGAATACCAACGCGGTGGACATCGCCGACTTCGCAGGCACCGGCCACCCGACTCAGAGGTGCTCAATCCGCACGGCATCGACAACGTCCAGATGACATCTTCGCTTTCCGACGGCATCAACGGCGGCGGCGACTACTTCTTCCGCTGGCTCGGCGGCACGGCCGGCCGGAATCCGGCCGTGCGCTACGCGCTCGAGCAGGACGCCATGCCTTACAAGGACTCGACCGGCTGGACGCTCGCGGCCGCGAGCGCCGACCTGACCGGCAACGGGCTGCCCGATCTGTACATCGCGAACGATTTCGGGGCCGACGGCGTCGAGATGCTGAGCCACTCCGACGACGCGACGGCTGAATACTACCGGTACCTGAACAGCGGCTACCGGCTGCCGCTCGTCGGCGGCACGGACAAGATGTCCAGCGCCGTGCCGGTCGGCCTGTACCGCACGTACGCGCGGCTGGACGAGGAATTCAGCTACGAGGCCTGGTGCCGGGCGGTGCGGGCGGGCCGCACGTTCCTGTCCGGCGGGCGCATGGGCCAGGCCCCTCTGCCACAGAGGGAGCCTGGCCTTGCCTGGTTGCTGCTACCACACCGTTAGCGCGGGGATCAGGAGCCCGAACGCGATTTGCCCGCCATGCTTGAGTGCCTGACCGCCATAGTTGCAGGTGCCGTTGGCCTTCTTCGGGAAGAAGAACCTGAACTTGATGACCACCGCGCCCTTACCGCTGGCGCCCGCGAACACGCCGGTGCTCTTGTGGCCAACCACGACGATCTTGTTGGTCACCGTCACCTGCAGGTGGCAGGTCGACGAGCTCAGTATCTTGTTTCGGACCTGCTCGCTGACGGCATCCAGCGCGAACCGGCCGACCGGGGTAGTGATCGTGTGCGTCCCGAAGGAGCCGCCCAGGATGATGATCCCGTGGGTGTTGACCACCCCCGTGAGCTTTACCGGGAGCGGTTCGTTCTTCTTCGTCGCGGCAGCATAGCTCTCCTTGCCGACGTGGCGGCCGACTTCCGGGCCGGTGGTCGGCGCCGAGTGAGTCGTGTGCGCGCTGGCCACGGCGGATCCGCCTGCCAGCAGCAGCGCGGCGGCGCTTCCCGCCACGGCCATCGCAGCGAGTCTCATCCTGAGCTGCATGTTTGTTCCTTTCATAAGTTGACTGGCCCTCTTTTCCTAGGTGACGCTACATCGCCTCGACCACCCTCCGTAATATTTCGAATACAAGAATGCTCAGATCGCCTTGAAGCCAGCGCCGACACTTCTTATATGCGACCTATCGCGTCACTTTGGATTGTGCGCCGAGATGACGTTAAGCGCAACATCATGCCGGCATCGACAGGCGCTTTTCATGGCGTTCTATCGCACGATCGGCGATACGGCATCCGTCGCGCTGATTAAGACATTTTCGGCCGGTTTATTTTGTATCTATAAATTAACGGCGATGACCGCACGATGTGATTGTTTCGGGTGTCATGTCACAGTTATCGGGCGTGACCCGCCTGGACCCATGCCACTTAGCCCATTTTGATCAAGGTCATGACTGCGGGCGGCACTCGTGCCCGCCGGGCCATCGCGGGCTGGCCTTGCCGGGACAGCCGGGTGACAAGCTGATCCCGCACCGCGTCTTTCCACCGGTTTGCCGCGCTTCCAGGCCCCGCGAAAACGACAATCATCACAAATTTCGAGCCAGATAGACGACAAGGTAACCCAGCCGGTCCTCTCACCGGAAACAGGTGCCCAGCCACCGGCTGGTCCGGTTTCGCCGCCCGCGTGATGTTCCGCGGTCATGCACCGGTCCTTGATCACAGCAGTCCGGGCGCGTCATCACCCGCCCGGTCATCCGCGATCACCTGCCGGACGATGATCACGGAGATCCGGGCGGCTGCCCGGGCAGCGGGTGCCCGGCCACGGCGTGTCCCCCGGCCTGATGCAGGCCTGGCATCAGTTCCCTGGACCCGCCTGCCAGGGACGTCAACCCGCTGACACCCGCCAGGTGACACCAGCCAGGTGACGCCAGCCAGGTGACGCCAACAAGTGAGCCTGCGGTAACCAGGCGACCGCGGGCAGGCTCGCCGTTGATGTCATGGTGTCGGCAACATGAGAGAAGCCGGGTGACTCGCCCGCTTTGTAGCGTCAGGTACGCAAGGATCTATTCCGCTGATATCAAGAGCCGGGATACGATCGCCGATGCTCTCGCTGGAGTGAGAATGGCACAAATGCGATCCGGCCTGCGCAGATTTTCCGCTGGCATCGTGTCGCTAATCGCGATCCTAGCGGTTTTCATGGTAGCCAGGACCTCGGTTGCCGGACCGCCGCCGAGCGTGGTGGCACGAGTCGCCGCAGCGTACAAGTTCAAGCAGCTGCCGATTGCGATGCCGCCTGGATACCGCCCGCTCTACACGATAAGGAAGGTCAACCCGGCGTACTGGCATCTGCGGTCATGGATCTCATCAGTTGGCGCCTCCGTGGCACTGACGGACGTCACAGGTCACGGCCGGGACGACGGCATGTGCATAGTTGACACCAGAACCAACGATGTCATTGTGACCTATGCGCCCACCGCGCCGAAGGCCGATCGCTTCACGCCATTCGAACTCAATGCGGCGCCGCTTCCTATAAATTCAACCATGGCACCGATGGGGTGCGCGCCTGGCGACTTCAATGGCGACGGCAAGATTGGCTTTCTTGTCTACTACTGGGGCCGCACGCCGATCATCTTCCTGCCCAGATCGGGGTTCGCGACGCCATCGGCTCAAGCGTACCGGCCAGTCGAGCTCATGCCAGAGGCGCCGCTGAACGGCCAGTACAACGGCCCTGACTGGAATACCAATGCGGTGAATATCGCCGATTTCGCTGGCACAGGTCATCCTGATCTCTTCGTAGGGGATTACTTCCCTGACTCCGAAGTGCTCAACCCGCAGGGCATCGACGACGTCCAGATGCCGTCGTCACTGTCCTACGCCACCAACGGCGGCGGCGATTACATCTTCCGCTGGCTGGGCGGCACAGCGGGCCGGAACCCGACCGTGCGCTACGCGCTTGAGCAGAACGCCATACCGTACAAGGATTCGACCGGCTGGACACTCGCCGCCGCGAGCGCGGATCTGACCGGCAATGGCCTGCCCGATCTGTACATCGCCAATGACTTCGGGCCTGGCCATCTGCTCTACAACGTCTCCACCCCTGATGACATCAAGTTCACGCTGGCGATCGGGCACCGTAGCCCGATCACACCCAAGTCATTCGTGCTCGGTAAGGGCTCGTTCAAGGGCATGGGCGCGGACTTTGGTGACCTCGCCGATAACGGCAAATTCGATTTCGTAGTCAGCAATATCACGACCGCGTACGGGCTCGAGGAAAGCAACTTCGTCTGGATGAACGAAGCCTCCGATGATGCCCAGATGAAGGCGGACCTGCGCCAGGGCTTCGCTCCGTTCAGCCAGCACGCCGAGCAACTCGGCCTGGCGTGGACGGGCTGGACCTGGGACGTCAAGATGGCGGACTTCCTGAACAGCGGAAACCTCGACATAGTGCAGACCGACGGCTTCATCAAGGGGACGATCGACCGGTGGAACTGGCTGCAGGAACTCGCCATGACCAACGACGACCTGCTGTCGAACCCAGCGGACTGGCCGGTCGTAGCGCCTGGTGACGACATCGCCGGCCATCAGTGCCTGGCCTTCTACGCCAAGGTGCCCGGCGGCGGGTATGCCAATGTCAGCAGGCAACTCGGGCTGTGCGTGCGGACCCCGACCCGCGGCATCGCCATCGCGGACACCAGGGCCGACGGCGCGCTCGACTTCGCCGTGTCCAGGCAGTGGGGCCCGCCTGCCTTCTACGCCAACGAATCGCCGCACCGCGGCCACTACCTCGGCCTTGAGCTCTACCGGCCGGCGATCGGCGGCGGCAGCCCTGGTCGCGACCTCGAGGGTCCTGGCACGCCCGCCTACGGAGCGACCGCGCAGATATTCATTCCCGGCCACACGCAGATCGGCCAGCTGGACGGCGGTGGCGGCAGCGATGGCAAGCGCAGCTTCGAGGTCTACTTCGGCCTCGGCCGCTATGCCGGCCCAGTGACCGTGCACCTGCTCTGGCGCGGCCCGAACGGCCGCCTCTACCAGCAGGACCTGCGGCTGATGCCGGGCACGCATGACCTGATGCTCACCAGCTCGGCCCGGGAGGTAGCAGTTCCATGACGACGGCAGCCAACCAGCGAGACGCCCGCTATCTCGCACTGCGGAACTTCGCGATCTCGATCAGCGTGTTCAACATATTCGGCTACACGCTGCTCGGATTCGAGCAGCCTTGGCTGTGGCCATTCCTCTCGGTGATCACTGCCTACGTCACCGACATCGGCCTGGAATTGATCAGCGCCCGGGCCCAGGGCCGGCCAGCCAAGTTCAGCGGCAACGGCGCGCGCGGCCTCATGGAGTTCCTGCTCCCGGCCCACATCACCGGCCTGGCCTGCAACATGCTGCTCTACGCGAACAACCAGTTCTGGCCGGTAATGCTCGCCGTGGTCGTGGCGATCAGCGGGAAGTACCTCCTGCAAGCCCCGATCGCGGGCCGGATGCGCCACTTCATGAACCCGTCCAACCTCGGCATCTCGGCCACGCTGCTGCTGCTCGGCTCGTGGGTCAGCATCGCGCCGCCCTACCAGTTCACCGAGTGGGCAAATACCTACTTCAAGTTCATGGTCCCGATCGTCATCCTCACGTCGGGTACCGTGATCAACTCCATGCTCACGAAGAAGATCCCGCTCATCGTGGGCTGGCTGGGCGGATTCGCCATCCAGGCGTTCGTCAGGCACTGGATCTGGCACGTACAGCTCAACACCGCGCTCGGCGTCATGACCGGCGTCGCCTTCGTGCTCTTCACCAACTACATGATCACCGATCCGGGAACGACGCCAGTGAAGGGCCGCGCGCAGTTCATGTTCGGCAGCTCGATCGCCTTCGTCTACGGCGCGCTCATGTTGTTCAACGTCGTCTACACCTTGTTCTTCGCCGTCTCGATTGTCTGCGCCTGCCGCGGCATCGGCTGGTGGATCGCCCACCTGCGAAAGCGCGCCCGCACCGGGCCCGACGTCCGGGCCCGCGGCGATGCCCTGGCCCAGGCCGCGCCCGTGCTGACCCCGACCACCTGATCGTGGGGACAGCGTGCCATCGCCACCCTGGGACGAGTCAGCAACCATGACACTCGAGGCCTTCGCCGACACGATCCTGCCCGGCCAGAAACGCGTCGCCGATGACGTCGCGATAGCGGGCGTGGCCGCCGGGCCAGGAGCGGTCGCGGCCGGCGCGCTCGAACTGCTCGGCTGGCCGGCGACCGGCATCACCGGACTCCTGCCTGACCTGGTCAAGGCGCTCAACTCGCACGCGGCCAGCTACGCGGCCACTCGCGAGCTGGCGCTTGACCCGCGCCTGCCGGCCTTTCCCGCGCTTGCGTTCGAGCACCGGACGGCGCTTGTCCTCATCCTGACGGCGACCGGCCACCAGGAAAAAGCAATGTGGGTCCTGCTGGCGCTGTTCAGCTACATGGCCTTCGACGCCGCCGCGCACCTGCACACGGCCAGCGCGGTCACTGGAGGTCATCCTGGTCTCGCCACGCTGGGGCTGACCCAGCCCGACGATGACGGCCTGTGGCGATTCCCGCGCAACTCCTACGGCCGATCGCTCGCGGATCCGCATCCGGACACGACACCGACAGGGAGCCCGGCATGACCGCCGTTGAGCGAACAGACATTGCCGTGGTCGGCAGCGGGTTCGGCGGGGCGATTCCCGCCTACCACCTCGGCGCCGGCGGCGCCAAGGTGGTAGTGCTTGAGCGCGGACCCTGGCTGAACAGCGACGAGTTCGAGCACGACTACCGGCTCGGGTCATCGTTTACCCGGGTATTCGATTTCGTCGTCGGCGACGGCATGAGCGTGCTCAGCGGCAACTGCGTCGGCGGCGGCAGCGTGGTGTACTTCGCCGCGATGCCGCGGGCGCCTGGTTTCATATTCGAGCGGCGCGGCAGCATAGGCCGTCGGATGTGGCCGTCCGCCATTACCCGTGATCGTCTTGATCCCTGGTACGACCGGGTCGCTGAGGCTCTTCCCGTGACACCGCAGCAGTGGGATCAGGTCAGCTATGCCGGCGGCCTGTGGGCCGCCGCCTGCCGGCACTCGGGTCGTACGGCAAACCCGGTGCCGGTGGCTGTCGATGCCGACAAGTGCACGATGTGCAACTGGATGATCGCCGGCTGCCGGTTCGACGCGAAACGCTCACTGCTGCTCAACTACCTGCCCGCGGCGATCGTGCACGGCGTGCACATCCGGCCATTGCACGAGGTGCAGCGCATCTCCCGGCGGCCTGACGGGTCCTACCGGCTGCACTACAACCTCATAGACGGCGAAGATTACCGGCTGACAACTGGTAGCGGGACGATCGACGCCCAGGTCGTCGTGCTGGCCGCCGGCGCCGGCGCCACGCCGGTCATCCTGCAGCGCAGCGAGGCCGCGCTCGGCCCGATGCCACGGGCGGTTGGCCGGTATTTCTCAGGGAACGGCGAGCGGCTCAATACCGCGGTCATGAACGAGGACGCGGTCAGGGACGTGCTTGGGCTATGCCGTGACAACGGAGTGGCCTACGAGGCGTATGAGATCGGCAAGGGACCCTGCGTGGCTTGCTGGGACCGGGTAGACGGATCGCTGCCTGAGTATTCGCGGTACTCCCTTGAGCAGCTTTACTTCCCGCTCGGGCTTGGCACCATACTCGCGCAGGTACCTGACACGTCCGGGCCGACCTGGTTCGGTGTCGAAAAGAAGGAGATGCTCGCAAGCTTCCGTTCATGGCTGACTATCTTCCAGATGATCGAGGACGATAACGAGGGCGTGTTCGGCCAGCCTCCGCAGGCAGGCAATGCCGACCGGCTCTCACAGCAGATGCTCGGGGTCGGCAGCCTGCGATACGAGCCGTCGGCGACCACGCTCCGCGCGTGGGCGGCGGCGGACGCCGATGTGCGGAGCATCCTGGAACGCGACGGACTGGCCAAGGTCGCGCCGTGGACTAGTGACCTGATCGGCGCGTACACCGTGCATCCGCTCGCGTCCTGCCGGATCGGCGACGATCCCCGCACCTCGGCGCTCGATGACCGGCACGAACTGCGCGGCCATCCGGGCATTTTCGTGACCGACGGATCCGCGGTGCCGTGCGCGCTCACGGTCAATCCCGCCATGACGATCGCCGCGCTCGCCGAGCGGGCCGTGCCAGGCATCATGGCGGCCGCGCGGCAACGCGGCGTGGTTGTCGAGTACGGAGCGCCGGCACCCGATGGCAGCACGTCCGGTCGCCGAGGAACTGCCGCCCAGGCAGCCGAGCTCGCGCGGGAGTGATGGGACGGTCACGCATGGTAAGAGACCTGATCAGGATGGCCGGCCGGAAGGCACTCGTGCAGGTGAGGTACGTCGCGCCGGTACATCCATCGATGGCCAGCGGCCTAGTCGCGGATGTCTACCAGCAAGTTGAGCGGGACTTCGGCCTGCTCGCCCCGCCCGTGGCACTGCACTCCCCGGCGCCCGGCCCGCTCGCGGCGAGCTGGCTCATGCTGCGCGAGACCTTGCTCGCCGGCGCGGGTGACCGGCCGGGCAAGGAGGCGGTGGCCGCCGCCGTGTCGTTCGGCAACATCTGCCCGTACTGCGTTCAGGTTCACGCCAGTCTGCTGCACGGGCTGGTGCGCAGCCGAGATGCCGCTGCCATCGAAATCGGCCGGATCGCGTCGGTCGCTGACCAGCGCATCAGGTGGCTAGGTGCCTGGGCGAGCGCGGGCGGGCGCACGGCCGACAATGCCGGTGAGCCTTTTCCTTCGGCGCAGCGGGCCGAGTTCATCGGCGTCGCGGTAACTTTTCACTACCTGAATCGCATGGTGAACGTCTTCCTCGGCGACCCGCCACTGCCACAGTCGCTGCCCTCGCCGATGCGCGGCGGCGCGATGCGCCTGATGGGGAATTTACTGCGGCCGGTGACCAGGAAACAGCTCGCTTCCGGCGCCTCGCTTGGGCTACTGCCCGAGGCGGCTCTTCCCGGTGACTTGAGCTGGGCGGCCACCAGCCCGGTCGTCGCCGT
>Ga0070761_10002094_pt1 | contig 12380 bp, 11 predicted proteins | sample HubBroMetageREF1_FD_66724 | JGI IMG/M metagenome (GOLD analysis project Ga0070761, IMG submission 66724) | Reference soil microbial communities from the Hubbard Brook experimental Forest, New Hampshire, USA - Hubbard Brook CCASE Soil... | ecosystem: Environmental > Terrestrial > Soil >...
CGCGGATAGTTGTCAGCTCTCTCCTTCGTACGCTCCAGAACAACTGACGACTAAGAACTGACGACTGATAACCGACAACTGATAACTGCCAACCAATCTAGAGTTGTCCCTTCAATCCCCGCATCATTTCTGTAATCAGCTTTTCATTGCGCTGGTACCAGCGCCAATGTCCCTCTCTCTTGGCCTGCACCAGGCGGGCCTTTTCGAGGATTCGCATGTGATGTGAAACGGTGGGCTGCGCCAGCTTTACACGCTGCTCGATATCGGCGGCACAGAGCCCGACGTCTTTGTCGAGCGAGCATCCACCTTTTTCTTTGAGCGCGAGCAGAATGCGGCGGCGAGTAGGGTCGGCAATGGCATGTAGAAAACGATCGAGATTGGGTGCGGCATCAGACATGATCAGGAAGCGTAACAGTAAGTAAGCTGCGAGCTGCGAGCTGAGCGCAATCCCTCTCGAAGCTCGCGGCTCGAAGCTCATAGCTCATTTCTTCACAATTGGATTGTAGCCATCGCCGATGAGCCTGGCGCGCATGGCCTCGGCGTCCTTCACGTCGGCGTAGGGTCCAACCTGCACGTGATAGTACTTGTCGGTGGAAGGATTATTCGCGGCGAAGGCAGGATACTGTTTCTTCTTCAGAGCCTCGACCAGCGCTTCGGCGTCTTCCTGCCGGCTGACCGCAGCGACCTGCACATAGTAGCCGCTGGTGGCGGAGCCCGCGGGTGCAGCGTCCGCGGCGGTATTTACTGGCGCCACCGTGGTTGGCGGCGCCGCGGGCGCAGGTGCCGGTTGCGTCTTTGAATTTTGATTCGTGGAATTTTGCGACGTGGAACCTTGCGCCGTCGCATCGTGAGGCCCGGTCGCGGCGTCGGCGTTCTTCTCGCCTACGGCTTTGTAAAAGCTGAAGTCGTTGGAATTAGCCTGCGCCGCGGGCTGGGTTGCGCCGTTCTTTGCGGCCGAAGGCCGAACCACGGTCACCGGAGTTCCCACGGGAGCGCTCGGCCAGCCACTGGCGGAGGCGAGCGTGGTCCTTCTGCCGAGCGAAAAGCCGATGGCAAAAAAGAAAGCGCAGACCAGCACAAAAGCGAAAAAAATGGCCAGCATGCGGCCGGTGCCGAGGGTGATCTCCGTGTCCTGTTGCGCCGTAGCCATGGCTTCGTATCAGGATATCGCTTTAGCGATACCGCAATTCCTCCCATTCAGCCGCCCCTTCAGGGGCCGGGTAGAATCTAGACTTTCCCGCACCTCTAGCCTTTCGCCGGCGCGGCCGGTGCTTTCGAGCCCGCCAGCAAATTCTGCAGTCCGGAATAGAAATCGATGGGCACCGGGAACACGACCGTCGTGTTTTTCTCCACGCCGATTTCAGTCAGCGTCTGCAAATATCGCAACTGGATGCTGGCCGGCTCCGACGACAGCAAGTGCGCGGCATCCACCAGGCGCTGTGCCGCCGAGAACTCGCCTTCGGCGTGGATGATCTTCGAGCGCTTCTCGCGTTCCGCCTCGGCCTGCTTGGCCATGGCGCGCAACATCGACTCGGGCATATCCACCTGCTTGACTTCCACGTTCGCGACCTTCACGCCCCAGGGCGCGGTGTGCGTATCGAGGATGCTCTGCAGCCGCAAATTAATTTTGTCGCGGTGAGCCAGCAATTCGTCGAGTTCCTGTTCGCCCAGCACCGAGCGCAAAGTAGTCTGCGCAAATTGCGAAGTCTGGTAAGCGTAATTCGAGACTTCGACCACGGCCTTATTAGGATCGATCACGCGCAGAAAAATAACCGCGTTCACTTTGAGCGTGACGTTGTCGCGGGTGATGATGTCCTGTGGAGGAACTTCCAGCGCTTCCTGCCGCAGCGAAATCCGCACCATGCGGTCGATGGGAGCGAAAACCAGAATCACGCCCGGCCCCTTGGCCGCAATCAGGCGCCCGAGACGGAAGATGACGCCGCGCTCATATTCGGCCAGGATCTTGATGGAAGTCAGCAGGTAAATGACGACGATGACGATGGCAACGGTGATCACCGGAAACCCGAGATCCATAAATGCCTCCAAGCAACTCGCAATTCAGACTATGAGCGGATTGTAGCGCACGCGGACGGATATCGGCTGTGATGACCTACCCGCGCAGTTGCCAAGGAAGATGCCGGCGTCCAAAATAAAGTGTCATCCTGAGCGGAGGAGCCGCTTCGCGAAGCGAAGCAGCTACGTCGTCGAAGAGCCTGCCCTGAGCGGAGCCGAAGGGACCCCTGCACATCCGATAATGCTAGCGAAGTGTGAAGGCGTTCTGCCCTTTACGCGGCGACAGCATTTTAGCGGCGAAAGCTCAGCGATACACTTCCTTGCGATGTCCGACGCTGGCCACCGGCACTGTGACGCGCTCATCCTGGATGTCGCAAATCAGGCGATAGTCGCCGACGCGATACCGCCACAATCCGCCCTTGTCGCCGTGGAGCGGCTTGCCCCATCGTCGAGGGTTATCCGCCGTCTGCACCCGCTCCCGCAAAAATCGGATGATCGACTCCTGCGCCGTGCGATCTAGTTTCTGTATTTGTTTTTCGGCGCCGCGGCTGATTTCAACTCGCCAGCCTGAGCCGGGAGGCGTTCTACCTGTTGGAGAATCCAAGCCGACGCTCCAACTCTTCGAGCGTGATAGTGGGTTCGCGCCGTTCCAGTGCCGCGATGCCCTTCAGGTAGTCTTCGCGGTCTTCCAGATATTGCCGGATGGCCTCGCGCGCATAGTAGCTCTTGCTGCGGCCAGTTTCCTTCGCCAGGGACTCCAGCTTTTCTTCGAGTTCAGGTTCCAACCGAATGCCAAGCATGATGTTTAACATGTTTAACGTAGCATGGCGGTTGGGGATGCGCAAGGCTTGGATCGTGGCGGGTAAGGTCACTTTGTGGGGCCGGCTGTTCCATAGTTACTACTAAGTTACTAGACGATTAGACGCGAAAAAAATTCTGCTTCGATCTTTTGAAATCATGGAGTTACGTAAAATTCCCCGCAAAATCTTTGACTCTAAAGGACTTAAAATCAAAATCTTTGAGAACAAACGACTTAGCGGCGATTTTGTCTGGCTGGATTGTCAAAGAGCGTCCCAAAATGGGATTTTGGCGGCTTCGGTGGCCGTCTTGAGAGACGGGCGCAACTCAACCCCTCTCCTAATCGGACATCATTGTCGCCCGTGGCGAGTTGGAAGTCTGTGATGGCGGTCACAGATGGTTTGTGATGAAAAGTACGGCGCGGGAACGCGGAGGTGTGAGCGCCCGCGCGGCACCCACTCATCGCAAAGTGCGCGATGAGTGGGGCACCCGGCCGTTTCATTCTCTGTCGGCGCTGGGTGCCACCGTTTTCCTTACGCCATGGCTGGCCTTGTCGCCGCCACGGGATCGACGCGCAGCGTGAGTCCATCGACCTGGCGGACGACGATTTGTTCTCCGGCGGGGATGGGGATGGTGGAGACGGCATCCCAAAGTTCGCCGTGCACGAATACTTTTCCGGCTGGCGCTAGTTGGGTTTGCGCGATTCCGATTTCGCCGATCAATCCTTGTTGGCCGGTGACAATCTTGTTGCGGCGGGCGCGCATGGCTACGCTCATCAGGAATGCAGTGATCAGTCCTAGAGGGATGCTTACGGCTAGCGCGGTCGCGAGATGGACTCGCATTTCTGGAATGGGCGCGTCGACCAGAAACAGTCCGCCTAGCGTTAATAGGACGATGCCGCCGGTGGTTAGGACGCCGTGGCTGGCGAATTTGGCTTCGGCGGCGAAGAGCGCGAAGGCTCCTATGATCATGGCGATCGCGGCGAAGCGCACGGGCAGCAGGTTCAACGCGAACGCCGCGAGAAGAATGAAGACCACGCCTACGGTTCCGGGAATGACGGCGCCGGGGTGGTTGAATTCGGCGTAGAGGGCCAGCGCTCCGATGGCTAGCAGGATGAAGGCTAGGTTCGGGTCCATGAGGTAGGAGAGGATGCGCTCTTTGAGCGTCATGCGGTAGTCGCGCACGGGTTGGTCGCTTAGGCTGAGCGTGACGGTTGTGCCGTCGAAACGCTTGAAACTTTTGCCGTTCAACTGGTGGAAGAGATCCTGCTCGCTGGTTGCTATGTACTCGATCAGCTTCTTGTCCAGGGCTTCCTGATCGGTAAAGGATTTCGACTCGCGCACGGCGCTCTCGGCCAGTTCGACGTTGCGGCCGCGCTTGGCAACTACGGAGCGCATCAGGGCTGCGGCGTCGTTTTCCATTTTCTGCTTCATCACGTCGTCCATCTTGCTGCCGAGGATTACGGGATGCGCGGCGCCGGTGTTGGTTCCGGGAGCCATGGCGGCTACATCGGCGGATTCGAGGATGAAGAAGCCGGCGGATGCGGCGCGGCTGCCGCTGGGCGTCACATAGATGATCACGGGCACGGGCGAGGCCACGATTTTTTCTATGATTTGTCGCGTCGACTCGACCAGGCCTCCGGGAGTGTTGATCTCGATCAGAACGGCCTGGTCGTGATTCGCGGCTGCCGCTGCCAGGGCGCGGGCGATGTATTCGGCGGTGACGGGTTGGATGGCGTCGTCTACGGAGATTCGCAAGACGTCGGCGGAAGAGACGGCGGGGAACAGAAAGAGAGCTGCCAGCGAGCAGACCGCGTAGCGAACCCAGCGTTGTCGTCGCCACTGGCAACTGCCGAGCTGCGCTCGGCTTGGACGGGCGAGGGCGCCCGTCCCCACACTGACTCTTAGAGCTGGGAGCTGAGAGATGAGAGCTGGTTTTGTTTTTATTAGACTCATGGTGGTGACAGCGGCTGCGCTTTCTCAGCGAGCTTGGCTGCTAGGGTGCGCTTCAAATCCTGGCCGGCGGCGTTGCCGGGGTCCAGTTGCAGCGCCCGATTGATGTTCTGGGCGGCGGCTTCTGTTCTATTTTCTCGCAAATCGAGCCGCGCCAGAACCAGGTAGGCCTCGGCCGACTCGCGAATGCGGAGGGCAGCCTCGGCCTGGGCGCGGGCTTCGCGAGCGTCGCCGCGAGCGTCGTAATCTTCGGCAAGAGCCGTGAGGGGCGCGGCGCTTGAGGGATCGACTGCCGCCGCGTGACGGAATTCGGCCTCGGCTTCGGTGGTGAATCCGTGGGCCATGAGTTCTTTGCCGAGTTCGACGTGAAAACGCGCATGGGTGCGGGGATCGGATCGGGCAAACTGCTGTTCGGCCCAGCTCCCCATCTGTGTGGTCATCTGGCGGAACGCGTTTTCTTCGTAGTTGTGCTTAATGCGCTCGAGCGGAGCCTTCGACGCCTCGCTGCTCGGCACGATGCCGCCGGCAGCGGAGGTCAGCGAGTCGAGCAGCACTTTCGCTTCGGCATCGTTGGGACGATGATCGAGAGTAGCGTGAAGCTCGCGGGCCGCGCCGGCGCGATCGCCGGCCTGAGTAAGAGTTACTCCCATGTTGAAGTGATAGTCGGCATCGCTGGGATCATCCTGAATCGCGCGCTCGAAATAGTCGGCGGCTTTTTTCTGGCCGCGGCGGGCGGCTACTACTCCAAGGTTGTTGTAGACCTCGGCCAGCGGCAGGCGGGCGGCAACGAATTCAAAGGCGCTTTCGGATTTGGCAAAGTCTCCGTGAGCATAGGCGGCAAGACCGAGATAGAAATTTGCCTCGCGCGCGACTTCGCCCGACGTTGAAGACGACTGCTGGACTTGGCCCAGCGCGGCGATTGCCGGTTCGTATGCGTGCTGCGTGTAGTAGGCCTTGCCCAGTTCCAGCCAGGCTTGGGCATAATCCGGATTGAGGCGGGTCGCTTCGCGATAGTGCTGCACCTTTTCCTCGACCGTCGTGGCCAGCGCGCCGCGCACGTAATCCTCCATGGTGTTCAGGCGGATGGGAGCAACGCTGGCGACATACTTGTCTTTGGGTAGGGAGAAGTCGGTGCGGATCTGGCGTAGCAAGTCCCACGCCAGCGCGGATTGCAGGCTGCCGAGATCGGCCAGGGGCGCGGACTCTGTAGCGGCGGGTGAGAGCTTCTGGGTCCGCATGTCGAGCAATTGCGCGGTTGCGGTCAGGCGCGCGCCGTCATAGCGATAGGAACCGAGGACAGCGTAATCGACATCCATCTGCTCGGCGATGCGGTAGAGGGTGGCGCGCGAAGGATGAACTCCGGCCGGAACGCCCTGGCGATCGTACGCCCGCAGGCGTTCGTCACGGCTGGCCAGGTACAAGACCGGAGAATTGAGCTGCTCGTGAAAGGTTTCGGGAAAGGATTCACCGAGCCATTCGAGGCCTGGCGTCGGGGAAGTATTTTCGAAGGGGATCACGACCACGGTACGGCCGATTATGGTTCCAACGACGGTCGGGATGGAGGCAGGAGCTTCCTGGGCATGAAGCGACTGGCAGAGGAGCAGCGCAACTAGAAAGGCGACAACAGCGGGACGTTTCACGACAAGTCGATTATATCGACTAGGGCCGCCGCCGTCTGATAGTTACTGCAGTCTAGTTACTGCCGTCGATCGGAGCCTGCGGTAAAGAGTTGTGGGTTGGGGACGGGCGAGGCGCCCGTCGCTGCGCCACCCTCTCGGGGCTGAGATTGGGTCCAGCCGGACAGTTCATTGCTGCCGGTGATGAGGCGGGCGCCGCGCTCATAGGTGAAATACGCCCATGCCCACTGGATCATCACGATCAGGCGATTGCGGAATCCGATCAGGAAAAAAATGTGGATCAGCAGCCACGCTAGCCAGGCGAAATAGCCGGATAGTTCGAACGTGGGGAACTGCGCGACGGCGGCGGCGCGGCCGATGGTGGCCAGGCTGCCTTTATCGTGATAACGAAAATTGCGTCGCGGCTGATTTTCAAGGTCGCGCGCAATGGTTTCCGCAACCCAGTCGCCCTGCTGAATGGCGACGGGCGCGACGCCGGGAAGCATCTTGCCGTCTTCGTCGTTTAGTGCGGCGAGGTCGCCAATCACAAATACTTCGGCGTGTCCGGGAATGCTGAGGTCGGGTTGGACGAGCACACGGCCCGCGCGGTCGATGGGAACGCCCAACTTTTGGCCGAGGGCCGAAGCGGCAACGCCCGCCGCCCATAAGACGATTGAGGCGGGAATCTTCTGATGGTCATTGTTATTGTTATTGCCAGCGTTATTGTTATTGCCAGCGTTATTGCCAGTCCAAACTGCGCCGGGCTCAATGCGGGTGACCATCTGTGAGGTGCGAACTTCGACTCCCAGGCGCCGTAGTTGGGCTTCGGCTTTGCGGGACAGTTCTTCGGAATAGGCAGGGAGAACGCGCGGGCCGCCTTCGATCAGCAGGATGCGGGTTTGCCGCGGGTCGATATTACGAAACTGGTGGTTCATGGCGTGGTGCGCGATTTCAGCGAGAGTGCCCGCGAGTTCGACGCCGGTGGGGCCGGCTCCGACGACCACAAACTGCAAGGGAGATGCGCTTTGAACGTCATTGCTGGCCGCTTGCCGGTCTTTTTCCGTCCTCTCGGCAGCCTGCCGCTCGGCCAATTCGAAGGCCAGGAAAACGCGGCGGCGGATTTCCAGCGCGTCTTCTATCGTCTTCAAACCGGGCGCCAGACGTTCCCACTCCTCATGACCGAAATATGCATGGGTGGCACCGGAGGCGATGATCAGAAAGTCGTAATCGAGCGCCTGCTCCTTTGTGATGACTTGCTTCTGTGCGAGGTTGAAGTCGACCACCTCTTCAAGCAATACTTCAACGTTGGAACGAGCCCTTAGTATCCAACGAATAGGCGCCGCTATTTCGCCGGGAGACAGGCCGGCGGTGGCTACCTGGTAGAGCAGCGGTTGGAAGGTGTGGTGGTTCTTCCGGTCAACGAGCGTCACCTGCACGGGGAGCCGGGCGATGCGACGGGCGGCGGTCAGGCCCCCGAAACCAGCGCCTACGATTACGACGCGCGGTCGCGGCTTGCTGTCCGGTGAATGTGGCTTCATTGGCATCGACTCTGGTATCTACTATAGAGATTCGCAACAGGGCGGTTCCGTCGAAAACTTTTCTGCCTGGGCAGTTGCCCCCGGTTTCTATCGAACTCTTGGCTGCCGCTGCGGGAGGTTCCACTGGCTTCATCGCCCAACCTCCGCATACACTGCTTCTTCGCACCGTGCCTGAAACTTTGCCTACTCAAACGTTGATGCCCTCGCCGGAGTCCAGGTCGCCCGCTCTGCGTTTTCTTCTGCCTTCGGTCCGCGACATCATTTTCATTTTTCTTTTCTGGTCACTGCTGGCGGGGCCTTTATCGAATCGGCCGCTGGCGGATGCGGATATCGGATGGCACATCCGAACCGGCGAACAGATTCTGGCGACGCACTCGCTTCCTCGCACCGATTCGTTTTCCTCCACCATGCAAGGGCAGCCCTGGTTTGCCTGGGAGTGGCTGTACGACATTTTGCTCGGGATTCTTCATCAGGTTGGCGGATTGAACGGCGTGGTCTGGCTGTGCGCCTTGCTGGTGGCTGCGATCTTCACGATGCTGCTTTCACAATTGTTGCGGCGCGGGACCGGTCTGCTGCTGGCGATCGCGCTCATGCTGCTGGCGGAGACCGCTTCGATGATTCATTTGTACGCGCGCCCGCATATTGTTAGCTGGCTTTTTTCGCTGCTCTGGTTCGTGGTGCTGGAACGTTGGGGAGATTGGGATGGCCGCGATCATTGGGGCGACGATCGTTGGGGCGACGATCAACGAAGCCTGCCGCGATGGATCCCGTGGTTCTTTCCCGTCTCAATGTTGCTTTGGGTCAACCTGCATGGCGGATGGCTCTTTGGATTAGCGCTGCTTGGAATCTACGCGCTCGCTGCGTTTGTCGAGAGCGTGCGCGTGCGGAAGAACGACGCGTTTGCTGCGATTCGCGCCTCGCATCGGGCTCGGGCCATGACTTGGGCTTTCGCGGTCTCGGCGGCGGCTACGCTGGTGAATCCGTACGGCTGGCGGCTGCATGCGCACATCTATCGCTATCTGGGCGATCGTTACCTGATGAACCATATCGACGAATTCCGGTCGCCTGATTTTCACGGCTGGGCGCAGCGCTCGTTTGTGGTCATCCTGTTGCTGGTGCTGGTTGCGTTTGCTGGCAATCGTGTTTCAGACAATCGTGCTTCAGACAATCGGGGAAAGCTGCGGCTCAGCCAGTTGCTGGTCGCGCTGCTGGCGACTTATGCGGGATTTTATTCGGCGCGCAATCTTCCGGTTTCTTCGATGCTGCTGGTGCTGATCGCTGGGCCGATGCTGTGGGGAAACTTTACCTCGCTGGCGGATAAGCCGGGCGCCTGGCAATGGTTGCGCAATTGCGCAGCGCGCATTTCAAACTTCTCCGATCGCATGGGCGAGCAGGAAATGGAGCTGCGCGGGCACCTGTGGCCGGTGGTCTCGGTGGCCTTGGCGTTTGCGATTTGTCTTCAAGGGGGATGGCTCGGCTCGCGACAGCTGATTCATGCGCAGTTTGATCCGAAGAAGATGCCGATCGCGGCGGTAACTTTTTTGCAGCAGGAATTCCAGGATTCCAAGTCCAAAGACAAGCAGCGGAGCGCGGAGCCGGTTTTCTCTACCGATTCCTGGGGAGGCTATCTTATTTACTGCATGTATCCTGAGCGTAAGGTCGTCGTCGATGATCGTCACGATCTCTACGGTTCGGAGCGGATTCGGCAGTACCTGATCCTGACCCAAGTGGAGCCGGGATGGCAGAGCGTGCTCGAACAGTGGCAGATTCGGACGGCGCTCTTGCCCACGGATTCAACACTGGCCAACCTGCTGCGCGAACTTCCGCGGGATTGGCAGATAACATATGAAGACAAGGTTGCGGTGGTGTTCGAGAGGCGGTAAATGTTAAGCGATAATAGTTTACCCTCGGTAGAGGAGGCGAGGCAGTAGCTTAAACGCCCAAATTGCGGCCAGAAGAGTAGCGGACGCCACAACCCAGACCTTCAACACTTGCTCCCAGTCGAGAGGGAGCCTTTCCAACACTGTCATTTCGCCCGAGAGGAAAAGGCGCTTTCTCTCCACAAGAAAAGTGCCGGTCGGTATTAGTGGTAGCCAGAACAATACGATGAATACGGTTGTCTTAAACCGCTCCAAACCCGTTTCCGGATCGTAAAAACGTTCAGCTTTTCCGCACCGCCTACGACCAATGCCATAAGTATGGACAACGAAAAGCCTGCCGGGATCTCTACTCTGCTGCTCCTCGCGCTGCTCCTCCTCCTCACGAAAAGCCTTTAATCGTTCCGTATTGTTGATTCGACGCCGGGCAAGTTCGCTATTGAGAGCGGCATTGGCTTCGGGGATCAGTTGCGCGGGGTCGAGCGCCAATCGCAGTAACTCCTCGTCTGTCTTGCTCTGGTATTCTCCCGCGAAGCCTTGAATTTCCACGCATCGAATACTAACTTTCTCCAGACCTCCGCACAAGCAGCCATGAACGCCGACCCCGTGCAGCGATCGTCCTCGATATGGCCTCTCTCGTATGGCGCAGCCCTGCTTTCCTTGACACTCTCTGCAACCTGAGCGCGTCCCCATCATCTGATGTAGTTGAGTTTGGCGCTTGCAGCCGGGGAAGTGCTATTTTTGAACGCGCGCGCGAGAAACTGATCGCGTTGGCTTCAGAGAGACTGGGGCGATGATGCGAATCGCAAGAATGCGCCGGTGTGGCGAGAGATGTCCGGAGAACTGCCGATGAAGTCGCAGTGTTTGCCGTTCACGCAGATTCCGCACAGCACACGTCTCTTCCTCGATTATCTTTCCTACACACCTTCGGTTCGCGGGATGTATCCTCGCTCACCGATTTTTTCCGAGTGGGTGAAAGACGAAGCCCAGCGGGTTGTTTACGACGACGCGCGCCGCGGCAAGGTGAGCGAGATTCTTGAACGGCAGAATCGCGCCTGGGGAGCTTCTGCGAAGACGCTGGCTAATATTGAGCGGCTGCGGCGCGGAGCGCTGGCGGCGGTTACGGGGCAGCAAGTCGGGCTTTTCGGCGGGCCGCTGTTTTCGATCTTCAAGGCGCTGACGGCGGTCAAACTGGCGGAAGAGGCTACGGCGGCTGGAGTGGATTGCGTTCCCGTGTTCTGGCTGGCTACCGAGGATCACGATTTGGCCGAGGTCAACCATGTGGCGCTGCTTTCTGAGTACGGCCTGCCCGAACCATTTGTGGCGGAAAGCGGCGCGTTTGAAAGTAATGCGGTCGCCGATGCTCCCGTTGGATCGGTTGAGTTTGGGGCGGAGATTAAGACGGTGGTCGAGCGGGCCGCCGGGCTGTTGGGAGATTCCGAAGTCGCGACTTGGCTGCGGCAGGCGTATCGCCCGGGTGAGACGCTGGGCAGCGCGTTTGCTCTTCTGTTTGCGCGGATGTTTGCGGATTGGGGCGTCATCCTGCTTGATCCGGCCGGCCCTGATTCGACGGGCAAGGATTTTCACGATCTGGCAAAACCCCTGTTCCGCGCGGCGATTGAACGGGTATCCGAACTTGATGAAGCTTTGCTGGCGCGGGGCAAGGCGATCGAAGCAGCGGGATATCACCAGCAAGTCAAAGTGACTTCGGCCACCACGCTGCTGTTTGAGGTGAAGAATGGCGCGCGCACGGTAGTGCGGCGCAAAAATAATGGCACCGGCGACGCCGGCGAGTTCGCGGTGGGTGAAGAGCGCGTCTCGCAGAAAGATTTGCTGGACCGGATTGGATCGGCTCCGGAGAAGTTCAATGCGAATGTGCTGCTGCGTCCCGTGGTGCAGGATTACCTGTTGCCTACACTCGTTTATACCGGCGGAGCGGCTGAAGTCGCATACTTCGCGCAGGTCGCGGTGGTGTACGAAAAGTTGCTGGGACGGGTGACGCCGATTCTGCCGCGGTTCTCGGCTACGTTGCTCGAACCTAAGCCCGAGCGCATTTTGACGCGCTACCAACTGGGGCTCGCCGATGTATTCCAGGGGCCGGGAAAAGTTCGGGAAGCGATCGCCGCTCGTTCACTGCCATCGGATTTGCAGGCGCGCTTTACCGCGGCCCACGCGAGCGTTGAAGAGTCGATGACGGCGCTTCGGGAAGCGATTGGCAGACTGGATTCAACCCTCATAGATACGGCCGAAAGTACGCGGAGCAGCATGTCGCATCAAATCGACCGGCTGCAGGCGCGAGTGGCACGGGCGGAACAGCAGAGGAATGAGGTCATCACGCGGCACGCAGATGCGTTGAGCCACTCGCTGTTTCCGCATAAGGCGCTGCAGGAGCGCGAGGTGGCGGGCGTGAGCTTTGTGGCGCGGTATGGAAAGGAGTTGCTGGTGAACCTCTATCAGCACATCCATCCGGACTGCCACGATCATCAGATCATCGAAGTGCAGTAGAGACGGGGCTTGCTCCGTCTTGTTTGTACGCGGCGGGAGACGCGGCAAGCCGCGTCTCTACCGGAAAGCAGAATCATCCGC
>Ga0070761_10002096_pt1 | contig 12373 bp, 11 predicted proteins | sample HubBroMetageREF1_FD_66724 | JGI IMG/M metagenome (GOLD analysis project Ga0070761, IMG submission 66724) | Reference soil microbial communities from the Hubbard Brook experimental Forest, New Hampshire, USA - Hubbard Brook CCASE Soil... | ecosystem: Environmental > Terrestrial > Soil >...
TTTCTCCCACGTAATCATACGCGCTCTCGCCGAGTGCAGTTCCAACTCAGCCCGAACTGCCTGACCGGCGGCCACTCAACTGTGCGATCCTCAATAAATCCCATGACTCGCCATCGAATGTACATTAACGGCCAGCGCGCGGATAGCCATCGCGGCGCTTGGCTCCCCGTCTACGATCCTTCCACCGAAGAGATTATCGCCGAAGTTCCCGACGCCGATGCCGCCGACATCGACCGCGCCGTGCAGGCTGCCGTAGCCGCTTTCGAGGGCGGACCTTGGCCACTGACCACCGCCCAGGACCGCGGCCGCCTGCTATTCAAACTGGCCGAGCGCATCCGGAGCCACGCGCCTGCGCTGGCCGAATTGGAATCGCGCAACTCCGGCAAGCCCATTGTGGAAGCCGAATACGACGTCAACGATGCCGCCACCTGTTTTGAATACTATGGCGGCATGGCGACCAAGGTCTTGGGTCACGTGAATCCGGTGCCCGATAATGCTCTGAGTCTTACCCTGCGCGAGCCTGTGGGAGTGGCTGGCCAGATCATCCCCTGGAACTATCCCCTGCTGATGGCGGCCTGGAAACTGGCGCCCGCCCTCGCCGCCGGCTGCAGCTGCGTGCTGAAGCCCGCCGAACAGACGCCTCTCACCGCGCTCGAAATCGCCGGTTGGTTCGAAGAAATCGGATTTCCGCCAGGCGTGGTCAACGTGGTCACCGGCTTCGGCGAGTCGGCTGGCGCGCCGCTGGTGGCACACGCGCAGGTAAATAAGATCGCCTTCACTGGCAGCGCCGCGGTCGGCAAGGTCATTGTCAAGAGCGCGGCCGACACCGTCAAGCGTGTCACCCTGGAGTTGGGCGGCAAGTCGCCCAACATCTTTTTCGCCGACGCCGATTTCGAGGCGGCCGTCGATGGCGCGCTCTTCGGCGTCTTCATCAACCAGGGCGAAGTGTGTTCCGCCGGCAGCCGCATCCTGGTGGAGAAGCCCATTTACAAGAACTTCGTGGAAGCCATGGTGGAGAAATCCAAGCGTATCCGGCTGGGGGCGCCGCTCGACCGCGAAACCAAGATGGGGCCGCTGGTCAGCAAGGAGCAGTACGACCGCGTGAGGCAATATCAGGAGATCGGCAAATCGGAAGCCAGGCTGGCGGCGGGCGGCGGACGGCCGGTTTCGCAAGCCAAGGGTTACTATGTCGAGCCAACCATCTTTGCCGACGTGGATAACTCCGCGCGCATCGCCCGCGAAGAGATCTTTGGGCCGGTGGCCGCCGTGATTCCGTTCGACGGAGAAGCCGCCGCCATCCACATCGCCAATGACTCGCCCTATGGCCTGGCCGCCGCCGTATGGTCCCGCGATATCTTCCGCGCCTTCCGGATTGTGAAGGCGCTGCGCGCCGGCATCGTATGGGTCAATCACATGCAGCCCACTTACGTGGAGGCGCCCTGGGGCGGATATAAGCAGTCCGGCTTCGGCCGGGAGTTAGGGCCTTGGGGGATTGACGAGTATCTGGAGACTAAGCAGGTTTATATCAACCTCAACGAGCAGCCTATTGGTTGGTATTGATGCTTGTAGAAAAGGCCAGGAGTCCTGTCCTACTTAAGCGTTACCCGGAAGACGCTACCCGCCTCGCTCGAACCGGCCTTGCCGAAGCTGGTCCCGTAGAGCGCTCCATCGGGACCCACGGTTACCGGCGCGTAGGAGTTTCCAGCCTGGCCCAACAGTCTCTCGGTCCAGGGTTGACCGGCGCCGACCGGCGGCGTCAACTCAAAGACCGACGCCGCGCCGGCGTAGGCGCTTCCATACAGCACTCCGTTCGGCCCAACGGTTACTGCCACCGGATCGGCCGCGCCGGTCTCATTGTCGACGAAGGCGTGAATGCTGGAGTATACCCATTCACCGCCGCTCTGTGCCGGCGGCGCAAGCTGGTACACGTTCCCGAAATCGTGGCCGCTATGCGGGATTCCGAACGTCGCGCCGTATAGAACGCCATTTGCGCCAGGCGCGACCCCGCCAATCGGATACGCATCCGGCGATCCGCTGAAGCTGTACAAGACCCGCTGTCTCCAGGACCCTCCCTGAGCCGCTGGAGGAGTCAACTGAAAGACGCAACCGTAATCCGAAGCACCGCCGAACCGGGCCGTGCCGTAGAGCACTCCGCCGGACCCCATCGCAACCGGACCAAATGGGTTGCCGCCATCGGCGCCGCCCGTGAAGGAATACAGCAGCGTCTCGGCGGCTGCTCCGCCAGGCGTCGATGGAAGTTGGATGGTGTAAACGGTTCCGGCATTGGATGCTCCGCCTTCCGAGGTCGTGCCGTAGAGAATGCCGCCCGTTCCCACGACCAGTCCGCTGGTGGGGCTTCCGGCATCGGGGATGCCGTGAAACTTGTAAAGTATCGTTGCCGTCCACTGGCCGCCCGGCGCCGCGGGCGGAGACAGCGCGAAAACGGAGCCGTTGGTGCTCAGCGCGCCACCGAACAGCGTCCCGTAAAGCGCGCCCGTCTGGTCTATCGCCAGAGTCGAATATGGATTGATCCCTTGTGCCGCGGCTGGCTTCCAAAGGATCGTTTCTGTCCAGGAGCCGCCGGGGGCCGAGGGCGGCGTCAAGGAATACACGACGCCATTACTTTCCGGACCGCCGCCGGCGTCGGTGGTTCCGAACAGTACTCCATTCGACCCAAAGACCACGCCGCCATATGGATTAGCTCCGTCGTTGGGTTGGCCTGTAAACTTGTGGATCACGGCAGGCGGCAGACCTGGCTGGGTGAGGGCGGTCATTACTGTGGCGAACGCCATCCCAACAATCTTACGCTGTAGTGACATCAGTAGATCGCCCCGCCGGGCTGAGACGACATCAGCGCGCCAGTTATCGCCGTGAGGGTATAAGCTGTGCCGCCGGTCCCGGTCCAAGTCATGATGTTGAATGTGTCGCCGGCGTGCACGCGGTAAACGGAAACGTTGTCGTAGGTGAGAGGCGTATTCGGTTGGCATACTTCCGGCGGGCCCGGCGTTCGCAGAAAGTAAGCCGTGCTCGATCCGGCGATGGTTCCTGAGCCGTCTGCTTCCATCAAGAAGGCAGTATTCTCGTTGGTCGCAATACCCGAGACCTGTTTGGCATTCCCGTCCTGGATGATGCGCGCCAGAAATGTGACCAGCCGGCCCATGCGGTTGCGCGTCACAAAGTGATCGTCGGTAATCTTGTCCAACAGCAGCGGCGACAAATCGAGAAGTCCGTTCTCGATCGTAATGAGCGGTGTGAACGGGTTGCTGAGTGCCTGCTGAGAGGTCACCGAACCGGTGATGCCCGAATACCCGAACTGGGCTAGAATCGCGTTGCCGGCGCTGGTGCCGCCAATCGGTACGCCGCGCGCGGCCAGCGTGTCGATCGAGGCGTCTACATGGGAATCGGTGTAGTATTCCACGTACTGCGCCTGATCCCCGCCGGCAATGAACACGGCCTCCGCTTTGAGTATCGTGTCTTTGACAAATTCCTGCTCGGCTCCCGTCCTGTTATATATGATGAGGGTGGCGACCGAGTTCAGCGACGGGCAAAGTCCGTAGATATAAGGGTTGTAGTCGGCGTTCCCGGATGCGCGGATCACCAGGAAGTCGCCGCCGTTGGCCTTCTCGCACATCCACTGATAGGCGCCATCCACGTCCGTACCGCCGCCTTCGAACAGGATTCCGAACTGGGTGGAGGTGGTGACGTCGTTGGGGTTGCCGAGGCGAATGTAGTCCCAGCCGTTGCCCTGCGTGAGTTTTCCGTAGGGGCCTGCATGCGCCGCAGTCGCCAGTAAGGCAAGGATGCAAAGGTGATGCGTCATTCGACCTCCAATCGAGTATACCGTGGCTGTTGACGAGCTTCGCGACTGTCAATCGAAAATCACAGAAAAGCGGGCCATGGCGCAGCTTGATCGTGGCGAAGGCATCTCCGGCGGGGAACTACGCGGACGCTTGGAAAAACGCAAGAGGGCCTGGCTAGCTGCACAGAAGGCGCGATGATCGCCTTCATCGTCGCCCCACAGGCCGAAGAGGACATCTTCCATATCCGGCTTTACCTGCTGCGGGAAGTAGGCATGGAGATTGCCGACCGGGTCGAAGGCGAGATTCTGGCGGCGTTCCCAGGGCTTGGCGGAAGCTCCGGGGAAGAGACACCGCCGCCCCGACCTCAGATCATTCTACGGTGAACGGGGTCGTGCTCGGCCCGACGCAGTTGGCCCCATCGCCAACCAAGCCGTAGGAACCTGGCGCAAAGTGAGGGACGCTGAACGTGAACGGCGGATCAATGGTGCCGTCCCCGTTCACCGAGGCGGAACCCAGCCGATAGCGGCCGTTGACGTAGATCACGGGCCCGTAATAGGAATAAAAGCCGTAACCGTCCACCGTCACCGTGGTGCCAGGCGGCCCCGACGTGGGACTCAACGTCAGAAACGCGGTGTACGAAAAATTCGCCGCACCCACTTTGTGGCTGGTCTGCCCCACGCCGTAGAAGACGCGCGCCCCGCACGACCATTGCGGCGCCTGCGCGGAGGCGGTGAACGATCCCGTTGCGTCCGTCGTTCCGCTGGCCAACACGCGCGAGCCGATGCCGTCCTTGAAGATATTGACCAGCTCGTTGGCGGCATAACCGATCCCCGAGAACGTCAGTATCGATTTGTAATGCCCGGTGGCGGGGCTCACGGTCAGGCTGGCCTGAGGCGTCAGCGCCTGCCCCACGTGATTCCAGGTATACTCTCCGAGCGTGAACCAGGCCTGCCCGTTCGGCAACACCGTGATATTGGTGGGATTCTCCCCACTGGTGGAAAAGCCCGGAATGGCATACTGGGTGATGTTCCCATCGGTGGTGATTTGGGCCACAAATTCCCCAGGATAGGCCTGCCCGCCGATCACCCACATAGTTCCGTTCGGCGCGCTGGCGATTCCGCCCGGCGCCCACGAGGACGACGTGGGATAAAACGTGAACGCGCCGGCCGTGGTCATGCGCCCGATCTGCGCCGGCGAATCTTCGGTGAACCATAGCGCCCCATCGCTGCCACGCGTGATGCCGCGCAAATTGTAAAATCCGCTGCTGCCCGGAACCGCATACTGGGTGATCGAGCCGGATGTGGTGATGCGTCCGATCCCCGAGGACTCGGTGAACCACAACGCTCCGTCCGGCCCCACCGTGATGGCGTTGGCCAAACTCCCCCCCGGCACGCTGTACATCGAGAATTCGCCGGAGGTGGTGATGCGCCCGATGATGGCGTCGTTGTCTGCATTGATCGCCGTGAACCATAGCGCCCCGTCCGGTCCCGCAGTAATGTTAAACGGCACAATATCGGACCACGGCAAAGGGTACAGCGCGATGGCGCCCGACGTGGCGATCCGGCCGATGGTGTTCTGGCTGTCTTGTTGCGTAAACCATAGCGCCCCATCGGGCCCGCTGGCAATTGACCACGCGTCGCTGTTATTGGGCAGAGCGTAATACGAATAATCTCCGGAAAGCGTCATACGGCCGATGCCGCCCGGGCAATTCGAGAAATAGTAACCACCCTCCGCGAACCAGATGGCGCCATCCGATCCCCCGGTGATCCCCACCGGGGAGACGATGGCGCAGTCCGGGTTCGCCACCGGAAAGTTGTAGAGCATGACGGCCGCGGGTTGCGCCGCGGCCATGCCCGCCAGACCCAGCCATAAAAATGCCGCTGCCAGATTCTTCATGAATCGTCCCTCCCTCCAATTCGCGATCTCGCCCGGCCATGGTGGTGCCATACTTTTGACAGAAAACCCTTTTGGCTTCGTCTGCGTTCGCTTAACGAAACCGAAGAAATTCTGCTGTAAGGCGCAAACCACCAGCCACGGCGAGCGAAGCAAGGCCACGCGCGAAGCTCGCCCCTCACCCCCCCACAAACCGCGCATACAAACTCCGCGCCAACCCGATATCCGTAGTGCCCTTGATAATCGCCCGCCCATCCGGAAATATCGTCATCTCGTAAGGCCCCGTCAGAAATCGCAGCGCAAACTCGTTGGCGCGCACTTCGCCCAGCGGCAGCAGCGACGCCTTGAGTTGCGCCAAATCCAGCGGCCGCGCACGTTCGTGGATCTGTACCGCATTGCGCCCGCACAGGCTCACCGGCGCGCGCCGCCGCCCTTCCAGATACACGAAATCGCGCGCGCCGCAGGCCGGACAATCCGGGTCCCGTGCCGGCTGCTCGATCTGCCGGACGCCGCCTTCCCACACGTCCACCGTAGTCAGCCGCGCGCGCACCGCATCCGCCCGCCCCGCCAGGATCTTGAGCGCATCGGCTGTCTGCAGAGCCGCGATTGCCGCCGTAATCGTGTTCAGCACCCCCGCCGTTTCGCAAGTAGGCTGCGCGCCCGCGGGCGGATCGGGATACACGCAACGCAAACACGCGGTCCGTCCTGGAATCACGGGCATGGTCAGGCCGTAACTGCCCACTGCCGCGCCGTAGATCCAGGGGATCCCTCGGCTCAAAGCGTAATCGTTCACCAGGTAGCGCGTTTCGAAGTTATCCGTACCGTCCAGGATCACTTGCGCCTGGCCCAACAGTTCTTCAACGTTCGCAGGCGTCAGATCGGCCACCACCCCGCGCACCTGCACCGATGAATTGACGCGCGCCAGCCGCCGTTCCGCCGCGACGGCCTTGGGCAGCGCTTCGGCAGCGTCGGATTCTTCGAACAGCCATTGCCGCTGCAGGTTGCCCGGCTCCACATAATCCCGATCGACGATGGTGAGCCGCCCCACGCCCGCGCGCGCCAGCGCCGCCGCCTGAAAACTGCCCAGAGCTCCGCAACCCACGATGGCCGCGTGCGCCCGCAGCAGCCGCTCCTGGCCATCCTCGCCCAGCCCCGCGAACAAAATCTGCCGTGAATACCGCTCCCGTTCCTCGCCAGTCATGTCACATCTTCTTGCATCCTACCAGTTGGCAATCCGCACCCGCCTGTTGTAACGTGAAACTGACCACCGTCGCGCATGAAAGACACCCGCCCCATCGCCAACTACCTGACCGCCCACCGCCAAAAACGCGGCTTCTCGGCGGCGGAGCTGGCGCAGCGCGTCGGCATTAGACGCCAGACGATTTACGCCATCGAATCCGGCAGCTATGTGCCCAACACCACCGTCGCCTTGCGCCTGGCGCGCACCCTCGAAGTCCACGTCGAAGACCTTTTTGCGCTCCCGTTGGATGCCCCCGCGGCCCCGCTCGCCACCGAACAGGTCACGCTGCTACCCGACGGCAATGCGTCACTCTCGCAGCCGGACACCCCGCGCGCGGGCGATCCCATGCAGCTTTGCCGTGTTGACCGGCGCACGATTGCCTCGTCGCCTTCGCCGGTTCCCTGGTATCTGCCCACCGCCGATGCCGTATTGGTGGAAGCCCCCGCGCGCACCGGCCAAGCCGCGAAAGGAAAGGTCCAGCTCTTCCACGGCGATTACAATCTCGCCAAGCGTGTGCTTGTCGCTGGCTGCGACCCCGGCATCTCCGTGCTCGCCCGCCACGTACTCCGCGCCGGCGTGGAACTGGTCGTCGCGCAACGTAACAGCACCCAGGCCTTAGCGCTGCTAAAGCAAGGCGTCGTCCACGTGGCCGGCACGCATCTCCGCGACGAAGCCAGCGGCGAATCCAACTTGCCGGCAATTCATCGCCTATTCGGGCGGAACCGCGTGGCGGTCGTCTCGCTGGCCGTTTGGGAGGAAGGCCTTGTGCTGGCCCCCGGCAATCCCAAGTCTATCCACTCCGTCGCGGACCTCGCGCGGCGCGATGTCGGCATCGTTAATCGCGAACCCGGCGCGGGCAGCCGCCTCTTGCTCGATACGCATCTCGATCGTCTGGGTATTGCCGGCGGAAATGTGCATGGTTATGATCGCCTGGCTCGCGGCCATCTCCAGGCTGCCTGGCAGGTGCGCACGGGCGATGCGGATTGCTGTATCGCCACGCGCGCCGTGGCCCGTGTCTTCGGCCTGGACTTCATCCCGCTGGCCAGCGCACGCTACGACTTGGCGGTCCGCCGCCAGCACCTGGATCTCCCGCCCGTCGCGGCGCTGCTCGATACCCTGAACCGCGCCGGCTTTCGCCGCGAATTGGAAGGCCTGGGCGGCTACGATACCAGCATCGCCGGACGCCGCCTTATGTAGAACGGGCCTCCTGGGCTGTCTTTCCGTACGCCTCGTCCAACAGCTCCACCACGTGCACCACGCGCTGCCCTTTGCCATGCAAGCTCACACCCGCACGCAATTGAAGGATGCAGCCCGGGTTGGCCGTGGCGATCGCCTCCGCGCCGCTGCGATTCACGTCCTCCATCTTCCTTTTTAGAATCTCCATGGACATCTCGTTTTGGACGACATTGTAGATCCCCGCGCTGCCGCAGCACACGTCCGCCAGCGGCATCTCGCGCAGTGTCAAGCCGGGCACCGCTGCCAACAGCTTGCGTGGCGCGCTGCGGATATGCTGCCCATGCGCCAGGTGGCAGGAATCCTGGTACGTGACGGTCAGCGGCAGCGCCTTCATCCCGCTCTTCAGTTCGATGGAAGCCAGGAACTCGGTAAGATCCTGCATGCGCCGCGAAAAATCGCGCGCCCGCGCGGCATACTCCGGGTCGGCTTCCAATAATTCGGCATACTCTTTCAACGTGGATCCGCAGCCCGCCGCATTGCTCAGGATCGCGTCGTAGCCGCCCTCCGCCAGCGCCTCGATATTCCGCCGCGCGAGCCCCCGCGCCTCGTCCCGCAAGCCGGCGTGCACGTGCAGGGCGCCGCAGCAGCCTTGCCCATCGGGCACCGCCACTTCGCACCCATTCTTCTGCAAGACCCTCACGGTCGCCTCGTTTAATCGCGCGAAGCACACGTTGGCGATGCACCCGGCCATCAGCGCCACCCGGTAACGCCGCTCGCCTTCAGCCGGAAAAATCTTGCCGATTTTGTTGAAGAAAAACGGCGGCTCGGCGGGCGGCGCAAGCTGTTCCACTTCGCCCAGTTTGCCTAGCAATTTCAGGAAGCCCAGCGCCCGCACCAGTTTCTGCAATCCGCTGCCTTGGTACAGGTAGAGCAACGCGCCCAGCGCAGTCATCAGCGCGGGCGATTGCAACAGGCGCCCGAAGACGAAGCGCCGCATCCGCATTTCCCCGCGCGGCCGCACCGCGGCGCCTTCGATTTCCGCGCGCGCGGCTTCCACCAGCCTGCCGTATTGCACGCCGGAAGGGCAGGCGCTCTCGCAGCCGCGGCAGGCCAGGCACAACTCGATGTGCTCGATGTACGACGGTCCGATCGGCGCGCCCGCGGCCACTTGAGCCATCTGGTAGATGCGGCCGCGCGGAGAATCCATCTCCAGACCGAGCACGCGATAAGTGGGGCAGGCGTTGAGGCACAGCCCGCAATGCACGCACCGGTCCAGATCCGCCTGGCGGGGCTTGTCGGTCGCGATCTCAGATCCGGCTGTAGAGTCTGCCACGGTTCAGTAATAGTTGCGGATCGAACATCTGCTTGATCCGCCTCATGATTTCCAGATCCTGCCCTGGCGCGGGCCACAAGGCCATTTCTTCTTTACGGTTCTCCGGCGCAAACTCTACGACCGTCTCGCAATACTCCTGCGCGGTCTTCGCGGCGAACGCGGCCGCCTGCCCGAAGTGCTTGAAATACGCGTAGCAAACGCCGGATCCCGCGCGCGCGATGGCCGGTCCCGGTATCGACTGCATCACCGCCATCAACTCTTTCAGGGTACATGACACCCGTACCACCGCGCCATCCGTGTGCGCAGCCAGGTATCGTGGCGTGAAATCCTGGATCGCGCGCCAAAAAACGGCCTCCTGCCCCGCGGGGACCGCCTGCGCTCCCATGGTGGCCAGTTCCCGCGCATACCGCGCGATCGCCGCCGCATTGCCGCCCGCCCGCACAGCCAGCGCGTAGACCGGCTTTTTTTCTTCCACGACCGTCGCCACCGCGGCGGGATTCAACAAATCGATCGCCGCGGGATCCAGCGGACTTTTCAAGATGGCGTCGCGCGCCGCAACGGCTTCTTCCAGCCCCGCAAACGAAAACCGGAAAGTACGCTCGTAAGGCGGCTGCGGAATCACCTTGAAGTTGATCACCGCGATGGCCGCCAGCGTGCCGAACGAGCCGATCATCACTTTGCCCATGTCCAGCCCGGCGACGTTCTTCACCACCATGCCGCCCGTTTCCACCAGCTTGCCTTCCAGGGTGGCGAACTGCATACCGATCACCATGTCGCGCGCCGTCCCATAAAGCCTTCGCCGCGGCCCGTTGCAGTTGCAGGCCACAATGCCGCCTATCGTGGCGTTGTCGGCAAAGGGTGGATCCAGCGGAATCATCTGGTGTTGCTCGGCCAGCAGTCGGCTCAGATCGCAGTACGAGAGGCCGGCTTCCACGCTGATGGTCAGATCGCGGGGCTCGTATTTCAGGACACGGCGCATCCCGGAAGTCGAAATCGTCATATTCGACGGCATCGCCGGACCGCCCATCAGGCGCTTGGAGAAATGCCCTCCCAACTCAATCGTCTGGTGACGGGCGGACCCCCAGCCTAAGGCCTCGGCCAGATCTCCCGGACTCTGCGGCCGCACGACTTCAGTAAAATAGTCCGGCATGCGGGTAGAAAGCCAAGTGGTGCAAGACGTAGTGCAGAACGGTGAACACGATGGATCCGAAGAACGCCGGCAGAAAACCCCTAATCGAGAATCCGGGCACGAAGACGGATGCCAGCTTCAGGAGGAACGCGTTCAAGATCAGCCAAAACAGGCCCAGGGTGAGGATCGTCAGGGGAAAAGTGATCACCCTCAGCGGCCATCCCACCAGCGTGTTCACGATGGTAATGACCACCGTGGCGATCAGCGCCGTGCCATAGCTGCGGACTTCGATACCGGCAATGATGCGCGGCAAAAGCCATAATGCCAGCGCGCTAAGCATCCAGTTTACGAGCAGGTACACAAATGGTCCCCCGGAGATCCATAATAAGCCAATGGCCCGACTCTTTGCCGGAACTTCCGGATTCGCCTACAGCCAATGGAAGCCGCGGTTCTATCCCGCGAAACTCCCCGCCAACAAATTTCTGGAGCACTACGCGCAGCGGCTGAACTCGGTGGAGATCAACTACACCTTCCGCCGCATGCCCTCCGCCTCCACACTCGAAAACTGGACCGCTGCGACGCCGCCGGGATTCGTGTTCGCTTTGAAGGCCCACATGCGCATCACACACATCCTGCGCCTGAAGAACGCGGCGGAAGCCACGGGCGTTTTTCTGCGCGCCATCGATCCGTTGCGCGCGGCGCGGCGGCTGGGGCCGGTTTTGTTCCAGCTTCCGCCCGCGATGCGATGCGACATCGATTTGCTCCAGGCGTTCGTCGATGTCCTGCCTGAGGATTTGCGCTACGCCTTCGAGTTCCGCCACACATCATGGCTGGTGGACGATGTGTACCGCCTGCTGCAGCGGCGCAACATCTCGCTGTGCGTGGCCGAGTCGGAGAAGCTGGAAGTGCCCGAAGTCATCACGGCGGATTTTGTGTATTACCGGCTGCGAAAGCCCGAATATACGGCGGAGGATGTCGAGGGCATCGCCGTGCGCGCGCAAGGCTTGCTCGAACAGGGCAAGGACTTGTTCCTGATGTTCAAGCATGAGGAGACGCCGGATGGGGCGCTCAATGCGGAGGAAGTGCTGCGGAAGGTGGTTTAATTCAATCCACCGTGTCACTCCCGATTTTGCGATTAGCGGCCCTTTACAAAGCCCCTCCTGATGGGGTTGGATAGTCAAGTCTTTACAGACCAATCCAACCAAGAAAGGTAGATGAGAATCAGCAACGGACGTGTAACTAGGGCCCCTGCTACTGGCGGCAATGGCGGCTGTTTCTCCGCCGGTCAAAGCCGGGCTCAATCGACCACGGTGCGGAGAGTGCCGGATCGAACTAGCCCTGCCGTTGGGGGGCGGACTTTAGTCCGCGCGGGGCTTAAGCCCTGCTTCGGCGAGTACCCGCGGTGGTAGCATTCGGGCATGGGAGGTAGATTGTATGAAGACTGCGTGCATTGTATTTCTGATCTGTGCCGCCTCCGCCCCAGCCGCTCAAGAAACGCTCCTCTTTAGCTTCAATGGCGGCAATGGTGGCGGCATCGGCCCGAACGGCCTGACTCCCGACTCCAAGGGTAATCTCTACGGCACGACCAGTGAGGCCCCGCCTGGTAGTACTAACGGCCTGGCCTTCGAACTCAGCCCCCCGCAGATTGCAGGCGGCCCCTGGACTGAGTCCGTGCTCTATCAATTTACGGGTGGCAGCGACGGCGGCCACCCCACGTCCGGCCTGGTTTTCGACAACGCCGGCAATCTTTATGGCACCGCCCAGGTAGGCGGTCAGTCCGCGACCTATGAGTGCTACCTGGC
>Ga0070761_10002097_pt1 | contig 12362 bp, 16 predicted proteins | sample HubBroMetageREF1_FD_66724 | JGI IMG/M metagenome (GOLD analysis project Ga0070761, IMG submission 66724) | Reference soil microbial communities from the Hubbard Brook experimental Forest, New Hampshire, USA - Hubbard Brook CCASE Soil... | ecosystem: Environmental > Terrestrial > Soil >...
CAGCATCTCTCCCGGCAGACGCAAATCCGCAGGCTGCGCTCCAGGGATCTCCAATCTTGCCATGCGGAAGCTGCTGCCTCCGACGTAGCCGTAAACAAGCTGGTTGTTTCCGGTCCAGGTGATTCCTGTTCCATCCCACCGGCTGGCCCCCGGTGTGATCTGTTGTGCCGAGTCCGGGTTGGAAATGGGCGCCAGCCACAGGCCGCCGCGTATAAGCCTCTGAGTAGCAACAAGCTTGCTGCCGTCGGCTGCCAGTCCGGCATCGACGTAGAGATTGAGGTCATTCGAAATCTGATGCGGTTGCCCGTTGGGGTAGAGCAGTTCCCAAAGTTGCGGCCGGAATTCCCCATATTTTTCGAAGCCGGAGAATACGATTGCGTCCGGGTTGGATCGCCACGACAAGCGGCCAATCGAAGTCCAATTGAGGTTGCCCAGCGGAACGGACGCTCCCGTCCCAAAGTCCACTATCTCTATGCCCTCGCCTTCGATGGCGACATTCTCCCGGGATACGACGGCAAGGTGTTGGCCATCGGGCATCCAGGCAGGCCCGAGCTCTGAGAATGCCTGCGGCTCCTTCTTCGTCGCCACAATATGGACGTTCGAGCCATCCGCATCCGCCGTCAACAGATAGCTCTCATGTTTCGCAGGATCCTTCCGGATAAACGCAAATTGCTTGGCGTCTGGAGAAAACGATATCGTGACGTCCTCATTATCCAGCACGATTTCGGGAGTGCCGCCAAGAGACGCTGCGCGATACAACGCAGGCGTTTGTTTTCCGAACGCCAGGGTCGAGAAATAGAGATAATTTCCGTCGGGGGAGAACCGAGGCCCCCCCCCGGACAGCCGAAGTCCCCAGGTCCGAGATCTGCGCTGAGCTCCCAGTAGCCAGTTGTAGCATCCACAGGCTCACCGCCCCGTTCTGCGTGCGATCGTAGGCCACCAAGCGCCCGTCTGGAGAGATTCCTCCCTCGCCGACGTCGCCCGTCGTGGTGAGCTGGGAGATTTGCATGGCGCCCGACTCAGCTATGCCACCGGAGCTAACAGGGGAGCGCAGTTTCCAGGCTGCCAGCGCGACGATCAGCACGACGGCTGCGGCGACGGCCAGCAGCCATGGACTTCGCCAAATTGGGCGAGCTGGCGGCACAGGGATCATCGTCCCACTCGCTGCCGCGGTGGAAGAGCCGCTGGCGGAAATCAACCCGGATGCCGAATTCGGCGTGCCGCTCGCCGGAACGGCATCGCTGCGGTCGGCGGCGACCCGGCGATCGGAACTCGTGTCGCGTTTCAGGCGTCGCAAATCGGAGCGCAAATCGGAGGCGTGCTGGTAACGGAGGTCGCGGTCCTTCTCCGGCGTCCTATTGATGACGTCCTCGAGCTTCGCCGGAATTTGGGGATTCAGCCGCACCGGCGCGACCGGCGCGCGATTCAAAATGGCATCGAAAAGTTCAGCCGCGGTGTTGCCCGAAAACGCCTGTTTTCCCGTCGCCATTTCATAGAGCACAATGCCAAAGGAAAAAATGTCCGTGCGCGCATCGAGTTCTTTCCCGCGCGCCTGCTCCGGAGACATATAGGCCACGGTGCCGACTGCGGTACCGGGGCTGGTAAGGAGTTCGTCGCCTAAAGCGGTGGGCATCGCAGAAGCGCCGGCACCCGTAGCCGTGGGGGTGAGTTTGGCAAGGCCGAAATCGAGAATCTTCGCGTGGCCGCGCTTAGTGACGAAGATGTTCGTGGGCTTGATGTCGCGGTGGACGATGCCCTGCGTGTGGGCGGCGTCGAGCGCATCGGCAAGCTCGATGCCGAGGTCGAGGAGAAATTCCAATTCGACTGGGCGATTCGCAATGTGATGCTTGAGAGTGTTGCCGTCGAGGAATTCCATTACGATGTAGGTCTGGCCGTTTTCCTCGCCGACATCGTGAATGGTACAGATGTTTGGGTGATTTAACGCCGAGGCGGCACGGGCTTCGCGGCGAAGGCGTTCGAGAGCCTGCGGATCCTTGGCCAATTCCTGAGGAAGAAATTTCAGGGCGACGCGACGGCCAAGATTCGTGTCCTCAGCTTCGTAAACCACACCCATCCCACCCCCGCCGAGTTTTTCGAGGATGCGGTAATGCGATATGGTTTGGCCAATCATGCAAGCAGCGGCGCAATCTTAGGTTGGGCCGTGCAGCAAGTCAACGAAGGGAGATCGGCTGTGGCTAAGTCCTGATTAACGCGACTTATTCAGGGTGCTACCGCGTCCTGTCTCGAAATACTTGCCGGGCAGCGGTATACTCGGCTCGGCTTTGGCGGCAGGAGACATGTCAAAACAGAGAGCGGAGGAACGAACCATGACCAGAATTCTATCCTTGCTGATGGTGATCGTCGCGGTAGTGCTCGCCGGCTTAGGTGGCAGGGCCACTTCCGCCGAGCAGGACAAGTACAGTCTCCAAGTGCCGAATGGGCTCAAGTTCTCTGATTTCAGGGGATACGAAAACTGGCAGGTTGTGGCCGTTAGCCAGACCGATGATCTGCTTAAGGTGATGGTGGCCAATCCCACGATGATCGACGCCTACCGTGCCGGCGTTCCCGGGAATGGCAAGCTCTTCCCTGACGGCTCCAAGATTGCAAAGATCGAGTGGAAACCCAAAAAGAGCACGGAGTCTCCCTTTGCGGTCAGGATACCGGCAAGCTTGCAAGACATTTTTTTGATCGAGAAGGATACGAAGCGCTTCCCGGACACAAAGGGATGGGCCTACGCCGTGTTTGACTATAACCCCGCGTCCGCAAAGTTTACACCCGATCCGACGGGCGTCGTCAATTGCGGGTTCACGTGCCATACGATCGTGGCGAAAAAGGACTACATTTTCACAGAGTACGGGATACGGTGACTCGGCCCGAGAAACAAAACGGCTGAGAAATAGGACGCGGAAAGCGCCTTCTAGCCCCAAGCCACTTGGGGATACAGGAACATCTGGTCGCGTCTGCACAATTCTAACTGCATCACTCAGCTAACCACGGAAGTTAGCGGAAGCAGTGAAGTCGAACCGACCCCGGAAAGGCAAAGGCAAAATCTTGGAAACCACAGATAAACACAGATGGAAGCAAAAACCTTAAAGCGAAACGCGGGAAAAGACGAAATACAAAAACGGAACACAGAGGACACGGAGAAAACAAAGAGAGGGCACAGAGAAACGCACTGCAGGGAAACCCCCTAAATCGCAGATCCCGAACCCCGAAGTCTCGGGATCGGGACTGATGAACACAGACAAGGCTCAGCAGAAGGCTCAAGACCACTAAGGAGGATGTATGCCAAATGAGAAAACAGGAAGCGGCGTTGGTGCGAGTCGAGCGCTGCAGCCCACAGAAACGAATCCTCTCGATTTTGTGCCGGACACAATTCCTTTCGACACTCCGTATGGCCCGCCGATATCACTGGACCGAGCCGAAGCGGTGATTCAGGCGGCGGTGGCAGAGGCGAAGAAACGGAATTGGAAGATGAACGTAGCGGTGGTGGATTCCGGCGGCAACCTTGTGGCATTTCAACGAATGGACGGTGCGATGCTCGCTTCCATTCAGATTGCCGAGCACAAGGCACGAGCAGCCGCCACCTTCCGGCGCCCGACGAAGGAGTTCGAGGTCGGTGTCAACGTTATGCATCTCAACTATCTGCTCGCGTTCGATGGAATCATTGCGTCTCGAGGCGGCATCCCATTGATCGAACAAGGGATGATTATCGGCGCAATCGGTTGTTCGGGAGGGGCGGATTCCCAGGACGAGATCGTCAGCAAGGCAGGCGCGGCACTCATCAACCAACTACCGGCAAACAAATAATCCAAATCTCGAGAGAGCGTTGGGGCAGTCCACCGGTTTCCGAGACAAACAAATAGATAGGAGAATGCCATGACAACTGCAAGCGCAGTTACGAAACCCGCACAGATCCGCGTGACCCGGAGGTCGCCCGCCTATTGGCGCGTCACGATCGACAACCCGCCGATCAACGTGATGGGCCCGGAGATGGTCCGGGAGTTTCAGGACGTTATCGGCGCTCTGGAGGCCGACGAGCAGGTAAGGGTGGTGGTCTTCGACAGCGCGGTGGACGACTACTTCCTGAATCACTCCGATTTCCTGGCGAAGATTGAGGACCTGACTTCAATGCCGGCGGGCACCACAGGCTTGGCGCCTTGGCCGGACTTTCTCGCGCGTCTGACTCGCTTGCCAGTCGCTTCCATCGCCCTCATCCGCGGCCGGGCGACCGGCAACGGCAGCGAGATCACGCTGGCCTGCGACATGAGTTTTGCCAGCCGCCAGAAGACCATCATCTCGCAATGGGAGGTGGGCGTGGGGATGGTCGCCGGCGGCGGCCCGATGGCCCGGCTGCCCCGACTCATCGGCCGAAATCGCGCCCTCGAGGTGCTGTTGAGCTCGGAAGACATCCGAGCAGACCAAGCCGAAGCCTACGGCTACATTAATCGCGCCCTGCCCGACGCGGAGCTAGATGCGTTCGTAGAGGCGCTCGCGACCCGGATCGCCAAGTTCGACAAATGGGCGATCGCCAACACCAAGCGCCTCGTCAATACCAGCCTGCCGCCGGACGTCGAGCTCGACGCCGGGTGGAATGCGTGCATCAATTCGCTCGGGCGACCCGCGGCCCAGGAGGGAATCAAGGCACTGATGGCGCGCGGCTTCCAGAAGCCGGGGGACGTGGAAAATCGGCTCGGATACTACCTGGGCCAAATCGCGCGTTAGGCCGGCGCCCGCGCGATTCGCAACTCCGGACGTTGAGGATGGAGGCGTTCGAAGCCAATCCTGGCGGACGTGTTTGGAAAGTCTGTGGTGATGTTTTGCATTTTCTGCATGGAGGAGGTTTGTATGTCTCAGAAAGCTAGCGGCGTAAAGCGTGCTCAGCAAAGCGAAGTCCGGCCCCACCAACTCGGGCAGGAGGTTTTCAAAGCCATCTTGTCCGAAGATATCGATTGGAAACCGTTCCCGGCGTTCCCGCCTGCCGTCCGGCTGGCCGTCGTCGTGGGTCAGCCCTCGGAGCCGGGCCCTTACACAATCAGGGTGAAAGCGCCGCACGGCGTGAAGCTGATGCCTCACAAGCACCCGGAGGATCGAGTCTATACCGTGATTTCCGGCGTCTTTTATATCGGACTGGGTGATGCATTCGACGCGAGTAAGCTGGAAGCCTATCCGCCCGGCGCCGTGATCATTCTCCCTGGCAACACACCTCATTTCCACTGGGCGAAATCCGGCGAGTACGTCACGCAAGTAACCGCGATCGGGCCGCTGGGACTGGAATACCTCAGCGCGAAAGACGATCCGCGAAACAACGAACCGTAGGAGGAGTCTGCTCAAATTGAAAGGAGCCATCGATGAACGCGGTACAAGTCGAACAGAAGAGCTATGAGATGCCCCCGCGCGAGGGGATCAGCATCGCGCACTTTCTCACAGTGGCCGACGTCGAACGATCGGCTCGCTACTACGAAAAGGTGTTCGGCGCCCGCATTCTGACCATGGGCGACGGCAACGCACCTCCGTACCTTCAACTTGCGAATATCTGGATGATTCTGAACGTTGGAGGCGGGCCGACTCCGGATAAGCCGACGGTAACGCTCAGCGTTCCCGATCCGAATCACATTAATAGCTTTATGAATTTCCGCGTTGCGGACATTCAGGCGTGCTACGAACTCTGGAAAAGTCGAGGAGCGGAGTTCATCACGCCCCCGATCCCCAAATACGGCGAGATTCGCTGCTACATCCGCGATCCTGACGGTTACATTATCGAGGTCGGACAGAGCACCAACCTCAAGTACGGTTAGCGCTCGGCCCGGAAGGATGCCGACTCTGCGCTCCGTCGGCGCACTTCTGACAATCGCTGCCTTGAACAGTCACTCGCTCTGACGTCGAAAGGAGTGCCAGATGGATGGCGCAAATGGACTGAAAGAGACCACGCTTGGTGTGAACGTTTTTACCGCCCCGGGAAAGGCTATGGTCGGCGAGCGGCCAAAGCCCTTCGGCGAAGCGCTCGGGTTCGACCCGATTACGTCGACTTTAATCTTCGGCGAGTACGACGCGGTGCTGGTGGACGCAATGGGGACAGTGGCCGAGGCCGAGGCTCTGGCGGATTGGGTGGCTCTGCACAACCGCAACCTGGAGACCATCTATATAACGCACGCCCATTTCGACCACTTCTACGGTCTGAGCATTCTGCTCGACCGTTTCCCGGGCGCTCGGGCGATAGCAACGCCCAAGGCGGTGAACGCCATGCAGATGTCTTTTTCTCCCGTAGTGGAGCGGTTGGCCCGCCGGCTCTTTCCTGGGCAAGTGGCCACTAAGCTGGTTTCACCTGAGCCCTATGAGCACGACACGTTCACTCTCGAGGGCCACGAATTGCGCATCATCGAGCAGGGCCGCACCGATTGCCCCGATTCGACGTCTCTTTACGTTCCATCGATCGGCCTGATCGTGGCTGGCGACGTTGTGTACAACCAGTGCCGCATGTACGTCGGCGACACCACCCCTGAGAGCCGGAAGAATTGGATCGCCGCGCTGGACCGGTTAGCGGCGCTGAACCCCGCGATGGTTGTCGCGGGTCACAAGAAGACTGGCGCGCCCGATTCTCCCTCGACGATTCAAGACACCAAGCGTTACCTCGAGGACTTCGATCGGCTGCAGAAAACCGCGACGTCCGACCAGGAGCTGTTCGATCAGATGACGCGGCTATACCCGCATTGGGTAGCCAATCAGTCGTGGTTGATGTTCGGATTCCCGAGCGGCTGATGTGAACGCTCGCTCGCGCAAAACAGCGCGACTTGACGAGTCGTACGCTCCAATACGGCTATAGCATTTAGCTTCTTGTCAAATTGAAGGCTCAAGATGAACGATCAACAAATTAAGGAGCAGGATTCTGCGGCGCGAGATCAAGATATCCGCGCGGCACTGGATCAGCATTGGGCGGCGTCCGATGCCAACGATTTTGTAACGGAGCACCTTATCTATCACGAGGACGCGGTGCTGGACTACCCGCAGTCAGGCGAGCGAACCCGCGGCCGGCGCAACATACAGGGGCAACGCACCAGTCAGCCGAGCAAAAAGCGGTTTACCGTCCGGCGAATCATTGGCGGCGGTGATCTTTGGGTCACCGAATTGATCATCACATATGACGCCAAGCCGTCCTACACCGTGAGCATCATGGAGTTCAGCGGTGTCAAGGTTGCGCGGGAAACACAGTACTTTGCGGATCCATTCGTGGCTCCCGCATCGCGCGTTCAATGGGTCGAACGCATGGACACGTAATCTCGAGGCGCGAGAGTTCGCTAACGGCACCGCCATCTGAGGTTTGCAGAACAATTGTCGAGAACAAGGGATTAACGCCAGAGACCTCCTCAGGCCTGATTAACGCGGAAACCGGACAGTTGGTCTCGTCGAGTGCCCCAAGGAGCGCAATCGCCGATCACGTCAACGATTCGATGTACCCTGTCCCAGGGGTTTGAGGACGTCCTCGATCGGCAACTGGAAATCCACCTTGGTGCGTTTCTCGCCGGGACGAAGTTCAATGATGGTGGCTTGGTCCTTGGTGCCAACGCCCGGGTAGTAGACGGGAATTGGCACGTCACTGAAATACCCTGTACCTTTCCGAATACCTAGCCCAACCACATAACGGCCAGGTTTGACATTCTTAGCCTCGAAATAACCTTTAGCGTCCACATATGCAGCCGTGAATAGTTCGCTGTCTACGGATACTATTTGTACCCAAGGGTGCACTGTGAACGGCTTCCCGTCTGGGGAACGAATGTGGCCCGAAATGGTCCCGTTGTTCGGCAACACACTGCTCGCTGGCTGAACTTCAAAGTCGCGTTCCCAGCATCTCTGTTTCTCCACAGGAATACTGCCTTTGAGCATTGAGAGAAGGCCCTCCACCTCCACTAGACCATACTCGGATGCGGGAGCGACGTTGTACTGGCCTACGGGCAGCTCAAACTTGAAATGTCCACTTTCGCTGGTGTACTCCGAGTATTCGTCACCGGTCTTCACATTCTTGGCGACTACTTTATCATTCGCGAGAGGAGCTGGTTTCGCATCACCATTCTCGCCCAGGCGCTCGATAGTTCCGATAATGAGGCCTCTATCGGTAAGCCGCCCCAAGCTCCGGAGCATGGAAAGGTCGTCTTCGGCCTCAGCGATCGGTTTGCTGGGGCCGTCATACGACAGAACCAACTCATCGCTCTTTGGGTCGCGATAGAGATAGAAGAGCCACCTGTCCCCAGCTTGAATGTCAGTCTCAAGACACGCTTGATTGGTCGTGACGGTCGCCTCGCTGGAATCACCAACGAAGACTTCGTCCGGGACTATTTGGAGGAGCTTGTCACTATCGCCGACTTCAACAGAAGACCTCACGGTCCCCGTGAATACACGCGCATACCCTTCCGTGCCACACCGCTTCGCAACGCCCCTCAATCCGCTGTGGATGCACATCACCTGTTTACCGTGGTACCCGCGGTCCTCGATGATCTGCGCAGAGAGGGATGGCGCAAGGCAAGCAACGGCCAATACCGCTAGGCCAGTGAGCGATTTGCGTGTTGTGAGCATATTTCGGAATGGAGATGCTAGATTGCAGCGGCTCCGTTGCTCGACTGACCAAAATCGCCATTACACTCATTGAGCAGATTATGCTTAGCGGATAGGCGGCAATTAGGACGTTACGACCAAAGTCCCGGTTAACGATGCGAAATCGGGGCAAAACCACTTGTAAGGTAACGCGACCTACCGCCCAGGCGAAATTACTCCCAGTGTCCTCGTTCAGGAAGAAATCCCGTAAAGCCCCTTGGTGTAGAATCGGCCTTCACTCTCGGGGTATGTTGCAGCACACCCTCCGATGGAGGGCGATGGAGGGACAAGAGATGGATTGGAAACGGTTGGTCCAGTTTGCGCTGTCGGGTGACAGTGGTTTGGAACAATATGCCATCCTGCTGGTACGCGTTGCGATCGGGCTGTTCTTCGCTATCTCCGGGGGAAACAAATTGTTTGTCGCCGGCGGCACGAAACCTGTTTACGATACGCTCGTTAAGGCCAAAGTCCCGTTTCCCCGCCAGACGGCTTATTTCGTGGCGAGTGTCGAGTTCGTTGGCGGATCCCTGGTGGCTGTGGGGTTCCTTTCGAGCCCGGCCTGCGCGGCTTTAATGATCGATATGATCGTCGCTACCCTAACCAGCTCGCTTGCCACCTTGCCTAAAGGACTTTCGCCTCTCAGCTGGCTCGACGATTTTTTCTACCTTCCGGAAGTCCTCTACGTGCTCTTCTTTATCTGGCTGATCTGCGCTGGTCCGGGAAGGTTCAGTGTCGATTACTGGCTCGCCGGCAAGTTACTGAGGTGATCGAGCGACGAAGCAGCTTGTTACTGGGCACGAGCTTGATGGTCATGAGAGGAGCCGAATCATGCGTTCTGATATCGTGCCCGGAGGTATTTTCCCCGACTACGAACTGCCCGATCACACGAGCACGCTTCGCAAACTCAGCGAGCTACAGGGCGACGATCCGCTGATCCTCACGCTCGCGCGCGGCCACTACTGCCCGAAGGAGCACCAGCAGCATTTGGAACTCGCCGCGAACTACCCGAAGATCGCGGTGGCGTACACTCAGATCGCCACGATCGCGACCGACGATCACCATACTCTTCAGGAATTCCGTGCGTCGGTCGGAGCGCAGTGGCCCTTCCTCTCCGACCCTGAGCGAAAGGTTCAGAAGGACCTCGACATCCAGGAGTACACCGACCCCGAAAACAATCCGATGATTCCGCACACGTTCGTGCTCAAGCCACGCCTCGTGATCTACAGCATCTACAACGGCTACTGGTTCTGGGGCCGCCCGTCGATCGCAGACCTCTGGCATGATCTGCGCGTTGTGACGAGCGAAATCCGTCCCGACTGGGACCTGAGCACGCCTGGACTCCGCGAGGCATGGAACGCGGGCGACTTGTCGCGGTTCCATGGATGGAATAAGCGTGGCGCCGCTAAGGCGCCCTCTGCAGGACCGAAAGAGTCACGATGACTGCTAGCGATAAGACCTGTCAACGTGAGTCCTTCGCCAGCACCGGGCTGGAGGATCAGCCAGACGCCGAAGTGCAGTTCGAAAGGGTTTCAAACCTGCGGGCCATCACCTTGCGTTTTACCGGAATCGACCCTCGCATTATCTAGCCGCGCGAGATGAACCACGCCCCAGGCCCACAACGATTCGAACACCGGGCCGAGAGTCTGGCCATGCGGCGTCAGCCGATATCGCACTCGTAGCGTGGGCGTCTGCTCGACTGACCGTGCCACGATGCCATGAGCTTCGAGCTGCCGCAGCTGCTGGCGGAGCACCTTGATGGTCACTCCGGGCATGGTTCGCCGAAGCTCGCCGAATCCGAGAGGGCCGCCTTCGCCGAGGCGCCGAAAGATCATTGGCTTCCATCGGCCCTCAATCACGCGCATGGCGGTGTATACAGGGCATCGATCGCGTTCGGTGTAGCTCGCACCCGGTTTGTTCATGAGCACTCCCAAGAGACAGGGTACTTCAAAGTGCCGTCTTGTGTGGGGGCACCGGAGTACGTACACTGCCCTCGAAATATGGCACAGGCTCGCTTATATCGCGTTATCGTTCCGGTATCCAGCATCGAGGACGCTGCGGCCTTTTACTCCGCCGTCCTTGGCCAACCAGGATCCCGGATCTCTCCCGGACGGCATTATTTCGGTTGCAGCGGCGTCATCCTTGCGTGCTTTGATCCGCGGGCTGACGGTGATTCCTGGGACGCCAAACCAAATCCGGATCACGTGTACTTCGCCGTAGATGATCTCGAGGAATATTTCCGGCGGGTCAGCGGACGGCCCGACGGTTCCATCCTTCGGCCAATCGAGGCGCAGCCCTGGGGAGAACGTAGTTTTTATTGCGCGGACCCCTTCGGCAACAAGCTTTGTTTCGTCGAGGAGCATACGGAATTCACGGCTGGACTGATATGAATTCCGGCTTGCGGTCGAGCGGCGCTTTTCAGCGGCGGGCTCCGGCCGCTTGTCATGCGGCGTTTCGTTAGTCGTGGTGGAAATAGAAGAGGTTCCCGTCCAGATCTCTTACGGTGAATTGCCGTAATCCCCAAGGCTTCTTTTCCAGAGGCTCCACGATGTTCGCGCCTAACGACTTCAGTTCCTGGTAAGACGCATCGATGTCTTCGGCGAACACCCAGTGAACGGCAGGTTCGAACGGCGGCTTCCTCTTCCGAAAGAATATGGGGCCCGCATCACCGCGTGAAACGGCCCCGATTTCTTTTCCTGGGTAGAGCCATCCAATCTCAAAGCCGAGTGCGTCTCTGTAGTGCTGTTGTGCGCGTTCGACATCGGCGACCGGCAACTCCGGCACTGGATGACCAATCGAGGTCATTTTCTCTTTTGCGCCCACAGAGCTCTCCTCTCTGCAACAAAACCGCCCGCAGGTCAGATCAGTACATTACCAAGAATCGGGCGCCTGGAAGTTCAAAGCCGAAACTCCGACGTCAAAGGCTGTAGCAACTCGGCGCGAAGAATGCTCCGCCCGTCCTGTGGCGTTTGAGCTACCGGTTGTCGTGCGCGGCGGCTCCGGCGGGCTTTCTAGCCGGTGCGAGAGGGCCGATCGAGCGCGCTGGGCCGATACGGCGAGCCTCGATCTGCAGAAAATTCTTTTCCCAGGTTTTGCCGCCGTCGGTGGAGCGATCGCCGCTCCAGGAAAAGTGATCCGCCGCGATGGCGTAGTAGCGAATTCGAAAAAGCGAAGGATTCGGAGTCGTCACGCCGAACTTCTGCTCAATGTGCATCTCTACGCCTTCCAGGTGCCCCGTGCCAAAGTCCTGGAGGCCTTTGCCTTCATCGGAGGATATGAGTTCCCATTGATCGATCACGGCATTGTAGGAGCGGAGGGTTGTTGTGGAATAGTGGGTCTCCCCGTTATCTCCCACGACGCGGTACTCGTCCAGGATCTGCCCCCCTTCGGCGAGACGCACGGCGCTCCAATATCCGCGAAAAGCTCCCCATTGATGACTCGCGGCGGTGAACTCCCAGTCACCGAGGAGGTAGTCGAAATCGTTCTTGTGAGCGTCGAAGGACGCTTTTAGCTGTTCATCTGTTTTGGCGGCAGTTTGTCCCACGAGGGGTGCAGCGAGGATTGCCACGAGCGTCAGAGTTCCGGCAAATGCAACGAGATGCTTCAATCGCATATTCACGTCCTTTCGCTTTTTCACTGAGAAGCAGGGCACATAGGGTCTGGGCTAACTGTGGAGTCTCAACAGGTTGTTCTGTTCTAGCCGGGAGCGACTGATAGGTGGAACGTGGTTGAGACTACCATGAGGGCGATGCCAGTTGTAGTGATGAAGCCAAGGAGAC
>Ga0070761_10002099_pt1 | contig 12359 bp, 12 predicted proteins | sample HubBroMetageREF1_FD_66724 | JGI IMG/M metagenome (GOLD analysis project Ga0070761, IMG submission 66724) | Reference soil microbial communities from the Hubbard Brook experimental Forest, New Hampshire, USA - Hubbard Brook CCASE Soil... | ecosystem: Environmental > Terrestrial > Soil >...
GCGCGGGCGGGGCTGCGCACGGTCGTGCTCGAGCGGCGGGCGGTGCTGGGCGGGGCGACGCTGACCGAGGAGGTCTGGCCGGGTTACCGTGTCTCGGTCGCCTCGTACGTCTGCAGCCTGCTCGACCCGACGCTGGTCGCCGAGCTCGACCTGGCCGCGCACGGCTACCAGGCGTATCGCAAGGATCCGGCCTCGTTCACGCCGTTGCTCGACGGCCGTTCGCTGCTGCTCGGCCGCGACGAGGACGCGAACGCGCGCGAGATCGCGCGCTTCGACGCCGCCGATGTGGCCGGCTTCGCCGCCTTCGAGCGCGAGGCGACCCGCCTGGGCGGGCTGCTGTTCGAGTCGTTCGACGACGCCGCACCATCGTTCGAACGGTTCCCCGACGACGTGCAGACGACGCTGCGCGGCTCGGTCGCCGCGCTGGTCGAACGCTACGTGCGCGCACCGGTGCTGGCCGCGACGCTGTGCACCGACGGGCTGATCGGAACCGACGCCGGGCCGCGCGATCCCGGCACGGCCTACGTCCTGGCGCACCACTACGCCGGCCGCGCGCTCGGCGTGCAAGGCGCCTGGGGGTTCGTGCGCGGCGGGATGGGCGCGGTCGCGCAGGCCCTGGCCGGCGCCGCGCGCGCGCACGGCGCCGAGCTGCGCACCGACGCCGCGGTCGAGCGGATCGTCGTGCGCGACGGGCGCGCCGCGGCGCTCGAGCTGCGCGACGGCGAGATCGTCGAGGCGCGCGCGATCGTGGTCAACGCCGACCCCAAGACGCTCTTCCTGCGCTTGGTCGCGCCGGGCGACGTGCCGGACGCGTTGCTCGACCGCGCGCGCGCCTGGCGCAGCAACGGCGTCGCCTTCAAGTTGAACCTCGCGCTGAACGAGCTGCCGGACTTCACCGCCCGGCCGGGCCGCACGGTGCAGCCGCACCACCGCGCCACCATCCACGTCACGCCCTCGGTCGACTACTTGCAAGCGGCCTACGACGACGCGCACGCGCTCGGCGCCTCGCCGGCGCCGATGCTGGAGTGCTTCATGCAGTCGCCGACCGATCCGTCGATGGTCCCGGCCGGCAAGCACGTCCTCTCGGTGTTCGCGCAGTACTTCCCGTACGAGCGGCCCGACCGGCCGTGGCGCTCCGGCGACCGCGAGGCGATCGCCGACCGCATCGTGGCGACGCTGGCGCACTACGCGCCGAACCTGCCCGGCGCGATCGAGGCGCGGCAGGCACTCGGTGCACCCGACCTCGAGGCGCTGCTCGGCCTCTGGGGCGGTCACATCTTCCATGGCGAACTGCTCCCCGACCAAATCTACCAGCGCCGGTTCGGCGTTCGCTCAGGGATCGCCGGGCTCTACCTGTGCGGATCGGGCACCCATCCGGGTGGCTGCGTGAGCGGCTTCCCCGGGCGTCGCGCGGCGCAGGCGGTCCTGGCCGACGTGCGCGCCACCAGCGTCGCATGAAGGCGCAGGTGTCGCGCATGACGGGCGAAGAACCGACTCCGCACCCCTTTGAGAGGCATGAAAAAAGTATGAAAGCTATCATTATCGCCGCGTTCGGCACGGCGTTGATCCTCGCGGGGACCGCGCAGGCCCCCTCGCCCTCCGCACCGCTGGTCATCAAACTCCTCGAGGAGAACAAATCGGGTGAGACCGGGACGGCCACGCTCCGCGACACGAGCGGTGGTCTGTCCGTCGTCCTCGCGCTCACCGGCGGCGACAGCAAAGGCCCACAGCCGGCCCACATCCACTTCGGCGTGTGCGACAAGCTCGACAAGGTGGACAAGCCGCTCAAGAACGTCATCGACGGCGCGTCGACCACGCTGATCCCCGACGTGACGATCGCCGATCTCGCGAAGGCTCCCCACGCGATCAACGTCCATCACTCGACCACCGACGTGGCCACCTATGTCGCCTGCGGGAACCTCCCCCAGGCCAAGTAGTCACCCACCGTTCAACGAAGGCGCCGTTCGCGAGACGGCGCCTTCGCGCTTCGGCGCGCCGGCGCTCGACGAGATGCCCGACGACATCCGCGCGATCTGCGAGGAGACGCGCGCGAAGATCGGCTTCATCCCCAACGTCTTCCTCGCCTACGCCAAACGGCCCGAGCACTTCCGGGCCTTCATGCACTACCACGACGTGCTGATGAAGGGCCCCAGCGGCCTCTCGCGCGCCGAGCGCGAAGCGATCGTGGTCGCCGTCTCGGCCGAGAACGACTGTCTCTACTGCGTGACCGCGCACGGCGCCGCACTGCGCATCCTCGGCAAGGACGCGGTGGTCGCCGACCAGATCGCGACCAACTGGCGAACCGCCGATCTGAGCCCGCGGCTGCGCGAGATCCTGCACTTCGCCTCGCGGGTCAACGAGCCGGGCTTCGTCGCGACCGATCGTGACCTGGCCGAACTCAAAGCCGCCGGCCTCGGCGACGAGGACGCCTGGGACATCGCGGCCGTCGCGGCCTTCTTCGGGTTCTCGAACCGCATGGCCGGCCTGATGGACATGCGCCCGAACCCGCAATTCTACGAGCTGGGCCGGCCTAACGCACCGCGCTGACGGCGGCGATGCAGTCGGCGAACGTCGCAGCGTCGACGTTGCCGCCGCTGAGCACGACGCCGACCCGCGCGCCGCGCAGCGCGACCTTCTCGGTCAACAGGGCGGCCAACGCCGATGCGCCGCTGGGTTCGAGCACGAGCTTGAGGCGCTCGAAGGCGAAGTGCATCGCGGCTCGGATCTCGTCGTCGCTGACCGTCACGACCCCGGTCGCGAGCCGGCGAACGATCGGCCAGGTGAGCGCGCCGGGCGCTCGCGTCTGCTGACCGTCGGCGATGGTGCGCGGCAGCGGGATCTCGACGATCCGCTCGGCGCGCCACGACTGGACCCAATCGTCGCCGGCCTCCGGCTCGACGCCGTAGATGCGGACCCCTGGGCTGAGGGCGGCCGACGCCAGCGCGCAGCCGGCCAACAGGCCGCCGCCGCCGAGCGGCACCAGCAGCACGTCGAGCGGCCCGGCGTCGTCGATCAGCTCGAGCGCGACCGTACCCTGGCCGGCGATCACCTGCGGGTGATCGTACGGCGGGACGATCGTCGCGCCGCGTTCGGCGGCGATCGAGGCGGCCAGCTCGGTGCGATTCTCCCGCTCGCGGTCGTAGGTGACGACCTGCGCAGCGTACCCGCGCGTCGCGGCGAGCTTCGCCGCCGGCGCGTCGGCCGGCATCACGATCGTCGCCGGGACCTCGAGCAGCGACGCGGCCAAGGCGACGCCCTGCGCGTGGTTCCCGCTGGAATAGGCGACCACGCCCGCCTTGCGCTGCGCCTCGTCGAGCTGCGCGATCGCGTTGTACGCGCCGCGAAACTTGAAGGCGCCGATGCGCTGCAAGCTCTCGGCCTTGAGAAAGACGCGTGCGCCCAAGCGTTCGTCGAGCATGCGCGAGGTGACGACCGGCGTGCGCTTCGCGATCCCGCGCAGCCGCTGCGCCGCCGCTCGCACATCCTCGAAGGTGACCGCGAGCGACGCCTCGCTGCTCATCCGCCGGTCTGTGGCGCGTCGTAGTCGAAGTGGAAGATACGGTCCTGCGGGTCGTACTCGATCCGCTCGTGGACCCGGCCTTTCTCGAACGTCACGTCGAACTCGTGCACCCGATCCGGATCGTCCTTGGTCGTCACCTCTTTGACCCGCTTGACCGCCCCGAGCCGCGCGAGCGTGTCGGACGCCTTCCCGAGCTTCAAGCGCGACATGTCGGCGGCGGTCCCGACGTTCTCGAGCTTCTGCACTTCGGCCAGGTCGTCGCGCTGGATCGCCTCGTTGAAGACGAGCACGGTCTTTTCCCGTCCGCTCTCGTGGGTTGCGCATGAGCGCGCCACCAACAGGACGATCACGACGGCCAACCCGATCATCAGCAAAATCCGCTGCGGCGAGCGCGCCCGCGTTGCCGTGGCGGTCGGGGGCGTGACGTTGGTCGGAGGGGTCGTCACGCCGTCACCTCGCGCTCCAGATCCTTGGCCGCGAACGCATCGAAGCGCAGGCCGGGATTCCACTGCTCGGCCAAGTTGACGCTCCAGCCGCTCTCGAACAGCGCGACCGGCTCACCGTCCCAGTCCTCGACCAGCCGCGCGCTGCTGCCCAGCGTCGCGCCGGACGCCGGCAGCTCGCCACGCACGCGCCGCGCGGTCGTATACGGCAGCGATTGGAAGACGGTCTTCACGTTGTACTCCGATTCCAGACGATATTTGACGACCTCGAACTGAAGCTCGCCGACGGCGGCCAGAACGGGCTCGCTCCGGGTCTGCCCATAAGGGTAGAAGACTTGAATCGCTCCCTCCTCGCGCAGCTGCGCGATCCCTTTCTGGAACGACTTGTAGCTCGCCGTGTCGGTACTGCGGACCAGCGCGAAATGTTCCGGCTCGAAGGCCGGGATCGGCTCGAAGCGCACGCCGGTGCCTTGGGCCAGGGTGTCGCCGATCGCGAAGACGCCCGGGTTGGCGAGGCCGACGACGTCACCCGCGTAGGCGACCTCGACCGACTCGCGCTCGGAGGCGAACAGCTTCATCGCGCGCGTCAGGCGCACGTCCTTCCCGCTGCGCACGTTGCGCACGGTCATGTCGCGCTCGAACGTCCCGCTGCACACGCGCAGGAACGCGACCCGGTCGCGGTGGCGCGGGTCCATGTTGGCCTGGATCTTGAAGACGAAGCCGCTGAAGTGCTCGTCGGTCGGCTCGACCAGGTGCCGCTCGGCGTCGAGGCGCGGCCCCGGCGGCGGCCCCAGCGCGACGAACGCATCGAGGAACAGCTCGACGCCGAAGTTGGTCACCGCGCTGCCGAAGAAGACCGGCGTCACGTCGCCGCGCAGCATCGCGTCGCGCTCGAAGGCGGCCCCGGCGCCCTCGAGCAGCTCGAGCTGGTCGAGGAACTCGCGGTAGGTGCGCTCGTCGACCAGCGCCGCGATAGCGGGATCGCGTGGATCGGTCGTGGTGACCGGCGCGCGGGTGGCGCCGTGTTGGGTGCGCTCGAAGACGTGCACCGCTCCCGAGTTGCGGTCGTAGACGCCGCGGAAGGTCTCGCCGTTGCCCAGCGGCCAGACCATCGGATACGCGCCGATCCCGAGCACCGTCTCCAGCTCGTCGAGCAGCTCGAGCGGATCGCGCGCCGGCCGGTCCATCTTGTTGATGAAGGTGAACAGCGGGATGCGCCGCGCGCGGCAGATCGCGAACAGCTTGCGGGTCTGCGGCTCGACGCCCTTGGCGGCGTCGATCAGCATGACCGCCGCGTCGGCGGCGAGCAGCGTGCGGTAGGTGTCTTCGCCGAAATCCTGGTGGCCCGGGGTGTCGAGCAGATTCATCGTGTAGCCCCGGTAGGGGAACTGCAGAACCGTCGAGGTGATCGAGATCCCGCGCTCGCGCTCGAGCTCCATCCAGTCCGAGGTCGCCGCGCGGGCGCGCCGGCGGGCCGCCACCTGCCCGGCCGTCACGATCGCCCCACCGTAGAGCAAGAGCTTTTCGGTCAGGGTGGTCTTCCCGGCGTCGGGGTGCGAGATGATGGCGAACGTGCGGCGCTTGGCGACTTCCTCGCGCAAATCCATGACCCGCTCCTATTCGCCGGACGCCTCCAGCTTCGCTCCCCGCACGGTGACGGCCCATTCCTCGGGTGGGAGGCCGAACTCGAACTCGGCCTGCCGGAAGGCCGCCTCGGCCGAGTCGTGGGGCGAGTCGCTCTGCACGCTGCCGGCTTCGTCGAGATAGAGCAGATAGAACGTCGGCTCGCCGTCGTAGCGCGCGATCGCCAGCGCGTGCGCGACCTGCTGCGGAACGTTGCCGGCCAGGTGGACCGTCTTGGGCGCGTGTTGGGCACGCGTGCGCTCGGGTCCGCTCAAGCGAATCCGGTAGAGCACCAGCGCGTCGCCGATGCGATCCTCGACCGGCGCCGCCTCGAGCGCCGGCAGCGACTTGGGCGCGCCTTTTCCCCACTCGGCCAGGACGTAGCGCGCCGTCAGCGAGCGGTTCGCCGCCTCGCGCAAGATCGCTTCGGCCTCGGTCGTGCGGTACGGCAGCAGCGCCGCGGCCGCGTCGACGCGGACTTGCTCGTCGGTGTCGCGCAACAACTGGGTGAAGGCGTCGATCCCAGCCTCACCCAAACCGAAGATGCGCATGTGTAACAGCTCGAGCACGCCAAAGAGCGCATTCGCATCCTGCGCCGAGGGTGCTGCATGCCGCCGCACGTCAACCGCCCGCCACTCGAGCACAAGTTGCTCGAGCTTAGTAATGGCCATGAGAGGTAATGTTCTTTTAGTAGCGGCGGATTTCCGCGCGGCCGGCGTGTTGGTAGACGAGGACGAGGCCGGTGGGCGTCGCGTAGAGGCGCGCCGAGGGCGGGACGCGCAGGCGATCGACGCCCCGTTCGACCCACACGTCGTCGGCGCGGACGTGGACCGTGCACGCGCCGCGGCGCAGGACCGTTCCGGGTGCGAGCCGTTCGCGCGCCGGTGGGACGTCGAAGGTCAGCGCGAGCGCCGAGCCTTCGAGGCTGGACTTCTGATCGAAGCAGTCGGGGAGCGCGCTGAGCACCCAGCCACCCTCGCCGACGAAGGCCCGCGGCGCCCGCCCGCCGCCGCCGCCGGCGAGCCCCGCGGCGGCGTGTCCTCCGACGTGCACCTGCTCGTGCGAGGGCGCGGCGCTCGGCGCTGCCGCGTTCCGAAGGTGTAACGCGAACGCGAACGAGCCGACCGCGACGACCAACACCGTCGCGATCAGGTAGTAGCGCCACATCGTTCAGGCAGCGGGCTCCTCGGCGCCGGCGAACGGCGCGGCGAGTTCGATGCGCGCGCGGCCGATCCGCGCGTCGGCCATCCCGTAATAGAACTCGAACGTCCGCTCGCCGCGCACGTCGATCGCGGTCGGAAAGACGACGTTGCTGACGATGCCGTGCGTCTCATCCGCACCCTCGGGCGACAGCACGGCGTTCGCCGAGTGGTAGCGCACCACGTGGGGGCGCTCGAGATCGTGGACGACGAAGCCGGCGCTGTAGATCATGCTGTAGCGTCCGTCACCGCACTCGCGGGCCTCGACGCCGTGGTAGATCGAGAACCAGCCTTCGGCGACCCGCACCGGCGGCGTTCCGGCGCCGGTCTTGATGCGGCACCAGGGCGCGTCGGGGACGAGCACGATCGTGCTCTCCTGCACGTCGAGCAGGTTCGCGCGGTCGCGCAGCACGGCGTCGAGCGGGATGTAGCCGATCCGCGTGCACTCGCGTTCCTCGGGCCGCAGGTCGAGCAGCGTCGGGACCGCGCTGTGACCGTCGAGCGTCGAGAGGCGCAGCATCGGCCGGTGGTAGAGCGCGAGCGAGCGAACGCCGGTGGGCGAGAGCACCGGCTCCGGAAAGAAGACGCCGTCCTTGTCGTCGCCCTGCGGCAAGCCCGCGGCGAACCGCATCTGCCCCAGCCGCTCCCAACGATAGCCGTCCTCGGAGAGCGCGAGCGTGATGCGCGGCCCGTCGGGCCCGAATGCCGTGTACACCATCACGTAGCGATCCAGCACCGGGACGAAGGTGACGCGCGGATCTTCGCAGCCCATCCCGCCGGGGACCGTCCGCAGCTCGTACGGCTGTTCCGGCTGCAAGGCGTAGCCGAGCTTCTCGAACTGCACCTGCTCGCCGTCGCGCTCGCCGCGGTAGAGCCCGATGCGCGAGACGTTCCCGGCCGCGACGACGCGCGGGTAGAGCAGCCACGTGCCGTCGCGCGCGACGGCGCCGGCCGGGTTGAGGACGCCCTCGACCTGCTCGGGGGTGCCGTCGGGGCTCAGCACGACGCCCAGTCGAGTGATCGTGCCGTCAAAGCGCGCCAGCGCGTCGAGCATCATCGGCGAGCCAAACCTACCACGAGCTCATGCGGAGTCATACCCGCCCGCATGGCGAGGTCGTCGACGTCGTCCGCCGCACCGATCAACTCTTCGACGTCGACCGCCTTGCCGGAGGCCCGCGTCGTGTACTGCATGCCTATCGAGAGAATATCGCCACTCCCAGCCAAAGTCTTCGGCAAACCGTCGCCGTATCCGCAACGCAGGACCGAAACCGAACGGTCACCGGCGACCGCAACCTCGCCGTAGCCGGCCCAGCCCAGCTCGCCCGGGGGATAGCGGCGAACCAGCGGCGCGCGCACGCGCAGCGCGCAGTGGGTCGCGACCGGCGCCCCCAACCGGGCCCCGAACAGCCCGACCCCGATCCGCAAGCGATCGGCGGCCAGCGCGGGACTGGCCACCGCGGTGCTGGCCAGGTCGACCCCGACGACGGGGACCCCGGCGGCCAGCAAGCTGCGCCGCGCATCCTCGAAGGCGGCCAGCAACGCCGCGGCCCGGGCCGGCGCGACCAGGTGCGTCCACAGCTCGACCGCCAGTCCGCCGGCGGCGAGTGCCGCGGCGAAGGCCGGGACGTCGGCCGGCCGGATCGTCGACCAGCCGGCGGCGTCGAGCACGCCGACCCGCACCGTCAGCCCGCCCCGCTCGGCGGCGGCCGCCGCGGCCTCGGCGAGGGCGGCTCCGGTCGAGACGTTGGGGATCCCGCCCAGCGCAAGGACGCGGGCCAGCCGCCCGGGCGGCGCGTCGGCCAACAGCCGGATCGGCTTGGCGGTGGCGGACCGCAGCGCCGCCAGCTCGTCGTCGTCGGCGACCAGGTAGGACTCGACGACGTCGTCGAGCTCGCGGGCCAGCCGTCGCGCCCCCCAGCCGTAGCCGTCGGCTTTGACGACGGCGGCGACCGGCGCCCCGAGCGCCGCGAAGGCGGCGGCGTTGGCGCGCAGCGCCGCGCCGTCGAGGTCGATCGCCGGCTCCACTAGTGCAGCGTCGTCGTCGCGATCGCGTCGCCCGAGGGCGAGACGACCTCGACCCGGGCGCCGGGGCGATAGACGATGTTGGGGACGATCCAGATGGTGAAGGTCCGGTAGGCCTTGGGCGCCGGCTCCCCGCCCGCCAGCGGTCCCCGCTCGAAGGCGACGATCCGGACCCGGTCGCTGTTGGCCCGGATCGACTCGACGATCTGGGTCCAGCCGGTCTCCTTGTGCGGCCCCATCAAGAGCACGACGGCGAACTCCTTGCGGAAGTCGACCGGGGCGGCGATCTCGAGGGCGTCCAGCGCGCGATGGTCCCGCAGGACGACGACCTCGGCCGGTCCGACGACGGGCGTCGTCCCGCTGCTCTCCTGGTTGACCCGCACCTCCCGGCAGCCGACGAGGGCGACGGCCAACACGAGGGCGGCGCACACTCGCCGCATCGGCACCGAGCGTTCGACGGGCCGCGGCGAGGATACCCCGCCACGGCGACGGAAGTCGTAGGTATGTTGAGCCTGCTGCCGCTCCTGCTGGCGCTGGCCGTCGATCCGTCCCCGGCGGCCACGCTCGCGCCCGCGGCGCCGACGCCCTTGACCGAGATCGGGCACACGCACGCGCTTCCCGTCTGCACGACGATCGTCGCGCACGCGAACGGAGCGATCAGCGCCGCGCTCGAGGACGACCGCGGCTTGGCGGTCCTGGCGGCGAACCTGCGCGCCACGGATTTCGACAAGCTCAACGACCTGCAGCGCCACAACGCGATCGAAGCGCTGCTGAATCAGGCCACCGCGGTGCGCCTGGGCGCGCACGGCGCGTACGACGAGATCAAGCGCTTGCGCGAGTACGCGCAGACCTCCAGCGACGAGACCCGCAAGGCGGAGCTCAAGGCGTTCGCCGATGCCTTGGGCGGCGCGCTCGCGCGGCAGGACAAGGCGGCCGCCGACTTCGTCGGGTCGGTGACCGTCATGAACGGCCGCCAGGACCGCGCCGACGTCGCCGCCATCACCGACGCGAGCAACATGAACTCGGCGACCACGGCGCAGCAGCAAGTGGCGTACACGCAGCAGCAGCAATTCCACGGTGGGATCGCGCCGCCGGTCCAGCCGGGCGAGTTCGACAAGGTCTTCGCCCAGATCGGCGCCGCGCTGAACGAGCGCACCGCGGGGATCCTGCACGACGAAGGGGTCGCAGCGGACCATAGCCTCGGCGCAACGACCGGCTGCTGACACACCGAAGTCGTTTCGGCCCTTCGGCGTTCGCGGTACGCTCTCGACGATGTTCCGGGCCTCCTGGCTGACCCTCCGATGAGGTCGACCCTCTCGCGCGTCGACGGCGACGCAGCGCCCATCCGCCCGGCCGGCTGGCGCGGCAGGCTGGCCGACTACTACGAGCTGACCAAACCGCGCATCATCGTCCTGCTGCTGATCACCACCTACGCGGCGATGCTGATGGCCGCGCGGGGGATCCCGAACCTGGCGCTGACCCTGTGGACGCTGCTGGGCGGCGCGCTCTCGGCCGCCTCGGCCGGCGCGATCAACTGCGTCTGGGATCGCGACATCGACCGGTTGATGAACCGCACCAAGCTGCGGCCCGTCGCGCGCGGTGCGATCGGCCCGCGGGCCGCGCTCGTCTTCGCCGCCGCCGCGCAGAGCGTCGCGTTCGCCATCCTCTTCCTGCTGGTGAACCCGTTGACCGCCTGGCTTGCGCTGGCGGGGAACGTCTACTACGTCGTGATCTACACGATGTGGCTCAAGCGCGTCACGCCGTTGAACATCGTGATCGGCGGGGCCGCCGGCGCCGTCCCGCCGCTGGTCGGCTGGGCCGCGGTGACCGGTCACCTCGGCTCGCCCGCCTTCGCGCTGTTCGCCGTCATCTTCTTGTGGACGCCGCCGCACTTCTGGGCGCTCGCGCTGATGACGAACGTCGACTACGAGCGAGCCGGCATCCCGATGCTCCCCAACGTGGCCGGCATCGCGCGCACCAAGCGTGAGATCGTGATCTACTCGCTGGTGCTGGTCGGCGTCTCGCTGGCCTTCTTCCCGCTGCACGTGCTCGGGCCGTGTTACGGCGGCTGCGCGCTGATCCTGGGCGCGGTCTTCCTGTGGGACGCGTGGAAGGTCTCGGGCGATTCGACCAAACGGTACGCGCGCGTGCTGTTCAAGTACTCGCTGCTGTACCTGGCGCTGATGTGCGTCGCGATGGTGGCGGATCGCGTGATCTAGTCGTGGTCGACGAGGTGCGCGCCGCCGAGACGACGACGATCGCGGGGCACCGGCTCGATCCGAGTACGCGCCCGCTGCTGTTGACGCTGGGCTTGGGCGTGTTCGCCGGCGCGCTCGACCTGGGCGTCCTCTCGCCGGCGCTGCCGGCGTTGGGCGCGCAGTTCGCGGTCGGCCCGAGCGCTCTGGCCTGGGTCTTCACCCTCTACCTCCTGGCCAACGTCGTCGCGATCCCGATCGCCGCGACGCTGGCCGACCGCAACGGCCGGCGCGGCGTGTACATCGCGTGCGTGGCGATCTTCGGCGCCGGCAGCGTGCTGGCGATCGCGGCGCCGAGCTACGGGATCTTCTTGCTGGCGCGCGCGATCCAAGCGATCGGCGCGGGCGGCATCTTCCCGGTCGCGACGGCCGCGATCGCCGACCGCGTCCCGGCCGACCGGCGTGGCGCGGCGCTCGGCCTGGTCGCGGCGACCTGGGGCGTCGCGGCGGTGATCGGGCCGGCCTTCGGCGGCGCGGTCACGCGCCTCGTCTCCTGGCACTGGGTCTTCGTGCTGAACGTCCCGCTGGCGATCGTGGTGATCGTGCTCGCGCGCCGCTACGTCCCGGCGACGGCGCCACGCGTGCGCGGTCCACTCGACGTGAACGGGATCATCACGCTGACGATCGGGCTGCTCGCGCTGATGAGCCTGCTGACGCGGCTCTACACGGTCGACGGCGTCGTCGACCCGACCCGCGCCTGGACGCTGGTCGCGATCGGCGTGCTCGCCTTCGCGCTGTTCGCGGCCGCCGAGCGGCGCGCCGCGCAACCGGTGATCCCGCCGGCCTTCTTCCGCGACCGCCAACTGGTGGTGACCTACGTGCTCGAGCTGCTGATCGGCGCGCTCGAAGGCGCGCTGTTCTTCATCCCAGCCGCCCTGGTCGCCGGCGAACATCTCGGCTACGCCGCCGCCGGCGGCGTCGCGGCGCTCGGTGCGGTCTGCTTCGTCGCGGTGATCCCGCTGGCCGGCCGCGCGCTCGACATCGTCGGCAGCCGCGCCGTCCTCGCCGTCGGAACGGTGCTGACCGCGGCGGGCCTAGCGATCTTCGCGCTCGGCTTCGCGCACCTCGCGCTGGCGCTGGTGGCGATGGTCGTCGCCGGCGTCGGGTTCGGCGCCCTACTCGGCGCGCCGACCCGCTACATCGTCACCGGCCGCGTCGCCAGCGACCAGCGCGCCTCGGCTGTCGGGTTGCTCTCGATCGTGCTGATCATCGGCCAAATCGTCGGCGGCTCGCTGGGCGGCGGCGTCGCCAGCTCCCACGGCGCGCTGGTCGCCGGCTACCGCATCGCCTACCTGGT
>Ga0070761_10002102_pt1 | contig 12345 bp, 12 predicted proteins | sample HubBroMetageREF1_FD_66724 | JGI IMG/M metagenome (GOLD analysis project Ga0070761, IMG submission 66724) | Reference soil microbial communities from the Hubbard Brook experimental Forest, New Hampshire, USA - Hubbard Brook CCASE Soil... | ecosystem: Environmental > Terrestrial > Soil >...
CCCCCCATGCCCCGCTCGGGGGGCGGCTATCTTTAAGACAGAAAGAGAGTTCCGCAACATCGGAACTTTGAGGCAAACAATTGGCAGACCCGATAATTTTCTACTTCCTCAGCTTGTTTTGGTCGTAAAGACCACAACGCAGATATGAACTCGGCGCTTAACCTGGCGCGTCAAAACACAATTCCATAAAAATGGTTGCCACATTCAGGGCAAATACTGGTATGATTCTTTGGGGGTGCTTATCAGAGAGTATCCCCAAAGAACACCAGACCGGAAATATCCCATACCGCAAGGCAGGGCAGGGATTGATGAAGACCAGATTTTTGGTCTCTTTATTATCGATTATCCCGCTCGCCGGAACGTTGGTGCGCGTCGTTCCGCCGCCCAGGCCGCCTCCCCTGGCAATCGCTGGCCGGAAAACTGTTCGCAGGGACAAGTTCACGGCGCAGCTCCAGCAATCCTCCAAATTATTCGTCAGCGGCGATTTCCATGACGCCGCCGCGGTTGCCCAGCGAGGCTATAGTGACGCGCTACACGCGGGCGAACCGCAAATTGCGGCGCGGTTTCTCAATAGTTTGGGCCGCTGCCGCTTCGCCCTGCGTCAGTATCGGGAGGCCCTGCAGACGTATCTTGAGGCGCGCAACCTGGCGGAAACGTCGGGTGAACATGCCGCCGCCGCAACGGCGGATTTGAATATTTCCTCACTGTATTCCCAACTTGGACAAATAGACGCCGCCACTGAGGCGGCCGGTCGCGCAATGCGGCGTTTGTCCGGCCCGGACCGCCTCGCGCAACTCCCCAAATTGATGACCTATCTGGCTGGACTGCAAGCCGTCCGCGGCCGCATGCCGCAGGCTCTGGATCTCTACAGGCAAGGAATTGCCGGCGCCGAACGCGTGGGCGACCAGGAAGTGTACGCCTTAGCGTGGAACGATTTGGGCTACAGATACCTCGAACGCGGTCAACTTCCCCAAGCCGAGCCCGCCCTCCTGGAAGCCTATCGCGTGCGCAAACTCAACCATCTGCGCAGTATCGAAAGCTCCTATCGGAATCTCGGCATGTTGCGTTTGGGGTTAGGCGACTCGCGCTCCGCTTCCGCGCTGCTGGATCGGGCCGTGGCCCTTTCCAAGCAGCCTGGCGGCCTGCGCCCGAACTGGGAGGTCTATTATGCGCGCGGCTGTGTCCGCCTGCGGCAGAACCGCATCCAGGATGCTCTGGACGACCTGCGTATCGCCGTGCGCCTGGCCCGCAATTGGCGCCGGGAGACGTTCCCCGACGATGCCACCCGCATCACCACCGAAAACATCGTCCAAAGGGTCCACTCCGCGCTGGTGGAAGCCGGAAACAAGCTCTATTTCGCCACTCACCGCCGCGCACTCGCGCAAGAGACTTTCGAGTCCGCGGAGGCCAACCGGGCCGCCAGCCTGCGCGCGCTTCTGGCGGAGCCCCACGATTGGCGCCGCAATCTGCCCGCCGAATACTGGGAGACGCTGCAGAAGCTCGAAGCCGCCGAGATGGCATTGCTGCGATCGCCAGGAGCGCTTGCCGTCGAACGGGTTCGTCAATTGCAAGGCGCGCTGATCCAGTGGGAGTCGCGCGCCGGATCGAACATCGATGTGGATCTGCCGGATCTCCTCGAACATACGCGCCACAGCCTTCGTCCCGAAACCGCTTTCCTCGCTTTTCACCTGGCCTCGCCCGATTCCTACCTTTGGGCCGTATCGCGTGAGAGCTTCGCGCTCTATCGCCTGCCTGCCGGGCCGGAGATCGGCGCGCAGGTAACTCGTTTCACCAAAGCTGTCCGCCAGGGGAGCGATACGGCCCAGGCGGCTGGTTCCCGTATCTTCCGTACGTTGTTTGGACAACTGGATCCGGTATTCCGGGAAAAGCCGCGATGGCTGCTAGCGCTGGATGCGCAATTGTTCGAGTTGCCTTTCGCCGCGCTGGTCGAGGAAACCCGCGCGCTGGGCCCCGTTTTCCTGGCCGAGCGTCATTCTTTGCAGATCGCTTCCGGCGCCGGGATGTTGTCGCCGGACCTCCTCGGCCGCCGCTTTGCCGAGGGTCCATTCATAGGCGTCGCCGACCCCGTTTACAACACGGCCGATCCGCGGTGGAAGGGGTCACAACCCAGCCCCTGGCTCGGATTCTTCACCGCGCGAGCGGGCGATTCCGCGGCTGCCGGCGATCTTCACCTGGCGCGGCTCGCCGGCAGCGCGCGGGAGGTGGCCGATTGCGCGGCCGCCTGGAGCGGTTCGCGCACGCCCATACTGCTCGAAGGCCCGTCAGCTTCCCGCCAGCGCCTGCTGGCGGCGCTGAGTCAGCATCCCGGCGTCCTGCACTTTGCGGCCCACATCATGCATTCCGGCCCCGATTCCAGCCCCAATGATAGCCGCCTTGCGGGTTCCGGACGCATCGTGCTGAGCCTCACTCTTGGAGGGCAACATGAGGTCCTCAGCCCGGTCGAGATCGCCACCTGGAATCTGGAAGGTGCGCTGGTTTCACTCAGCGGCTGTAGTTCCGGATCGGCCGATACGCTTCCCGCCACGGGTTTGATGGGCCTCACGCGTGCCTGCCAAGCCGCCGGAGCCAGTGCCGTGGTGGCCAGCCGTTGGCCGACTCCGGACGATGCCGGAGCCCTTCTTCTCTACTTCTACCGCTATTTGCGCGCCGCCCCGCAAGCCGGACCGGCTGTCGCCTTGCAAAACGCACAGATCGACATGCTCCGGTCTCACACATGGCGCTCGAGCCCGCTTTATTGGGGCGCCTATTTCATCACGGGGAACCAACCATGACGGCAAACGAACTTGCTGAAGAAACTGCGGACGACCGGCAGGTGTCCGCCCACCCTTGCTGGATCGAGCTGGTCGAGAAAATCAGGCAAAACGATCCCGACGGATTGGAGGAGTTGTATCGGGTCTTTTCGCGCGGTGTGCGTTACTATCTCTGCCGGCAACTCGGCCCCCAGGATCTGGACGACCGGGTCCACGACACGTTTATTGTCGTGGCGCAAGCTATCCAGCGGGGAGAGTTGCGCGAACCGGATCGCCTCATGGGCTACGTGCGGACTATTGTGCGCCGGCAGGTGGCCGCCCAAATCGAAGATAATGTTCTCTGCCGCAGGCAACAGTTCGATCTGGATTGGGGACTGGCCGTACGGGACACCAGCAGCAATCCCGAACAAGCTGCCATCCGGCAGGAGAATCAGCAGATTGCCGTCAGAGTTTTGAAAAGTATTGCGCCCCGCGATCGCGAGATTCTGATACGCTTTTATCTGTGGGAACAGTCGGCGGAGCAAATCTGTGCGGAGATGGCATTGACGGATACGCAGTTCCGGCTGCTCAAGTCGCGCGCCAAGGCTCGCTTTGGCCAACTCGGCAGAAGAAAGGTTACAAAACGCCTAGTACCTTTTAGTGAGAATAATTGGAGGGAGATACCACTTAAGAAATAGTGCTGGTGGTTTTGTACTCCGAAAGGAACGGTGCAGCCGTGCAGTTCGCCGATAATCGTCACGCCGCTGACGACGTTCTGGAGCGGTATTCGATGGGCCGCTTGGCTGGGCCGGAATTGACGGAGTTTGAGGAGCACCTGCTTGTGTGCGAGCCCTGTCAGGACAGGCTGGCCCACGAGGACAATATCAGGCAGCGAGTGCGCGATGCGGGCGCGGTGTTGCAGGAAGCCCCGGCTGCAGGCCGCTCGCGAATCCCGAAATTAGCTTTGGCTTTAGGCATGGCCGCGGTCGGCTTGGTGGTCTTTGCGGGCATCGGCTGGCAGTCTTTTCGCCTTTCCGCGACACCGCCGGCCGTGATTCTGCTCCAAACCACGCGCGGCGCGGAAAATCCGTCGTTGGCCGCCGCGCCCGCTGGCAAGCCTCTCACGTTGGTGCTCGATGTCACAGATTTACAGCAATTCTCCGAATATGGGCTGGAAGTAGTGGATGCCGCTGGGCATCCTCTGTTTCAATCCGCCGCCGCCCGCCAGGACGGCAAACTGCAAGCCACGCTCGCCCGTGGGTTGGCGGCCGGCGCTTATTTCGTCCGTGTGTATACTCCCGCCCGGGAACTGCTTCGCGAATACGCCCTCCCGGTGCGCGGTCGCAATTGAACTCATCTTTTTCCTGCATCCAGCATCACCGCGCTCTCGTCGGTGAAGGCTCCCTTGCCCTGGCAAAAAATGAACTCGTCGTAATCCGTGTTGCGATGGAAGAAGGGCACGTTCAGGGCATGATCGGGCGAATGTCGCGCATGTTGACTTCCATGCCAGCGCGTCTGACTGAGTCGCAAGATAGTGGTATATTCAACTGCATAGCTTTGGGGTTCTTCGCGAATGCTCGACGGCCTGGTTCCCAATGCCAACTACCCTCACCGACGGCCGAGCCGTTCTCGAAGCAGCGAATATGCTGCAAAGCATGGGCGCCTCGCAAGTCTTCGTCTTTGGCTCATTGGTCAGCGAATTGCGGCCGGATTCTGTCATCGATATGGCGGTATCGGGTCTGCCTGCCAGGCTCTATTTTTCCGCGGTCAGCAGAGCCTCCGACATCCTTGGACGGCCCGTTGATCTCGTGGATTTGGACGACGACACCGCATTGGTTCGCTACCTTGTGGAAAGTCAAGAGTTGATCCGTGTCAGGTGATCTTGCGGTTAAGATACGACTGGGACTCGACGATCTCGCCACGGTGCGCGAGCAGATGTCGCAGCTAATCGCTAGAAGCTAGACCGCCCGATTCAAACGTTGGGGTTATTGAGACTGCGGCCGCTTGCGCGATGCTGCATTCGTTCTATACGGAAATCGAGAAGATTCTAAAGGTCATCGCTCGTGGGCTGGGCGAACCATTGCCGGCCTCGGAAGCATGGCATAAGGGACTACTGAATCAAATGGCCGCACCTACGAATGCCCGGCCGGCGGTGATTACTACGGATCTCGTCGAAGAATTGAGCGAATTTCTGGCGTTTCGTCACTTGTTTCGGGGCGCCTCGATTGCACTGATGCGCTGGGACAAACTCGCTCCGCTCATCGCAAGAGTCGATCAGGTGTACAGCCAGGCGAAGCGGGAGATCGAGGCCTTTTGCGGCTTCCTAAAATCTCATGGCGAGCACCGCGAATAACAAGCGTTTCAAGGAAGGAAGTAAAGGCCGGGCGTAATCTGCATTGTTCTCCCCATAGATCCGTCAGCACCAGTCTCGGGGTTGGTCGGGAGATTTTGCGGAGTTCCTTCCGAAGAAGCTATTCGTTTGCGCCGGCCTACTTCTTCTCCATCCAGCTCATCCAATACTCCTTCCACTCCACGCCCTCCCCCGCCGGCAGCACATCGATGGGATTCAGTCCGTCCAGCATCACCGCGCTTTCGTCGGTAAACGCCTTTTTCCCCTGATTGGCAAGAGCCTTGGGATGCGGGCCGTGATGGATGCCGCGCGGATGCAGCGTGGCCATGCCCGCCTTGATATTGTCGCGGCTGAAGAAATCGCCGTCGTGATAGAAAATGAACTCGTCGTAATCCGTGTTGCGATGGAAGAAGGGCACCTTCATGGCATCCGCGTCCTGCTCCAGAGGCCGCGGCAGAAAGCTGCAGATTACCGCGCCCTGGGTGACGAAAGTCGTATGCGCGCTGGGCGGCAAATGCGCGCGATGGCTCATGATCGGGCGAATGTCGCGCATGTTGATCTTCCACACCACCAGATCGCCCTTCCAACCCACCACATCCATAGGGTTGAACGGATAGAACACCTTGGAGATTTCGTCGTCCACCTTGATGCGAATCTCCCACTCGCGGTCGTCGTCCAGGCGCGGCGCGGGATCGGGCGTCGAGATCGTTGCGGGATCGTACAACGCGTGTTGCCCCAACAGTCCTTTGTCCGGCTGGTCGAATTCGCCGTGGGATTGCACGATCAGAAAGAAATTATCGGTGGTGTCCGGATCGATTCGGTAGGTGACCGCGCGCGGCACGACGATGTAGTCGCCGCGCTCGAACCGCATGGGGCCGAAATCCGTTTCGATAGTGCCCTCGCCGCGGTGTACGAAAATCAGTTCGTCGCCATCCGCGTTCCGATAATAGAACGGCATGGGCGCGGCGCGGCGCGACACGTAAAGCTTCACGTCCCGGTTCCCCAAGAACGCCACCGGCAGCCCTTGCGGATCGGTCAGGTCGGGCGGCTCCAGCCGGTTCAGGTCGAAGCAATGGGGCCGCAGCTTGCCTTCGAACCGCACCCATCCGGTCGGCGCGTGGGTGTGATAAAGATGCGCGCTCTTGCCGTAAAAGCCTTTACGCCCGTGTTCCTCCTCGAAGGTCCCTTCCGGCAAACCGACGTGGGCTTGCGAGGCAACTTTGCCTTTTTTCAGCGGATACATGCACTCCTCCCGCTTCTATGGTGGCACAGGGCTTCAGCCTGTGAATGGTGGCATGGGCTTTAGCCTCTGAATGCGGCCACCCTCTATACTGACCATAGGGACATCACCATGCACAAGCTCACCAAATTTTTCACAATCCTCTTACTGGCGGCGCTCGCCGCAACTTGGACCGCAAGATGGGCGCCCGCGCAGACCGCAAACCCGGACGCCGCCACCATGCAGGCGCTGCTTTCCGAGGTGCGCCAATTGCGGCACACGGTCGAAAAAACGCTATCGTTAGGCCCCCGGATGCAAATCCTCTTGCAGCGTGCGCAGTTTCAGGAACAAAAGGTATCGCGGGTCTCGCAGCAATTGGACGAAGTCCGCAAGCAGATCGCCGCCGAAACGGCCAGGCAAAACGGCGCCAACGAAAGGCTCACTAAGATCGAACAGGACATTTCCGCCGAATCCGACGCCGGCCGCCGCGCGCAACTGGAAGACATGCGCGCTGGTCTGAAAATGGTCGTCGGCAATGGTCCGGATCAGCAATTGCGGGCCCGCGAAACCGAGCTCGCCAATTCGCTCGATACCGAGCAGGCCGCGCTCAACGAATTCAACGAAAAGCTGGATGCCTTGGAGCGTCAACTCGAAGCTCCCCCCGCCTCCAGCCAGCGCTGAATCGCCCGGGACTAGTGAATCACCTGGCGCCGTTGCGCTTCAGCCAGTCCCGCACAAAAGCGCTCCGCCACGATCTCCGCTTCGCCTCCCGTGATTTCGCCCCACCAGCGGCTCCACAAATATTCTCTCTTCCCGTTGTGTCTGTCCCGGAATTATAGCGCTTCTGAGGGTGACAGCAGGATTCGCAAGTCGCGATTTCCGCTGGGAGGAGAGGAAATGAAGCGCCGATTATTGATCTCGGGGTTGTTGTCGGCCGTCGCGGCAGTCGCCGGCTCGCTGGCAAATACAATGGGTGTTTACAATTTGGGTGGGAGCTATCCTACCTCGATGAGCGAAGGAGTCGAGCGCATTGCGCAACTCGGCGGCCATGTGGCCCGCGTCGCGCTCTCTCCCACCTATTACAGCGAGTACAATGCCGGCACCGGTTGCTATCCGGGCTACTCGTTGAGCGCAATCGCGCGCCAAGCCGACGTGAAGCGCGCTCTTGATAATGAGTCCATTGCGGTTTTCATGCTCACCGCCTATGACGGCGCGACCTTCGGCGACTGCCAGGGCGCGCGCTGGGTGAATCCGTCTTTCTACACCCCTGCCAATATGGCGGCTCTCGTCCTGGAATACAGCGATTTCACGCTGTACCTGTATCAAACGTATCAAGGAACGAACAAGCAGTTCATCGTCTCCGATTGGGAAAGCGATAATGCCGTTTATTGCGGGCAAGCATACACCTACGCGACCCAGCCGAAATTCCGATCCGATTGTGACGTCAATTATGCCGCCCTTTATGGGAACAGCTCTGCCGCCGAATCGATTGAAGGTCTGAAGCTTTGGTACCAGACGCGGCAGCAGGGCATCGCCGAGGGTCGCAATCGCGCCGCGGCCGAGGGGCTCGCAGGCGTCCGGGTCCTTTTCGCGCCCGAGTTCTGCAGCGTACACGCCCTGCACGACGCAGGCTTTCAAAGCGTCCTCTACGACGTTTTGCCGTCGGTGCTCGCCGATTATGTCTCATATTCTGCGTACGAAAGCATAAACGCCCCCGACCCGGCGGACACGCTTATGGCCGACCTGAATATTATCCGCAACGTGGCCGGCTCAAGCTCCATTATCGTTGGCGAGGCTGGCTTCTCCCTATCCTTCTGGGGCGCCCAAGCGGTTCCCCGAACCGATGCCGTCGTCTCTGCCGCGCAGGCTTGGGGCGTCACCTACACCTTCCTCTGGAATCTATATGACGGGGGGCCTCAGGAAGACTTTGGATTGTACGATTTGCACGGGAATGCGACGCTTCTGGGCGTGTATTTCCAAAGCAAGCTGAACGGCGTGCCCGGGCAGCCCTCGTTCCACACGCTCTAACCCTAACGCTGGATCCCTACAGCCTTCGCATCGATCTGCGCTAGTGTCCTGTCCCGGCCTGCTCCGGCGACATGTAAGGCACGGTCCCCACCGCTGCGCCGGGGGGGCGTCAGGGGATCCTCTGTCGGCAGACTGGTGTGTTCCGCGCAAGCGGACTTGGCTCGTGCTCGCCGACTTCGTGTATCGCGCAAATGTTCGGCTGACCCGCGCTCAGCCTGCATGCGCGCCCTTCGGGTTGAGCTCCCGCCACAGCCAGATCCGCGCCAAGCGCCAGTCCCGAATTACCGTGTTGGGATGCACGCCCAGCGTCTCGGCCGTCTCTTCCACGCTCATCCCGCCGAAGTAGCGGAGTTCCACCACCTGCGCCTTGCGTGCGTCGAAGCCGGCCAGTTCGTTGAGCGCATCGTCCAGCGCCACCAGCGCAGCCGATTTCTGAGGCGAAAAGACCAGGCCCTCGTCCAGCGGGAGTACGTGCGCGCCGCCGCCCCGCTTCCCCCGGCAAAGCGCGCGCGCGTGATCCACCAGGATGTGCCGCATCAGCCGGGCGGCCACGCCCAGGAACTGCGCCCGGTTCTGCCAGTCCACCTGCGTCTGGTCCACCAACTTCAGATAGGCCTCGTTCACCAGCGCGGTCGTCTGCAAGGTGTGGCCGCGCCGCTCCATGCGCATGTAGCGATGGGCGATACGCCGCAGTTCGCCTTCCACCTGGGGCAGCAACCGGTTCAGGCACTCCTGGTCTCCGGCCCTCCAGCGGAGGAGTAGTTCGGTCACTTGCTCGGGTCCCGCCGGTTCCAAAGTTTTTCACCCGGTCGTTGTGTCTGTCCACGAATTATAGCGCTTCTGACGGGCGTAGCAGCTTCGTCGCCGAAGAGCGGGGCTCAAGCCCCGCGCCGGCTGAAAAGCCCGCCCTCCAGGTTTTCCTTCGCTACCTGTGCGAGCTGTCTACTGGCTCCACGCTCTTGCCATTTATCCTCTGGTACCAGAGTTCCCTCTCGCCGGTTTCGGGATCGACCCAGGCCACCTCGAGGTTGGCGGGTTGCTCGTCCTCTTTTTCCTTTGCTTTGGATGGTTCCGGCTGCGGCTTTGGCTGGCGGGCGCTTTTGATGCTTTCCAACTCCTTGTAGGCTTTGAAGTAGGCGCGTTCCAGGCGGCCGGTTACCAGGGTCATCCGCCGGAACATGGCCTCGCAGGCTTCGATGGAGGAATCTTTGGCCAAGGAACTGGCTTCGTAAGCTTCCGCGCGGACCAGCTTCCACTGGGCGATAGCCGCCTGATCGACCAGGTACTGCTCGGCCGCGTTTTGAGGCTGGTACAGATTTTGGAGGCCGTCGTGGATTTCGTCAAACTCCTCTTGATTTTCGCCAGGCAAAACTACCTTACGGGCGCGCAGCCCGTGACGCAGCGCATTCATGGAGGCCGCGGCTTTGCCTGCGGGTGTTTTCGGACCCGTAGCATGTCGTGCATTGCGGCGATTTGCCGCGATTTGTCTCTTTGTTGCCATACAGTTACCTTGATCGAGCAAACGGAGCCATTCGGCGAGTTCGGCGCGCCAACAACGGGCAAGGATGCCTGTCCTACTGCGCGCTGCGCTCGCCAACATCGGCAAAAAAAAACGCCGATGTTACGAGGGGGCGAGGGGGCGGCGCGGCGATTTGCTGACCGGCCGCGTAGGTTCTGCTGCATTCAAGTTAGCATTGGGGCGGCGCGGAATCGGTTACGGCGCGGATCGAGAGGGATTGCATGTTATTGGGATATAAGGAGGTTATCGGGCTACAGGAAATTTCACCGATGTGTGACTGGGCATCTGGCGACGGCCAGTGGGCAGGCAAGGATGCCTGATTGGCCATTTCCGAGAAGCGTCCAGTGGGCGAAGACCGCATAACGAAGCCCAGGCCGCCAGCGTGACGAACGTCTCGGCGGCCAACGGGGGTTTCGAGGCATGCAGATAACCCGCCACTTTAACACCGCTCGAAGGCTCACTCCCACCGCGCAGAGCCGCCTTGAACGACGAGATGCCTCCCTGCACTGGTTTGGAACAGACGCCAATGCTCCGACCGGGACGCCGCCGGGAACGCGCTCAGCGTGTAGTCGGGCGAGAGGTGTAAATGGAATCCTCCAAGCCGATCCGCGGCGAAAGATGTAGCCAGGAGTACGTCGGTCGCATTTACCAGGTAACGTCGCTCCGTCTGCCCGTCGTTGAAGACGAAGCGCAACACAGCCTCCTGGTGGCTCCCGCCTTTGGCTGCATCCCAGTCTTCGCCGTAGATCTTGCCGCTGTCGGCGTCCTCAGGTTCGTACCAATCAAGGGACCCCGTGATCAACTCGTCGCCTCGAACGAGACGCCAGGGGCACTGCAAGTGCAGCCTATACTCCTGACTTATGTCCGTGCTGCGCGGGGTTCCCTGTGCGAAGCCGAATGTTCGCGTATTCCCCGCGTGTGAAGCATCTGTGAGCTTGAGGCCCACGAGGGCCTGAAGCGCACTCTCTAGGACGAATCCGTTCATGTCTTCACTGAACCCCTGCAGAGCACCCGAAGAGCGCCTTCATGAGTTCGAGTATTTCTTCCCTCGTGAGGCCCTGCTTGGCGATCTCATCGTGCAGAAGCCTTCTCTGCCCCGGCGTCAAGCTCTTCCCGCACTGCTTGCAGATACTTGGCTGCTGCCCAGTCGATGTCGGCTTGCTGTCCAAGCCTGGCTCTGCGCTCTGCAGGACACGTAGATTGTGTCCACCACCTTGTAGACGATATAGCCAACCGCCGCGACCGTGCCACCGTGGCGGCTACGTCGCATGCACCACTTCCAACGCAGATGCCAGTGAGTGCTATCGCCCCGGCAGCGGAGGGCTGCCGGGCCGGTTGCCTGGAGCGATGTTTTTTTTACTGTTGCATCATGTTGCATTTTGGTTCGACCTGCTTGATCGTCAGCCTCGGGATGAACCACTGGTTGCGTACTCTCACGTTACCATGGCTGGGCGGCGGGGTTTTGCGGGAAAATGATTGTTTGAGGCTTGTTTTCTATGCGTTAAGGCGCGCCGAGGATGGGCGAACGGCCAAGGCTAAGTGGAGCTACAAGCCCGGTGGGGGCGTATGGCGCCGCCCCATTGAGGATCGGCAGTGCCTCTGTAAACCGGGACAGTTGCCCCAGCAGTTACCTCGGCGGGACCTTCAGTTGGGACTCAAGGTCGCTGTACTCTGTTTGGTTCCCCGTTGCGTCGATGGCGAGCCGCAGGTCCTCGCGAGCCTCGTCGGTTCGCCTTTCGTCTATCAGGACCAGCACAAGATTCCGGCGGGCCTGCACGAGAGTCGGGTCCATTTGCACTGCCCGGCGAAGGAGGGGTTCGGCTTCGCGAGGGCTGCCGCGGGAGGCTAACCCCGCTCCGTAGTCGTTCAGGAACCCCGCGATGCGATTGGGGGCGGCACCGAGCCTGATGGCGTCGCCATGGTAGCCAGGGCTTCTGGGTATTTGCCACGGCGGAGGGCGATCAGGCCGGCGAACTCCCGCATCGTGGGATCGTGCGGCGCCAGGGCGACTGCAGCCTGCGATTCAGGGGCGGCTTGATCCGGGCGGCCGGTGCGAAAAAGCAGAAGGGCCAAGTCCTGGTGGTAGCCGGGCTCGGAGGGCTCCAGGTGGATGGCCGCCGCCAGTTGGGGTTCAGCCTCGCGGTACCGGCTTTGTTCCATGAGGGTGGTGGCCAGATTAGCGCGCATATAACCGCTGTCGGCGACGGCGATGGAGTGCCTAAAGAGGGTCTCGCTGTCGTGCCAGAATCCGATCTGGCGGATGGTGAGGAGCCCGAGTGTCGTCAGAACTGCGCCAGCCGCCCACGCCGCCACCCGGCGCAGCGCCCGCTGTTTTCCCGCCCACTGAGAGGCAGCCCAAGCCACGCCTATCACGACGCCCATCATCGGTATATGCATGAAGCGGTCGGTCATCGCCTGGCGGCCGGACTGAACCAGCCCGGCGTTCGGCAGCAGCGTCACGACAAACCATGCCCAAGCG
>Ga0070761_10002103_pt1 | contig 12345 bp, 8 predicted proteins | sample HubBroMetageREF1_FD_66724 | JGI IMG/M metagenome (GOLD analysis project Ga0070761, IMG submission 66724) | Reference soil microbial communities from the Hubbard Brook experimental Forest, New Hampshire, USA - Hubbard Brook CCASE Soil... | ecosystem: Environmental > Terrestrial > Soil > Temperate...
AAAAACCTTTTGTCCGAACGTACCGTGGTGCGTGCTCACCTCATGCGCAACACGGTCCACCTGGTGACCGCCGCAGACTTCCTAAGCTTCCGCCCGCTGTTTCAGCCCCTAATGGAACGCGCCCTATCCGGGAACTCCGCCGCGCCTGCCGCCTCCGCCGCGCCTGCCTCCCGCCGCCGCGCCTGCCTCCGCCGCCCCGGCCGGCGCCCACGATGTGCGCATTAGTCCGGTTTCGTAATATCCAGTTCCGGGAGGTGTCACCCCGGTTCGTTCCGGCTCATATTTAGACCCCGTGCCTGCGCGGGCCGCCAGGGGACTTACGGTAGGGGCATGGACGACAAGGAGATCATGGCTCACATCGATGACCTCATCCAGACCGAGCACAAGCTGCGCGAGCAGCTTGCCGCAGGTCAGCTGACCAGCACGCGGGAGCGCGAGCAGCTGAAGGCCGCCGAGGAAGCCCTCGACCAGTGCTGGGACCTGCTCCGGCAGCGGCGGGCACGCAGCGAGTTCGGGGAGAACCCGAACGAGGCGACCGCCCGCCCGGTCGGCGAGGTCGAAGGGTACATGCAGTAGGTCGAGTTGTCCTAGCTAAAAAGGGAGTGGCGTGCGTATCGCGAGATTCGCCAAAGGCGACGGGGTCGCGTACGGCGTGGTGGAGGGCAGCGGGCCCGGGTTGACGATCGCGGAACTGTACGGGCACCCGTTCGGGGTGGATCCGGGCGGTGTCCGGCTGACCGGGAACCGGTACCCGCTGGCCGAGGTGCGGCTGCTCGCGCCGGTGCTGCCGAGCAAGGTCGTGGCCGCGGGCCGGAACTACGCCTCGTACGCGGGAGAGATGAACGGCGAGCCGCCCGCCAAGGGGTCTGAGCCCGTCCTGTTCCTCAAGCCGTCCACGTCGGTGACCGGGCCCGGAGACGCGATCAAGTACCCGGTGAAGCTGACCGAGCGGGTCGACTTCGAGGGCGAGCTCGCGGTCATCATCGGCCGGCTCTGCCGCGGCGTGCCCCGGGAGCGGGCCGAGGAAGTGATCTTCGGCTACACCTGCGCGAACGACGTCACCGCGCGGGACCTGCAGGCCCGGGACGGCCAGTGGACCCGGGCCAAGGGCTTCGACACGTTCTGTCCGCTCGGGCCGTGGATGGAGACCGGGACCAACCCGGCCGACCTCGAGCTCGTCACCACCGTGAACGGCGCCGTCCGCCAGCAGGCCCGCACGTCCGAGCTGCTGTGGGACGTGCCCGGGCTGATCGCGTTCGTCAGCCAGGTGATGACCCTGCTGCCCGGGGACGTCCTGCTCACCGGGACGCCGGCCGGGTTCGGCCCGCTGACCGACGGGGACGAGGTGTCAGTCACGATCGAAAGCATCGGGACGCTGACCAACCGGGTGGTCATCGGCGACTGAGCCCAGCCCAGGAACCCAGCCCGAGGAACTCAGCCCAGGAATTCCCGCAGGTGCCGCAGCTGGCGCTCGATGTGCGCCCCCGGCACCTCGTGCCCGGTGAACGGGTGGACGGCTAGGTCCTTGCCCGCCGCGATCTCGTTGTACGCGGCGAACACCGTGGACGGCGGGCAGATTATGTCCATCAGCCCCACCGACAGCAGGCACCGCGCGGTGATCCGGCGGGCCAGGAGCGCGCAGTCCACGTACCGCAGCGTGTCCAGCGCCGCCGGGATCAGGTCGACCTGGTGGGCCAGGAACTCGGGCACCTCGGTGTAGGGCGCGTGCGGGGCCAGCGTGATGGCCCGCTGGATGTCGCACAGGAACGGCACGTCGGCGTGGCACACCGCGACCAGCTGCGGGACCAGCGCGGCGGCCGCCAGTGCCAGCCCGCCGCCCTGGCTCGCCCCGGTCACCGCCACTCGCGAGGCGCCGGTCAGCGCGCATGCCGTCTCGACCGCCCGCACCGCGTCGGTGAACAGACGGGTGTAGTAGTAGTCCTCGGGCCGCGCGATGCCCCTGGTCATCACCCTCGCGTTCTCCGGGCCCGCGTGCCACCCGTCCGCGTGATCGCCGGTGGCGCCCGTACTCCACCGCCCGCCCTGACCCCGGGTGTCCATCACCAGCAGGGCGTAGCCGAGCGCGGGCAGCAGCACGTGCTCGGCCGGGCGGTCGCGCCCGCCGCCGTAGCCGATGAACTTCACCACCACCGGGGCCGCGGCGTCCGGCCCGCCCGCGGGCCGCAGGTACCACGCCTTGATCCGGTCGCCGCCCGCTCCGGAGAACTCGGCGTCGTAGACCTCGAGCGGCGCGTACGCGCCGGCCTCGTACCGGGTCAGGGCCGGCTCGGCCGCCGCGGCGCGGGCCTCGTCCAGCCGCCGCTGCCACCATAGGTCCAGTTCGGCGGGCTCCTGCGTACTGGTGCGGTAGCCGGCGAGCTGTTCGGCGGGCAGGTCATACCAGGGCATCGGTTCCTCCTCCAGCCTTAGCGCGGATATAGCCCTACCATTTTCCTTGTGACGGCCGACCCCCAGGCGAGCGGTGAACAGCCGCGGCGTGGGCCTTTTGAATTCCGGGGGCGCCGGGCCGCCGCGCTGATCGCCCTGGCGCTGGGCGTGGCGGGCTTCGTCATCTCGGCCACGGGGATGGCGACCCAGCTGCTGCCCCGGAGGTTCACGGCTCCCCAGCAGCAGCAGATCAAGAACTGGGAAATCTCCAGCCGGTGGCAGCAGCTGTCCGCCGGGCAGATCTTCCCGGCCTCGGTCCCCTACCAGCTGTCCGACACCGTGCTCCAGGATGCCACGCCGCTGAACCTGGACGCGCTGCGGATCGGCATCGCGCCGCAGTCCAGCTGCGGTGTCGGCGACCTTACCTCGGCCGCGGCCAAGGTGCTGCGCCGCGACGGGTGCAAGGCGGTCCTGCGTGCCACCTACGTGGACGCCACCTGGAGCTACGTGATGACCGTCGGCGTGGCGGTGCTGCCCAGCGAGGCCGCGGCGGCCAAGGCCTACCGGAGCCTGTTCCAGCCGCAGCTGGCCGCGGCCGACGACGCCGCGGCGAGCCGGCTGGCCGCCGGGATCCAGGTCGTCCGGTACCGCGGCCCCGCGGGCGCCATGTACGACTACAGCAGGCAGATCTCCCATAGCTTCCCCCCCGACGGCCCGTACCTGGTCATGTACGCCGTCGGGTACGCGGACAGCCGGCCGCGTGTGCCCGTGACCTCCGACCGCTATTCCTACGAGGAGATGAGCAGCCTGGCCCAGGGCGTCGCCGGCTCGGTCGCGGACACGCTGGGGCGGCCGCCCGCGAGCCCGCACTGCCCGGGAACCCCCGGATGCTGAGCCGTCCAATGCTGGCCCGTCCGATGCTGGCCCGTCCGATGCTGAGCCGTCCGGTGCTGGCCCGCCGCGTCAGCGCGGTCCTGGCCGTGCTCGGCTGCTCCGTCTCGCTGGCCGTGCTGCCCGGCACCGCTGCGTCGGCCGACACCATCCGGGACAGTCAGCAGTGGGTCCTGAACATGATGAACGTGCCCGCCGCCTGGCAGGTGACCCAGGGCGGAGGCGTCACCGTCGCGGTGATCGACAGCGGGGTGTACAAGAACATCAGCGACCTGACCGGATCGGTCAGCGACGGCCCCGACTACACCGGCATCAGCACCCGGTCGTCCAACTCGAACTGGGGCGTGCACGGCACCTGGATGGCCTCGCTGATCGCCGGCCACGGCCACGGGCCCGGCGGCGACGACGGGGTCATCGGCATCGCGCCCGGCTCGAAGATCGTGTCCGTCCGGGTCATCCCGGACCGGACCGACCCGCACTACGGCCGGTACGAGCACGAGCAGGAGCCGAACATCCAGGACTCGCTGGCCCGCGGCATCGAATGGGCCGTACAGCACGGCGCCAAGGTGATCAGCATGTCGATCGGCTACAGCGCGCCGGACGGCGCGGTCAGGCAGGCCCTGCAAGACGCCTTCTCCCACGGCGTGGTGGTGGTCGCCTCGGCCGGGAACTCCGGCGCGCCGTCCGGGACCAGCGACGTCGGCTATGCGCCGGAGTCCTTCCCCGCCGATTACCCCGGCGTGATCAGCGTAGGCGCGGTCAACTCAGCCGGGGCAGTGGCCAACTTCTCCAGCGACAACCTGTCCGTCCAGGTCGCCGCGCCGGGAGTGAACGTCCCGGCCCAGGGCCGGGACGGACAGTACTGGTGGGTCAGCGGCACCAGCCCGGCCTGCGCCCTGGTGGCCGGGGTCGCCGCCTTGATCAAGTCGAAGTACCCCGACCTGGCGCCCAACCTGGTCGCCAGCGCCCTGACCTCGACCACCACCGGCCGGCCGCCCGGCGGCTACGACAGCCAGGTCGGCTTCGGCATCGTGAACGCGGCCGCGGCCCTGGCCAAGGCGGGCAAGCTGGCCGGTGACCCGCCCGACCCGGCCGGCATCGCGTCCGCCGCCCGCTTCGGCGGCGGCCCCGCCGCGGTCGCCCAGGCCCCGGTGCGCCCGCGCGGATCCGGCTGGCTGATCCTGTTCGTCCTGCTCGCGCTCACCTCCCTAATCCTGACCGGCGCCGCAGGCGCCCGCCTAACCGTCCTCCGCCGGAGCCCCCAGTGACCCCCCGCCCCCAACCCCCCGACCAGCACGCCGAGCCCTCCGCCCGCCCCGAGCCCTCCGACCATGACCTCGACCAGTCATCGGCGGTCGACCATGTTCCTGGCTCGGTGCCGCTGGATGACTTCGCCAGCCGCGTGCTCGACGTGGTGGATTCGATCCCGGCCGGGCGCGTCATGTCCTACGGCGACATCGCCGAGTACCTCGGCGCCGGCCTCGGCCCGCGGCAGGTCGGCCGGGTGATGTCCGTGTACGGCGGTGCGGTGGCCTGGTGGCGCGTGATCCACTCCGACGGCACCCCCGCACCCGGTCACGACAGCCGAGCCCTCCAGCACTACCTGGCCGAAGGCACGCCACTCCGCTCGGCCCGCCCGCCCGTCCGGGTAGACATGCGCCGCGCCCGCTGGCCCGGCCATCCCTAGCGCCTCATCAGATAACGCTGACCGTCTCCCAGGCGGGGCCTGTGTGCCCCGAGCCCCAAACGCCCGGGACCACCTATTGAGGTGCGGGTACCCCTGGCCTCTTCTAGCGGGGCCAGGGTACCCCCGGCCCCAAACGTCCGCGCCCGTCATACGGGGCGCGGGTGCCCCGGGCCTCTTCTTGCGGGGCCAGGGTGACCCCGGCCCCAAACGACGGCGTTTCACGGGAGGTGCGCCTGCCGCCGACCTCAGCGCCTGGGGCTGACGTGACTGCTGATGCGGTCTGCTCGGGAGTTCCGATGATTGTGGACCGCTACCTCGCTCAGAACGAGGTAGCGGTCCACGGTAATCCAGATGCCGGCCCGGGCGCCCGGATTGCGGCTTTTGCCGGGTTCCGTCCTGGGCTCGGCCGCAGTCGGCGAACGCCATCGTGGCGAGTTGCGTGGTTTGCCATGATTCATCACCGTCTGCGCCGTGGGTCGGCCTTGCTCCAGCCCACAGCGGCGGCGTCCTGCTCCATGATCATGAAGGGGTTTGACCCCTTTTCCGGGGCACAAGTCTTCGTGATCATGGAAATCCCGCCCGGGGAGCGCGGCTGCGCCGAGCGCGGGACATCAAACCACATCCGGAGGCTCCGCCACGCCGCGACCCAAATGTTGGCGCGCTCCCTCAGTCGCCCGGATGCTCCGCAACGGCCCGATGCACCGTGATAACCGGAGCAGCCGCGCCGCCCGGCGTGGCGTCAGTGGCCTTACGTGACGGCTGCGGCGTCCAGAACACGCCGCGCACCCGCCGGGCCTGCAGATCTGAGGGAACCACCGCGAAATGTCGGTGGCATCTGCTGGAATCGACGGTGATGGAGCAAGCCCACGCGCCCGCGTACCGCCTGGTCCGCCGGCCCGCGCCGGCGGGCCCGGCGACGCGCCTGGACGAGGCGCAGCAAGCCGTGGTGGACCACGCCGGCGGCCCCCTGCTGGTGCTGGCCGGCCCGGGGACCGGCAAGACGACCACCATCGTGGCCGCGGTGGCGGACCGGATCGAGCGTCGCGGCCTGGACCCCGAGCGCGTACTCGTGCTGACCTTCAGCCGCAAGGCCGCGGCCGAGCTCCGCGAACGGATCACCGCCCGGCTGCGCCGGACCACCCGTGAGCCGCTGGCCATGACCTTTCACAGCTACGCGTATGCACTGGCCCGCCGAGAGTTCGTGCTCGCGGGCGACGAGCCCCCCAGGCTGCTGTCCGCGCCCGAGCAACTGCTCGAGGTGCGCCGTATGCTGCGCGGCGAGGCGCAGGACGGCGGGGCGCGCTGGCCGGAGGCGTTGCGGCCGGCCCTGGGCACCCGGGGTTTCGCCGAGGAGGTCCGCGACCTGCTGCTGCGGGCGGCCGAGCGCGGCCTGGACGGCCGCGGACTGAGCCTGCTGGGCAAGCGGCGCGGCCGCGAGGACTGGGCGGCCGCCGCGGCGTTCCTGGACCGGTACGCGGCCCGCTTCGACCTTGCCCCGGTCCCGGCCTACGACTACGCGGAGATCGTCCGTATCGCCGCGGCCCTGCTCACCCGCGAGGAGATCAGGCAGCGGGAGCGCGCGGCGTACGACGTGGTGTTCGTCGACGAGTACCAGGACAGCGACCCGGCGCAGGAGTCGCTCCTGCTCGCGCTGGCTGGCGATGGCCGGGAGCTGATCGCGGTCGGCGACCCGGACCAGTCCATTTACGAGTTCCGCGGCGCGGATGTGCGCGCGCTCGCCGAGTTTCCCGAGCGGTTCCGCACCGCGGCCGGGCAGCCCGCGCCCGTCATTCCGCTGCAGACCTGCCGTCGCAGCGGCACCGTCCTGCTCGCCGCGTCCCGTCGGCTGGCCCGGCGGCTGCCCCACGGGCCTATCGGCCACCGTGACCTGATCGCCGGGAACCCCGCGCCGGGCGAGATCCGCATCCTGGTCGCAGACAGCGCCACCCAGGAGGCGGCTCTGGTCGCCGACACGCTGCGCCGCGCTCACCTGGCCGACGGCGTGCCCTGGTCCTCGATGGCGGTTCTGGTCCGATCCGCCGCCCGGCAGGTGCCGCTGCTGCGCCGGGCGCTGACCGCGGCCGGCATTCCGGTCACCGTGGCCGGGGACGAGCTGCCGATGGCCGACGAGCCCGGCACCCGGCCCCTGCTCATGCTGCTCCGCTGCGCGCTGCGGCCGGCCACGCTCGACGACCAGACGGCGGCCGAGTTGCTCTGCGGCCCGTTCGGCGGCACCGATGCCCTCGGACTGCGCCGGCTGCGCCGGTCCCTGGGGCTGCTGGCCGAAGCCGGGGGCGACCGGGCCCGGGGCGGCGACCTGCTCGCCGAAGCCTTGCTCAACCCGCGGGACCTGACTGCGCTGCCGGACAGCGTCGCCGATCCGGCCCGGCGGGTCGCGGGACTGCTCGGGGCGGCCAAGGCGGCCATCAAGACCGACGGCAACGCCGAGGACGTGCTCTGGGCCATCTGGGACGCCTCCGGCCTCGCGCCGCAGTGGCAGCAGGCCTCCGCGGCGGGTGGCGCGGCCGGCGCGGCCGCGGACCGGGACCTGGATGCCGTGCTGGCCCTGTTCGACAAGGCCGCCCACTTCGCCGACACCATGCCGCCGGGCTCGCCGGCCCTGTTCGCGGACAGCCTGGCCGGGCAGGAGATCGTCGGCGACACGCTGGCCGAGCGGGCCGTTCGCGACGACTGCGTCCGGGTCCTGACCGCGCACCGGTCCAAGGGTCTGGAGTGGGACGTAGTGGTAGTCGCGGGCGTCCAGGAGGAGACCTGGCCGGACCTGCGGCTGCGCGGATCGGTGCTCGGCGCGGGGGAGCTCGCCGAGACGGTGCACCAGGATCTCGGCGACGCGGGACGGCCGGGCCGGGCGCCCGGCGGGGCCCTGGGTGCCGACGTGGACGCCGCGATGCTGGCCGCCAAGCTGCTCGCCGAGGAACGCCGCCTGTTCTACGTGGCGGTCACTCGGGCGCGGCGACGGCTGGTGGTCACCGCCGCGGGCGGCGAGGACACCGACCTGCGGCCGTCCCGGTTCCTGACCGAACTGGCCGGCGACGACGTGCCGATCGAACGCGTCGGCGGCGGCCACGGGTCCCACCGCTGGCTGTCGATGCCGGCCCTGGTCGCTGACCTGCGCCGGGCCGCCGCCGACACCGGCCGCCCGCTCGCGGTCCGGCAGGCCGCCGCGGCCCAGCTGGCCCGGCTGGCCGCGGCCGGAGTCCGTGCCGCCCACCCGCGGGACTGGTACGCGCTGACCGAGCTGTCCGACGCGAGCGCGATCGTGGCCGGCGGCGAAACCGTCCGGCTGTCGCCGTCCCAGGTCGAGTCGTTCACCCGGTGCGGGCTGCGCTGGCTGCTCGAAGCCGCGGTCGGCGCCGGCCGGTCAGACGTCCTGCGCCACCTGGGCACCGTCATTCACGCCGCCGCGGTGGTGGCCGCCTCGGGGGCGAGCGAGCAGCAGGTGGCGGACCGGATCGACGAGATCTGGCACCACCTGGACTTCGGCAGCGCCTGGTACAGCGCCAAGCAGCGCTCCCTGGCCGAGCGGATGGTCCGCAAGTTCCTCGACTGGCACGCCGCCAACCCCCGGGATCTGGTCGCGGTCGAGGAGTCCCTCAAGGTCCGCATCGGCCAGGTCGAGATCACCGGGAGAGTCGACCGGCTGGAGTCCGACGACCAGGGCCGCGCGGTGGTGGTCGACCTGAAGACCGGGGCCAGCGCGCCGCGCGAGGAGGAACTCGACCGGCATCCGCAGCTCGGCGTCTACCAGCTGGCCGTCCTGCTCGGCGCGTTCGAGCAGTTCGGCTTGTCCGAGCCGGGTGGCGCGGAGCTCGTCCAGGTCGGCAAGGCAGGCCTGACCGCTAGGGCCAAGGTCCAGCGGCAGGACGCGCTGGCCGACGACCCCGAGCCCGGCTGGGCCAAGGACCTGGTTGAGACCGTCGCGGCGGGCATGGCCGGCCCGGTCTTCCAGGCCCGGGTCAACCCCGGCTGCCGCACCTGCCCGGTCGCCTCCTGCTGCCCGGTTAACCCCGACGGCGAGCAGGTCACGCCCTGAGGGTCGCAGCCGTCAGCCCGATCACGGAACGGCCGTCGTTCCTCCGGCGGACTCCAGCCCGGCCAGCGCCTCACGCGCCTGGTCGGCGACGCGCGGGGGCACGTCTTCCAGGGCCAGCACGTGCTGGAGCGCCTTGCCGTAAGCCACGTCGTAGGCCTCGGCCTCCGGCACGGCGACATCCGGGATCACCCCGGTGCCTTCCCAGTTCGTCCCGGTGACCGGGTTGATCGAGCGCGCGAACGGGATGCCGATGTGCACCGCGCGGCTGATCGGGAACCCCCGGGTCGGATGGGCGCCGCCGCCGGTGGTCTCGCCGATCAGCTCGGCGCGGCCCAGGGCCTGCAGGTTGTAGCACAGCTCCTCGCCGCCGGAGAACGTATGGCTGCCGGTCAGCACGTAGACCGGCTGTTCGACGTAGCGGGTCCCCGGCACGTACGGCAAGGTCCAGAACTGATGGGTCTCGCCGGTATCGGCGTGGAAGATGTCGTTGAGGTGGGTCGGCTTCTCCGTCAGCAGGTAGCTGCACCACAAGGCCACGCCATCTGGTGCGCCGCCGCCGTTGTGCCGCAGGTCGATGATGAGCGCGTAGGTTCCGGCGACCAGTTCCATGGCCCCGGCGATGGCCGGGCCGGCGTTGGCCGCCATCGCGACCCGGCGCAGGTCGAGGTAGCCGACGTTGCCGTCCAGCCGTTCCACCCGTCGGATGCCGAAGTTGTCCAGCCGCCCCATCTGCCGCATGGCCAGCCTCCTGGCCTCGTGGTTCTCGGGCTCCGTCCCGTCGGGGCCGCGCCTCAAGCCAGGCCCAGGCCCAGGGCCAGGGCCAGGGCCCCCGGGCCCAGGACCAGGACCAGGACCAGGACCGCCAGGACCGGGGCCAGGCCCCCCGCCCAGCCTCAGCCTCAGGTGCTTGTCCCGGGTAACTTCCTGCAGGTGGCTGGTCAGCAGCTCGGTAAGCGTGATCTCGTCCAGGTCGTCGTACTCGCCAGCCGCCAGCCTCGCCTCTACCGAGGTAGCGGCCTGCTCGGCGACCTCGGGGAACACGTAGTTGGCGCGCAGCAGCGACAGGGCGGTGGTCACGATCTCGCGGCCCGACATCTGCTCGTCGGCCAGCGAGCCGTCGTCGGCCATCGTGATCCGCGGAGCGTCGGGTCCGGCGCCGGAGAACGTGAACTCGAGCAGCCGGGCCGAAGGCAGCCGCAGCGAGAGCTCACGCCGCATCGTGTCCATCCCCGCCTGGTGGGCGCCCTGCCAGGCGGCCAGCGCCTGTTCGTAGTCGGCCGCCTCCGGCACCGGCAAGAACACCCGGACCATCAGCTGCCCCGGCTCGATGGCCGGGTCGTCGCCGTGCTCCAGCAGCACGGCCCGCTCCACGGCCCCCAGGCTGAACCGCTTCCTCACGGTGTGGTTGATGACGCGTTCGATCTGGTCCCTCTCAGCCCGTTCCACGGTGCCTCCCATCCCCGTCACACTCTCAACGCCGCCCTCCCGAAGCCAGTTCCGCCGAGGCAACTCTCTGATCAACGAGCCGCGAAATGTCAGTGGCGTCTGCTGGAATGACGGAGTGAGCACGGTCATGTACAGCCCGGCCCAGCTGGCCCGCCTGCTGCGGGTGCCCGAGCCGACCCCGGAGCAGGCGGCGGTGATCGCCGCGCCGCTGGGGCCGCTCGCGGTCGTGGCCGGCGCGGGGTCAGGCAAGAGCGAGACGATGGCGGCGCGGCTGGTCTGGCTGGTCGCCAACGGGATGGTCCGCCCGGACCGCGTGCTCGGGCTCACCTTCACCAGGAAGGCGGCGGCCGAGTTCGCCGACCGGGTCCGCTCCCGCCTGGAGCGCCTGCGCCGCGCGGGCCTCGGCGACACCAAGCCCGGCGAAACTAAGCCCGCGGACACCGAGGACCCGTTCGGCGGTGACCCGGTGATCGGGACCTACCACGCCTACGCCGGGCGGCTGGTCGGCGACAACGCCCTGCGCGAGGGGCTCGAGCCGTCCATGCGGCTGATCACCCCCGCGCTGTCCTGGCAGCTGGCCGCGTCGATCGTGGCCTCCTACGACGGGCCCATGGACGAGATCATCTGGACCCCGCAGACGGTGACCGCGGCCGTGCTCGAGCTGGCCGGCGACCTGTCCGAGCACCTGCGCGAGACCGGTGATGTCACCACCGTGGGACGCTGGCTCACCGCGGAGCTCGAGGCGTTGCCGGGGCGGATACCAGGGGCCGTTCGGAAGATAATGGAAACCCAGCGGGCGCGTGAGCAGTTGCTCCCGCTGGTCGAGCGGTACGTGGCGGCCAAGGCGGCGCGCGAGGTCCTCGATCACGGCGATCAGGTCGCGCTGGCGGCGCGGATCGCCAGCCGGCACCCCGAGGTGGGCGCGGCCGAGCGATCGCGCTACCACGTGGTGCTGCTGGATGAATACCAGGACACCAGCCACGCCCAGCTGGTCCTGCTGCGGTCGCTGTTCGGTGGCGGGCACCCGGTCACCGCGGTCGGCGACCCGTGCCAGTCGATCTACGGCTGGCGCGGCGCGAGCGCGGGAAACCTGCGCCGGTTCACCGCGGACTTCCCGGTGGTGGCCCGGATGCGCCCCTTCGGGGCGTCGGCGCCCAGCGGCCCCGCTCCGGTGCTGTTGCTGTCGACCAGTTTCCGGAACGCCGCGCGGGTCCTCGACGCGGCCGCGGTGGTCCAGGAGGAGCTGCGCTACGAGGCGCCCGACGTGCCCCGGCTGGTCCCGGCGCCGGACCGCGGCGCGCGCGGCGCGGTCGGGTGCGCCCTGCTGGACACGGTCACCGACGAGGCCGATTGGGTGGCCGGGCAGATCGCCGGCCTGCTCGCCCTCGGTCCCGGCCAAGCCCCCGACGGGCAACCGTGGCCGGACGGCCGCGAGGCCGGAGTGCGGCCGAACGATATCGCGGTGCTCTGCCGCAAGCGGTCCCAATTCGTCCTGCTGCGGCGGGCCATCGAGGCCCGCGGCATTCCGGTCGAGGTGGTCGGGCTCGGCGGGCTGCTGGTGGTGCCCGAGGTGCAGGACGTGGTGGCCACGCTGCGGGTGCTGCACGACGCGGGCGCGTCGGACGCGCTGGCCCGCCTGCTCACCGGGCCGCGCTGGCGGATCGGCCCGCGCGACCTGGTGGCCCTGGGCCGCCGGGCCCGGGCCCTGGTCCGCGGCGAAGGCGACGGCAGGCCGGCCCCGGCCCCGGCCAAGGACAAAGACAAGGACAAGGCCAAGGCCCAGGCCCAGGCCCAGGGAAACGCAGACGAGCACGACCCCGAGGACGCGCTGGCCGAGGCGGTCACCGACCTGACCGCGGAGACCGGCAGCCTGGTCGAA
>Ga0070761_10002104_pt1 | contig 12345 bp, 10 predicted proteins | sample HubBroMetageREF1_FD_66724 | JGI IMG/M metagenome (GOLD analysis project Ga0070761, IMG submission 66724) | Reference soil microbial communities from the Hubbard Brook experimental Forest, New Hampshire, USA - Hubbard Brook CCASE Soil... | ecosystem: Environmental > Terrestrial > Soil >...
GTGACCTTCCAGCAGGCGCCCTTGGCGTTCGCGCTCGACCGACCCACGCCGTCGGGTGTGCAGGCGTCTCCGACGCTACTGTAGTCGGCCGGGAGAAGCGATATCCGCGCGGTCGAACCGGCTGGGGGCGCAATCCCAGTCGACGGAATCCCAGCAGGGGGGTTGACCGGCGTGACCGGGTACGCCGGGGCGTCGCCGATCCACCCGCTCGGCTTGTACACCGTGTCCACGACGAACGGCAGGCTTCCGGCGTCGATCGCCGGAACGCGGCAGAACGCCGCCGCGTCGGTCGGGGCGCCCGACGCAACCGATCCCGAACTGACGACCGTGCCGGACTGGGCGACTCCGGAGCTGACCACCGAGCCCGAAGCGCTCCCGCTCGTCACGAAGGTGGTTCCGCTGCCGCCGACAAGACGGCTGGCTCTGCTCCCGCTGCCTCCGGTGTTCGAGCCACTCGCCCCGGCGTCGGAACCTTGATAGGAGCCGCCCCCCGCACGCGGCGCTTCCCGTGGTGGCGAGTGCGAACGAAAGGATCGCTCTGACTCGCAAGGCCGATCCCGCGAGAATCGGTGCGCCATCCCGCACATACTCCCCCGAGAAGGCGAGCCCCGCCACCCCGCGCCCCGATCCCGTGGCATGCCTTGGGCTGCCGTCGTCGCTGCGGTTCAAGCCCGCGTGAGGCCGTATGCTTACCCGGCGACCATGCCCCTGGTACTTCGGAAGCTGAATACGCACGACGAAGAGGCGTTCCTTCGAGCGCTCCAGCTCACGGTCGCGACCGACCCGAACTTCGTCCGCTCCTATCATTCCGACCTTTCCTTCGCGGGATACCTCTATATCCTTGACGAAGCTGAGCGGGGTCGCGGTCTTGCAGAGGGGCATGTGCCTAGCACGTTGCTATTCGGCTTTGTCGGCAAGGAGATCGTCGGTCGGCTGATGCTCCGTCACTCGCTCAATGAGTTTTTCTCGCGCGTTGGCGGTCATATCGGGTTCGTGGTGGTGCCCGAACATCGGCGGCGCGGGTACGCGACGGAGATGCTGAGGCAGGGGCTCGACCATGCCCGCTCGATCGGGCTGACGAAGGTGCTCGTCACCTGCGACGAGGGCAACATCGCCTCGCGCCGAACCATCGAGAAGTGCGGAGGCGAGTACGAGGACTCGCATGTTGGTCCCGAGGCTCCGGCCCCAACGCGGCGGTACTGGTTCGAGCTGCCGCAGCTCTGACCGGCGTTATCGCGGCGGAGGCGAACGCTGCGCTCTGCGGGCGCCCCCGCGCCCCAACCCCCGGGGCTTGCCGCCAGGCTTGCCGCCTGCCCTCGGGGTGGCGCGGTAGTGGTCCTTCAGCACTGCGGCTCGCCCTTGAGCCAGAGTACAAGCTCTTCTTCGTCGAAGTATAGGGCGCCCGTCTTCATGGCGCGACGCAGAACCCCCTGCACCTGGAAGCCGGCCGCGAGGTACAGCCTGCGGGCGGGCTCCTCGCTCCGCACGACTCTCAGCTCCACCTGCTCGATGTCGCCCACCGCCCGCAGGCGGCCGATGGCGTCCAGCACGAGCGCTCGTCCGATGCCACGTCGGCGTGCTTCGGGGGCGACGTACATCCCACTCAAGAAAGCTCGGTGCCGCGCCTTGATCGGAGCGTGGCGGTGAACGAACAGGGTGCCGACGAGCGTGCCGTCTCGAAACGCACCGAGAGCTTGGTGTTCCGAATCACTTCCACGGAGCCCCGAGGCGAAGTCCTCGACCGACCGATTCACTTCCTCGTCGTAGCTACCAAGAAACGGCACTGGGGCCTCACGCAGGGCGCGCAGACGAAGTTCTCGCGCGGCAGCGGCATCTTCTTCCCGGAGCGACCGAATGAGCGCTGGCTGAACCATGGGTGGGCGACGCCCTGTCGGTCGATGCTAGCGCGGGGCGGCGGCGCCGCGTCCGAACTTCCCACCTGTTCACGTCGAGATCGCCAATGCTACTTTCCCGGGACCGTGGTGGCCCCCTCGTCCGATCCTCCGGCACCGCTGATCGTCCCCACGCTGTACGCGCCTCCGTACCGATTGCGTCCCTTCGAGATGACCGATCTGGACCTCGTGCGCGAAGCCTCCGGCGATCCTTATATTCCGCTAATCACCTCGGTTCCCGCCGTCTTCTCGGAGGCCGAGGGCGTTGCGTTCATCGAGCGGCATTGGAGCCGCGCTCGCCTCGGCCAGGGTTGTCTCCTCGTGATCGCCGACGCGACGACGGATCGAGGGGTAGGGACGATCGGCCTTCGCAACGTCGATGAAGGACGAGCTTCGATCGGCTACTGGGTCGTGAAGTCGGCGCGCGGCCGAGGCGCGGCCGCTCACGCGCTTCGAGCCGTTGCGGCATGGGCGCTCGGTGACCTGCGGATCCCGCGTCTTGAGTTGACCGTGGAGCCGTGGAACACCGCATCGATCATCACGGCGGAACGCTGCGGCTTTCGCCGTGAAGGGCTCTTGCGTGCCTGGATGCGGATCGGCACCGAACGGCCTGACGTCTTCATGTATTCCCGTCTAGCGGGCGACCCCCCACATCCGACCCAGAACTGAGATCGGCGGCCATGCTCGACTACGACGCCATCGCCGCCGAGTACGCCAGGCACCGGGACGTTCATCCGGGCGTTCTCGGGGCGCTGCTCACTGGGGGTGGGTTGAACGAGGATCGAGTCGGCATCGACGACACGGGGCCCCCGTCGGTCACCGAAAGTGCCGCCGCACCGAGGACCCAGTGCCAGGCGGGAGGGGGCCTGCCGACATTGAGCCCATCGGCGGGCGGCGGGATGATCGGAGCAGAGTGGAGGTGCGCGGGAAGGGCGCTCGTCCGTGTTCCGACGCCATCGGTCGGATTCGGTCCCCGCTTGCGCCGAGACGTTTGACCCGAAACACTATCGACAGGAGCGCCAAGATGCGGATCGGGCGGGTAGCAGCAGCCTGCGCGTCGATGAGCTGCTCGCACGTGAGCACGTCCGACTACGGCGTGGCGGCGGCGTTTGCAGGGGTGGCGGGCGCGCTTCAAGTTGCCGAGCAAGCGAGCAAGGGCCAGAGCACGCCCTCGTGCGATCCGCGGACGTGCGGCGGTTGCTGCGACCTGGCGGACCGCTGCGTAGATGGAACGGCGGACCGGGCATGTGGAAGGGGCGGCTCGGTTTGCCTGGACTGCGCGGCCAACGGCCACCAGGTATGCGGCGAGGGCGCCTGCTCACCGACCTCGGCGGGGGGCGGCTCACAGGGCTCGTCCAACTCATCTCTGACGAGCGGCTCCGTGCGCCCACCGCCGTCCGCGTCCTGCACGCAGATCGTGGCCGTATGCTTTCCCGGCACGTACTCGGTGTGCGAAATCGACGCCAGCGGCTGCCAGCGTTGCAATTGCTTGCCCGACGAACGATTCGATTGGACGACCCCGCCGTGAAGTGAGGCTGGTTCGAGCTGCGGCATCGAGACGGGAGCGCCCTCGGCCAGCGCGGGAGTAAGCTCGTCCGCGCGGGCCGGAGGTATTCTAGCCGCAAATTAGTTGCGGAGCATTTTGTTGTTCATGAGCATGTATTGCATGCGCTCTTGGCTCTTTGGCTCCCCGCAGAGGCTTACGAAGGCCTCGCGCTCGCGCTCGAGCATCTCGCTCTCGGTGACTTCGCGGGCCGACCCGCCGATCCCGCCGCAGAGTACTTCGGCGAGCTTTGTCGCAATCTTGGCGTCGTGCTGGCTGGCCTGACCTGCCGCAACCAAAGTGTCGATCATCAGGGTGAGCGTCGCGATCCCGCTCTCGCCGGGGAGCACGTAGGCACGCGGAGGCGGCGGGTGGTACCCGCTCTCGGCCATGCCGATGACCCGCGCTTTCGCGTCCACCAAGAGGCGCGCCCGGTCGAAGCTCACGCCGCTTTCGCGCCCGAAATAACCGAAGGCCTGCGCCTCCTCGGCGCTCGTCGCCACGCGAGCCAAAGCCACGTTCTTGAACACTTGCGTCACGAGCGCGTAGGGGTCGACCGACGTTCCGTCGGGCACGCTCGCAAACGCGTGCCACAGCAAGTTCATGTTTCCACCTCCGCCGGGGATGAGCCCGACGCCCACTTCGACCAGCCCCGCGTAAGTCTCGGCTGCAGCCTGCACGTGACCGGCGCCGAGGCACACTTCGAGCCCTCCGCCGAGCGTCATTCCATAAGGCGCCACGACGACCGGAACGGTCGCGTATTTCATCCTCTGGCACGCGAGCTGAAAGTTGCCGACCATCGATTGAAGTTCGCCCCATGCTTGCTGCCCGGCGGCCATCGCCACCAGAAACAGGTTCGCGCCGACGCAGAAGTGCTCTCCGCGATTGGCGACCACCAGGCCCCGGAAGTCCGTCTCCGCTTTGTCGACCGAGTCACCGATGAGCTGGATCACATCCGCGTCGATACTGTTTGCCTTGCTCTTGAACGTAAGGCCGAGCACGCCGTCGCCAAGGTCCCACGCCTCCGCGCCGTCGTTGTTGAGAACCGGCCCGCCCCCCTTGCGAAGAATGGTGAGCGTCGCGACCTTGGGATCGGCCGCGAGGGGCTTGTATTGACCCTCGAGCAAGTCGAAGACGCGCCCGTCGGAGGTGTAAAAGCTCTTGGCTCCCGCCGCGCGCATGCGAGCGATCGACGCCGGGAGAGCCACGCCGTCTTTCGCCATGCGGTCCACCACGGCATCGAAGCCGATGGCGTCCCACGTCTCGAAGGGCCCGAGGTCCCAGTTGTAGCCCCAGCGCATGGCCTCATCGATGGCGGTGATGTCGTCGGTGATTTCGCCCACGCGTCGTGCCGCATAGCCCAACGATCGCGACAGCAGGTGCCATGCAAATCGTCGCGCGATGCCCCTGCCGCCCGGAGCCGCGCTCTCGCCCATGCCGACCAAGCGCCGGATTCGTTCCGCCGGGTCCTCAATCGCAGCGAGCTCCTTGCAGAGAGCGCGAATCTCCTTGTCGCCGCTCCGCGCTCGATATTCGAGCGTCTTCGGGTCGAGCGTTTCGATCGCGCCGTCTTTGCCTTTTCGGTAGAAGCCGCTCTTGGCTTTGTCGCCCAAGAGCTTCTTTTGCACCATCGCGCGGATGTAAGGCGGGACTTCGAAGACGCTGCGGTCCTCATCGCCAGGCAGAGACGCCACGCAGTTTTCCGCGACGTGCACGAGCGTGTCGAGACCCACGATGTCCGCCGTCCGGAACGACGCGCTCTTCGGGTGCCCGAGGGGCTCGCCCGTCAGCCCATCGACGTCTTCCGGGCTGAGCCCTTCTTCGAGCATGAGGTGAATCGCAAGAAGCATCGCGTGCACGCCGATGCGGTTTCCGATGAAGTTCGGTGTGTCGTTGCCGAAGACGACGCCCTTACCGAGCCTGTCTTGCCCGAACCGCCGGACCCGATCGACAGCCGCGGGAGCCGTGTCGGGCCCCGCCACGAGCTCGAGCAGCTTCATGTAGCGGACGGGATTGAAGAAGTGCATCACGAGAAAACGCCGTCGAAAGGCCTCCGAGCGCCCCGCGGTCATGTCGGCGATGCGCAGCCCGCTCGTGTTCGACGCCACGATGCAGGTCTCTTTCGTGCTCCGCTCGAGCTTCTCGAAGAGCGCCTGCTTCGGCTCGATTTGCTCGATGACCGCCTCGATGACGAGATCACAGTTGTCGAGTCCGCTCATGTCGTCTTCGACGTTGCCCACGGTGACCAGGCGCGCTCGGTCTTTGTGAAAGAACGCCGCCGGCTTCGCCTTGAGGGCTTTGTCGAGCCCGGCGGCCGCGAACCGGTTTCGTGCCGCTCGGTCGTTCTTCTCGCGCTCACCGAGACCCGGCGGAACGATGTCCATCAGCAGGACTTGAACCCCCGCGTTCGCGAGGTGCGCGGCGATGCCGCTTCCCATGACGCCCGCACCGATGACTGCGGTGCGGCGGATCGGTAGGGACATGGTGGGCTCGGCTCCTTGTTCTCCAGGTTTCGATGTCAGAATGGGTCAAATGGGGGCACTTGAAAATGGGGCTCTCGGCCGCTCGCCCCGAGCCCAGAGCATTTCGCGCACGATGCGCTCGACGAGACTCATGCTGAATGGCTTTTCGAGGCGGCGGTTATCCACCGACGCAAGAAACTCGGCCGCGCGAGGCGTGAAGGCCCCCCCCGTCATGAAGATGATGCGCCCTTCCATTCCCGGCCTCTCGTCTCGAACGCGCTGATAGAGATCGATGCCGGTCACCCCCGGCATCATCAGATCGCAAAAGATGACGTCGAACTCGGCTCCCGAGCGCAGCGCGCCGAGTGCCTCGCCGCCGCCGGTCACGGCGACTACGTCGTGCTCCGCGGCGAGGAGCTCGCGCATCGTGTTGGCGATGTGCACCTCGTCGTCGACGACGAGCACGCGTCCGCGAAGGCCGAGCGGGGGCGGCCTGTCCGACGGGGGTGCGCCTTCCAGGGCGTCCGGCGGCGCGGTCGGCAAGCTCACGCGAAACGTCGTCCCCTCTTTCGCCTCGCTGTGCACCGTAATCTGCCCGCCCAGAGAGCTCACGATCCCGTGGCAAATCGACAGCCCCAGCCCGGTGCCCCGGCCCGGCGCTTTCGTGGTGAAGAACGGGTCGAAGATGCGCGGAAGAATCTCCGAGGGGATCCCGTCTGCGTTGTCGGCGACTTCGAGAATGGCCCGCCCCGCTCCGTCGGCACGCACCGACACGCGAATCTCGTTGGTGGCGGCGCGGGCCTCGGGCATGGCCTGTGCCGCGTTGAGCAGCAGGTTGAGGACGACCTGCTCGACCCGCCCCTCGTTGGCCCAGACGGGTGGCGCGGGCGTGAACAAAGTCGTCACCCGAGCACGCGGCTGGATTTCGTGCGACGCGATCCGAATGGCCGAATGCACGATCTCGGCGAGGTCCACGGCACCTCGAGCCTCGCCATCGGACCTCGAGAAACTGCGTAGCTCGTGCACGATGGTAGCCACTCGGCTCGCCCCTCCGCGCGCCTCGAGCAGCATCTCCTTCATGCCCGCGATCGACGCAGGATCGGTGGCTCCCTCGGAAAGCTTGCGCGCGATCCAGTCGAGATTCAGGATCACGTACGCGAGCGGGTTGTTGATCTCGTGCGCGACGCCGGCCGCCATGGTCCCGAGCGCAGCGAGGCGGTCCGCTTGCACCAGGCGCGCCTCGAGCGCGCGGCGCTCGGTGACGTCGTGGATCAGCGTCAAGATCGATGGTTTCCCCTCGTATTCGAAGGGTACGCTGCTCGCCTCGACCATGAAGCTCGCCCCGTCCGGCCGGCGCCCGCGATACACCTGCGAAGGGAGCTGGGGAAGCTGGTTCTCGGCCAAAAGCTTCATACGGACTTCGAGGGCCGGTAGATCGTGCGGGCTGACCAGCCGGCTCAGTGGCATCTCATAGAGCTCTTGTGCGCTTGAAAAGCCCAGAGTCGCGACGAGGGCCGCATTGGCGTAAACGATGTGCCCGCCCTGGATGATGCATATGCCTTCGGGCGCTCTCTCGATGAGCTCACGGAAGCGTGCTTCCGAGCGTAGCCGCGTCTGCTCCGCCGCCTTGCGCACGGTGAGGTCGAAGATGAACGAAAGCACGGCAGAGCGGCCGTCCAGCTTGATGTCGCTCGCCGAAATCTCGAGGGGGACGCGGATCCCGTCGTTGCGTACGGCGGTCATCTCGTAGCGAAACGCTCCGGCCGGCCCGGTTTGGCGCAACCGAATCCGCTCTCGCAGGCGGGGAAGGTCCTCGGGCGCCACGATGCTCATCGGATCGCGGGTCATGAGGTCGTTCACGCTCCAGCCGAGGATCTCGGCCGCGACCTCGCTGACGTATACGTTGCGCGGCCCTTCGGGCTCGATCACCGTGACGGTCACCCCGATATGGGCGGAGCTCGCCGCGCTCAGCATGGCGGGGCCGTGGACGATCTCGCCCACGCTGGCATACACATGGCTCGGGCCGGGATCCATGCAGTTGGCCAGATTCGCCGCTCCGAGCGTCCCGAGTCAATCGGGGTTTCCCCCGGGGGGGCCGCATTCGTGGCGGTCGAATCGATTGTGGCGGTCGGGGTCGCGGAAACCAGCGTCACGTCGACGAGCGTCAGGATCTCCCTCAACGTCGGAAGGCGCCATCGGCCCGGAGTCGGGAAGGTATCGTGCGACGGCTCACCTCTGATGCCCCGCAGTTGTCCAGGTCGGTCTGCTCATGGACGCAGAGGGTCCCGTGCAACATCGGCCCGCTCGGACACCGCGCGCAGATTCCGTTTTCGGTATATCGGGTCGCATGATCGCTAAGTGGAGGGCGAATTCGCGCGCGATCATTCGCGCACCACAATCGTGAGAAGCTCCTGATCGAATGCAAATGAATCGACGGAACGGAGCGGTCTCGCGTGTACGGTTGATCCGTGCGCGGCGAGTATCGCCGAAGCACGTCCCCCCATGAGCCTCACCCGACATCGCTCCGGCGCCGGCCTCGCCATCGTATTGGGACTGACGGGTCTTTCCGCGTGCGCAACCTCTAGCTCCAATCCAAGCTCGATAGGCAGCGGCTCCGCACAGTCCTCGAGGTCGGGGAGCACGCGCGGAAACGCAACCGGCAATCTTGGCGGATCCGGCTCGAATAGTGCGGGTGAATCCGGAGCGCTCTCCGGGTCGATCTCCTCGGGGTCTCTCGGCGAGTCCGGCAATTCCGGCGCGCCGTCCTCCGGGTCCGGTGGCTCGGGGAGCCCCGCCGTCGGTTCCGGAACCTCCGTCGGCACGGGTGAGGATGCCGCGAGCGGCTCGGGGGTCTCAGCCAATTCCGATGGCTCCGCCGGGAGCGAAGCCCCCGATACCGGTAGCGCCCCGACCGCGGGTGCCACGACACCTTTCGTCAGCTACGAGGCGGAGGCGGGAAACGTCGGCGGTGGCGCCACCGTCGTGTCGCTCACGAGCCCGCCGACAACCGAGTATTCGAGCGCGATGTTGGAAGCCTCGGGACATGCGTACGTGCACTTGAGCGCCACTGGACAGTACGTCGAGTGGGTGAACAAGACGGGCATGAACGTCACGTTCATCAACGTACGCGAGTCGATCCCCGATGCTCCGAACGGCGGCGGGATCACCGCTACGTTGAACCTCTACGTCAATGGCGAGCTGCGCCAGTCGCTGAACGTCAATTCCAAACAGAGTTGGCTGTACGAGGGGGGCGCCAACAACAGCAACTATAACGGCAATGATCAGAACCCCGCCGATGGAGATCCGCGCGTCTTCTTCGACGACGTCCACGCGTTCATCGTGGGCGCTTCGGTCGCTCCGGGAGACGCGATTCGCTTGGAGAAGGACGCCGCGAATACGGCCTCTTTCTACGACGTCGACGTCATCGACATCGAGGCGCCTCCGGCTCCACTCACGGAGCCGGCCAACGCGCTCTCGATCACGGACTACGGCGCCGTGGCGAATAGCCCGACGACCGATAGCACGTCGGGGATCCAGAAGTGCATCAACGCCGCGCAGAGCGCGGGTAAATCGGTCTGGGTCCCGCAGGGCACGTTCTATTTGAACGGCACGACGGGCCTCTCCGCGACCGGCATCACGATCGAGGGCGCAGGCATGTGGTACAGCACGATCTACCGCAACGTCCCCTTGCCGAACTCGACGCCGCTTGCGGCCACATTCAGCGTCACGTCGTGCACGGTGCGCAATTTTTCGGAAGACGCCAACGCCATCAGCCGAGCATCGGTCGACGGCGCCGGCGGCGCGATGGACACGACGGGCACCGACTGGTTGGCCGATAGTCTCTGGATTCAACACACGGAATCGGGATTCTGGGCGTCGGGCACCGGTGGAACTGTGCAGAACTCTCGGCTGACGAGCATCTGGGCCGACGGCTGCAATCTGAACAACGTGAGCCTGACGGGCACGCAAGGAAGCAACCTTGCGGCTCGCAACAACTTCGTGCGCGGTACGGGCGACGACGCCATCGCGATCAACTCTGTCGACTACAATGGCAATCAACACTACACGCCGATGTCGAGCGTCACGATCGAGAACAACACATCCATCGCGCCGTGGGGCGGCAAGGGGGTCGCCATCTATGGCGGCGGCGGTCACGTGGTGCAGAACAACTACATGAGCGATACCGCCCGATACATTGGTCTCGGCGTCGGCAAATTCGGGGTCAACGGATCGGATCTGACGTCGGCAACCGTAACGGGCAACGTCGTCGTGCGTTGCGGCGGAAACGCCTATGTGCAGGAGCAGCCCGCGCTTCACATCGGCAACGGCGGCGATGGCCAAGGTGTGGGAACCGTGGAAAACGCCAAAGTCAGTGGCAACACGGTTCTCGATTCGCTGTATAACGCGATCGGATTTTCCACGAGCTGGGGCATCGTCTTGTCGAACAACACGATTGCATCGCCGGGCCTCAATGGAATCGTCATCTCGCCGCCGTTCTATCCCGCGCCCATGGGTTCCGCGACGATTACGGGCAACAGCGTGACGGGGCTCGGCCAGGGCGATTCCGCTTTCATCAACATGTCGACCGGGTTCACCGCCACCGTGACGGGGAACAGCTGGCAATAGAAGCCGGACGGCAGCCTCGATTGGATTAAGGCTTTCCCAAACCGCGATGGCTCACTCTTCCAGCGCCGGATCCTCGTTCGCCCAACTCCCTCGTCGCGTCGGAAACGCGACATCCTCCGCCAGCACCTTCAAGAACCGATGCCTCGGCCACTGCTCCGCGCCGAGCGCCAGCGTTTGCGGCGTGGCCACCTGGGAGTCGATGATGCGAAACCCCCACTCGGTGAGCTTTGCCGCGAGAGTCAAAAGAGCGATCTTCGAAGCGTCGGGGCGTAGCGCATACATCGATTCGCCGAAGAAGACACGACCGAGCGACACTCCATAAAGGCCCCCCACGAGCTCTCCTTGCTCCCAGGCTTCGACCGAGTGCGCGTAGCCGAGGCGATGGAGATGCGCGTAGGCGTCGACCATGTCGCTCGTGATCCACGTTCCGTCCTGTCCGGCCCTCGGGATCCTCCGGCACGCGTCGATGACGCGCTCGAACGCCGTGTCGAAGCGCACCTTGTAGATCCCTTTGGCCAGGGTGCGGCGAAGGGTGCGCCCCGCGTGCACTCGATCGACGCCGATGACGCAACGGGGGTCGGGCGAGTGCCACAGAATCGGGAGGTCTTCGCTGTACCAGGGAAAAATCCCGGATCGGTACGCGAGCAGCAGGCGCTTGGCCGACAGGTCGCCTCCGACGGCGAGCAGGCCGTCGACCGCCTCGCTGGGGGAGGGAAAGACCAGGGCGCGTCCGAGCTCGTAGACGGACAACGGCCGCCTCTCACTTGCCGACGAGAAGGCGCTCGAGCGTACGGGCGGCCCACCCATAGGGCGGCTTCAAGAGCCCCGTCGCGCTGGCGGCCGACTGTCGGAGCACCGCCTTCTTCTTCGACAGAGCTTCGAAACCGTCGCGCCCGTGATAGTGGCCCATGCCGCTCTGTCCGACGCCGCCAATCGGCAAGTCATCCTGCAGGAAGTGAAGCAGCGTCTCGTTGACCGTGACTCCGCCGGAGGTGGTCTCCGCCAGAACGCGATCGATCGCGGCCTCGCTGTTGCCGAAGTAATAGAGCGCGAGGGGTCGTGCGCCTTCGTTGACGTGCGCGATGGCTTCCGAGAGGCGCTCGTAGGTCACGACGGGCAAGACGGGACCGAAGATTTCTTCGCCCATGCAGGCCATGTTCGGAGTGACGTCGAGCAAGAGCGAAGGCGCGAGCTTGCGAGCCTTCGGGTCGAGCAACTCGCCGGCCGCACCGAGCGGGATCACTTGGGCGCCTTTCGCCTTGGCGTCTTGCACGAGGCTTTGCACGCGTTCGTAGTGGGCGTCGTTGATCATGGCCGTGTAGTCGGGGTTGGCGGCCAAGGTCGGATAGAGGCTGCCCATCGCGCCGTGGCAAGCTTCCACGAAGGCGGCCTTCATGCCGGCAGGCACGAGGGCGTAGTCGGGAGCCACACACGTTTGGCCGCTGTTGAAGGTCTTTCCGAAGAGGATGCGCTCGGCGGCCGTGCGTGCGTTTGCCTCGACCCCGACGATGGCCGGGCACTTGCCACCGAGCTCCAGGGTGACCGGGACGAGGTTTTCGCTCGCAGCGCGCATGACGAGCTTTCCGACCCGGGTGGAGCCCGTGAAGATCAAGTGGTCGAAAGCCAGGCGGCTGAAGGCCTCTCCCACGTCCGCGCCGCCGGGGACGACGGCGACGTGATCCGAGGGGATCGCTTTCGAGAGGATCTCGGCAAGCACTTCCGACGTGCGCGGCGTTAGCTCGCTCGGCTTGATGAGCGCTCGATTGCCGGCGGCGAGCGCGCACACGAGGGGACTAAGGGCGAGCTGAATCGGGTAGTTCCA
>Ga0070761_10002106_pt1 | contig 12338 bp, 11 predicted proteins | sample HubBroMetageREF1_FD_66724 | JGI IMG/M metagenome (GOLD analysis project Ga0070761, IMG submission 66724) | Reference soil microbial communities from the Hubbard Brook experimental Forest, New Hampshire, USA - Hubbard Brook CCASE Soil... | ecosystem: Environmental > Terrestrial > Soil >...
GTAGCGCTTGGCGACCTCGCCGCGGTAGCCCGGATCAAGTCCCACCAGCGCCCAGCGGCGGTCGATTTGCGCCACCAGCTCAGCAGAGGGCACCACCAGTTCCGAGCGCCAATGATTGCGGTTGCCCACGTCCATGTACTCGATGAAGCGCACGATCACGCCGGTGCCACGGAAGCGCTCCAGCAGCTCGAGGATGGTATGGTCGTTGATACCGCGTTGCACGACGGCGTTGACCTTGATGGGAGTCAGCTCCGCCCGGCGCGCGTGCTCGATGCCATCGAGAACCTCATCCACGCCTCCGAACCCGCCACTCATGCGCGCGAACACCTCGTGATCGAGGCTGTCGAGACTCACTGTCACGCGTTTCAGTCCCGCCGCCTTGAGCTCGCTGGCATAGCGCGCGAGCAGCACGCCGTTGGTGGTGAGCGCGACGTCCTCCACTCCCGGAATTGCGGTCAGGTCGCCGACGAGGTCCGGGAGGTTCGCCCGCAGCAGTGGCTCACCGCCGGTGAGGCGCAGCTTGCGCACACCGAGCTGCACGAACAGGCGCGTCAGGCGCACGGTCTCGTCGAAGGAGAGCCGCTGGTGCGAGCCGAGAAAGCGGTACTTCTCGTCGTAGGTCTCGCGCGGCATGCAGTACGGGCAGCGGAAATTGCACCGGTCCATGACCGAGATCCGCAAGTCGCGCATCGGGCGGGCAAGCGTGTCCCGCGGCGCGGGAAACGCCTTCAGGGGAACGATGACTTCACGAACAGACATGCCGCGAGAAGTATGAGCATGGGAGGGAGCGATGGCTATCGACCGGACGGGAGGGGGGCGTCCCTGAGGCGCTGGAGTGCCCGCGGGCCTGAATTACCAGCGGTAGAGGCGCGAGACGAACCCCTTGGGATAGGTATTGGGTCCCGGGGGCAGCTCGATGAAGCCATCCGTCCCGGCGAGGGCCGAGAAATCGCCCGAACCGTTCGTGGGCGCGGGCATTGCCCAGGCACGGCCCCAGTCATCGTGCTGGACGCGGACCGGCAGGAAATGCGTCAGCGGTGGGGTCACGGTTACCGCTGCACCGAGCGCCATGCGCTCCGGTGCCGCCGCCTGCTCGCCGAGGCTGGCTGACAACGCCGGCAGAACATAACGCGACAGACACACGAGCGTTGAGACCGGGTTGCCGGGCAGGGCAAATACTGCCGCCCCCGATGGCGCCATACCAAACCACAGCGGCTTTCCGGGCCGCTGAGCGACCTTGTGAAAGATCGCACGTACGCCGAGCTCTTGCAGACACTCGGGAACCAGGTCATAGCGTCCCGCGGAGACTCCGCCGGACAGCACCAGTACGTCGTGCGTCTCCAGGTGGAACCGCAGGCGGTCTTTGAGCTCCGCGGGATTGTCATCGACGTGATCGTCGGCGACCCGCTGGAAGCCCCGCTCGCGCAGCGCGGCGACGATGCCGTAGGCATTGGAGCGGCGCACCTGGTGCGCCAGCACCGGCTCTCCGGGTTCGATGAGCTCGTTGCCGGTGGAAATGACGACCAGCATCGGCTGGCTGCTCACGCGCACGCGCGCCATGCCGGCGCCAGCCGCGGCCGCGATTTCCGGGGCGTGCAGGCGCACTCCGGCGGATACCAACAGCGCACCCTGGCGGGTATCGCTGCCGCGGCGGTGGACGTTCTGCCACGGCTCGATACGCAGCTGCGCGGCGAGCGCCGCCGCCCCCGCATGCACCGCAATCTCTTCCACCGGAACCACGCTGTCGCAGCCGGCGGGGAGCACCGCGCCGGTCATCACTTCAATGCAGGCGTCATCGGCTGCCAGCGTCATTGGCGGATCGCCTGCGGCCTGGGTGCCCTGGATTCTGAGCGTGCGCGAGGAGCTGCTCACCGACTGGCAGCGCAGCGCCACCCCATCCATCGCAACCCGGTCGAACGGCGGCTGGTCGCGCTCGGCGTAGATGTTCTCGCGCAACACCGCGCCGGCACACTGCGCCAGCGGCAGCGACTCGATCGGCAGACACTGCAGGTGCTGTCCGATGAGCCGGTCAGCCTCCGCGGGGGTGAGCACTCAGTTCTTCTTGTTGGGGTCGGTCCTGAGCTTGAACACCTTCACCTGCTCGTTGAAGCGATCGGCGACGGCCTGCTCCTGGTCGATGGCCGCATTGTGTTTTTGCGCTTCGACCTTCTGCATGTCGGCCTTCTGCTCGGGTTTGAGCTGATCGCCGCCCTTGGCGATGCTGTCCGCGAGCTCTTTGTCGATGCAGGCGATGTAATCGTTAATGGCCTTGTCGTACTCCTTGACAGCCTTCTGTCCGGCCAGCATCTCGTCCATGGTTGCCGAGGCGCCGTCCGGTATCTTGTTCGGAGCCGCCGGGTAGGGGCAGTCGGCGTGTACCGGGGCGGCGGTGAGTACCGTAACGGCTGCCATCGCAAGAAATGCCTTCATATGCTTTATCCAGTCTGGAATGATTCGGGCCGCTATCTTAAGAGCCGCCAGCGGGGTAAGGCTACTTGCTTCGCACCCCGCGCCTCACCCGTGCCTTACTGGCCGCCCTGGGGTGCAGGAAACACTGCGGCGCGTGGTCGTTCACGACCCCGACGGCCTGCAGGTAGGCATAGATGATGGTGCTGCCCACGAAGCGGAAGCCACGCCGGATGAGGTCCTTTGAGATCTGATCACTGAGCGCGGTGCGGGCGGGGGCCGAGCCGTGCCGTCCGCTCACCACCGGACGGCCGCTGACGAATGACCACAGGTAGCGATCGAAGGAGCCGTATTCGCCCTGTACGGCGAGAAAGGCGGCGGCGTTGCTGACGGCGGCTTCGATTTTCAGGCGATTGCGCACGATCGACGGATTGCGGCGCAGGGCGGCGCGCCGGCGGGCGTCGAAGCGCGCCACCTTGCGGGGATCGAAATTGGCGAACGCGCGAAGGTAGCCGGCGCGCTTGCGCAGGATGGTCGCCCACGAGAGGCCGGCCTGTGCCCCCTCGAGAATCAGCATTTCAAAGAGCAGGCGATCCTCGTGCACCGGGCGGCCCCATTCCTCATCGTGGTAGCGAACATAGTCCGCGTCCGCACTGCGCGCCCAGCTGCAGCGGGGCTTGTCGGCGAGTCGCGGGGCCGCGGCGGCTGCCGTCGATGCTTTAAGTTTGCGGACCATTGCCCGATCATGCCAGAGACATGGAGGTGAAGAAGATCGCGGCCACCGTCTGCCTGTTCGCAGCCCTGCTGCTGCCGCGCGTCGCGCGCTGCGATGCCGGTCCCCCCTATCTCACCAACGACCCGGGAACACCCGGCGACGGCAACTGGGAAATCAATCTTGCTTCAATGCAGACCATCGAGCCGGGTCACGCGTCCTACCAGCTTCCCCAGATCGATCTTAATTTTGGGCTCGGTGAGCGCGTCCAGCTGACTTATGAGATTCCGTACGTCGTTCAGACCAGAACCGGTGAACCGCAGGCGAGCGGCTGGAGCAATGCCTATCCCGGCGTGAAGTGGCGGTTTCTTGACGAGGGAGAGGGCGGCTGGCAGGCATCGGTCTTTCCGCAGCTGGAGAGTGCCGGTTCGGCGACGGCCCGCGGTGCCGGGATCGCCGTGGCGGGTCCGCGTCTGCTGTTGCCGCTGGAGGTCGCAAGAACCGTCGGTGCGTTCAATGTTGATTTCGAGACCGGTTACTACCTTCCGTGGCATGGGCCCGAGGAGCGCATTCTCGGGCTGGTCGCCGGCCGCGCCGTAACGCCGCGGCTGGAGCTGGATGCCGAGCTCTACAACGATCACGTGATGGGGACGTCTGCGAACGTCACGACGCTCGATCTGGGCGGTCGCTACAAGCTGCACCGCGGATTCATTCTGCTTTTCATGGCCGGTCGGGGTTTAGGCGGGAGCTCCAACGGTCAGGTGCAGTTCCTGGGCTACCTCGGCGTCCAGATACTGCTGAGCAACTACGGGCGCACTCTGAGCGCGGATTAATCAGGCACTGACATGCGTCGGTTGCTTGCGGCTCACTGACAGGCCTGGCACGCCTTCTGCGCTTCACGCACGCATCGTGTCTGAGTCCTGGTGCAGAGGTCGAGGCATTTCGCCCCGCGCCAATCATTCGGGGGGTACTTGGTACTGCAGGCGTTAGTGCATTCGGTGTTCTTGCGGTCGCAACCTCTGGCCTGAACGCACGCGTTGCAGGCGTCGACGTTGACAACTTTCGTCATTTTCCAGCCGCCTGCGGGGTCCGTCGGCGTCTGCGAAGCAATCTGTGTCGAAAGCCCGGCTGCGAGAACCGCGCTAACAAGCATGGGCAGTACTGAGATACGTGACGATGGCTGAAAGCGTTTCATCGGTAGACTCCTTGCGGCCTGAGCGCTTCAACGGATCGGGTTGAACGGTACCTGCTGGCCTGGCGCGGTCTGCTTTACACGTGGCTCGTCCAGGCTGACGGCGCAATATGGGCAGAAATTCACCTTGGGACCAGATCCCCAACTGAGTCCCACCGTCATGGCAATCGTCCTGCTGAGGTTTGCGCGGCATCTTGGGCATTTAATGGCCCAATTGAGCGCGAGGATTGCGCCCAGAAATATGAGCATACCCAACACGGGCAAGCCGGCACCGAGCTTGTCTCCCGTGTAGCGCGTCAGGAATTCGCTCAGGGGGAAGGTGAGCCATCCGAGGGCGCCAAACGCGAAAGCCCATCGCACCCGGCTCTTGATGTAGTCGCGAATTGTCTGGTTCATGGCCCGCGATGCTACCGCGTGCCCCCGGGCAGGTGCGACGCCGTGCAGCCACTCTGCGACGCAATGCTCGATTCGGCCCGTGAGCCCCGAGACCACCGCGCACAGATGATGAACCTGGGCACTGGCGGCTCGCGTTCACTTTGTTCGTGTCACACGGCACCCTCAACGCATTCGATAGTCGAATCCAGGTCAAAAAGGCCCGTACAGTGCTCGGACCAGATCTACCACCATGGCCTTTACCAACTCGGCGTTGATTTCCGCGAGCGTGTAGTCGCCTACCGCGCTGGCGCCATGGCTGTCGGAGGTATTTCGCTCAAAGTGGATCCGCCGAGCCTGGCGATCTGGCTTGGCCCGCAGGTACGGGTAACCCCCGAGGCCGTGACCAAGGCGCGCGTGTCTGCTGACGGGGATGTCAATCCGCGCATCGCTTCCGTCGGCTGGCACTCTCGCCGCCACACCTCGCTGGTTGAGCGCCTGGGCCATCTGCTCCAGGGCGGGCGTAATCACACTTGCCAAGCAGACTGTGGCGGCTTGACTGAAATTCTCCTCGGCCGAGCTCTTGCCGGTTGCGTCATTGCGGGCCTGAGCAACGCGCGCGTTGTGGTGGGCGAAGATGGCGTCAAGCTCCTGTTCGATGTCTTTGGCCATAGCCGATACTCCGAATCAACACCTTGCACCTAAGCTTACATCGAGACCTCGACAGCGCTGAGAGCCAAGAGTCCAGGTGATCAGCGCGCCCGGAGAGATTGCTCGGCCGCTGGCGCGGCCTCGTCCCTCGCGGACGCTCGGGACCGCACGCACGGAGGTGCGTGCGTCCAACCTGGCTCGGGGACTCGCCAGGTTGTCGAACTCCCGACCCTCAGGTTCGAAGGTAGTGCCAGGCCGGGGCAGCTAGACACAGCCGAGCACTAAGTCGCGCATTATCAGTGTATTCAGCAAACCTCGTTCTGCTGCGTCCGGTTGGCTCGGCGCAGAGTGGTAGCACCGTGGTAGCAGGGGGCGTATATATGCGCTACCGCCGCTCAGCCGGCGGGGGGCGGGCGATGTGCAGATATTATGGTCGTCTCAGCCATTCCGAGATTGCGCATGACCCGATTGGGCAACCTTATTGGGTGGATTCCATTTCCTCTCGTGCTGGCAGCGTGTGGTGGCGGCGGCTCCTCCACGCCGCCGCCGCCCGCGTCGTACACGATCGGCGGAACCGTCTCAGGTCAGAGCGGGTCCGGGCTTGTGTTGCTCAACAATGGCGGCGACATGCTTACCGTGTCTGGCGCCAGTTTCACGTTCACTCAGCCGATGACGAGCGGCAAGTCCTTCAACGTCACGGTCGCGACCCAGCCGACAACCCCGCCTCAGGCCTGTACGGTCGCCGATGCCAGCGGCGTGGTCGGCTCCAGCGACATCACGAGCGTGAGCGTCGCGTGTGTCACGCCAAATGAGCAGCTGCTGGTCCCCGACGATGACCACTACCTCGTCAGCTACTTCATCGACCCGACCACCGGCGCATTAACTCCGTCAACGATCCCTCCGGTCGTATCGAGTTTGAGCTACACCGCCGACCCAACCGGTACGTACGTGTACGTGGCGGAGGGGTCGGCGAACAGCGTGGCTGCGTACACGATCAGCCCGGCCACCGCCGCGCTGACACAGATCCCCAGCAGTCCCTTCGCGACGGCGGCGGGTGCGGGCGCTGGTCCCCTGACCATCGATCCGACGGGCCGATTCTTGTATGTCAGCGTCTCTCTCGGCTCCACAGGTGGCCTCTATGCCTATACGCGCGACGCTGCGACGGGTGCGCTGACACTCGTCGGTGGCAGCCCGTTCCCTCTCCCGTCAGAGGCTCCAGGCCAGGGGGGGCTCGGGGGATTCGCGGCCGCGAGCCCGGCGTTTTTGTACTACGCGCTGATAGCCGGCCCTGCCGTCTATCAGACTGGGGCATTCGCGATCAACACGACGACCGGCGAGCTCACGACTGTCGGGCCGTTCACCACCCCGTGTTGTGGAAGTCCCCCCATTAACGCCGTTGTCGACCCAACCGGGCAAAACATTATTTTTGCCTATGGTTCGGTCCAGTGGTTTTCGATCAACGCGCTGACGGGCGCGCTCACACTGGTTGCGAGCGCCACAATTCCCACCACCATTGCGCAGAGCAGAAGTGCGACCGCAATTGCCCTGAGTCCGTCGGGCGCCTATGTGTACGCGGCGACCGCTGCGTTCGGGGCAAATGGCGGTCCATACGAGGTGTACGGCTATTCCGTCGACTATGCGGCGGGCACATTGACGCCACTCGCCGGAAATCCATTCGCTACGGGCGTGACAGGTCCCGGGGGCGGGCAATTCATCGCATTCGATCTCACCGGGCAGTTTCTTTACGTCGGCAGCGGGAGCGATATTTCCGGCTTTGCCGTCGATGCGGCATCGGGTGCACTGACGCCCGTTCCCGGCAGCCCCTATGCCACCAGCGCGCTCCCGATCGACGCGCCCGACCCGTACCCTTTCGTTGTTACCAAAATTCCGTGATCGACGGCAATTGGAACGGCGCAAGCGCTTGAGTCAGAAGCGCACCCGGAGAGATTGCTCGCGGGCCGCTCGGGACCGCCCGCGCGCAACGCGCGTGCGTCCAACCTGGCTCGCAGACTCGCCAGGTTGTCGAACTCCCGCGCCGCCTGCGGCGGCGTCGGGAGTTCTCACCCGCATGACTGCCGGACGACTCCCACGAACTCGACCCTTTTTGAGAATTCGCGCGCCCGGAGAGATTCGAACTCCCGACCCTCAGGTTCGAAGCCTGATGCTCTATCCAACTGAGCTACGGGCGCGGCGCTGAGGATTCTACTTAGAATTCGCCACGCCGGGCTCGCCGCGGGCAGAATGCCGGCACCCCAGGCTCTTCTTCGGGACGCTCGCCATGAACCTCTTCGATCTCTCGGACAAAGTTGCCCTTGTCACTGGCTCCAGCCGCGGCATCGGCAAGGCGATCGCCATGCAGCTGGCGCTACACGGCGCGCGCGTAGTGATCTCCAGCCGCAAACCGGAAAGCTGCGAGGCGGCGGCCGCGGAGATCACCGCCGCGGGCGGCACGGCCTGGGTCCATGCCTGTAATGTCGGCCATAAGGTCGAGCTCCAGGGCCTGGTCGATGCCACGATCGCCAAATGGGGCCGCATCGATATCCTGGTGTGCAACGCCGCCGCGAATCCACACTTTGGCCCCTCGCTGAGTGTCACTGATGAGGTGTTCGACAAGGTCATTCACACGAACCTGCACAGCAACGTGTGGCTGTGCAACATGACACTGCCGGCGATGGCGGAGCGCAAGGACGGGGCCATCATCATCGTGTCCTCGGTCGGTGGCTTTGTCGGCAGCGCTTACCTCGGCGCCTATTGCATTTCCAAGGCAGCGGACATGCAGCTGGCGCGTAATCTCGCCGTGGAATGGGGGCCGCATAACATTCGCGTCAACTGCATCGCGCCGGGAATCATCCGCACCAATTTTTCCAAGGCGCTATGGGCGGACCCGAAGCGTGCGGCCGCCTTCGCGCATGCCAATCCACTGCGGCGGCTGGGTGAACCGGATGACGTGGCGGGCACCGCGGTGCTCCTGGCTTCACGCGCCGGCAATTTCATCACTGGCCAGACGTTCGTCGTCGATGGCGGAGGGCTCATCGGTGGCGGCGAGCCCCTGATGTAGACCTACTGGCGGACTTCCCGTGCAACACCGCGCCTACCTAGCTCTGGCTTGTGCGGGTTCGCTGGTAGCCGAGCCACAGCAGGCCGAACCAGAACGGCGCGACGTACAGCGCCACGCGGTGGTCGGGGTCGAACCAGAGCGTCACAGTCACTGCCAGCAGAAATGCGACCACCGCCCAATTGGCGTACGGCGCGCCCGGCATGCGGAACGGCGCCACTGCTGCGCGCCCGGCGGCGACTGCACGCCGGTAGTTGGCGTGCGCCACCATGATGATTCCCCAGGTCCACAGCGTGCCGACGAGCGCGACGCTGGTCACCCAGGTGAAGGCCTTTTCAGGCACCAGGTAATTCAGCACGACGACCAGCAGCAACGCAGCCGCGGAAAGTTGGATGCCCGCGGCCGGCACCTGCTGGCGGTTGAGTGTAGCGAAAGCCCGCGGCGCCTGGCCGCGCTGCGCAAGTGACCACAGCATGCGACCGGTGCTGAACAGACCACTGTTGCACGAGGAGGTCGCCGCCGTGATCACCACCAGGTTGATGATGGCCGCCGCGCCCGGTACGCCCAGTTTTCCGAACACGAAGACGAACGGGCTCACGCTCGGACTCAACTGCGTCCAGGGCACCAGCGCCATGATGATGATCAGCGCACCGAGGTAGAAGATAAGGATGCGCGCGGTGATGCCGTTGGTGGCCCGCGGCAGTACCACCGCCGGGTTTTCCGCTTCGCCCGCGGTCACGCCGATGAGCTCGACTCCCGAGTAGGCAAACATCACGATCTGCAACGTCAGGAGCACGCCCCCGATGCCGAAGGGCAAAAAGCCCCCATGTGTCCACAGGTTTGAGAAGCTCGCCGTGGCCCCGAGCTCCCCGGCGTGGAACACGATGACGAAAAAGCCCACGGCGATGAGTGCGACGATGGTCACGACCTTGATGAGCGCGAACCAGAACTCGAGCTCACCGAACACCCGCACTGCGAGCAGGTTCGTGCCGTAGAGCACGACCAGCGCTATAAGGGCCGGGAGCCATTGGGGTACTTCCGGCAGCCAGTAGCGCACGTAGATGCCGATGGCCGTGAGTTCCGCCATGGCGGTGAGGATCCACATGAACCAGTAGGACCAGCCGGTCACAAAGCCCGCAAATGGGCCGCAGAACTCATCCGCATAGGTGGCGAACGAGCCTGCCACGGGACGATAGGTGAGCAGCTCACCGAGCGCCCGCATGATGAAAAAAATCGCCACGCCGCCGGCGGCGTACGCCAGCAAAAGACCCGGGCCGGCGTTGTGGATCGCCTTCGCGGAGCCCAGGAACAGTCCCACGCCAATCGTGCCGCCGATGGCGATGAGCTGGATATGGCGGTTTTTCAGGTTGCGTGACAGATCGGGGGCGGTTTGCGGCATGGATGATCCCTTTACTGTGCTGGCGGACCCAGGAGCGCATAGCGCCGCCCCTGCGGCAGCTCGTAGCGATGCACGATGGTGGCGGCCCCGGAGGATTCGATGCTGCCGGCGACCCCGTCCGACTCGGGCGGCAAGGCGCGATAGCGGCCGAGGAGTCGCGTGAGGTTGCCACTCGCATGGCCAGGCAGGAGGACGAGGACGCGTCCATCGCGCTCGTGTGCGTGCAACCAGGTGCTGACCGTGACTTCCGCTGACTGCCCGTCACTTCTCACCACTGTGAAGGACGCGCCGACGCCGCGATCGAGCATGGCGATCGTGGTCTCGTCAGGATCCAGCAGCGCCAGCGACTGCTGCGCGCAATCGGTGTGGATGTGTCGCGCGAGCCTGGGCAGGTCCTGCCAGCGATCGATGACCGGTAACGCCACGATGCACCCGACGCACAGCGCGCACGCGTAGCCTGCGTATGTCCAGTTCAGGCTGCCCTGCAGATCTGCCAGGCGCTGCGCCTGCAGCGCGCGCGAGCGCATCGAGTAGGCGACCGCCACGGTCAGTACCGCACCGGCAACACATATGGCCGGGGAGATGCTGCCGGCGACCCCCAGGAGCGCAACTGCACCCGCGAACATCCACGCGACGATGACCACCAGCGTCGTCGTTGCAGCTGCGGCGAGCCGATCGATTCGGTCCGGGCATTGCCGCACCTCGTGCACCCACAATCCTGCGAGCAGCGCGAACCCTAAGAGCGCCGGAGCGGCATAGACATCGCGCGCGGTGGCTGCCAGCGACAGCACGATGAGGAACGGCAGGCTCGCGGCGAGCGCAAATCGCCAGGCGGATCCTGACGGGCCGGGAGCGCGCGCGCGCGTCCACGCCCGCCGCAGCGCGGCGGCCACCACCAGCGTCCAGGGCAGCAGGTACAGCGGCAGCTCGAGCAGGTACTTTCCCGGCGCATTGTGGTGGCCGCTGGTGTAGTCGAGCCCGGCGGGGGAGGCGATGTGCATGAAGCGCCCGACGACGTTGTGCCAGAAGAGCGTGCGCAACGCGTCGGCGCCGTGCGCGCCGTGCGCGACCGCCAAAAGCCACGGACCGATGATCAGCGCCTGCAACACGAAGCCCGCGTACAGCTCCCAGCGGCGCAGCTCCGACCAGCGTCGCTCCCAGACGATGAGCGTGACAAGCGCCAGCGCCGGCACCAGCCACCCCGGGGCGCTCTTGGCCATGAAGCCGATCGCGGCTCCAAGGTGCATGAGAAGGTAACCGCCGGCTTTGCGTCTTCCCACGGGGGCCTGGTAACCAAGCCAGACGCCCAGCAGTGCGAGCGCGTTGCCCGCCAGCAGGCAGGCATCCGGGGCCAGCCAGATAGCGGCGCGCCAGGCCGTCAGCGCCGAACCGGCAATGAGCGCCGCGATGATCGCGGCCGCCAGATCCATGCCCATCGCCCGCGCGAGCGCGCCGATCGCCAGCGCCGTGACTGCCGCATAGATGAGATTCGGCACGCGCGCGGCCGGCGCCGAATCCCCGAGCAGCGCCGCGGCTGCTGCAGACATCCAGTAGGTGAGCGGCGGCTTTTCCAGAAACGGCGTGCCGGCGAGCTGCGGCAGCGTGCGATCGCTCTGCTGGCCCATGCGCCAGGTGATGTCGGCTTCGCGCGGCTCATCTGGCGTCCATAGTCCGCGACCGAGGATGCCGATCAGCCACAGCGGCGCCAGCGCCACCAGAGTAAAGATCGCCACACGCCTCACGCGAGTTCCGTCGCCGCGCGCGCGCGGTGGGTGCTGTTCTGCAGCCAGCGCTCGAGCGCTGAGATATCGGCGTTGATGAGATGCAGCCCGAGCTTGCTACGGCGCCACAGGATATCCGGCGCGGTCTGTGCGAATTCCTCGCGGCACAGATACTCGAGCTCGCACTCGTACAGCTGCGGCAGGATCTGCCCGCCGCAGCCCGCCAGCGAGGCCGCGTTGCCTAACACCCGCTCGAGCCGCGTGCCGTAGGCGTGCGCCAGCCGCAGCCGCAGGCCGGCCGGAAGCCACGGGTACCGCCGCTCGCTGCTGCGCAGGAACACCGCCAAGGACCCCTGCGGCATATCGCCCCCGGGAAGCCTCGCGGCCGCAGTCCACGGGCCGCCACGTTCACCCAGCACCGTCGCGAGCAGGTTCACCGCGTCCTCCGCCAGGCGGCGATAGGTGGTGATCTTGCCGCCGAACACCGACAGCAGCGGCGCGGGTTCGCGATCGAGTTCCAGGGCGTAGTCGCGCGTCACACTCATCGGGTCGGTGGCTTCATCGGCCAGCAGCGGCCGCACGCCAGAGTAGCTCCACACAACGTCGGTGGGGGCGAGCTGCTGCTTGAAGTAGCGGTTGGCGAGCGTGCACAGATAGGAGATCTCGGCCGGATCAATGCGTACCGAACCTGGCTCGCCGTGATAATCAACATCGGTGGTGCCGATCAGCGTGAATTCATGCTGGTAGGGGATCGCGAACACGATACGCCGGTCCTGGTTCTGGAAAATGTAGGCGAAGCGGTGCGCGAACAGACGCGGCACCACGATGTG
>Ga0070761_10002107_pt1 | contig 12330 bp, 7 predicted proteins | sample HubBroMetageREF1_FD_66724 | JGI IMG/M metagenome (GOLD analysis project Ga0070761, IMG submission 66724) | Reference soil microbial communities from the Hubbard Brook experimental Forest, New Hampshire, USA - Hubbard Brook CCASE Soil... | ecosystem: Environmental > Terrestrial > Soil > Temperate...
GTACGTCGTCTACCGCTGGTCTGACCAGACGTCGTCGACGCCGTGGCAGCCGGGCGGCACGGAGAACTGGGCGCAGACGCTGTTCTGCAACCCGGGCGGCACGACCGTGCCGTTCTTCCAGACCCCGGCAGGCAAGACGCTCATAGCGGAGGCCGGGGGCGACCCGGTCGACCAGTCCTGCTTGTCCTCGCCCGCGACCTGAGTCCCCGCCCCGGGGTGCTGCCGCCTGCTCCTGGCAGCATCCCGGGAGCTTTGGCGGCTTGTTGGCAGTGACCCTCGGCATGCCTGCCCGCGCACATCGGGCGGCGTCGGTGTGGTCATGAGAAGTTCACGCTGCGTTTACTAACTCGCCTCCCGACCGATACCCGGGTAAAGCTAGCATCCCGATAGGGATTTCGGGTAGCAAGGGGGGTGATGAGGCTAATACCCGACCCAATACCCGACTAAATCGATCTGTTAATCAGAGAATTTCTGATCGTAACTGTTTGGGGTGAGCCCGGTCGCCCGGGCTCTTGGCGCGCTTCACGGCCGGTTTCTGCCGTTAAGTCAAAGGAAGGGAATCAGCACGTGCGTAAACGAACCAAGATGTCGGTCAGCCTGCTGGCTACCGGCGCGATGCTGGGGGCGATGGGGCTCTCGCTGGGCCTGGCGGCGCTGCCAGCCCAGGCGGCCCCCGCCGATTACGCCCCTAGTTTCAATGATGTGGTCGGCGTCGGGTCGGACACGCTGCAGTACATACTCGACTTCGGCGATGACGGTGACCCGAGCGGTGACACCGGCTACAACGGCGCCGGCAACTTGTACAAGGTCGTGAGCATCGACGCGACCGCGGACTCGAATGCCCGCGCCGCGTACCTGAACAACAGCACCGACGCCAGCCTGCTGCCGCTGGATCCGACTGTGGTGCTGCGGGCAGGTACCTTCCCGGTTCAGCGGCCGAATGGCAGCGGTGCCGGAATAAGCGCCCTGCTGGCGGACACCGCCGTCACCGACCCCTACATCGACTTCGTCAGATCAGTAAGCCTGCCGACGGCGACCCAGGCCAGCGCGGCGGTGAGCGACGGCTGGGGTGGCTTTCAGGAGTTCACGCTCGGCACCGACAATCTGGAAATAGCCAAGGCCGCGACTGGCAGCAACGCACCAGCCGGGCTGTCGGTGGCGCAGTTGGCTCAGATCTACGAGTGCAATCCGACTGGCGCTCTGGGCGGCACGGCCGGCCAGACTACGTGGAACAACGTGGGCGGCACCAGCACCGACAACGTCATCCCGGCCATCCCGCAGACGGGGTCGGGCATTCGTACGCTGTTCCTAGCTGACCTGGGGATTACCTCCGCTCAGCTTGGCAGCTGCGTTGTCACGGTCGAGCAGAACGATCCGACCGGCATTACCGGTAACACCGACCCGGCCGATGTGATCGAGCCGTTCTCTGGCAGCCGGCTCAACCTCTGGAACGGCAAGAGCGGCAACACGGCCGATGGCGCTAACCCGAGCAGCGGCTACTTCCACAACCCGACTACTCCATATCCGGGCGCCGCGACCGCGGAGACCTCGGGGATCACGCTCTTGACCGGAGCGCCGGCCGGCACTGACAGCAGCGGCGGCGTGTATGACGACGACTACGACCTGTACGTCGTCTACCGCTGGTCTGACCAGACGTCGTCGACGCCGTGGCAGCCGGGCGGCACGGAGAACTGGGCGCAGACGCTGTTCTGCAACCCGGGCGGCACGACCGTGCCGTTCTACCAGACCCCGGCAGGCAAGACGCTCATAGCGGAGGCCGGCGCCGACCCGGTCGACCAGGGCTGCTTGTCCTCGCCCGCGACCTGAGTCCCGTCCTGGGGTGCTGCCGCCTGCTCCTGGCAGCACCCCGGGCGCAGGCGGTTCCGCCGCCGTTCGCTGGCGGTCAACGACAATCAAGTCGTAATCGGGACGACGCCCCCAGTTAGCCCTCTGACCTGCAAGTGTTCACGTGCCTATGGTGAAACTAGGCTTCGCCCACAGCAGGCCGGGCGTCAGGAAACAAAAGTGGACTATCTCGGTAGGAATAAGTAGACTGCGCTTGGCACCTTAACGGGCAGCATGATCTTTTTGAGGCTGAAACGTGCCACTCTGCTCGTCGTGTGACTCGGGGAGGATAGCTGTATGACGAGCGACGTGTCGCGTGACTTCGATATGCCCATGATCAACTCGAACAACTCAGAGGGGGTCGGGCATTCGGCGGTCGCGAGCTCACCTCAATTCGACCTGTCGCGTGCCTCGGCACCTGACAATACTTCTATCGATCTACAGGCGATCCGTGGTGCTGCCCTGAACGCGGTGCTCGTGTCCGCATGGTTCGGTACTCACAAGGTGCTCGAGCAGGTCTCGCTGCTCATGCCGCCCGGCATTGTCACTGCCCTCATCGGGCCGTCCGGCTGCGGCAAGTCCACCTTCCTGCGGATACTCAACCGGATGCACGAGACGGTTCCTGGCGCTCAGCTCGCCGGAGAAGTGTTCCTCGACGGGCAGGACATCTATACCCCCGGCACGCGGGTTACTGAGGCTCGCAGGCGCATCGGCATGGTGTTCCAGAAGCCGAACCCGTTCCCGGCCATGTCGATCGCGGAGAATGTTCTGGCGGGACTGCGACTTACTGGCATGCGGACCAGCCGGGAAGAAAGGCTCCAAATACTCGAGGGCTCCCTGCTCAAGGCCGGGTTGTGGAATGAGGTCAAGGACCGGCTGGCTCAGCCGGGCGGAGCGCTCTCAGGCGGGCAGCAACAGCGGCTGTGCATTGCGCGCTCCCTCGCCGTCAAGCCGGACGTCTTGCTCATGGACGAGCCGTGCTCCGCCCTGGACCCTGGCTCGACGGCCAGAATCGAGCAGACGATCGGCGACATCAGGAATGAGGTCACGGTCGTGATCGTCACGCACAATATGCAGCAGGCACTGCGGGTGTCACAGCAGTGCGCCTTCTTCCTCGCAACGCAAGGCGCTCCCGGCGGCATCGTCGAATGGGGAGAGACGGAGAAGATATTCGGCGCCCCCGATGATCCGCGTACGGCCGACTACGTGCACGGGCGTTTCGGATGACGGTCATGTGCGCGGAACGGTGTGCACGCAGGCATCGCGATAGGAATTCACTCCTCGTTTACGAACGCGCCTCGTGGTCGATACCGGCCAAAACTATCTTGAGGACCGAGATTTCGGGCGGGGAGGGCCAATGAGCACGGCAACAGCCGGCCCGACCGCGCCGCAACGGCAAGATACTCCCCGGCCACTTGACCGGGGCTTGCAGCCGTCCGACAAGGTGTTCCATGGCATCGCCCGCTTGGTGGGCGCGGTTGTCCTTCTCATTACTGGTTCGATCGGCCTGTTCCTTGGCCTTCAGCTGATTCCCACCCTGCACGCGTACGGCCTGCACTTCTTCACCCAGGTCAACTGGCTACCCGACACCAATCAGGTCGGCGTGGCCGCCGCTATCGTGGGCACTTTCGAGGTAGCCGCGGTCGCGATCACTGTGTCTGTGCCGCTTGCCTTGATGACGGCCATATACATCAGCGAGTACGCTCCGCGGGTCTTGAAAGGCCCGCTTGTATCGCTGATCGATCTGATGGCGGCGATCCCGAGCATCATTTACGGCCTGTGGGGGTTCTTCCTCTTCCAGCCGTACGTCGCCACCATCACGCGCTGGATCAGCACGTACCTGAGCTGGTTTCCCCCTTTCAGCGTGGACACGGACACGCACGCGCCGGTCGTACCTCTCGCGAGCCGATACTGGGGCTCCACCACTATAGCGGGGCTGGTCGTCGCGATGATGGTCGTGCCAATGGCATGCGCCGTGATGCGCGGGGTGTTCGCGCAGGCCCCGCCGGGCGAGCGAGAGGGGGCGCTAGCTCTGGGCGCGACCCGCTGGGGAGTGATCCGCTCGGTTGTCCTTCCCTTTGGCCGTGGCGGCATCATCGGCGGGACAATGCTCGGGCTTGGCCGTGCACTCGGCGAGACCATCGCGGTCCTGCTTATCGTCTCCCCGGTATTCGACATCAACATCCATGTGCTGGAAACCGGCTCTATTACCGTCGCCGCACTCATCGCGGCCCGCTTCGGCGAGTCCACTCCTCAGCAGCTGTCCGCTCTGCTGGCGGCCGGCTTCGTGCTTTTCGCCATCACCCTGGTCGTTAATCTCGTGGCGGCCACGTTCATCACGCGCAGCCGAAGCGGCGCGGCCACGGAGATATGACGATGGCAACGCTGCCCGCAGCCTCCGCGGCACCAGGAACGCCGGTACGGGATCAGGCTGGTCATCAGCTGCCAAGACCGCTTGGCGGCGACGTACCCCGCCCGGTCGGCACGCGGACCGCCGACGATCGTATTGCCCTGGCGGGCTGCGCCGTCGGGTCAGGGGCTCTGACCTGGATCGCCTACGACAGGCTGCTGCCTTTCAGCGGGTTTACCGGATTCCTGCTGTGCTGGTATGTGGTTTTCCTGGTGCTCTACACCGTGGTCAGCGCGCTTTCGCAGCCGCGGCCCCTGGTGATAGACCGGCTCGTGACGGCCGTCGTCCACGGCGGAGCCGTCGTGGTCTTCCTTGCCGTTCTCTCGACGATCTTCTATACCTTCGCCGAAGGCCGGCACGCCCTGATTCATCTCAACTTCTACTCCCAAACCATGGACGGCGTGACGCCTACGGCGCCGCTCACCCAGGGCGGCATCTCCAACGCGATCGTCGGAACCCTGATCGAGATCTCGATCGCGGTCAGCGTGTCCCTGCCGCTTGGCATCGGCACTGCCGTGTTCATCACCGAGGTAGGCGGCCGGTTCGCCCGCGCGGTTCGCACCGTCGTCGAAGCGATGACCGCGTTGCCTGACATCCTCGCCGGACTGTTTATCTACACGACGCTGATTGTCGATCTCGGGGTGCAGAACAGCGGGTTTGCCGCTGCCGTCGCGCTGTCGGTGATGATGCTGCCGATTATCGCCAGGTCGGCCGAGGTGGTGCTGAGAGTAGTGCCAGGTGGCCTGCGCGAGGCCAGCCTCGCCCTGGGAGCCACGCGCTGGCAGACCGTGTGGCGGGTGGTCCTGCCTACCGCGCGGGCCGGTCTCGCCACCGCCTTGATCCTCGGCGTGGCCCGCGGGATCGGTGAGACAGCTCCTGTGCTGCTGACTTCGGGTGCCTCGACATTCTTCAACCTCGATCCATTCCACGAGCCCATGAATTCATTGCCGCTCTTTATCTTCACCGCCAAGCAGAGTGGCGAGACGAACTTTATCGACCGCGGCTGGGGAGCGGCGAGCGTCCTGCTCGGGCTGGTGCTCGTCCTGTTTGTAACCGCGCGCACGCTGGCCAGGTCACGACCCGGCCGCTCGTAACAGGAGGATAGTAATGCGAAGGCGTCGCATGGCAATCATGGCGGCCAGCACGATCACGGTACCGCTCGTTCTGGCGCTGTTGTCGGGGACGGCCACGGCGTCCCCCACGCCGGTACTTCAGCTCATCACGGGATCCGGCTCGAGCTGGGCGGCCAACGCAGTGGACGCGTGGATCGCGAACGTGGCCCAGCAGGGCGTCCAGGTCGTGTTCACCCCCGACGGCTCGGCCGCAGGCCGGCAGGACTACGCGCTGCATACAGTCGACTTCGCGGTCAGCGACATCGGCTACCAGGGGGATGTGGACGGACAAGACGATGTGTCCAAGCGCCCGTACGCTTACCTGCCGGTCACGGCTGGCGGGACGGCCTTCCCCTACAACCTCGTAGTTGCCGGGAAACAGATCACCAACCTGCGCCTGTCCGGTTCGGTCATCGCGAAGATCTTCATGAACCAGATCACCAACTGGGACAACCCGGCCATCACCGCGAACAACAACGGGCACGCGCTGCCGGACCTGCCGATCACCACGGTCGTCCCGTCGGAGGGGTCGGGGACGACCGCCATGTTTACCGAGTACCTAAATCAGGAGTTTCCCGCCATGTGGCAGGCGTTCAATAGCGGCCAGTCGGGGATGACTGAGTACTGGCCACGCCAGGGGCCCAACCAGATCGCACAGGACGGCTCGTCGGAGATCATGTCCTACATCCAGGCCCCGGCCTCCAATGGCTCCATCGGCATCGATGAGTACTCTTATCCGCTGGCGGCCGGCTTCCCTGTGGCCCAGATGGAGAACGCGGCGGGCTACTACGTGCTGCCGACCGAGTACAACGACGCGGTAGCGCTGACGCAGGCTCAGATCAACATGGATAAGAGTTCACCTAACTATCTTCTGCAGAACCTCAGCAACGTCTACGGTTACACCGATCCCCGTACCTATCCGCTCTCTTCGTACTCCTACACGATCATGCCGGTGTCCACCACCGATCCGAGAATGCAGGTGCCGCCAGGTAACTTCCCCGCTAAATGGCAGACGCTGGCCGACTTCCTCTATTACTCCATTTGCGAGGGACAGGAGTCTATCGGCCCGATCGGGTATTCCGCCCTGCCGGTCAACCTGGTAGAGGCCGGATTCCAGCAGATCGAGAAGATCAAGGCAGCCGCTCCGCAGGTCAATATCGCCCAGCTGAACATCACTACCTGCAATAACCCAACATTCATCAAAGGCGAGCCTGACGAGAACCACCTAGCCAAGATCGCCCCGTTCCCGCCGCAATGCGACAAGAACGGGTTCGGTCCGTGCAACGGCACAGTCAACGGAAACGCCAACGGCGGTAAGGGCAACAACACCAAGAACGGCAAAGGCAAGGGCAGCGGCGGCGGCAGCGGCAACAATTCAGGCGGGTCAGGCCATAATTCAGGAGGATCCGGCAACAGCAATTCAGGCGGCGGCGGGGGGTCAGGAGCGATCAACCCGCTGACCGGGCAGAGAACCGGTACCGGTACGGGTAATACCACGACCAGTGCTGGCTCGGCCGATCCGGTTCCTTCGGTTCTGTCCGCTGATCAGAGCAATGGCCTGAACGACATTGCCCTCGGTGCACTGGCTGTGATTCTCTTGCTCGCGGTCTTGATCGCGCCTCCGTTGCTTGCCCGGCACTGGTCCGTGCGCGCTGGGAGAAGATGATGAGCACCAGACACCCCTGGCGCGTGCGATCACGCCGGACCGTCAAGGTCGCGGCCCTGGTGGTAACGGTCGTGTGCGGTGGCTTGTTCGCCGGGCAGACCGCGGGCGCAAGCGATTCGGCCACGCAGTCGGCGACGACAACGGCGAAGGTGACGCCGTCGAGCGCCTTTCACGAGACCAAGACGATCTACCGGACGAACCTGATCAACGGAAGAAACGTCGTGGTCGACAAGCGGACAGTGTCGCTGTCGGTGAACATCACGAGCAACCTGATCGACCGGCAGGTCATCAACGTGAGCTGGAGTGGGGCGCATCCGACCGGAGGCATTCAGCCTGACCCGACTGCCAGCACTGAGGCTCTTTACCAGGAATACCCCATGGTGCTGCTTGAGTGCCATGGCGACACGTCACCGTCCGCGCCCGCGGCCAAGCAGATCCAGCCTGAGGATTGCTGGACGGCGACGCCGACCGAACGTTACTTCTCGGGAACCACGCCCTTCCCGCCCTGGCGGCTCGACCGGTACGCGACGGCGGTCGGCCAGCGTAATTTCCAGGTGAACGAGCCAGCGTCGCCGCCGAAGGACTGCTTCCTGCTCAACGTCGCGCAATACTGGCTTCCTTATGTCAGCGCGAACGGTACGAACTACCCCATCGGACCGGGGGGCTGCGCGGGCATGCCCGGCGAGATGGACCTGACCGGTGGCCTCGGCATACTGCCGAGCAACGAGCTCTTTGCTCCCACCCAGATCGATGGCAAGGGTTCAAGCGAGTTCGACGTCTGGACCACGACGCTCAACCCGGACCTTGGTTGCACGTACCACGTATCCTGCGCGCTGGTCGCGGTGCCGATCATGGGCATCAGTTGTGATCCTGCCGCCAAGAGCATGCCCTTTATCGACCGGCCAACGCCGGGAGCGGAGGAGCAGCAGGCCGCCGCCGCCTGCGAGGAGCAGGGCTACTTCAAGCCGGGCTCCATTGCCCTGGCTGGTGAGTCAGCCGACGGCGAACTGCCCGTTGAAGGTGCGCTGTGGTGGGCGGCGTCGAACTGGCGTAACCGGTTCGTCGTGCCGTTGCATTTTGCCCCGCCCACTGACATTTGCAAGATCGTGAATAAAGGCGGCCTGACCATCCAGATGTACGGGTCGGAGCTGCTCGACCAGGCCCAGCTGCAGTGGCAGCCGCACTTCTGCCTCGCTCCGAAGAAGCCGTTCACCGTGGGATATGTCGCGGAATCGGAGCCGGAGGCCGCCGGAGGTCTTGAGATCGGTGAGATCGATGCCGCGCTGGTAACTAATCAGCCCTTCGCGGGGCTCTTCCCTGTGCCCGTGGTGCATGCCCCGGTGGCCGAAACCGGTTTCGCGATCAGCTTCGTGATCGACAACGCGGCGGGACAGCCGGTAACGACCTTGCGCCTGGATCCCCGTCTGCTGGCCAAGCTGCTCACCGAGTCCTACCCGTCGCTGATCGACATAGCTGATCATGACCCTGAGCTTCTCCACCGATGTTATGGCAGCGATCCGATCCCGGTGGCTGGGACCGATAAGTGCGCTAACCCGATTAACATCACCGACGACCCGGAGTTCGAGGCGCTCAACCCGGGAGTCACGGCTGCCGGCGGCGATTTCGCCGCCGCATCGACACTGCTGGCGCTGTCCTCAGACTCCAACGTGATGTGGGCGCTGACGTCCTATATCAACGACAACCCGGCCGCCCGCGCCTGGCTCAACGGCAAGCCCGATCCCTGGGGCATGGTGGTCAACTCCGAATACAAGGGAATTGCGCTGCCGGTATCGAGCTGGCCGCTGGAGAGCACCTATGAACCGGCCGACTGGCTCAAGGGCGGCGGCCCTTACTGTTACGCAGCCGACCCGTCGCCTGTGCTGCCGCTTATCGCCGCCCCTCAGCCGTTCCTTACCTATAACGCTGAGGACGTCCAGTTCTATATCTCGGAGTCTGAGCTCGCATGTGCGGGTAATCCTTCTGATCCTCAGTCAGAGCATCTGGAGCCGCTCGGGCCGCAGCTTGTGGGCCAGCGATTCATACTCGGGGTCACGACGCTCGCCGACGCTCGCCGGTATGACCTGAACACCGCGGCGCTGCTGACCTACACCAAACCAGGTACCCCCGCCGCCTTCACCTCGGCGAAGGGCATGACTTTCGTAGAGCCCACCGCTGCCTCGCTGCGGAGCGCGGCATCCCTGCTCACCCCCGATCCCACTAACTACGACTGGGACTTCCCCTACTCGCTGTACCAGAGCGACAGCATCAAGGCAGCGCAGGCCTACCCGGGCGCCATGATGGTGTACGCCGACATCCCGACAAAGAAACTGCCCAAAGCTGACGCCGTCGATTACGCGGCTTTCCTGCGATATGTAGGCACTGATGGCCAGGTTCCTGGCGGCGGCGTCGGCCAGCTCGCGGCCGGGTACCTGCCGTTGACCGCTGCCAACCATCTAGGTGCGGAGCAGCAGTACACCTTGTCGGCCGCCGCCGCGATCGCGGCGCAGAGGGGAGCGATCCCGGCCCTGATTCCTAAGGTAAATCACGCGAGTCCCAGCCCGAGCCCGAGCCCGAGCTCTAGCTCCAGTGACAGTGACACCCCGAGTCCTGGCGCTAGCCCGAGCGGCTCGAGCACTCCGACCCCGACGGCAAGCATCGTGTCGGACACGCCGAGCCCGTCGTCATCCAGCCGTATCGCGCTCACTCCCTCGGCGAATTTCGGTGTCATCGGGTACCTGCTTCCTGTGCTCGCTGGCCTGGCACTGATCGCGGCGGCGGCGGCCTTCCTGATCTTGTGGCGGCCCCGGCTCAACCGGTCGCGGCCTGGGTCCTGGGGTAAGCGGTGAAACTAGCCGTGCAGGCCACGGCGCCGCCTCCGGTCGATCCGAGCGGTCAGGTCGTCGCGCCAGGGACTGCTCGGGCAGCGCCGCCACCGGTACCGTTCGTCTGGCCCGCGCCGCGCCCGCCGTTGTCGGTCGGGATGTGCATAGGCTGGATGCTGGCGGCGCTGAGCGGGCTGGCCGTATGGGCATTGCTCTACGCGCTCATGTTTTCTGGATTTCAGGAATCGGGCGCTCAGCATTCGCTCTACGCGCTGCTGCGCACCCAGATAGCACAAGAGATCGCTCCGCTCGGCGGAAATATCAAGCTAGGTAGGCCGGTCGCCGTCTTGCGTGTGCCGCAGGCAGGAATAGACGCGGTGGTCGTTGAGGGGACGACATCGGGTGTACTCGAGAACGGTCCCGGCCTAGAGGCAGATACCCCATTGCCAGGGCAGCTCGGACAAGCGGAGATCTTTGGCCGCCAGACCATGTTCGGCGGTCCGTTCAGGCACCTTTCCGCGCTCAGGCCAGGCGATGAGTTCCAGGTGACGACCGGCGAAGGGATATTCACCTACCGGGTGGGCAGCCTGATTTATCCGCACGATCCGCTGCCGCCGCCGCTTGGCGCGGATCAGAGCAGGGTGATGCTGGTCACCACGACCGGCTCAGGGTGGGCGCCCGATCAACTCCTTTACGTCGTCGCGAATCTCGTCGGCAAGCCGGCCGGCTCTCAAGCGGGCATGCCAACCGCGGTCCCGGCCAGCCAGGAGCCCATGCACGGGGACACCAGCGCGCTCATGCCTCTGGTCCTTTGGCTTCAGCTTCTCCTGGTGACAGTCCTGGCCGCGGTATGGGTTCGCTCGCGCTGGGGGGGCTGGCAGACCTGGCTGGTTGTTGCTCCGGCGCTGCTGGCCTTGATCTGGGTCATCTCAGAAACCGCATTCCAGCTATTGCCCAACCTGATCTAGCCCGTTCAGTGCCGTCACTTGCGCGGCGGCTTAGTGGCAAATCTGGATGATGTTAGGGCTTGTATTACCTAGTAACTCGACTGGTATACTAGGTAGGTTTCCGCTCGAAACCGGATGTTGCCCGCCAAACCCTGCGACAAAGCTTTCAGTCCAGTTTTCCGTTTGTTCAGCCTAAGAGTCAGTCGAAGTCTTGCGCTGTCGCTTTGCTTCCTGTGCGGCTGGTTTCTGCCGTTCAGCAAGAGAAGGGAACGAGCACGTGCGTAAACGAACCAAGATGTCGGTCAGCCTCCTGGCTACCGGCGCGATGCTGGGGGCGATGGGGCTCTCGCTGGGCCTGGCGGCGCTGCCAGCCCAGGCGGCCCCGTCGGATTATGCTCCCGGGTTCAATGATGTGGTCGGGGTCGGGTCGGACACGCTGCAATTCATAGTCGACTTCGGCGATGACGGTGACCCGAGCGGTGACACCGGCTACAACGGCGCTGGCAACTTGTACAAGGTCGTGAGCTTCGACGCGACCGCGGACTCCAACGCCAGGGCCGCGTACCTGAACAACAGCACCGACGGCAACCTCCTGCCGCTCGATCCGACCGACGTGCTGCGCGGCGGGACCTTCCCGATCGAGCGGATCAACGGCAGTGGCGCCGGCATCAGCGCCCTGCTGGCGGACACCGCCCTCACCGACCCCTACATCGACTTCGTCCGGATGTCGAGTGAGCCGACCGCGACGGAAGAGTCGACGGCGGCCAGTCAAGGCTGGGGCGGCTTGCAGATATTCCAGCTCGGCAACGAGAACCTTTCGATGGCCAAGCAGGGCACCTCAACGACCTCGGAAAGCAACGCGCCTGCCGGGCTGTCCGTGCCGCAGCTTGCCCAGATCTACGAGTGCAACCCGACCGGCGAGCTGAACGCGGCCGGTACCGGGACCGTCGCTGCTGATGACGGTTTCACCCAGTGGAACTTCGTGGGCGGCACCAGCACTGACCAGATCATCCCGATCATCCCGCAGGCCGGGTCGGGTACCCGTAGCACCTTCCTGGCCGACATCGGCATCAGCAATGCCCAGCTCGGCCCCTGCGTGGTGACTGGTGAGGAGAACGACCCCACCGCGATCACCGGCCTGTCCTCCGTGACCTCCAACCCGATCACTAGCACCGCCTGCAGCCCGAACTGTGCTTACGACGCGATCGAGCCGTTCTCTGGTGCCCGGCTGAACCTCTGGCTTGGCAAGAGCGGCAACACCGCCGACGGCTCTAACCCGAGCAGCGGCTACTTCCACCTCCCGACCACCCCCTACCCGGGCGGCGCGGTTGAGACCCCCGGCGTCGTGCTGATGTGCGCGAGCGCATCGGCTGAGTGTGAGGCCACCACAGGAGAGCCTTCGGGAAGCCTGTCGACCGTCTCACCGACCGCTACCTATGACGACCAGCGGGCACTGAACATCGTCTACCGCTGGTCTGACCAGACGTCGTCGACGCCGTGGCAGCCGGGCGGCACGGAGAACTGGGCG
>Ga0070761_10002108_pt1 | contig 12324 bp, 13 predicted proteins | sample HubBroMetageREF1_FD_66724 | JGI IMG/M metagenome (GOLD analysis project Ga0070761, IMG submission 66724) | Reference soil microbial communities from the Hubbard Brook experimental Forest, New Hampshire, USA - Hubbard Brook CCASE Soil... | ecosystem: Environmental > Terrestrial > Soil >...
GTGATCCTCGTCCTGATGGGCGTCCCGGAGACGTTCAAGAACTTCGTCGTCGCCTACCCCATCACCGGCGGGACGCAAACGATCTATCTCGGCCCCGTCGCGTCGTTCCAGTCGTTGTCCCTGCTCGGGACGAACGGCGGCGGCTACTACAGCGCGAACGCGGCCTCCCCACTCGCGAATCCGTCGGCGGTCTCCAACCTGTACCTGGTCGGGGTGATGATGCTGATCCCGTTCTCGACCCCCTTCGCCTTCGGGACGATGATCCGCAAGAAGGGCGAAGCGTGGCCGTACATGGGCACGATTCTCATCATCTTCGTGGTCGCGCTCGGCATCTTCATCGCGTACCAGGCGGCGTTCAACCCCGCCCTCGCGAGCGTGCCGAACGTCGCCCAGGGGGCGAACGGCTACCCGGTCGGACAAGAGACTCGGTTCAGTCTGCCCGAGGCGTCCCTCTTCCAGGTCGTCAGCGTCTACTCGAACGTCGGCGCGAACAACATGGCGATCGGCTCGGTCTCGCCGGTCGCCCAGATGGTGCTCTTGTTCGGGATGTTCACCCAGAGTACCCCGGGAGGCGAGGGCACCGGGTTCGGGACCCTCCTCCTGTTCGCGGTCCTCGCGATCTTCATCGCCGGTCTGATGGTGGGTCGGACGCCCGAGTATCTCGGGAAGAAGATCGAGACGAGCCACGTGAAGTGGGCGGCGCTGGCGTTGCTCATCCATCCGGCGATCATCCTGATCCCGTTCTCCGTCGGGGTGTTAGCGGGGGCGCCGGGGATCGACGCGGGCAACGTCCATGCCGCGTCGCACAATTTCACGTCGGTCCTGTACGAGCTGACCTCCGAGGCGGCGAACAACGGCAGCGCGCTCTCGACCGCGTCGTTCACCGACACCACACCGTTCTGGAACGTCACGGGCGCCGTCGTCATGCTCGTCGGGCGGTTCGTGCCGATCTGGGCGATGCTGCAGGTCGGGGGGCTCTTCGCGAGTCAGTCGGAGCGTCCCCCCGGCCCCGGCACCCTGCGCACCGCGAGCGCGACGTTCTGCGTCTACCTCACGTTGATCCTCGTGATCGTCTCCTCGCTCCTCTTCCTCCCCGTGCTGGCGATGGGTCCGCTGGCCCAGATCCTCTGAGGGGGTTTCGATGGCAGACGAGACGGATGCGGCACTGCCCCCGGGGGCGCAGGTCTCCGTCCGGCGGGTCGCCCACACCTCGTGGCGCCGCGTGCTGGTCGACTCCTTCAAGATGTTCGACCCGCGGCGCGAGATCCACAACCCGATGATGTTCGTGGTGTGGGTGCTGTTCGTCTACCTCATCGTGCTCACGCTGTTCCCCCACGCGTTCCCCGACATCGCCCGGTTCTACAATCCGAGCTACTACCTCAGCGTCACGATCATCCTGTTCCTCACGCTCTGGTTCGCTCACATCTCGGAAGCGATCGCGGAGGCGCAGGGGCGGGCCCAGGCCGATAGCCTCCGGGAGATCCGCAGCGGGATCCGGGCGCGTCAGGTCCGGCCCGACGGGTCGCTCCAGTGGGTGCCCGCGGACGTACTGCACGTCGGCGACACGGTCGAGATCCACGCCGGAGAACCCGTACCGCTCGACGGCGACGTGATCTTCGGCGCGGCGTTGATCGACGAATCGATGATGACGGGGGAGTCCGCCGCTGTCATGCGGGAGAGCGGGGGCGACAAGACGAGCGTCCTTGGGGGCTCCCGGGTCGTGCAGGGGACCGTCAAGGTCCGCGTGAGCGCGGTCCGGGGCGAGTCGTTCCTCGACCGGCTGATCCGGCTGGTCGAAGGGCAAGCGCGGGAGCCGACCCCGAACGAGCTCGCGCTCGGCGTATTCCTCGCGGCGCTGACGATCGCGCTCTTCACCGTGGTCGTGACGTTCGTCTACATCGCGAACTTCACCGATATCGTCGCGGTCGACCTCGCGACGATCATCGCGCTGTTCGTCTGTCTGATGCCGACGACGATCGGCGCGCTCCTCCCGGCGATCGGCATCTCGGGGATCAACCGCGTCGCGCGCACGAACGTCATCGCAAAATCCGGGAAGGCGGTCGAAGCCGCCGGTGACCTGGACACGCTGATCCTCGACAAGACCGGCACCATCACGATCGGCAACCGGCTCGCGGTCCAGTTCGTCGCCGGACCGGAAGTGCCGATGCCGTCCCTGGTGGAGGGGGCGATGCTGGCGTCGACCTTGGACGACACCCCCGAGGGAAAATCGATCGTGCGGCTCGCCGCGCGCAGCTCGACGCCCGTCCGGCGCGTCGAGCAGGGCTCGTTCAAGGTCCTTCCGTTCACCGCCGAGCGCCGGATGAGCGGGATCGTGCTCTCCGACGGGACCGAGTTCTACAAGGGGTCGATCCAGGCGATGGAGGCGTACGGGGCCGCCCTACCGCCCGCGCTGAAGAAGTCCGCGGCGGAAGCGTCGCGGCAGGGGATGACGCCGCTCGTCATCTCGGTGAACAAGAAGGCGATCGGCCTCGTCTTCCTGAAGGATGTGGTCAAACCCGGCATCCGGGACCGGATCCATGAGCTGAAGCTGATGGGGATCCGGACGGTGATGTGCACCGGTGACAACCAGCTCACCGCCGCCGCGATCGCTCAGGAGAGCGGCGTCGACGAGTTCATCGCCGAGGCGAAGCCCGAGACCAAGCTCACGATCATCGAGAAGGAGAAGGCCGAGGGCCGGCTCGTCGCGATGAGCGGCGACGGGTCGAACGACGCTCCGGCGCTCGCCCGCGCGGACGTCGGACTCGCCATGAACAACGGTACGAGCGCGGCGAAGGAGGCGGGCAACATGGTCGACCTCGACAACGACCCCACGAAGCTGATCGAGATCGTCTCGATCGGCAAGCAGCTCCTGATCACGCGCGGCGCGCTGACGACGTTCTCGATCACGAACGACGTCGCGAAGTACTTCGCGATCATCCCCGCGATCTTCGTCGCCTCGGGCGCGGTCGCCCTGCCCGGGGTCGGCTTCCTGAATGTCCTCGGACTCACGAACCCGCAGCTCGCCGTCCTCGCGACGCTCCTGTTCAACGCCCTGATCATCCCGCTCCTGATCCCCCTCGCCCTCGCGGGCGTGCCGTTCCGGCCCCGGCCCGCGATCGATCTGTTGCGCCGCAACCTGATCTACTACGGATTCGGCGGGCTGGTGAGCGCGTTCGTCGGGATCAAGCTGATCTACGTTCTCCTCGCCTGGTTGAGCGGATTGGGCTGGGTGCAGGGCATCGGGGTGGCGGTCGCTCACGTCCTGCCGCTGGGGTTCCTATGAGCACGTCGTCCCCGGCCGCGGCTCCCCCCGCCTCCGACACCGTCCCGGTCGCGATCGCGGCACCGGCCCCGCCGCCCCCGCGCACGGTGTGGGTCGCGCCCCCACCGGCGCACGACCTGAAAGGTCACCTCCGGGCCACCGCCGTTCTCCTCGTCCTGGTGCTTCTCGTGAGCGCGTTCGGCTATCCGCTCCTCGTCACGGCGATCGCGCAGGTGGTCTCGCCCGCGTCCGCCAACGGCTCGCTGCTCCGGGACCCGAACGGGACCGTCATCGGCTCCTCGCTGATCGCCCAGAACACGAGCGCGCCGTACCTGTTCTGGGAGCGGCCGTCGCCCACCGATTGGAACACGACCGACGGGATGGAGACGCCGTACGGTCCGACCGATCCGGCGTTACTGAACGAGACGATCGGGTACGTGGAGCAGTACGGCAACGGCACGGACAACGCGACCCTGCCGCTCTGGCTCGTCACCCAATCGGGCTCGTCGGTCGACCCGGACCTGACGCCCGGCGCGGTGCTGGTCCAGGTGCCCCGCGTCGCGTTCTACGGGAACGTGACGCAGGGGTGGCTCACCGGGTTCGTCAACGCCCATATCACCGAACCCCCTATCCCGTACCTGGGCGTGCCGTACGTGGACGTGCTCCAGCTGGACATCGACCTGCTGCCGTACATTGGGAGATAGGCCGTGTATCGCCAGATCCTCGTCCCGGTGAGCGAGCCTGCCGAGGTCGAGCCGTTGATCCGGTTCGCGGCGATGCTCCTCGACCCGGACGGGGAGATCCGGGTCCTTCACATCATCCCGGCGTCCACGCTCCCCCAGGTAACGCGAGAGTGGCGGAACTCCGTCAACCTGGTCGTCCCGGCGCACGAAGCCGCGGCGGCGCTCGACGTGCGGGTCGACCCGGAAGTACGCGCGTCGAAGGACGTCCCGGGCGAGATCCTCGAGAGCGCGGAATCGCACGGGGTCGACGCGATCCTGATGACGCTGCGCGGCGACAAGCGCAGCCGCAACCCGTTCGTCGGGCACACGGCGAGCGGCATCCTGCACCACGCGCACGCGGACGTGCTGATCCTGAACCGCCTCGCGCTCGCAGCGAGCAAGACGCCGCGGATCCTGCTCCCCTCGTTCCGGGACAGCCCCTCCCCGCGGGCGATGCAAGTCGCCGAGGAGATCGCGGTCCACAACGAGGGGGCGGCGGTGACCACGCTCACGCTCGAACCGCGCGTCGCCGGGAGCGACGGGGAATCGAAGGAGCGGGAGGAGCAGACGTCCCGCGGCGTCACCGTCACGCACAAGCGGGTTCCGTTCTCCGGCTCGTTCGTCCGCCGGGCCCGGATCCCCCAGCTGATCCTCTCCGCCGCCCAGCGGGAACGGTTCGGTCTCCTCCTCGTCAGCGAGGAAGGCGACCAGACCGGCGGGGCCCTCCTCACCCGGCCCTTCCTCGAGGAACTGTTCCGCGCGGCGCCGTGCCCGGTCCTGGCGCTCCGGAGCTAGGGCGGTCCGTGGCCGAACTCGCCTTCGTCGGTCTCGGGCTCTCCGACGAGCGCGGACTCTCCGAGCGTGCCTGGGAGGCCCTGCGCGCTGCGGACGAGGTGTTCGCCGAGGAGTACACGGCGGTCGCCCCCGCCGGGACCGTCGGTCGCATTGCAAAACGGATCGGCCGTCCCGTCCACCTCCTCGACCGAGCGGCGCTCGAATCCGAACGGCCGCTGCTGGACGCCCTCGCTCGCTCGGGGCACGTCGCGCTCCTCGTCGTCGGCGACCCGTTCGCCGCCACGACCCATGTGGCGCTGAGGGTCGCGGTCGAGCGGGCGGGTCACACCTGGCGGTACGTGCCGAACGCGAGTATTCTCACGGCGGCGGCCGGCTTCCTCGGGCTCCAGCAGTACCGGTTCGGCCGTACCGTGTCCCTGCCGTTCGCGGAGCCCGGGTTCGACCCTCGTTCCCCCCTCGAGCAGGTCGAGTCGAACCGTTCGAGGGGCCTCCACACGCTCGTCCTCCTCGACCTGCGGCCGGCGGACGGGAGATTCCTGACCGGCACGGAGGCGTTGGCGCGACTGCGCCGGCTCGACCCGAACGGCATCGTGATCCCGGTCGGCGCGCTCGTGGCGGTCGTCGCTCGCCTGGGGCGAGACGACCCCGGCGCGTGGTTCGGGCCGCTCGAAGCGTTGGAGCGAACCGATTTCGGACCGCCGATGCACGCGGTCGTGATCCCCGCGGCCGACCTCCATTTCGAGGAGACGGCCGCGCTCGAGCGTTTTCGGGTCCGTTAGGGACGGCCGGGACCCGCCGCGGACGGCACGAGCGCCTCCGCGAACTGTCGAATGCGGAACGGGCGGAGCAGTACGACGTCGGGCGCCTTCTCCCGGTCGGGGGTGACGGTCGGTGGTCGGGACGCGGGAGCGACGAGGATCACCCGCAGTTGCGGGGCCGCGCGGCGCGCCTCGCCCACGAGCGCGGAGGAACTCCCCTCGGCGAGATTGACGTCCGCGACGAGGAGGGTCGGGTGATGTTCCCGGATCAGCTCGAGGCACTGGGTCGCGCCCTCCGCCTCCCCGTCCACGCGAAAATGATGCAGCCGCAGCAGACCGCGAAGCAGGACGCGGGTCTCTTCGTCACCTGCGGCGACCACCGCCGACGACGCCGGGGGGGTTGAGTCGACCATTCTGTGTGACCGGCCGCATTTGGCCTCCCGAAGGCCCGCTCTCTGGTCACCGAATAGACACACGTTGGGGTATTTTTGCCTACCCCACTCACCGAAGCTCGGAAACCGCCTCCCGACTACGACGACGCAGGGCGCGACGGCGGTTCCTGGTCTCCCCAGTCCGCGACCCCGGCCGACTGGAGGAGCGCGTCGAGGGCGGCATGGTAGCGGTCCGCCGGTGCCGCGAGGACGGAGCGGGCCCGGTCGGCGAGCGTCGCGCCGAACTCCTGTTCCGTGTGCGAGAACTGCCAGGCGTGCGAGTTCCCTCGCCCGAGGGCGAGGAGCACGCCGTAGCCGATCCCTCGCTCCTTCCCTTCGGACGGAAGGGCCTGGAGTAACGCGCGTTCCGCGGCCGTCGCGCCGTGGGTGCGGTACTCCCGGGCGATGCGGTCGACCCAGGCGGCCTCGCGCGCGAGGCGAGTGTACCGAGGAAGCTCGTCGAGCACGTGCTGCTCCTCGCTGCTGCGCTGCGCCCGCTTCAGGATCTCCACGACCCGACCCGGTGCGCCGCGACCTTCGTTGATCCAGCGTCGCGCCTCCGCGGGGTCGGGAACGATCGTGGAGACGATCACCTCGGCGTGGTCGGCCCAGAGACGCTCGAGCGCGCGGCTCGCGGACGGTTCGTCGACCTCGAAGTAGCCGTCGACCTCCTCCAGGGCGGCGGCGACCGCCTTCCGCTCGATCGGGCTCGCGAGGAGGGCATCCAGGAACGCCTCGCGGTCCGACCCGTAGCACGTGCCGCCCGCGACGTACGTGGGGCGGCGCGTCCCCTCGATGCGGGGGCGGATCTCGTCCGCGTAGGCGTCGAGGAGCTGGCTGTCGGAGAGACGACCGAGCTCGTACCGTTTCCGGATCGCCTTCGGGAGCTCGGGGAGGTGGGCGTGGACGCACTCCTCGCCGCCCCGGCAGCGGACGTTCCACTGGGCATCGATCAGGAACTCCGAGCTCGGGTCGGGGGCGGCCGCTCCGTCGGAGACGGTCGACAACAGGTGACGCTCCGACTTCGCACACTTACGGCAGACGCGGAACGCGGTGTTCGCGCCGGGCCAACCGACCTCGAGGAACGGTCGGGGCTCGCCCTCCTTGAGGTGGACGCACAGGAAGAGGTGCTTCGCCGGGTCCTCGATCAGGCGGTACGGAAGGTCCGCGACGCGCTCCGCGCGGAACTCCGGCGGCGGCGTCGCCGACTTCCCCGTGCACCAGAGGGTCCGGCGGGTCGCGAAGAAGTGGAATCCCCGTCGAGCCCATTCCACGTAGCCCAACAGGAGCCGCGTCGGCTCGTCCGACTGCTGGACCGCGACCTCGGTCTCGCGCGGCGCACGCGCGAGCGGAGCGAACGACACCATGCCATCGGGGAGCGGGAACGACTCGACGTTCGGAGTGTCCGGATTGAGGTAGAACTTCAGCAGTCCGGCATACGAGCGGACCATCGGGTCGCCCCAGCGGGTGAGGCGCTCGAGCCGCTTCTCGTCGTCCCGCGCCTCTCGGACCTCCTCGAGGTCCGCGCGGAGGCGGTCGAACCGGTCGGTCGGGCAGTCGGCGGTCAGGCGGGGCAGGAGCGGGTCGACCGACTCGCGCAGCGTCTTGGCGCGCGCCACCAGGTCGTGCTCGCGGACGCCGGTCGCCTTGCGAACTCTCGGCACCTGTCCTCCTCCGAGCGACCGAGCGACGGGGCGTACATATGTCCGAGGCTCGCGCCGGCACCCGTCAGCGCCGGCAGAGCTCGAGGAAGTGACGGAATATCTCGCGACCGCCCTCGGTGTGCTCGACCTCGGGGTGGAATTGTACGCCCCAGATCGGGCGCTTCGGGTGCGCCATCGCCTCGACCTTGCACGCCGGCGAGTGCGCGAGCACGGCCCAGCCGGGGGGCGCCTCCGCGACCTCGTCGTTATGGCTCGCCCAGACGCGGAACCGCGGCGGGAGTCCCTCGAACAGGGGATGGCCCGGTTGGTCGACCGTCAGGTCGACCGCGCCGAACTCGGGGGAGGAACGGAGCAGCTTCCCTCCGAAGTGCCGCCCGAGGTACTCGTGACCGAGGCAGATCGCGAGGACCGGGATCTCCGCGGTATCGATCCAATCTCCGACCTTGCCGAGCGGGTCGTCGGTCCCCTCGAGACTGAGCGCGCCCCCCGAGAGGACGACGCCGTCCGCGCGCAGGTCGGCGTACGGCGTCGTGTTCGGCAGGATCTCGGTCTCGACGCCGAGGTCGCGGAGGACGCGCCACTCCCGGTGGGTCCACTGCCCGCCGTTGTCGAGCACGGGGATCCTCACGGAGGGCCTCCCGAGGGCGGTCGGGCGGGCGGGGTCGTATCGTCCTTCGCCCGTCGGAGTTCGTCGACCATCGCCTTCACGTCGCGGATATCGCCGCGCATCTTGAGCATCTCTTCCTCGAACGGGGTGAACCCTTGCGTTCGCAGGAGCCGCGCCGAGACGTAGATCCCGATGTACACCGCCCCGACGAGCGCGAGGATCGTCGTGAACACCAGCGCGAAGACGAACGCGAGCGGGTCGCCGATCGCCGACTGGATCGGGAGTGTGAACAGATGGGTGATCTCGGCCACCTCGACGAACAGGAGGACGACGATCAGCACGGTCCAGAGGATGATCCCCCAGCGGGAAGCGCGCATCGTTACGGTCCCCCGCCGATGTCCGAGAGCTCGATCGGGAGCGGCAGGTTCGAGACGGGCGTGGAGAAGCCCGAGATCCCCGAGGTCGCCGAGGCGACCGTCAGCATCTCGGTCGATGAACCGGACGGCGTCCCGATCTCCATCGCGAGGAGCCCGACGTAGTAGGCGGTCGCGCCGTTCGCCGTGTAGACCGCGGTGACGTTCACGGCGACCGGGGTGTGATTCGTGGCCGCGCTAATCGCTACCACCGAGGAGAGGTTCTGCCACGACGACCAGTTGAGCGCACCGGACGGAAATCCTCCGGTCCAGTTGAAGTCCGTGGACAGGGAGAATCGGATCTCCTCGTAGCGCGCGGTCGAACTGAGCGCCCGGACGTAGAAGTGGATCGTCGAGTTGCCGGGTACCGCGTCGACGATCAGCTCGGCTTGGGAGAAGATGCTCCCCGCGGCGGGCTGACCGTTCGAGATGAGGATGGGGGTCAGGACGATCAGGATCGCGAGCAGGAGCGCGATCCCGACCAGCGGTCCGGGGAACAGACCGGCCAGATGGCTCGTCCGCACTACCCACCGCCCGACTTCCAGCCGTGGTACAGCCGGTGAGGAACGCCGAGGTGGTCGAGCACCTTGCCGGCGAGGTACGCGGTCTGGTCGTCGACCGACTTCGGGTGCAAGTAGTACGGGGGTGCCGCGTCCAGCACCACCACGCCCAGCTCGCTGAGCGTCGTGAGGTGGCGCAGCAGCGTGGTCGGCAGGGGAGACTCGCGCGGCACGATCACGAGCCGTCGTCGCTCTTTCAGGTGGACGTGGGCGGCCCGTGTCAGCAGAGTGTCGCCGAGCCCGAGCGCCACGCGGGCCACCGTGTTGGACGAGCAGGGCACGATCGCCATGCCTCTCGTCGGGCTCGAGCCGCTCGCGATGGGAGCCCCGAGGTCGTGGTCCGAGTACGTCCGGGCGGCCCGGCTCGCGAGCGACTCGGGCGCGATTCCGCACTCCTCGCGGAGCACGGCGACCGCGCCGTCCGAAATGACGAGCGCCACCGGGACGTTCGCGGCCTTCAGCGCGTCCAGCACGCGGACGGCGATCGGGGCGCCGCTGGCGCCCGAGACGCCCACGACCACCGGAGGGTCTTCCGCCACTCGCCTACCCGTCCTTAAGAATCTTCAGCGACTCGGTCGTTAAGACGGTTCTCGGGGCGGGACAGCGTGGGGCATCGAGCGGCGATCGTGGGCGCGGGGCACACCCGGTTCGGGGTCCTCGACGCCGGTCCGCGCGCGCTCCTCCGCCAGGCCGTGGACGGCGCCTTCGCCACCGTCGATCACGGTGCGGACCGCGCGGCGGTCGCGGAAGCGTTCCTCGCGACGCTCGGTTTCGGGGGGTGGCAGATCGGCAACGCCTCGGCCGTCCTCGCCGAGGAATCGGGAATGCCCGGCGTCCCGACGAGCCGCGTGGAGAACGCGTGCGCCTCGGGCGGTTCGGCGATCCGCGCGGCGGTTCGCGCGGTCGAGCACGGGGAGCGCGACCTCGTCCTCGTCGCCGGGCTCGAGAAGATGACCGACGAACCGAACGCACGCCGGCGCTACTGGCTCGGCGTCTCGGGGGACACCGAGTGGGAGCGCCTCGCCGGCCTCACGTTCGCCGGAGTCTACGGTCTGATCGCGTCGCGGTACCTCTCCGAACATCACGTCGGCCCGGACGCACTCGCCGAGGTCGCCGTCAAGAACCACGAGAACGGCGCGTTGAACCCGAACGCCCAATTCCAGAAGCGGATCACTCGGGAGGACGTTCGCCAGGCACCCCGCGTAGCGGACCCGCTCGGTCTCTACGATTGCTGCCCGGTGAGCGATGGCGCGGCCGCGCTACTCATCGCGAACCCCACGATCGCCGGACGATTCACGGATGCACCCGTGTACATCGACGGGGTCGGCGCCGGGTCCGACCGTTTGGCGGTCCAGGAGCGACCCGACCTCACCCGCTTCGGCGCGACCGCCTGGGCGGCGGACGAGGCGTTCCATGCCGCCGGCTGCTCGCACCGCGACATCTCGTTCCTCGAGGTGCACGACTGCTTCACGATCGCGGAGCTGCTCGCGCTCGAAGACCTCGGGTTCGCCGATCGCGGAACCGCGGGAGCGATGACCCTGGAGGGCGCCACCCGCCGGAACGGACGGTTGCCGGTCAATCCGGACGGGGGGCTCAAGGCGAAGGGCCACCCGATCGGCGCCACCGGAGTCAGTCAGGCGTACGAGGTATTCCTGCAACTCCGCGGAGAGGCGGGGGCCCGCCAGCTGCCGACCCCGAGCCGAGCACTCGCCCACAACGTCGGGGGCGCGGGGGCGACGGCGACCGTTTCGATCTTCTCGGTGGGCTGATGGAACGCGGATTCGCGAAGGTCGCCGCGTATCGACCGGCTGGCCGAGCCGACGGGGTTCCTCGGGCGGGCTGGGACGAGGATGCCCTCACGATGTCGGTCGCCGCGATCGAGCTCCTCGCGGAATCGTCGGCCGAGGTGGCGGTGCCCGGTCGGATCCTCTTGGTGGGACCCTTCCCGTCGACCGCCGAAGCGAACCTCGCGCGTTTCTTCGGGAGCGCGATCCCGATCGAGCGCTCGGGGACCGGGAGCGTCGGTCTTACGGCCGCGCTGCGCACCGCTCGGGATGCCCCCTCGGCGGCGGGCACGACCCTCCTTCTCGCGGCCGATGTGGCGGCCGACTCGCCCGATACGCGGTCGGGGGTGGGGCCGACGGGTCCGGACGGCGCTATCGCGGCGTGGTCCGCTTCGGTCGCGGGTGTCGACGTTCCCCCACCGATCGATCCGGGGAACGCGCACGGGGCGACGGCCCTCTTCTTCGAGTGGCATCGCGCTCGCGGACGAGAGCCACCGGAACGGTGGGTCGGTGGGTGGGAGCTCCCCCCCTCCTCGTCGGCGGCCTCGGCGGGGGCCTCCCGCCCCCGCCCGACGATCCCGCCGGGCGGACCGGTCTCGCAGGGGGCGTACGTGCCGATGCCCCGGTACGAGGAGAATCTTCCGAGCCGATGGAGGTTCGCCGCCGAGAAGTGTTCCGCGTGCGGCGCCCTCACCTTCCCGGAGCGCCGACGATGCCGGGTCTGCGGGCGATCCGAAGGTCTCGTCCGGACCTACCTTCCGCGGGATGGGGGTCTGGTGGTCGCGACGACCACGATCGGACCCGGCGGCCAGCCGACCGAGTTCGACGAACAGGTCCTGGGCGGCGGCCCGTACGAGGTGATCCTGGTCGAGCTGGTTCCCGAGGTCCGGGTCACCCTCCAGCTGACCGACGCAACCCCGGGTTCGGTCCGGATCGGCGACCGCGTTCGCACCTCGCTGCGGCGGCTCTACCCGATGGAAGGCGAGTGGCGGTACGGGCGGAAGGCGACCCGGGGCGGGCCGGGGTAACTCGGACTAGGCGAATCCGGGGACGTCCGCCTCGCGGGCGCCCTTCTTTCGGTACGGCTCGGCCGTGATCCCGAGGTGGGTGGAGAGGCTCGTGAAGGTACGAACCAGCTGGTCGACCGCCTTCGCAAGCTCCTGCTGTTCGGCCCGAATCTGATGGATCTCTTCGCGCAGCTGCCGCAGCTCGACCTCCCAGCGCTCCTTCTCCGTCGGAATGGTCATCTGAACTCACCGTGCCGTTGCAGGGTCAGTACGTACATAGTGAATGTGGCGCCACTAGGTACGTGTACCGGTCGGGCCGAA
>Ga0070761_10002109_pt1 | contig 12321 bp, 10 predicted proteins | sample HubBroMetageREF1_FD_66724 | JGI IMG/M metagenome (GOLD analysis project Ga0070761, IMG submission 66724) | Reference soil microbial communities from the Hubbard Brook experimental Forest, New Hampshire, USA - Hubbard Brook CCASE Soil... | ecosystem: Environmental > Terrestrial > Soil >...
GAGATTCCGCTTCCGCGTCGTGGCCTTTCGCTTCTTGCCTCGCGCCCTGCCCGCCTTTTGCCACACCCATATCACTCGGCTGGATGGAGTGGGTCACTTCCACTGCCTCACAAGCCGACTCGGCATTCGGCGTCTCTGCCACATTCATCTTCAACCATTCTTGCAGAACCTTGCGCGAACCTTGCGGCACATCCACAAACTGGATTCCCGCGCGACCGTTCCAGTCTTGCCAGACCACCTGGCCGGAGAGTCGCACGTTTGAAATCTGCCCGGGCAACTGAAACTGGAAATAAACCTTGCAGGTCGGCGGCAACTTCTTGCCGAAGTTCACACTCATGCCATCTTCCGCCAGATTCACCAGCGTCGCTTTCGCTCGTTCCACTCCGGCATAGTCGATGGTCGCATGCGTATGCACAGCAGCGCGGGACTTGCGGCGTTTGTCGCGATGCAGCACGGTTTGCGCTGCCCGCAGGGTGCTCAATGCCCGATCGTGGGACACAGGCTTGTACAGCACGAAGTTCACTCCCAGGGAAAACATCTCCCGGATGCTCTCCTGCCCTGCCACGACTACCACCGTGAGCGTCGAATCATTCAACCGCGAAGACCGGCTCTCGTGCAATAACGCCACCACACCCGCCTGCGTTTCACAGTCGAGAATGATTACGTCATAGCGTTCTTGCGCCAGCCTCACTGCCGCGCGCACGGCGTCCTCGCACAACTCTACTTGAATGTCGAGTTCTTTCAAGACGCGCCGCAACACTTCCACGGCTGCTTTATCCCCGCAAACTAAGAGCGATGAGAGAGTCATACCTTCATGATCCTAGGATCACTCTAGTTCGTCCGACAAGTTACCGCGGTCACGCCCAATGCCCCCGTCTTCCGAGGACGCTTGCTTAACTCCACTACCCTCAATCCGGTGACCTCAGTCACCTCTGACATTACAAAAGACCAATAGTCCTTCGTTGCACCGTGGTGCTTTGACGGTGTCTTCCCCCCTCCCTACGATGAAGACTGCCCACACCCTCAAATGGTGCGCGATCCCTGTTGCCGTGTGCAGCAGGGCATTCAGCTCTGGCAGGCAAGAGGTGGATCCGAAGGAATCGGCCGGAGCTTTACGAGACTGGATCCCCCGAGGCAAGAATTTATGGCATCGACATCCACAGCGACACCGAGAGCGAGAGCGATAAAGACTAGCGGCTTTTCCCTGATTGAGATGATGGTCGCCATGAGCATCGGCCTGATCCTCACTGGGGTAGCCGTCATGACGCTGCAGCCCACGCTCCAGCATCAGCATGTGAACGATGCTTACAACTCTACGTTAACGGCGCTGCACCGTGCTCACGACCAGGCAGCTGCCGACATGCGCGTTTACGAAGTCGCCTTCTCGCCCGCTGTCACCACCGGTCCAAGCCCGAACGGAGGCACCATTACGGTGACGCAATTTGGCGCCCTCACGCCCACTACCCTGTTCACCGCAGTCCTTCCGGCGGATGTCACTTACCACGTAGAGCCGGGCGTGCCGACCTCGAGCACCACCGCCCCAACCACACCCGATGGCTTTGGAACCGCTGCTGCAGCCTTCGATTTTGACCAGCCTCCCAGCGGAGCTGGAGGCGGCGCCACCATTTATTTTTATCCCGATGGCTCCGCCCAGGACGTCAACGGCAATATCAACAATGGTGTCGTCTACCTCGGCATGCCGGGGCAGCTCATCACTCAACGCGCAGTCTCGCTGTGGGGATACACCGGCCGCGTCCGGGGATGGCGGCTTACCCAAGTCTTGGGCGTATGGACCTGGAGTCAATCATGAAAATCAAACTTTCTTCGCGCTTGCCGAAATCTTCGAAGTCCGGCTTCTCGCTTCTCGAAGTCATGATCTCGATGTTTATTTTGACTACCGGACTGCTTGCCGTGCTGAGCGTGTTCGGTGTTGCGATCTCGGCGAACGCTTCCTCGCAGCAGGACATGATTGCCCGGCAAGTCGCGTCCGAGGCCATGGAGAGCATCTTCACCGCGCGTAACAGTTCGCAGTTGACCTTTTCGCAGATCCAAAACGTCCCGAGCGGCATCTTCGCGGCCGGCCCTCAAACGCTGATGTGCGGAGGCCCGACCTACGGAATCGTCGGGGTATCCGGCGACACCGCTTCCTGCCTCACGCAATCCGGAGCGGTCTGCCCCAACGGTGGTGTCGAGTGCCTCACCGAACCCGGACCCGATGGCATCGTGGGGACCGCGGATGACGTGATTGTGTCGCTCAACAACTACACCCGTACCATCGCGATCACGCCGCTGACCAGCACTGCGAACGATCTCGGCCCAACCCTGATTCAGGTGGTCGTCACCATCACTTACAACGCCACCAATTCCCCCGTACCGAAGACTTATACGCTGGAAGAATACATTTCGTCCTACCACTAGAGAGGAATTAGAGAGGAATTCATGCAGCACGCGCCCAATTCGACTCGTGGCTTTACCCTCATGGAACTCATGGTGGCCGCCGCCGTGGGACTTATCGTCACTGGGGGAGCCGTGACGTTGTTCACACAAGGGATGAAGGCATCCTTCGTCGCTTCGCAGAAGTCGGAGATGCAGCAGGATTTCCGCGCCGCCGTCAATCTTCTCCAACGCGATATCAGCATGGCGGGCGCAGGCGCTCTGGGCCAGCAGGGTTTGGGGGGCAACGCCGTGGCTCTGCCAACGGGAGGCACCTCCGTCAAGTCTGTATACCCTTGCACCTCGGTCAGCAACGGAGACAGCTGTACTTACATCAACGGCACCGCCGTGGCTTACCCGAATTCTCTGACCGGCACGCAAAGTCTTTATTCCATTATTCCGGGCACCGGCCTGGGAATTACGGTGAGTGGCAACGTTACTGACATCATCACAGTCGTCTACGCCGACGGAAGCCTGGCCCTGAACTGCTATGTGCCCGAGATGAATGTGGCCGCAACCGTCATCACTTTCCAGTTGCCCACACCTTTACCTTCCACCTGCATTCTGCCGAGCAACGTGGTCGCACCTCAATCTTTGATCTACAGCGCAACCAACGCTGCTGGAGACAGCTCCGCCGGCCTGCAGGTCGGCGATATGATCTTGTTTGGCACCAACTCCGCTGTCGGTGTGGTTTCAGGCGCCGCGACCTCCTGCACCCCGACCGCTGGATATTCGGCTTGCTACTCGGTTCCATTCGCCGCCGGCGATCCCGGCCACATTAATCAACCCACGGTTGCGACCGGGAGCTTGCTCGGACTCACTCCCAGTGTTGAACTGTCGTCCGATAGCCCCGTGCGTCTGGTAACCGTCACTTACTATCTCGCAATTCCTCCTTCCACTGGACTCCCCACCCTGATGCGCCTTCAGAGTGGCAGACCACCCGCTCCCGTGGCCGAAAACGTGGTCGATCTCAAGTTCACCTTTGACGAGACCAGCAACGGAATCACCTACCCCAATCAGACCACCCTCATCGCCGGCACCACGCCAGCCCAGATCACGCAGATCAACATTGCGCACCTGACCATGCGCAGCCAGATGCGTGGCCTCACCGGCTATCAGGGCTTTGATCTCCAGACTTCGATCTCAGCTCGCAACCTGACTTTCGGGCAGGAGTACCCAATCAACTGACATGGAACTCAAGGGGACGAAAAGATCTTTACTGGAATTGAGGAGAAACACGATGCCTAGCGCCAAATTCGCTTCGAAGGGATTCACGCTGATCGCATCCCTGTTGTTACTTGTACTGATGTCGGGACTCGCGTGCGCGCTGCTCATGATGGTGAACACCGAGCAGCGGGCGGGCGGCTACGACCTCAACAATACCTACACCTATCGCGCCGGCGAAGGCGCCATGGAAAAGATGACCTCCGATCTGGCCAACACTTTCGCGAGCATTCAGGCGCCGAGCAACACCAATATTTGCAATAGCGCGGTTGCCCCGACCATCGATCCATCAGTCACCTTCCCGCTCTACACCGTAGGCCCGGCCCCCGGCATACCCGTAGCGGGCGGCCCTTGCCCCCCGAACCCCAACCCCGTACCCTGGGGACAAATTCAGACTGGCACGAACGCCGGCCTCTACGCTCAACTCCTCCCTGTCGTTCTTAACGTCACGGCGCAGCGAGCCGACGGTCAGGAGACGGTTAGCTTCACGCGTACGTCCGAAGTTGCTTTGATCCCCGTATTCCAGTTCGGCATTTTCTCTGATTCCGATCTTTTCTTCGGTCAGAGTCCCAACCTCGGCTTTGCCGGCCGCGTTCACACCAACGGCGATCTCTACCTCGGAGTCGCCAATGGCGATTACCTGGTTTTTGGCGACAAGCTCAGCGCCTTCGGCAACGTCATTCGCGAACAGATGGATGACGGCATGGCGGTTGGGGGCGGCCTTGACGACGGCACCGTCCTCATTCCCAACGCGAGCAATGGCTGTAACACGCAGCTCAACGCCCTTCAAACCGGCAACCCCATTAATGCCAGCGGTACTTGCATCAACATTGCCGGCACCGCTCTCGGCGCCACCAACGGCAGCGTGGTCGGCGGTCATGGCTCCGGGCAAAACACGGGCAGCTGGGTGAACGTCTCCACCGCCACCTTGGCCAGCTACCTCATTGACGGCAACGGCGTCCCGCCCAGCGCCAACGATGGAACCAACAGCACCGGTGCCACCGATCTGACCCTCCCGTTCGTTCAGGGCACCACTTCCGCCATCCAGATCATCCGCCAACCTCCACCGGGGGAATCAACCGCCTCTTTGCTAAGCCAATCTCGCTTGGCCAATGAAGCTCAGATTCGCGTCATCCTCAGCGACACCGAGGATGGATTGCACCTCGCCAACTGGAATGGAGTACCCAGCGAGGATTACCACCTGGTCAGCGAAGTCCCGACCGTTCTCGCTGCTCTCAACCAGGGAGCAGACACCGCCACTCCCGGCTCGACCGCCAACGCGATTCAAGTGAATCCCTCGTACGCCGCCGGCAGTGGTCACTACTATTCCTTTGGCGAGAGCTGGTGTACCGGCCTCAACCTGCCTGTCGCGGCCGCCAGCAGCACTTTCGGCCCGGTTGCAACGGCGAACTACAACACCAGCTACGTCGATGCCGGCATCTTCAGCACCTATAACGGGACCAGTACTCCACTCGCCAATGGCACGCTCCCCGTGGTGCCAGGTCATGGCTGCCCCGCCACCACCAAAGCGGGCGTGATGATAGGCGACGGTAACTTTGTCATACCGCCCTACTACGGAGGCCCGGGTTACAGCAATGCAACCAACAACTGGCCCCCCAGTGTGTATCCCCAGGTTCCGCAGACGTTCCCGGCGCTCGTCACCGGAGGCGCAGCAACCTTCACCACACCGAACGGCGGCACTGGCGTCGTAAACAACGGCCTGGAGTGGCCCCTGATCAATGGCTGGTTGCTGGTCGAGTACAAGAACAACGCCGGAGTCTGGGTCGGCGTTACCAATGAATGGCTACAGATGGGTTTCGCACGCGGCGTCAATGTGCCCACACAAGCTGGGTTCAGCTGCCCCGGAATCGCAACCCCGAATGGCACGAACACATTGAAGGCTGCGAATACTGGGGCCAACCCCAACGGATGCAACTACCTTGGCGATCACAAGAATGCGATCTTATACTTTGAAGTAACCAAGGACAGCGCACTCTCAGGTTCGCCCGCGACGGGCATAGGGACGGTAGACCAGCCCCTCACCGCCAACTACTACGATTCTCCTCAATGCGGTCCTCCAACGACCGTTCTCTGCAAATCGCAGTACAACTGGTACCCGATCAACTTCTACGATGCTCGCGAGGGAGAAAACTACGACGCGCTTGCCGCTGGGAATCCCTTGTTCCCAACTTCCACCGGAACCCCCAACGGCATTATGAACGCGGTGGAGTTGGACGTGGGCAACCTGCGCAACTGGCTCCTGGGAAATACCGGCGCCACTGGAGCGCTTGTGAACTATACGGCCCAGAATGGCTATGTCCTCTATTTCTCGGATCGCCGCGGCGAGCAGTTCACCAACCCCGCTGGGGTCGGCCAAAGCCAGACTCAGTGGGGCGAATACGGTTTTGAAGATACGGTAAACTTCGCCAACATCGGCGCCAATCTCAAGCCCGATGGCAACCTCGACCCGCTCAACTACAACGGCGTCTCGCCGGAGGATGTCAACGGCAATAGCGTGCTCGATAAGTACGGCGTCTTCGGCGTAGGCGACGCTTGGGGTCCGAACACTCAGCAGGACACCGACGGCACGTTTAATCCGCCTTCGCCCTATGCCCAGCGACTTGCAAATGGCGCGGAGCGCGTCCCGCTCACCACGGTCGGCCTGGCCAACCGCGTGACCGGCGCTCGCCATGTGCTCAAACTGGTGGATGGATCGTTGGGCAACCTGCCCACCATGCCGGCCGCCAGCGGATGTACTTACTTAACCTCGGGCGTTCCCAACGGAACGGGTTGCGGCGGCTTCACCGTCGCCTCGGAGAACCCGGTTTACATTCAGGGGAACTACAACTCGAACTGCGCCGCAGCCGGCAACGCAGGCTGCACACCGTTCAACGCAACCTACGATACGACTTGGACCCCTGCCACGCCAGCCAACAACGAACCCAATCACTCGGCTGCCGCCATATTGGCCGACGCCGTCACCCTGCTCTCGACCAACTGGCAGGATTGGGGCTGCCAACCGGCCGCCGCGGCGGGCTGCAATGCCGCACTCAATACCAGCACCGGCAGCATGGTGAATCCATTCCTTCCGAGTGGAGAGGGCGCGCCTCCGGCAAATCCGCCTAGCCGGATTGCGGTCACAACTTATTACCGCACGGCTATCGCCGGCGGTAAGACGATCGCCTTCAACAACCCCGGCGGAAATCCGGACGCTTACTTCGGTTCGGACGGCGGTGTGCACAACTTCCTTCGCCAGTTGGAAGACTGGTTTGGAGTCGCGACTCAACAGCAGCTCTATTACAAGGGATCCATGGTGAGCCTCTACTGGAACACCTATGCGACGGGAACGTGGAAATGCTGCAACCTGGTCTACACGCCGCCCGATCGGCGATATGTCTTTGATCCGTTATTCACGCAGTTTCAAAACCTGCCACCCGCAACTCCCATGTTCCGCAACGTGGATAACCTGAGCTACCGTCAGAACCAGGTCGCTCGCACCAACTAACCAAAGTATCGCAAAATGGAAACCCCGGTCCGCGGACCGGGGTTTTCGTTCTTGTGACGGGTCAGTAGAGCTGGGGTTTGATTACTACACGACGACTGTCGTCCTGAGCCGTTCTTCAGGCACACTGTCATCCTGAGCGGATTCGTTCTTCAGGCGTAGCGAAGGATCTCCCACTCAACCGGCCCACGGCGTAAGCTAAGCTGGCCCACAACTCATTTTTTTATACTATTTCCCCGGCGAGTCTCTTTCTATTACAGTCACGTGGCTGGAATCGTTTGAGCCTTGCAGCCGCCAACTGTATATGACCGCTTCGCCGCCGCCCACGCCCCCAGCTCCGAATCAACCCGCCGCTCGCCAATCGCATCGGACGAACTCGGCCTGGCTACGCTCATCTTGGCTATGGCTTGCCTTCTCCCTCTGCGCTGTCACCGCCATCGCGCTGTTCTTCATCCCCGCATTCATCATCCGTCCCTTCCGTTACCAGGCGCCGCGCGCACTCTACATCGCCATTGCTCTGCGCCAGCGCGCTCCTCTGGGCACTCTGGTCGCTGGCCTCGCTTGTCTCGCGGCCGCCTGCGCGCTCTGGAGAGCCGTCGGAATCTGGCGCAAAGCGCTCCTGGTGCTGGCTCTGCTCGTCGTCACGTTCTCTGCGGTCATGGCCCGTCAAAACTATTTCGAGTGGATGTTCCATCCCATCGACGGCCCGCAATTCGTGGCGCAATCGGAGAGCAAGCTCGATCCCAAAGAAATGATTATGGCGGTCCGCTTCGGCGGCGACGCCCGCGCCTATCCCATCAGCCAGATGGCCTACCATCACGTCCTGAACGACGTGGTCGCAGGCGTTCCGATCGTCGCTACCTATTGAACGCTCTGTCACACCGGTCTGGTGTGGACGCGAAGCGTGAACGGCAGAGCGCTGCACTTTTATCTGGCAGGCATCAACAACCAGAACTTCCTCATGCGCGACCGGGAAACCGGAACCTGGTGGCAGCAGATCACCGGTCGGGCCATCTACGGCTCGCTGCAAGGCGCAACGCTCGAACTCGTGCTCAGCGATGAACTGACTTTCGGCGAGTGGAGAACAGAGTTTCCCAACGGCCAGGTATTAGCGCCCGTCGCCAAATATGTGAAGGAATACGACCCCAACTGGGAGCCTGACGTGGCCAAGCTGCCAGTAGTCATCAGCTTCCCCGGGACTGAACTGAAGTCGCGCGACGTCGTCATCGGACTCACCGTCGACGGCGCCCCCCGCGCCTACCCCTGGGAAACTTTCTGCAAACAGTCTCCGGTCGTGGATCGCGTCCACGGCACGCCGCTGCTCCTGGTCTTAGGCCCCGACGGCAAATCCTTCCGCGTCTTCGTCAGCCGCGTCGACGGCCGCGATGCCGAATTTTTTCTCCAGGGCGACGACCCAGCCGGCGCTCCTGCCGACAAGAAATCGTGGACGCTGCTCGACACACTAACCGCCAGCCAATGGAACTTCCAGGGCTGCGCCACGTCAGGGCCCGCGCAAGGAAAATGCCTCGATCGCATCCCGGCATTGAAGGATTACTGGTTCGACTGGCGCAACTACCATCCAGACACCACCATCTACAAACACTAAGGCAATCTCATGTGGTGACAATCTCATGTGGCGACGGCCCTAGTCCACCTTACAGGAATTGATCTAAACTCTTCCCCAAGACCTAACACCTAAGACCCACTAGGAGAATTAATCAGTGCCGGAAATTCACGCCATCTTTTGGGACGTTGGAGGAGTGTTGCTCTCGAACGCCTGGGATCACACTGAGCGTGCCGAAGCGCTCGAGCACTTTCATCTGGACGAAGGAGACTTTCACTCGCGACACGACATGATAGTGTCGCCGTTTGAGCGCGGCGAGATCACGCTCGACGAATATCTGGATCGCACTGTGTTCTACCGCGACCGTCCCTTTACGCGCGACGAGTTTCGCAACTACATGTTCTCGCTGTCGAAGCCCATTCCGGAAGTTCTCGCCTTCGCGCGCGCCCTCGCTGCCTCCGGCAAGTACTTCATGGGCACGATCAACAATGAGTCCCGCGAGTTGAACTTATATCGGATCGAGAAGTACGGCTTGCGCGAAATCTTCCGGCTGTTTGTCAGCTCCTGCTTCGTCGGTCTGCGCAAACCGGAGATTGGCATTTACAGGCTGGCGATTGAGGTCACGCAGTTCAATCCGGAAGAATGCTGCTTCATCGACGACCGCGCCCCGAATCTGGAGAACGCCGCGAAACTCGGCATGCACACGATCCAGATGCAGACGCTCGAACAGTTGCGCGGGGATTTAGGAAAGTTGGGAGTGAGCATTGGCCAGTAAGCAGTGGCCAGTGATCGGTGGCCAGTGGCCAGTCTTGTGCTTTTACTGGCCACTGATCACTGGCCACTGACCACTAGCTTCTACGCGGCTGTGGCTTGGCTGACGGAGTTGATGATTTGGGGACGTCGGACTCTGCGGTTGAAAGTGTCAAATCGCTGGACCAGCACTCCGAAACCAGCTTCCAGTCTCCGCTGGCTTGCTTCGCAAAGACCCAGAGATATTTGCCGCGCTCTTCGCGGCGTTTGCCGGCCGTTCCCGGAACCAGCGCGCTATAGCGTCCCACTTCGTGAGCCAGATCTCCCAGCACTTCCACGCGCATAGGCTCGACCGAAACTTCTCCCAAGCCGGCTTCGAGCGAAGCGAAGAAGAACTCGCGTACCGCGACGGCGCCGCGAATCGCAGGAAGATTCGAGCGCAGCACCAGCGCGTCGGGAGCATAGAGGTCCATGAGTTCATCGAGTTGGCGGGTGTTGCAGGCCAAAACCCATTCCTGGGTGAGACGGCGGACGGCAGCCTCGCTGCGGCTCATGGGTTCACCCTTGGCGGCCGCGGCAATTCTCATCCGGTCGGCTTCCCGCGCGCTCTCAGGAGCGTTGGGGCGAGGCGCGGGTGCGGCATCGTGTGCCTGTCCACCCTGGAAATAGTGGTGATGGTAGTGATGGTGATAGTGATGCGCGCCGGCGGGATTGCCGGGCTGCGGATGCACCTCATCCCGAGCTCCAGAATGCAGCGCTCCCGGCGCTGGTGGCGGAGTTTGGGGCAGACGCAAATCGTCGTAGTCGAGTGTGGGAAAAGCAGAGGGCGATGCGGCGTCTGGCGATGGCGCGGCTTCCAGGGGAAGTCCGCAACTGCCGCAGAACTTGTTGCCTTTGCGGTTGTGATGTCCACAGGCGCGACAGGGATGATGAGAATCGGAAGTGGTTTCGAGTGCCGCGTCTTCGGCGACGGTTTGAGAATCCGCTTCCATGGTGAGACGCTGCATGGCTTGGAGAGCCGCGGCAATGGCTTCCTGATTGGGCTTGGGACGCCGCATCTCGGGATAGAGTCGCTGATAGATCTCGCCGAGAGCGGGATTGTGCGGCCCGATCACCGGCATCGCGTCATCGGAATCCTGCGATGGCGCTGACCCGGATGGTTTGTTGAGTTTCTTTTCCCTATCCACGATTCAAACCGTTGATGGCGTCATTTTAGCTCAAGCGGGTCAACCCGCGTTGGGGGGAATCTCAACGGCGGGAAAACTCGATCTTCCCCTCTGTTTCGGTCGGAACGCCGTTGCAGGTTGCAGGGCGATATCGCCAGGCGCGAACGGTTTGCAGAACGTTGCGGTCACCCGCGAGGCCGACACTTTGCAGAATCAGGGGGCTATGCACGCGGCCGTCGGCGCCGATGATGAAACTGACTTTGACCTTGAGTCCGGCTTCGGTCGGAACCAGCAGAGGATCGGGTGTGGTCAGAGCCTCAGGCGGCCGAGTGTCTGAGCAGCGCGCGCGGGCGCTCACGTGCGGGATGTCGCTGAATTCGGCGGCGCGAGAGAGAGTCTTGAAGACCTGGTGTTCGCGCGCGGTTAAGACTGCCTGGCCCGGACGCGAATCCGGAACCTGCACCGAAGCCGCAGTGGATATGGGAACTGCGAGGACCAGAGACAAAAGCCAGATGCGAAGCATTAGGAACCCTTTCAGTCGAAACGAGGGCGCTGATTGTTGCTACTTTACCGGCACGTCTGGGGCCAGGGCTGGAGCGATTTAAGTATCTTGTTATCAATCGATTGCGGGTGATCCAGGGACTTTCTGTGATCCTTGTGTGAAGGCGATTGCATATGTCATGCCGAGGTGGGTTGCTAAAGCCCGACACAACCCGGTGGCTAGAATTATCGTTTCGGCGAGTGCAAGGTCAACAAAGTGATTTCGGGAGGACAATTCAGGCGCATCGGAACCCCGACGGTGCCCAGGCCGGCGCTGGTGTAGAGCGTGAGCGGACCTATCTGGTAGGTGCCCCAGACATATTTCTTACCCAGGGCTGGAAGGTAAAGCGGCGGGAGCAGTGGAATTCTGACCTGACCTCCGTGAGAGTGTCCCGAAAGCTGCAGGTCGATTGGAAAATGCGAGGCTTCATCGGCGAAGTCGGGTTCATGCGCAAGCAGAATAACGGATTCGCTGGCGGGAACGCGGCGCAGCGCCTGGGTGAGGTCGGCGGTGTCGCTGAGAACGTCATTCACGCCGGCCAGCCAAAAGCGCGCGCCGTCTCGCTCGATTGGCTCCGACTGGTTCGCCAGAACCTGAATGTTCTCGGCCTGGAGCGCGCGGGTCACGTGTTCGGGGTCGGTGGCGTCGTCGTGGTTTCCGAGGATGGCCCAGAGGCCGTGAGGGGCAGTGATCTGGCGCAGGAGACGGGCACAGGGTTCGGCTGCGAACGCTGCTCTTCCTGCGTCACCGAAAACTGGGAAAGTGACAAAATCCCCAGCAAGTACGACCAGATCGGGATGAAGGGCGTTCACCATTGGAATGGCGGCGAGCAGGGGATGGATCGAGAAATAAGGGTCGTAGTGGAAATCGCTGATGAGGGCGACGGTGAAACCATCAAGTCGCAGCGGCCAGCGCGGCAGCAGAAAGTCCCGGCGCACAACGCGAGGACGATTCGGCGCGAGGAAGACGGCATCGCCGGCGATCGCAACTGTGCCGGCGGCTGCGGCGCGGCGAAGAAACTGGCGTCTTGTCGTGGGAATAAGAGGCAAACGAAAATCACTCTGCAGGCATTGAAGGCATGCGCATGCGTACTTTTAGGATAACCGAATGGAGGGATCTCGTGCAGCGTGGGTTGCGCTGC